>ERZ1673739.138-NODE-138-length-111390-cov-29.024907_pt1 | contig 111390 bp, 102 predicted proteins | sample MGYA00580210_ERZ1673739 | MGnify/ENA primary metagenome ERZ1673739 (study PRJEB41218, sample SAMN15661749) | gut metagenome | host: Homo sapiens | place: Canada: London | collected 2015-08-20/2019-03-30 | study: EMG produced TPA metagenomics assembly of... | reverse complement strand
ATAGAGTAATGTACGATTGCACGGGGAAACCACCGGCAACGATTGAGTTTGAGTAAAAAAATGGAGCTCGGAAATCCAGTGTTTATGCGGGTTTCCGGGCTCTTGCTATGTGGTTTGAGTACAGATTGAGTACAAAAACTTAACGTTTTCTTCTTTTGGGAAGTGAAGCTTTAAAAAATCGGATTAGAGGATAGTGGATAGTCATAGGCATTGTAGGACTCAAATCAGTATCTCCTTTAAATGAAAACCGAGGGTTAGAGCCATAATTTCCAATAACACCAATTTCATATAAATCTTTAAGAATATGTGGAGTTTTTCTGTTTTTAGCTAAGGTTTCAACTTCTTCAAAAAAGTCCCTATTACTATCAATGTTATTTTGGAAATCTTTTATTTCAAAAGGCAAGGCTAAACTGGTTAATGATTTCTTGATTCCTTCAACTTCTGCATCAGAATACTTTGCAGTTAATACTTCTTCAAATTCTATCCAAGACTCTTCCGCATATGTTTTTCGTACTGAATCAAATATTTCTTGATCGAAAAATGATTTTTGCCCGTGTTGTTTTTGTATTATAGAAAAAAGACGAATGATGTCACGTGGTTTATACCATGTTTGATCTAATAAGTAATTTTCTATAGGAAGTTTGCTTTCCCCTATTGTAGGAACAAAATAGGTATTCCAAATATCAGTAGATTCTTGCAATCCAGCTAATTTTTCGCTGTAATGAATTCTTTTTTCTAACATCTTTAGTAGGGGATGATTACGGATACTTCCGCCTTTCTGCTCCCATGAAATAGTTACACCAAAATCTAAAATGACTTTATTAATCTCCATTCCTTTAGAAATGATATTTTTGTAAACTTCATTTCTGATTGTTGCGATCAAATGAACATTATAGTTTTGAGTACGATTAATTTCGTTAAGAGATTCAATTGCAAAAATTAAATCTCTAATTAGCGTGATATCACGTTGGTAATCTTTATTTTTCTTTAGAGATAATTCAAGTTCATGCGGTATCCTTCAGAGGCATTAGATTTAGTGACAAATTTGCATACAAAATGTGCGAAATACAAAGTACAGGGGGAAAATTGCCAACCGGATTGTCAGAAGTATTTGAGCAGATATCCTATTTTAAGAGTCAAACAATTGCGCGCAGCACAATTTCCGCTGTATACGGAAGAAGATTTTATTAAAATCATTTATATCCGCCTGTATGGACAACGAAAGAATATGAAATATAAAGTAGAACCTCTCGAAGAGATACAGGTGGGAGGATATCGCTTTACGGATTTTATGATACGGAGGAAGTCATAATGGAATTGCTGGAGGGAATGCTTCAAAAGGATAAAGATGAATTTAAGCGTATCAGCAATCGCTTGCTGAGTAACTGTTTTGTTTGTAAAGGAAATCAGGCAAGTCGTTCAGAATATTATTTTGTTCTTAAGTACAGAGAAAAGTTTCGGGATTTTCTGGAAGTGCTGGGCTATCGGCTTGAGATTAATGAGGAATATGGAGTAATACAGCTGATCAATCCGCAGAATTATAATCATCTGAAATTAAAATTGTATGAGTCCATTATTCTTCTGATCTTAAGAATTTTATATGATGAAAAAAAGAGAGAGCTTTCCGCTGCAAATGAAGTAATTGTCAATCTTGGAGATATTCAGGATAAATATCTGAGTCTGAAAATTCGGGATAAGATGATAGATAAGACAACAATGCGGAATGCATTAAGTCTTTTCAGAAGATTTCAACTGATTGAAACGCTGGACAGAGATCTGACAAATGAGGAATCCAGAATTTTGATTTATGATTCGATTCTTCTGGCTGTTCGCGTGGAAGATATCAGACAGGCGTATGAAAAACTGGAGCAATACAGGAAAGGGAAAACCGCAAATGAAGAAACTGACACGGATGAAGCTGATTAACTGGCATCGTTTTATCAATTGTACCATAGATTTTGGCAGTTCAACGTTGATTTCCGGAGAAAATGGAGCCGGTAAATCCACTCTTCTGGATGCCATTCAGTTTGTGGTGACATGTTCTGCAAATGCTTTTAATAAAGCAGCACATGAAAATGGGAAGAGAAAGCTGACCGGTTATATTCGATGCAAAACAGGGCGGGAAAACAAACCCTATGAACGAACCGGACAACTGAGTGCACATATTGCACTGGAATTTTATGAGGAAAGTAAGAAGAGATATTTTATTATTGGAGCAGTGGTAGATTCTGCTTCGGAGGGACAGGAAACGACAGTTCGGTATCTGATCGATAATCAGAAGCTGTCAGATGAAATGTTTCTGCATGACCGGCATATCCGGTCCATTAATGAATTTCGTGCAGCAAATAAAGGAATCAAACAATGGTGCAAGACGCAGAGCGAGGCAAAAAAAATGGTCCAGGGAAAGCTGGGACGTATTGAGGACAAGTTTTTCAGACTGATTCCGAAAGCACTGGCATTTAAACCGATTGATGACATTAAAGACTTTGTATATTCCTATGTGCTGGACGAAAAAGAAGTCAACATAGATATCCTCCGGGAAAATGTGCGTACTTATCAGAATCTGGAGCGTACACTGGAATCTGTCAAAAAACGAATGAGCAAGCTGGAGCAGATTGAGAAACATCATGATGAGGTACTCAGCTGTAAAAAGAAAGACCAGATGTATGAATTCTTTTTGCAGCAGGCACAGTTGGATATAACAAAAGAAACGATGCAGGAACTGCAGTCACAGATCCGCTCGGAAGAGTATCGTCTGCAACAGATTCAGGATTCTCTGGAACAGATCAGTGCAGAATGTAAAAATAAACGGGAGATGGAGACGAATCTCCGTGTGGAATTAAAACAGAATAAAGATTTTCTGGCACTGGAAGAACAGGAGAAAGAAAAAGAACGTCTGGAATCAGAGGTACAGAGTTGCAGGAACGATAAGAACGAGTTGATGCGTAGTGTGCGGAAGGCAGTAGACAATGCGAAAAAGCTACTGGGTGTGTCGGATGCAGATCCCTGTATTCGAAGATACAGTGAAGCTTTGAAACAGATAGAACACTGTCAGGATATTGCAGAAATAAAGGAACTGACTTCAAAGGTCATTGAATACAAACAGTCTATGTCTGAGAAAATACACCGTAAGATGGCAGAAATCCAGGTGGAGATTCAGAAATATCAGACAGAACGCAATGAAGCAACGAAAAGAATTGAAAAACTGGAAAAGAAAAAACTGACTTATCCTGGTAGTGTAGAGCGTCTGGTTTCTGCTATAAAAGAGGAATTTATGCAGATCGGACGGAAATCAGAGCCACATGTACTGTGTGAGCTTCTGGAAATAGAAGATGAAACCTGGAGAAATGCAGCAGAAGGATATTTGAATACACAGAGATTTTATATTCTGGTAGAGCCGGAGAGTTTTGATATTGCATTGGGGATTTATGACAGACTGCGCAGAGAGAAAAAAGTTTTTGGAGTAGGTCTGATCAATACACAGAATATGGAACAATACGAAGAAGTCCCGGAGGGGACGCTGGCATCAGTGGTTACTTCTAAGAACAGATATGCCCGCAGATATATCAATATGGTTCTGGGGAAAGTAATGCTGTGTGATCGATATGAAGATCTCAAAAAATATCCGGTATCTATCACCAGAGAGTGTATGCGGTACCAGAATCGTGTGGCAAGTGCGATCAAACCGGAAATTTTTAGTGTTCCCTTTATTGGAAAACAGGCATTGAAAGTACAGCTGGAACTGGAAAAGAAGAAATGTGACCAGCTAAGTAAAAGAATTTCGGAACTGGAAACTCGCAGGAAGGCAATGGAATCTGTAATTGTCCCGTTAAATACAGAAACAGATGTAGACATAAAATATCGCCTGGATGTAATTACACGTTTACATATGCTGCAGGTGGGAATTAAAAAATGTGAAGATAATATCAGGACTTTGAAGAAAAACGCAACGCTGATTCAAAAACAGATACAGTTGGAAACACTGCAGGAACTGCTCAGAGAACTGCAGGAAAAAATTAATAAAAATAATCAGGAACTTGGAACAGTCAGAAGGATAAAGGATGAAAAGAAGACAAAGATAGAACAACTTAGCGGACAGCAGGTGCTACTTCAGAAAGAGGTGAAGAATCTCCTGGAATCGGCAGGTGATGTGCAGAGTTTCTGGATGAAAGAATATGAAACCCAGACTACGCAGAAAAGTTATGAGCAGTTCCGGGATAATTTTGACAGACGTAGAAAAGCGAATGAAACAATCTGTAAAAATGCAGAAAAACAGATGATAGACGTTATGATTGTCTATAAGACGGAACATGATTTTGGAGCGGCTCCAAGTATGGAGGGGTACCCGGAATATGCTTCCGTGTATGAGCGGCTGAGGACATCAGAGCTTCTGGAGTATGAAGAAAAGGTACAGTCTGCCCGTGTTTCCGCAGAGGAAGAGTTCAGAGAACAGTTCCTTGCAAAACTGCAGGAAAATATGAAGCAGGCACAGAGTGAATTCAGGGAATTAAACAAAGCATTGAAAGATATTACATTCAGTAATGAAAGATATGAATTTATCTATATGCCAAGCGGACATTACAGAAATTATTATGACATGATCATGGATGATTTTAATGTGATCCAGGGAGAATCTATTTTCAGCGGTATCTTTCATGAAACTCATAAAGAAGTGATTGATGAGTTGTTTGAACGTCTGGCATTAAATAATGAAAGCAGTTCAAAAACGCTGGCAGAATTTACCGATTATCGGACCTATATGGATTATGATATAAAAATTATCCATTCAGATGGAACTTTTTCTTACTATTCCAAAGTCTGTGAAGAAAAGAGCGGTGGTGAGACACAGACTCCGTTCTATGTGACAGTTGCGGCATCTTTTGTACAGCTTTATACCAATAATATTGGAGGAGAAGCGACAGGACTGGTGATGTTTGATGAGGCATTTAACAATATGGACGATGAGCGGATCAGTGGTGTACTGGAGTTTATGAATCGTCTGCCATTACAGCTTATTATTGCCGCACCACCAGATAAAATTCAGTATATTGGTCCTTCTATGGAAGAAACGCTGTTGATAATGACAGATGAAAAAGTGAGTTTTGTGGAGAAATACTGCCATGAGATATGAAGAACGAATTTTACAAACCTTACTGGATTCTTATGAAAGAAGCAGGTTATCCAGAGGGGAAAATGAAGTAGCTGTTCATATCGCTTTTCCGATAACTCCAAAAACCATGCCGATATACTTTGATGAAAATTCACTGGCTTATGAAGAAATTCATGGGACAGCAGGACATCTGGAAGAAATGGGATATACTTGTTCCGTATGGAAAGGGGGAAAGAAAAATCATATTCTGCAGAAAATAGTATTGTGCGATGAAAAAGTGGATGAAATCTATCGCCATCTGGGACGGGTTCCGAAAAAACAGATGCAGCAGGCGCAGCTGGCGGTGTTACAGAAACTGAAAACGGAATGTAGCACACCGGTTGCGAGAAACTTTATCTGTTGGCTGATGAAGCGACTGGAACAGGGAAAAACGGTGAAGGAATATCTAAATCTGGATGATACAGAAGGAAGCCGGCGGTTAATCAGAGCCATTCACAGAATAGAAACGAATCAGAAAGAAATTTATATCCGTGAATTTTCGGTACAATGTTTTGGGGACAGTAAGGAACTGGAAAAGAAATCCGGTCTGATCGGAAAAATTTTCCGCAGATTTTCCGATGATATGGAAGATATGGATAATGATGTTATTCTGGCAGAATATGGTATTTATCGTACCCCCAATTACGTGTATGTAAAGGGAAGTGGAAGGTTGCGGATTGGAACACCGGAGGCATACGACATAGATCTCAGAAGTCTTCGTCAGGGAATCGGATTGTCAGGGGAAGATCTGGACGGTCTGGAATGGAAGGTGGATGTTTCAGTAAAAAGGATTATCACGATAGAAAATCTGACGACATTTTTTCGCTGGGAAGAACCGGACAGTGTTTTGATTTATCTTGGCGGTTATCATAATGCAGTAAGAAGAAAATTCTTACAAAAATTGTATCAGGTATTTCCGGAGGCAGAGTATTTTCATTTTGGAGATATCGATGTAGGTGGATTTGAAATTTACGAAGATCTTTGCCGACGTACGGGAATACCTTTTACTACTTATAAGATGGGAATTTCAGAGCTGGAGCAATATGAACAATATACGAGAGAACTGACGGAGAATGACAGGAAAAGAATGGACAGTTTGCTGAACAATGAGGCGTATGAGAACGTATGGCCGATTTTGAGGTACATGAAAGAACATGGGAAAAAGCTGGAGCAGGAAAGTATCCTGTGATGTTTTCGGCTATGTATGAGAAAAACAGGCAATGTAAAACAATTTTGACACGAAAAATCCTCCATGTAAAAGCCATTTGATAGACACAAAACGTGGAATGTGCAAAGATGTTCCCGAAAGGAGAAAACAAAATATGGAAATTGGGAAAAAACTGAAGGACGCCCGGATGAGATCCGGATTTACTCAGGAGAGCGTTGCTGAAAAGGTCAATGTGTCCAGACAGACGATTTCTAACTGGGAGAATGAAAAATCATATCCGGATATTATCAGCGTGATCGAGTTGAGTAACCTTTATTCCATAAGTCTTGACGAACTACTGAAGGGAGACGAGAAAATGATGGAACATCTGGAAGAAAGCACAAATGTTGTCAAGAGCACGCGGAAACTGATCGGCGCGATCCTGCTGAACATTATTACGGTGATTCTGCTGATCACGCTGAGCATGTTTTTGCCTGACAGAAGTTACTATTTACTTGTGGTATTCTGTCTGGCAATTGCCAGTTCGTCCGTGTTGCTTTATCAGATGATCAAACGTATCTAAGGAGGATTTTATGATGGAATGGAGAATTACTTTAGCTGCAATTTTTGCTGCAGTTGCAATTGTCGGAGCAATGGAAACAATTTATCAGATTTATCAGGTGACGGTGATCGATGCAGCCGCCCGTGGGCTGAAACATCCGAAACTATGGGGAATGCTTGCAGCGAATGGAAATAATTCCAGCGGTTTGCTTTTGTATCTGATCGGACGAAGAAAATACCCACGGAATGCAATTGACATCAAACAGTTACAGCTTATGGATAAAAAGAAAAAAGCTGCGGGAATCGGTCTGGTATTTTTGGCGGTTGGTGCGATCGGGCTGGTTGTGTGCCTGGCGAGAGTTGGTTTATAGACAAGGGCAAGGCAGCAAAATAAAATGCAATGATTTTTAACAAAATCACCCAGAAACTGTTAAGGAAAGTTGGTCGTAAGACCACTTTCTTTATGCTACAATGTGTTAAAAATAATTGCAAAGGTGGGAATTGTATGCGTGCTACAAGGAGAATTTATCTGGAGAGGCATGACACGAAAGCATTTATCCGGGATAAAACACGCAAACTCCACTTCCCGGTTTTTGACGGATGTAACCACATGCAGTACCAGATCCGTGACCCGAAAGGATTTGCAGGGATGTTGGAGAAGATGCTCAAGGAGAACAAATTACCGGAATTGCCGTTTGTAATCTGAGTCATCCTCGGAATATCGGATGTAAAAATAATACCGTTTCATGAGGAAAGAGAACTATGAGTTTATTTAAGAAGAAAGAAATAGCAAAATCATAGAATCAAAAGCATCAAAAACCAATCATCCGTGCAAGCATCTGTACTGGAGAACAGGTTGCAGGTTTTAAAGATTTGCAGACCGGAAAAATAGAAGAAATCATGCTGCTCCAGTGCCCGGAAGATCTGGAAAAGTTCAGAAAGATGTATGGGATAACGGGAGAGATTGAAAAAGAATATTGATGTATGAATCAAAAACAGCGTGGCTGGAAGCTGTGTTGGAAGAGGCGTAGTCAAAATAAGATTACAACAGAAACAAATCAGAAAAGTCCTGAACATGAAGCATCAGATGTCCAATGTTCAGGACTTTTCTTGTCTGAAAATGCATAAAATTGCATAAAAGTCGCTATGAATTTGTCAGTTTTTGCTATATGATAGAGGTATAAGAAAATACAGATGAAATAGAGGAAAGAGAGAAAGAAAATGGTACAAAAGAAAAACACATTAACAAAAACAGGAATCGTAGCGCTTCTGGCGTGTGTATGCTGTATCTTATGGGGAAGTGCAATTCCGGTGATTAAGACGGGGTATCGGTTGATGGAGGTGGATGCGGCGGATACGGCGAGTCAGATTGTATTTGCCGGGGTTCGGTTTACGCTGGCGGGGCTTCTGGTTCTGATCTTTGCTTCGATCCGGGAGAAAAAAGTGCTGATTCCGGATCGGACGATTCTGAAATACGCGGTTCCGGTGTGTCTGGCGCAGACGGTTGGACAGTATTTCTTTTTTTACATCGGTGTCGCGCACACTTCCGGAGTAAAGGGCGGCATTATTACCGGACTTGGCAACTTTATTGCAATCCTGATGTCCTGTCTGATCGTTCGCAACGAACGGATGACCGGGAGAAAAATGGCAGGATGTGTGCTTGGATTTGCAGGTGTGGTTGTGATCAACCTGATGGGAAAATCGCTGGATATGGGATTTACGCTTACCGGCGAGGGATTTATCCTGATCTCTCAGGTCGCTTACGGAATCTCAACGATTCTGATCAATATCTATTCGAAAAAAGTATCCCCGGTCGTGCTCAGCGGAACACAGTTTACGATGGGAGGAATCGTTCTGACACTGATCGGTGTCGGAATGGGCGGACACCTTGGAAATGTTACCGCGGTGGGTGTCGTGAGCATTTTCTATCTCGCAATGGTTTCAGCGGTTGCCTACACGCTGTGGTCGGTACTACTTGCATGGAACGATGTCTCGAAGGTGGCAATTTTCGGATTTGTCAATCCGCTGTGCAGTGTGATTCTGTCGGCACTGATCCTGGGAGAGGTGAAACAGGCATTTAATACCGGCAGTTTGGCAGCACTGCTTCTGGTGTGCGCGGGGATTTATATTGTCAATTGCAGAGGAACGAATAAAAAGGAATAATTTTTTGGAAAAAATCGAGAAAAATAAAACCCAAAAGCCATTTTGTGCATCTATATAATGTAGATTATATAGAAACATTCTATACAACAGAGAAAACCGGACACGCTTCTGGCAGATCCGGGGTATGCTTATTCAAAAAAAAGAGCGAAAATACAATGAGTGGACAGAGGAAAAGCATAATATGGAAGACAATCAGATTACAGATGACGATAAAAATGAAGATAAATTGGAACGTATAGAACTTGTTCAAAAAGCTGCCGAAGGTGATAAAGAAGCTTTTACACAGTTATATACACTCACATATTCGGAAGTGTACCATATCGTAAAAGTATTTATACATAATGAAGATACCGTACAGGATATTGTGCAGGAGACGTATTTTAAATGCCTGAGAAAGATCCGGCAGTTAAAAGAACCGGAGAAATTTTCGGTGTGGATAAAAAAGATCGCGGTCAACACGGCGAAGGCACATCTGCGGAAAGTAGACTGGGTGTTATTTTCAGAGGCAGACGGGGAAGGAGGAAAAAGCATTGCTGAGCTGCAGGATGAGCGGCTGGAACATCTGCCGGAAATCGTTGTGGATCAGGCGGAGACGAAAGAACTGATCGACAGGATCCTGGAAGATCTGGATGATCGACAGCGGATGGTCGTAGGGATGTTCTATTATGAACAGATGTCGGTAAACGAAATCGCGGAAACCTTATCCTGCAGCGTCAACACGGTGAAGAGCCGTCTGAATTACGCAAGAAAAAAGATTGGAAAAGAGATTTCCGAGCTGGAGAAAAAGGGAGTGCTTCTGTATACGGCGGCGCCGATTCCGTTGCTCATGTATCTGTTTCAGAAACTTCGTGGAATTCAGGAAAAGGTACCGAAAGCAAAATTTCTGATAAAAGCGGGGATAGGAAAAACAGTTTTTGCCGGGGTTGCAGCAGCGGTTGTCTGTGTGGGAATCGGTACCGGAGTGATGAGAAGCCAGGATATGCACCAGCAGGTACAGGAGATACAGGAACTGTTGTCGGAAACCGACGATCAGAAAACGGATGAGGCGCAGGCTTCAGGGGCTGAGGGCGTTGAGGAAGAAACGGATGATCCGGAAGTGACACCGGAAGCGACACCACAGCCTACCGTAACGCCGGAAGCAGCAGAAAAACCACAGGCTGCATCTGCAACAGCGGTGAAAGCAGCAGAAAATAATGGGCAGGCAGCACCGACATCTGCGGCACAGGAAAATGCAAACAGTACAGAAAGTCAGCAGACAACGACAACTTCGGAAACGGATCAGCATACCCATCAGTGGGTACAGCAGACAGAGACGGTGCACCATGAAGCTTCCGGGCATTATGAGACGGAGATTGTGCAGGAGGCCTATGAGGAACCGGTCTATGAATACCATGTGTTCTGTGATACCTGTGGGGCAGATGTCAATACCAGTGCGCTGGAACACAAAGCGATCCATGACAACGGATTTACGAGTAAGAAGATCCAGACGGGAAGCATTCATCACGATGCGGTGACGCAGGAGGTCTGGGTGGAGGAACCGGCATACGATGAAGTGGTAACAAGAGGATATGTTTGCTCTGTCTGCGGAGCAGGAGAGTAAAAGAAACAGGGAGGAGAAATACAGATGAGGAAGAGAAAAGGAGCAGTTATTCTGGCACTGGCAATGATGCTGTTACTGGTTCCGGTCATGGCACAGGCGGGAACGTGGAGACAGAATTATATCGGCTGGTGGTGGCAGGAAGCGGATGGAAGCTGGCCTTCGAATGAATGGAAAAGTATCAACGGAAACTGGTATTTGTTTGATGCGGATGGATATATCCGTTATGGATGGTACTGGGATGGAACAAACTGGTACTATCTGGGCGGAAAGTCTGACGGAGCAATGAAAACCGGATGGCAGGTTGTGAATGGAAACTGGTACTACATGTACAAGGACGGAAGAATGGCGGCAAATACCTGGATTGGTTCCTGTTATGTCAACGGTTCCGGTGTGTGGATCCAGAATGCAGTCAAAAGCCAGTGGATCAAGTCTGGAAACCGGTGGTGGTATCGCCATCCGGACGGAAGTTATACAGCAAATAACTGGGAAACCATTAATAATAAGAAGTATCATTTTGACAAAAATGGCTGGATGCAGACCGGCTGGCAGAAGATCGATGGAATCTGGTATTATCTGGGACCAGCAGGTGGTGGAGCGATGAGAAGCAGCCAGTGGGTGGAAGAATGTTATCTGGGTGCTGACGGCAAGATGCTGACTTCCTGCTGGGTGGACGATTACTATGTAGGTGTATCCGGTAAAATTGCAAAGAATCAGTGGGTCGGCGATTCTTATGTTGGCGCCGACGGAAAAAAAGTAAGCAGTCAGTGGGTTGGCGATTATTATGTCGGTGAAGATGGAACTTATGTAAAGAATCAGTGGGTTGGTGATTACTATGTCGGTCCTGACGGAAAATACGAGAAAAACCAGTGGGTTGGCGATTACTATGTCGGCGAGAACGGTAAGAAAGTGAGAAATACATGGATCGATAACCGGTATCTGGATGCTGACGGAAAATGGGACAGAACAAAACCGGTACCGGTTCCGCTGAAGGGGATTAAAGTTTCAACCACAGGAACATTGCTGAAACCGGGGAAGACATCCGGGATCGACCTGTATTTTTTTCCGGAAAATACGACAGATGATCGGACCGCTACATGGAAATCTTCCGATGAATCGGTTGCAACGGTTGAAGACGGCATCGTAACCGGACATAAAGCGGGATATGCAACGATAACCGTAACAGTTGGCGAGAAATCGGAAAAGATTGAATATCTGGTAGTGCCGACGAATCCATCAGAATTAACGATGAAAATCGCGTATTATACTTCCGATGCTTCCTGCGTAAAATTTGGAGAGTCCGCACAGGTTTCTGTGTTCTTACAGCCGGGAAACTTTGATATTACCAGCTATGCAACGATATCCGTGGATGATGAAAATATTCTCAAAACAAACAATGGAGTGGGAATGCTGTGGTCCGTCGGTATCGGAGAAACAACAGTACGGGCAGCCTATGAAGATCTGGAAGTGAGCAGTCCGGTAAAAGTAGTATCGGAAGATGGCAATCTGCAGGAACTTTCTTTCGATAAGAAAATCTTATATCTGGAAAAAAATCAGACGGGAAGTATCCGGCTGAGATCAAAACCGGCAGTGTATGCAAACAGTCAGGCTGTAAAATGGGGAAGTACAGATGAAAATGTGGTAACGTGGGATCCTGTCTATGGACTTCTTGCAAAGAAACCGGGAAGAGCGACGATCTATGCGGAGATTATGGGAAAACGGGCAGAATGTGAAGTGGTCGTAACCGGAGAAGAAGATGTGGTTGAATATTCCTACGATACAGAGTATGCCCAAACTATTTTTGACGAAGTGAACAGACTGAGGGTGGCGAATGGGGTAGAGCCTTTTGTATGGAAGGAAGAGGATGCGCTTTATGCTTCGAAAGTCCGCGCGGGCATCTATGAGAAAAACGGAGACCCCATTTACGACAATATAGAAACACGCTGCCTGGAAAATGAAAGTACGCAGGATGTGCAGATTGATTGCAGAACCGGTCTGGATTACGTGGAAGATTATCTTCTGGATGCAATGATGCAGGATTCCTCCTGTTTGATGCAGCTTATGAAACAGACGGATGAGCCACTGACCGCAGGCTGTGCCGTTGTCGTGAAAACAGTGGATGGAAGAGTGGAAAACCGTACACTGGTGTTTACGATCGGACCGTCAGAAAGTGAACTGGGACAATATACACAGCAGGAAAGAAAAGAATACTGGGCAAACTGGATGGGAATTTCATCGGAAGATGCAGACAGTTATCTGTTTTAAGGAGGAAGCAAATGAAAAACAAAGCAATCAAAAAAGTCCTTGCGGTTGGGATGTCAGCATTGCTGTTTGCAGCGACCGGTGTTCCAACCACGGTACAGGCGGCAGGCTGGAAACAGAACACAACCGGCTGGTGGTGGCAGGAAGACGATGGAAGTTATCCGGTCAGCAGATGGCAGCTCATCAGGGGAAACTATTATTATTTTGACCAGAACGGGTATATGAAGACCGGCTGGATGAAATTGGGTGTGGACTGGTACTATCTTGGCGGGGCGAATGACGGAGCCATGAAAACCGGCTGGCAGCAGGTTGGCGGAACCTGGTATTATCTGAAGGATAATGGAACGATGGCGGCAGATACCTGGATCGGAGACTGGTATGTGAACAGTTCCGGAGCGTGGACAAAAACAAGGCAGCCGGCGCAGTGGATCCAGTCCGGAAACCGCTGGTGGTATCGCCATGAAGATGGCGGCTATACAAGGAATGGCTTCGAGACGATCAATGGAAAAACCTATTATTTTGATGCTGCAGGCTGGATGGTTACGGGTTGGAAACAGGTCGGTGAGGACTGGTACTACTTTAATGTGTCCGGTGCGATGGTAACAAATGTGTGGGTTGGAGATTACTATCTTGGGGAAGATGGTGTGATGCTGACGGACACCTGGATCGGTAAGTATTATGTGGATGCCAGCGGAAAATGGGTTCCGAACAAAGGAAAAGAAGACGGCGAACTGGAATCTATCCAGCTGGATCAGAAGCGTGCGGCATTGTGGATCGGAGAAGAGATGACACTGGAAGTGATCTATCAGCCCGCTGATACCACCGCAGATAAAAGTGTGACCTGGAGCAGTTCCGATGAGAAAGTTGCGAAGGTTACAGATGGAAAAATCACCGGTGTCGGAGAAGGAACAGCGACGATTACAGCAAAAGTCGGAGGAAAGAAGGCAAGCTGTAAGATTGTGGTAATGCCTGAATTTACAATCAGCAGTATGGCATATGATGAAGAAAAGGGATATGCCACCATCAATTTTGGCATAGAAGCCGTGGATAATTATGGAGAAGCATTCCAAGTGTTGAAAGAAGATTCCGATGGGATAACAGGAGTCGAGTGGAAGCTGTCGGATGAGTCACTGGTAGAGGTAGAAACGTACAAAGAAGACTACGGTGATTATGTGGTGCTCAAAGGTCTCAAAGAAGGAAAAACGACACTCACAGCATCCTACAAAGGGAAAAGCGTTTCGATGGACATTGTCACCAAAAAGGTTGCGCAACTGGAATCAATCAATTATTCACAGGAAACATACACGAGAAAAGTGGGAGAAAAATTCAAGTTATTTCCTGATACGTATCCGGAAAATGCCTATGTAACCACAGGCACACTTGATTTCACATCAAGTAATCCCAAGGTTGCAACGGTGGACGGAAGTGGTACAATAAGAACGAAAAAAGAAGGATATACCACGATCACTGCTACTTATGGACGCATGGGAGAACTCAGTGCTTCATGCACACTCAAGGTAGAGGGATACGCAGACAACCAGGAACTGGAAATGCTCCAGTATGAACCGGAAAATGGAGCGATTAATAACAATCCGATCCGTCTGGGAGTAAGAACCAAACTGAATGTTGTTGTATATCCGGTCACCTATCCACATGAGGAAAGTGATATCAAGTATACGATCACTAAGCAGAATATGTCTATGTACGAGGGAACTGCGAGAATCAAAGACGGATATATTGTAGGAACTTCGAAGGGAACCGTAGAAGTAGAAGCATCACTGGACGGATGCGACCCGATCCGTTTTAATCTTACTTTCGGGAACTGACAGAAACGGTACCGGAAGTCTCTGAAAAATAGAAACAGAAAAGAAACAGAAGAACACCTCTCACGAGTCGAAATTTTCGGCTCGGGGGGTGTCTTTTCGTGGGATAAAGACAAAAAAATCACACAAAATTAAAACCAGAACCCCACCTGAAGTATCAATATAATGGAGCAGAAAAATCGACAAAATCTGTGAAAAAATTTACATGAAAATGTAGAATACGGGAAGAAAAGGAAATCAAAATATGTTCGGGAAACGGGAATCGGAATTCTGATGATGATTTTTCACCATCTTTTCTATAAGGCGGAAAATTATCAGGATTTCGTGATTCGTTTTTCTCCATTTTCAGAGGAACGGATCAATTTTTATGCGCTTCTGTGTAAAGTATGTGTGGCGATCTTTGTGTTTATCAGCGGATACGGAGTGGCAGCTTCCTACCGGAAACAATTTGGCAGGGACGAACCGACGGCGGGGGAAGGCACCTCGTTCATCGGAAAACGGATCTGGAAATTGTGGACGCTGTACTGGTTTGCATTTTTGCTTACGCTTTTATGTCAGCCACTGGGAAGAAAGATCACAGAGGCGTATGGCGGGGAGCTCAAAAGTATAGCCGTGTATCTTCTGCTGGATGCGCTGGGGCTGTCTTATCTGTTCGGAACACCGACATTGAATCCGACTTGGTGGTACATGACACTGGCGTTGCTGATCATTGCTGGTATTCCATGGATCCTCCGACTGTTTGATAAAATGGGGATTTTTCCGGTGATTTTCGGAACGCTTGGTATTCTGTTTCTGTTCAATGCATCCAATGCGAATACCTTTTATCTGTTTCCGGTACTTCTGGGAGCCGGTTGTCAGGAAGGACAGTTTTTTGAAAAACTGGATTGGATATGCAAAAAGAGTCGGTACGGAAAACCCGTAAAATGCCTGGTGGAAGCGGGGATTTTTCTGATCGGCATATCGTTCCAAACGAACTACAACTATGTTGGAATCGTGGACGGTATCCTTGCACTCAGTCTTGCGGCATTGACCGGGGATCTGCTGATCCGTATACCGGTCGTTTCCGGAATCCTGCGTTTTCTGGGAAAACACTCGGGAAATATGTTCCTGATACATAATCAGATTTATTCGTATTATTTTGTCGGTTTGATCTACGGATGCGGGCACTGGCTGCTGGTATTCGGGATGCTTGTGGCGGTATCGCTTGGATGTTCGGTTGCGATGGAGGCGATAAAAGATTTCATCCATTACAGAACATGGATGGAAAAAGTGGGAAACAATTTTTGCAATAAACAAAAATTGTGGTATAACAATTACGAAAGGGAGATGAAAGAATTATGAGAAAATTCACAGGGAAAATGGTGGCGGCGCTTCTTGCGGGAACGCTTCTGTTTTCGTCAGTTCCGACTGTTTACGGAGCTGAAAGGGATGAAAAGGTGGTAACAGAAGGGGTAGAAACGACTTCAGAGGTTACAGATGATGTACAGCTGCCGGAAACAGAGGAATCTCTGGATACGACAGAGCCTGCGCAGCAGAAAGAACAGAATCCTTCGGGTTCTGCAGAAACATTTGAGGAGTCATCGGAGGAACCGGAGGTAACGCCGGGAGATGACAGGACTCCGGGATGGAAAGAAGTGGATGGTCAGAAATTTTATCTGGATAATGATCTGAAACGGGTGACCGGCTGGAAACTTCTGGATGGTTCCTGGTACTGGTTTGATGAAGAGGGGATTATGCAGAACGGTTGGATAACCGTTAATGGAAAACGGTATTACCTGAACAGCGATGGACGCATGCAGATCGGCTGGATCCAGGAAGGGGATACCTGGTATTTTGCAAATGGCAGCGGGGAGATGCAGACGGGCTGGTTACATAAAGGCGGCAGCTGGTTCTGGCTGAATGCAGACGGAACCATGCAGAAAGGCTGGGGAGCAGTCAAGGGTGTCTGGTATTATTTTGATCCGGACAATGGCGATATGGTAATCGGCTGGCTGCAGGACAAAGACAACTGGTACTATCTGTCCGGCAGCGGAGCCATGCAGACGGGCTGGTTACACCATGGAAATAACTGGTATTATCTGAACGGAAGCGGAGCGATGGCGCAGGGCTGGACCAGTGTCAGAGGAACCTGGTATTATCTGACCCCGGGAAATGGTGTGATGAAAACCGGCTGGCAGCATATTGGCAACAACTGGTTTTACCTGACGGGAAGCGGAGCGATGCATACCGGCTGGATGCAGGTGGGTTCCACCTGGTATTACTTTAACAGAAGTGGAGCGATGCTCACCGGATGGAATGTAGTCGGATCTGCGTGGTACTATTTTAACGTAAATGGTGAGATGCAGACAGGCTGGAACAACATCAACGGATCCTGGTATTATCTTGGCGGCAGCAATGACGGAGCCATGAAGACCGGATGGATCAGCGACAGAGGAAGAAACTATTATCTGAATCCGGACGGTGTCTGGAAAAATATTCGGATCGGTGTGATCGGAAACAACGAGGCGGGAGCGATCACTACCGCAGTAAAATTTATAGAAATGGGTGTGGATGCAACCGTTGTAACCGGAAGTTTTGATCCGTCTCAGTATGACGGCATCGTCATTCCGGGAGGCGGTGATCTGGATCCGTCCAGATATGGACAGGCCAATACGGCAAGCAGCAATATTGACAATGCGCTGGATGACAGACAGATCGATGCGGTAAGACGCTGCGTGGCAGCAGGAAAACCGGTTTTTGGCATCTGTAAAGGTGTGCAGCTGGTGAATGTGGCTTTTGGAGGAACACTGAATCAGAACATTGGAGGTCATATGGGAGTATGGCATTCGGCACATGTGGTTGCCAGTGGATGGCTTTCGGGCGTTTATTCCGGCTTTGTGAGTGTGCTCAGTTACCATCATCAGTCCATCCGTGATCTGGCACCTGGTTTCCAGGTAGATATGCGGGCAGGAGATGGAACCGTTGAAGCTATTTCAAACAGCGCCAAACGTGTCTATGGTGTACAGTTCCATCCGGAACAGATGAACAATGAAACAGGAAACCGCTGCATCCGCCAGTTCGTTGTTATCTGTACCAATTAAAACAAAGGCAGAAGAAAAAACAGTAACTCCATAAAATAAGAAAAAGGCAGAAGAAATTCCATCAGACGAATTTCTTCTGCCTCTTTGCATCCTGAGACTTTTATAGGGAATCTTACCGTTCCCAGCGTCCGGAAGCACCACACGGAAGTACCAGTCCCGTATCGCGAACCGGAAGTCCGATCTCCTGGGAGTCCACATGACCGTGGAACGGTTTCAGCTCGGTAGCGATCATATAGGTCAGTACCGCCGGAGCCAGTCCGGTTGTGTAGGAATTTACCAGGAAGAATAGCGGATCATCGCTGAGCAGTTTTGCACACAGTTTGATCAGCGGATGGATCGCTTCTTCAATCTTCCAGATCTCCCCTTTCGGTCCGCGGCCGTAAGATGGGGGATCCATGATGATCGCGTCGTAATGGTTGCCGCGGCGGATCTCACGCTCTACGAATTTGACACAGTCGTCCACGATCCAGCGGATCGGAGCGTCCTTGAGACCGGAGGAAACCGCATTTTCCTTTGCCCAGGTAACCATACCCTTAGAAGCGTCTACATGTGTAACGCTTGCTCCTGCTGCAGCAGCGGCAAGGGTAGCGCCACCGGTGTAGGCGAAGAGGTTCAGCACTTTGATCGGGCGTCCGGCTTTACGGATCTTGTCACCGAACCAGTCCCAGTTAGTTGCCTGTTCCGGGAAAAGACCGGTGTGTTTGAAGCTGAAAGGCTTTAAGTTGAAGGTCAGGTCTTTGTACTGAATGGTCCACTGTTCCGGAAGATTGAAGAATTCCCACTCGCCGCCGCCTTTTTTGCTGCGGTGATAATGACCGTTCATCTTTCTCCAGCCAGGATTCTTCTTCGGGGTATCCCAGATGACCTGCGGGTCCGGACGAACCAGCAGATAATCGCCCCAGCGTTCCAGTTTTTCTCCCTTGGAGGTGTCAAGCACTTGATAATCTTTCCATTGATCTGCAATCCACATGATAAAAATATCCTTTCTTTCTATATAAATGGTTCTTTTTTTCTTATACCTTCCTATAGCATACCATAAACCGGAAAGGCAATACAACAGCTATTTGAAAATGCAAGTTTTATAAAGAAAAGTTTCATAAACCACCTTAAAAAATAAAATGCATCCGTATAATTTGCCGAAAATGCAAGTGTTTCTTGACATATGGTCACTTTCCCGATACAATATTTTTTAGTAGCGTTGTGTAGCGTGAAAGTGAAACGCTGCATGATGAATCATGTTGTAAACAAAAGCACAGGAGGAGACCTATGAAACCGTATAGTCAGTTAAGCAAAGAAGAATTAACCGCTCTGAAGGAAGAACTGGAGAAGCAGTTTGAGGATGTGAAAGGCAAGGGCCTGAAACTGGATATGTCCCGTGGTAAACCGTCAAAAGCTCAGCTGGATCTGAGTAACGGCATGATGGATATTCTGAACAGCCAGGTAGATCTGGTAAGTTCAGATGGAGTAGACTGCAGAAACTATGGTATTCTGGATGGTATCAGCGATGCAAGAAAGCTGCTGGCCGATATGAGCGAAGTGCCGGAGAGAAATATCCTGATCTATGGCAATTCCAGCCTGAACGTTATGTTTGATACCGTTGCTCGTGCCATGACACACGGATTTCTGGGAAGCACTCCATGGTGCAAATTAGATAAAGTAAAATTCCTCTGTCCGGTACCCGGATATGACCGTCACTTTGGTATCACCGAATTCTTTGGAATCGAGATGATCAATGTGCCGTTACTGCCGACCGGTCCGGATATGGATATGGTGGAAAAACTGGTAGCAGAAGATCCGGCAATCAAGGGTATCTGGTGTGTACCGAAATACGCAAACCCGACCGGTATTTCTTATTCCGATGAGACAGTAAGAAGATTCGCTCATCTGAAACCGGCAGCAGAAGACTTCCGTATCTTCTGGGATAATGCATATTCTATCCATCATCTGTATGATGACAAGAGAGATGTCATTCTGGAACTGTTAAATGAATGTGTCAAAGCAGGCAACCCGGATATGGTCCTGAAGTTCATCTCTACCTCAAAAGTATCCTTCCCGGGATCCGGTATCGCAGCCCTGGCAGCATCCGAAGCCAACCTGGAAGATGCGAAAAAATACATGCGTGTGCAGACCATCGGTCATGATAAACTGAACCAGCTGCGTCACGTAAGATTCTTCAAAGATATGCAGGGAATGTACGCACACATGAGAAAACATGCCGACATCCTGCGTCCGAAGTTTGAAAAAGTATGGGAAGTCCTGGACAGAGAACTGGGTGGTCTGGAGATCGGTACCTGGACAAAACCGGTAGGTGGATATTTCATTTCCTTTGACTCTATGGAAGGATGCGCGAAAGCCATCGTAGCGAAAGCAAAAGAAGCCGGTCTGGTACTGACCGGAGCAGGTGCAACCTATCCATACGGAAAAGACCCGAAAGACAGCAATATCCGTATCGCTCCGTCTTTCCCGACCGTAGAAGAACTGGAAGTTGCTGTTGAGATCTTCGTTCTGAGTGTGAAACTGGTAAGTATCGACAAACTTCTGGAAGCATAAAGATAAGACAAACGAGGCTGTTTACCGGAAAAAAATCTTCCGGTAAGCAGCCTTTTTCGAGCATTGATTTTCCGGCTTTTTTCAGAAAATGGGTTTACCCGTCATAGGTTCGGTGTTAGAATAATGTGGAACAGGCTGAACGCGAGGGGGATATGCGAAAGTCTGTGAAAGTAAATGAAGGGATAATGCGGAAGTTTTGGCAGCTTTGATACAGGGAAGAAAGAAGCGGATCATGCCGGAAAAGCCGCAGGATCAAAAGAAAGTAAGGGATTATCTATGGCAAAAAAGAAAAAGAAGAATGCGAAGAAACTGGTTCTTGGCGTACTGATTGCGTATGTGGCGATCATGGCTCTGGGATATATGGGCGTTTCCTATTATTTTTCCAGCCATTTTCTGAAAGGAACCACCATCAGCGGGATGGATTCCAGCAATAAGACAGCGGATCAGGTGAAAAAGAAGATCCAGAAACAGCTTGGTCAATACAAACTGCGGATCACGGAGATCGACGGAAAGACGGAGACGATCCAGGGATCTGCGATCGATCTGACCTATGTGGATGACGGAAAGATTGATGAACTGTTAAGTTCGCAGGATCGCTGGAAATGGATCACTGCATTTTCAGCGAAAAAGACATATGAACTGGCAGTTACGACTACTTATGATGAGAAAAAACTGACCGGTGTGCTGGATGATATGAGCTGTTTTCAGCAGGAAAATATCGTGGCACCGGAGGACGCTTATCTGGAGGAACAGGACGGTGAATATGTGATCGTTCCGGAGGTGGAAGGAAATACACTGGATCGCACCAAATTGGAGAGTGCAGTCAAAGATGCGATCGAAAACGGAAAGACAGAAATCAATCTGGAAGAGCTGGGATGTTATGAGAAACCGTCTGTTTTACAGGATGATGCGGGTCTGATCGCGGAGAGAGATGCAAAAAATCAGCTGTTAAAAGTGGACATCACCTATGATTTCGGCGACCGGAGTGAGACGGTAGACGGTTCTGTGGTCAAAGACTGGCTGATCCAGGACAGTGACGGAAACTGGACGGTGGATGAGAGCAAGGCAGCTGCCTATGTGCAGCAGCTGGCTTATAAGTACGATACATTCGGTCTGACACATGAATTTACCACACATGCAGGGAATAAGATTACCTTAAAGGGCGGCGATTACGGCTGGGTCATAAAAAAGAGTGAGACAACCGCAGCCCTTGTGGAATACATAAAAGAAGGAAAGACCGGAACCGTGGAACCGGTATATCTGTATGAGGGCAAGAGCCGTGACACCAACGACATCGGCGGCACTTATGTGGAGATCAGTATTCAGGATCAGGAAATGTGGTGCTACAAAGACGGTGTGGTTGTGGTGGATACCCCTGTGGTAACCGGAAATGTATCCAAAGGATACGATACCCCGGCAGGCAGTGTCTGGGCGATCGATGCGAAAAAGCATGATGCAGTTCTGAAAGGGGAAGGCTATACACAGCCGGTGACCTACTGGATGCCATTTAACGGCAATGTGGGAATCCACGATGCGGATACCTGGCGGTCACAGTATGGCGGCGAGATCTATAAAACGAGCGGTTCTCACGGATGCGTCAACACACCGACCGCAAATGCAGAAAAGATCTTTAACACCGTAGAGATCGGAACTCCGGTTATCGTATATTAGGAAAAGGAATCAGTCAGTGACCGGAAACGGTGACTGTGAAGAATAAGTTTGGAAAGAAAGAGTAGGAGAAAAAAGATGAAGATTGTAGTATTGGCAGCTGGAACCAGCACAGAACGTGAGGTTTCTATTGTATCGGGAACAAATGTGTGTAAGGCACTTCGTTCTAAGGGACATCAGGCGATTCTTGTGGATGTATTTTTCGGTAAGGAAGGTGCAGATTCTGCCACTGCTTTTGATGGAGATTATGATGTAGATGCGGAGGCAGCGTATATCAGCAGCTTTAACGATCAGGTAAAGGATGCGGTAGCAAGCGGAAGAGAATTCTTCGGTCCGGGTGTGATCGAGCTGTGTAAGGCAGCGGATGTGGTCTTCATGGCACTTCACGGAGCCAATGGCGAAGACGGAAGAGTACAGGCGTACTTCGATCTGTGCGGCATCCCGTATACCGGAACCGGATATCTGAGCAGTGCGATGGCGATGGACAAAGGAATCACGAAAAAAATCTTCCTGACATCCGGCGTTCCGACACCGCGCGGCGTGGAGCTGAAGAAGGGAAAAGACAGCACAAATCTTGCTGATCATAACATGGAACTTCCGGTTGTGGTTAAGACCTGTTGTGGAGGTTCCAGTGTCGGTGTGTATATCACAAAGACACCGGAAGAATACGAAGAGGCACTGCAAGGTGCATTCTCCTACGAGGATGAAGTGGTAGTAGAGGAATATATCGAGGGAAGAGAATTTTCCGTTGGTGTGGTAGACGGAAAGGCATATCCGATCATCGAGATCACCCCGGTAGAAGGTTTCTACGATTATAAAAATAAATATTCCGCAGGTGCGACGATCGACACCTGTCCGGCGGTTCTGACCGAAGGACAGACCAGACAGATGCAGGCATATGCAGAGGCCGGATGCAAGGCACTGGCAGTCGAGGGCTATGCAAGACTGGATTTCCTGATGAAAGAGGACGGCTCCATGTACTGCCTCGAAGCCAATACGCTGCCGGGCATGACACCAACCAGTCTGCTTCCACAGGAGGCGGCAGCACTGGGTATCGATTATGCACAGCTGTGTGAAAATCTGATTGAGATTTCCATGAGAAAATATCAGAAATAAGAATCTATTATAAAAAGAAAAAAGAGGAAATTGTAATGATGAAGAATCTTACACTGGAACATATCGCGGCTGCCTGCCACGGAACGTATTACGGACCGGAGGAGAAAAAAAGTCAGTGCATCGAAGCAGTGACAACGGACAGCCGGAAAATAGAAAAAAACTGCCTGTTCGTTCCGATTGTTGGTGCAAGAGCAGACGGTCACAAATTTATCGATCAGGTCATGGAGCAGGGAGCGCTGGCTACCTTAAGTGAACGCCCGTTAGGAGATGTGGAGTTCCCTTATATTCAGGTGGAATCTTCTCTCCAAGCGGTGAAAGATCTTGCAAAATATTATCTGGAACAGTTACAGATTCCGGTTGTCGGCATCACCGGAAGTGTGGGAAAGACCAGCACGAAAGAGATGATCGCAGCAGTTCTGGAACAGAAGTTCCGGGTATTAAAAACACTTGGAAACTTTAACAACGAACTGGGACTTCCGTTGACGGTATTTCGTCTCCGTGAAGAGGATGAGATCGCAGTTCTGGAGATGGGAATCAGTGATTTTGGAGAGATGCACCGTCTGGCTTCGATCGCACAGCCGAATACCTGTGTGATCACCAACATCGGAACCTGCCATCTGGAAAATCTGGGTGACCGTGACGGTGTGCTGAAAGCCAAAACAGAGGTTTTTGACCATCTGAAACCGGATGCAACCGTGATCTTAAACGGGGACGATGACAAACTGATCACGGTAAAAGAAGTGCAGGGAAAAGCTCCGATACACTTCGGAATGAACCCGGACTTCCCGTTATATGCCGATGAGATTGAGAGCAAAGGTCTGAAGGGAATCGCCTGTAAGATCCATACGCCAAAAGGAGCATTCTCCGTGGTTGTGCCGATCCCGGGACGCCATATGGTTTACAATGCGCTGGCAGGAACAGCCGTTGGTCTGGCGTACGGTATGGAACTTTCCGAGATCCAGAAAGGAATCGAAAGTTTACAGTCGTTAAGCGGCCGGTTCCATATTATTGAAAATGAAAATTATACAATCGTGGATGATTGCTACAATGCTAATCCGATGTCCATGAAAGCGTCTCTCGGTATCCTGAAAGATGCGATGGGAAGAAAGGTTGCCGTACTTGGCGATATGGGAGAACTCGGTGCGAATGAGAAAGAGCTGCACAGAGAAGTCGGAACTTTCGCGGGAACCTGCGGGATTGATCTTCTGATCTGTGTGGGTACTCTGGCAAAAGAGATTGCAGAGGCGGCAAAGATGAGCAGCAAAGCGGAAGGAAAAGCGCTGGGGATTGTTCATTTTGCCACACTGGAAGATCTGCTGGCTCATCTTGGAGAGCAGGTAAAACAGGGCGATACGATCCTTGTAAAGGCTTCTCATTTTATGAATTTTGGAAAAGTAGTGGAGGCATTACAGAAATAAAGAAAATGAAATATATTGAATAATAAAAAAGAACGGGTCACCGGTATTAAACCAGTGGCTCGTTCTTTTTTAATGTCTCAAGAATCTGTGCTCTTGTGTATTCACCGATATGTTTTTTGTCCTCCTTGGAGAGTTCAGACGGACGGAACGGTTTGCCGTATTCGAGTACCACGTGAGTTTTCCGGATCTTCGGGAACTGTTTTTCGAAGATGGATACGGTGTTGTTCATCGCGATCGGTACGATCAGACAGTCGGTTTTGGTTGCCAGACGGAAACTTCCCTCATGAAAGTCCAGCAGATCCAGGTCGCTCTCGTTCCGGTTTCTGGTTCCTTCCGGGAAGATACATACCGAGATACCGGATTTGATCAGGTCGATACCTGTCAGGATGGTCTTCAGACCTTTTTTGATATCTTTCCGGTCAAGGAAGAGACAGTGGAGATAGCGCATCCAGTTTGAAAGCAGCGGTATTTTCTCCATCTCTGTTTTTGCGATATAACCGGTCAGCCGCGGGCAGCGGGTGTAGGTAAGCAGGATGTCAAAAAAGCTGCGGTGGTTGCCGATATACAGGACAGCTTCGTCCTTCGGAACCAGTTCTTCACCGATCACTGTAACTTCCACACCGGTCAGCCACAGGATAAAGCGGAACACTGCCTGGATCAGACGCAGGGAGCTGATATCCTTGGTATAAGGTTTGAATTTACCGATGATCCATTCGACGATCAGAATGGGAATGGAGAGGATCAGAAAACCGATGACAGTAATACATACTAAGAGAAATCTTATCATATGTGCCTCCGTTATTAATTGTATGATGTTAGAGATTCAAGTTTAGAAACCTTCCCGTAAGCAAGCTTGCGTCAGGTTTCCGAATTTAGTCCCTAGTATCATAATATTATATAGGAATTTATGAAAAAAATCCACATAAAATAATAGGGATCAATCGTGGGGGAATGACGATGAACAGGAGTGTGGTATTGCTGCTTCTGATCGCCGTGCTGGCGGGGAGTATCTGGGGGTGCGGCATGATGCAGCAGAAAAAAGGGAAGGAACATGCGGTGGAATATACGGTACTGGGAGAAGATCAGATACCCGACGAGATCCGGAAAGTGGTGGATGTGAAAAAGCAGGAAGAATTTCAGATGACCTATCAGGAGGAGGATATGTTGTATCTGCTGCAGGGATACGGCATCCAGAGCAGCGGCGGTTACAGCATCCGGGTGGAAAAAGTCAGTGAAAATGATACGGAACTCCATGTAAAGACGAAACTGATCGGTCCGGAGGGGAAAAGTGGGGAGACGGAGGGGATATCCTGCCCGTATCTCGTGATCAAGGTGGAAAACCGCCATAAAAAAGTAGTGTTTGATTAGGAGGAAGTTTATGGAACTGCGAAAAAAAGAACTGCATATGCTGCGAAAGAAAAGCGAGGCTCAGAATCAGATCACCTTTGATGAGGATTTTAATGTGCCGGATCACAAAGCGGATATCGGGCAGATGATCCAGAAGAAAGGCGAGGTGGAGATCGACCAGGTACAGGTGAGCGAAGGAAAAGCAGTGATCCAGGGGCAGCTGGTCTTTCGGCTTTTATATGTGGCAGACAGTCCGGGACGGACGGTTTCGAGTCTGGAGGGGAAACTTCCGATCGAGGAGACGTTGCATCTGGACGAGGTGCGAAGCGGGGATAAAGTCTGCCTGAAATGGGAGATTGAGGATCTGACGATCCACCTGATCAATTCCCGGAAACTGAATATCAAGGCGATCGTGGAATTTTTTGCTGTCGTGGATGAGAATACGCAGGTGGCAGTACCCGTGGAATTAAAGGGGGCTGACCAGATTTCCACAAAGAAAAAGACGATCCGGGTGCTGACGCTTGGTGTACATAAAAAAGATATCCTGCGGAAAAAGGAAGAGATCACACTTGCCTCGAATAAACCGAATATTCATCAGATTCTGTGGAAGGATATTCAGGTACGGGGACTGGAGATGCGGGCACAGGAGGGAAAGGTGACCGCGCGGGGCGAACTGTCGGTATTTGTGCTGTATGTGTCCGATGATGAGGCAAATCCGTTGCAGTGGCTGGAACAGACGATACCATTTTCCGGGGAACTTTCCTGCACGGGATGTACGATGGATATGATCCCGTATATCGACACGACGATGCTGCAGTCCAATCTGGAGATCAAACCGGATGCAGACGGGGAAGAACGGGTGCTTCTGGTGGATGTGGTGCTGGAACTGGATATGAAACTGTATCAGGAGGAGACGGAGACCATTCTTCTGGATGTCTATACGCCAAAACTGGAATGTATCCCGCAGAGGGAGCCGCAGATGCTGGAACAGCTGGTGGTAAAAAATGCGGCAAAATGCCGTGTCAGTGACCGGATCTCCGTTGCCGAGGCGCAGGGAAAGATTCTGCAGATCTGTCACGGAGAGGGCAGTGTGAAGGTGGACAGCGTGCAGCCGGTAGAGCACGGGATCCAGGTGGAAGGTGTTGTGCAGGTAAGGATCCTCTACAGCATCAGTGACGATGAGATGCCGTTTTATTCCATGGAGACGATGATCCCGTTCTCGCAGATGATCGAGGGCGAACAGGTCAACGGGCAGTGCGGCTATCAGCTTCAGGCAGATCTGGAGCAGCTGTCGATGGTGATGCTTGACAGCAGTGAGATCGAGGTGAAAGTGGTGCTGAATCTGAACACACGGCTGGTGACCCAGTGGGAGGAGAACATCATACAGGAGATCCAGACGAAGGAACCCGATCAAAAGAAACTGGAGGAAATGCCGGGCATCGTGTGTTATGTGGTACAGCCACAGGATACGCTGTGGGATATTGCAAAAATGTTCTATACCACGATGGATGATATCCGGAAACTGAACGATCTCGGAGAGGGGGAAGTCAAACCGCGTCAGACACTTCTGGTGGTGAAAAACAGTGAAGGGTGAGCAACGTTTCTGTAAAAAAGAGTAAGACACAGACAACTTTAGTTAGTGATAAAAATACATGAAAAGAGTTGCTTGTATTTTCGGAAAAAACATAGTAATATATGCTTATATGAATATTGTATACAAAGTACATTGCAAAGAAAAGGGGCAGAAAGGATGCGTTTACAGGCTTTTGCGAAGATCAACCTTGGGTTGGATGTGTTAGGAAAACGGGAGGATGGATATCACGAAGTCCGCATGATCATGCAGACGATTCGGATGTATGACCAGCTGGATATGAAAAAGAGTGAGGAGCCGGGGATTCATCTGACGACAAATAAAAATTATATCCCGGTCGATGAAAGTAACCTCGTATACCGGGCGGCGAAACTGATGATGGATACCTGTGGGATCACAGAAGGTGTGAGCATCCATCTGCATAAGGTGATCCCGGTGGCAGCAGGCATGGCGGGAGGAAGTTCCGATGCAGCTGCGACACTGGTAGGTATGAACCGGCTGTTCCGGTGCGGGCTTTCCAAAAACAGACTGATGGAACTTGGCGTACAGATCGGTGCGGATGTTCCATACTGCGTGCTTCGCGGAACGGCACTGGCAGAGGGAATCGGAGAGAAACTGACGGTACTTCCACCGATGCCGGACTGCTGGATCCTGATCGGAAAACCGGGCATCAGCGTATCTACCAAATATGTATATACAACACTTGATCTGAACACCGATACGGTACACCCGGACATCGACGGGATGCGGAAAGCACTGGAAGACGGTGATCTGTACGGTATCACTGACCGGATGGGAAATGTCTTACAGGATGTGACGATCCCGGCTTACCCGGAGGTGGAGACGATCAAGGAACGGATGAAAGCCTGGGGAGCGGTCAACGCGATGATGAGCGGAAGCGGTCCTACGGTTTTCGGAGTCTTTGACAACGAAGAAAAAGCACAGGAGGCGTGCCAGAAGCTGCGGGAGAGCGGATTATGTCAGCAGGTATTTCTGACAGTGCCGTTTAACAACTATGGAGGAAGGACAGCGGATGACAAATGATTTACACCTGGAAATGAATGAATATCTGCCACTGCGGGATGTGGTTTTCAATACACTTCGTCAGGCGATTCTGCGCGGGGAGTTAAAACCCGGAGAGCGGTTGATGGAGATCGCACTTTCCCAGCGGCTTGGCGTAAGCCGTACTCCTGTCCGGGAGGCGATCCGGATGCTGGAACAGGAAGGTCTGGTGATCATGATCCCGAGAAAAGGCGCGCAGGTTGCGGAGATTTCCGAGAAAGACCTGAAAGATGTGCTGGAAGTCCGGCTGGGACTGGAAGAACTGGCAGTGCGGATTGCGTGTCAGCGGATCACAGAGGAAGAACTTGAAGAGCTGGAACAGGCGGTGAAAGAGTTCGAGGAAGCGATGAAAAGAGATGATCTGGGAGCACTTGCGGCGGCAGATGTCAAGGTGCATGAAGTGATCTACGGAAGCACCCACAACAAGCGTCTGGTGCAGATCATCAGTAACATCCGGGAGCAGATGTATCGCTACCGTGTGGAATATCTGAAGGATGTGGAGAGTCGGAAAACGCTGGTAGAAGAGCACTACGCCGTATACCGGGCACTCAAAGCGAGAAATCAGCAGCAGGCGGTGAAAGATATCTGTATCCATATCGTGAACCAGCAGGACGCGATTCTGCGCAGTCTGGAGCAGATGAACAAAGAGGAACGGCCAAAATAAAAGATTGAACAGGAAAGACAGAACTCTGTGTGGAAGGATTAGGAACTTTGACACAGGATTCTGTTTTTTTGCGCGCATAAAACGAAAAAGAACCGGAGAAGATAAAGGAGGTGAACAGGATTCCGAGCGTACATAGAAAGAAAAGGAGGCAGAAATATGGCAGAGGGAACACCGGTGACAAAGAATCTGGAAGAAAATGAGGTCTGGTTTCGAAGCCGCTGCGAAGGCTGTGCGGATATCAAACTCCAGCCCATGCTGCTTGGAAAAGGGGGCAGCGTCCATGTGCTGGCGATCTATGTGGAAAATACCGTGCCGAATCTGATCCTCGAAGAGTCGGTGCTTGGGCGGATGTTTATCGAGATGACGGATAAAACTCCAGGGGAAGTGTATCAGGCAGTGGAAGCGAATAGCCTCGGACTTTCGGAGGCGGAGCCGCTGCCCACAAGAGAAGAGGCGATGGATGCGATGCTGGCGGGAAATCTGCTGCTTCTGGTGGACGGGTACGATAAGGGACTGAAGATCGGGAGCAAGGGATATCCCTCCCGCTCGGTAGATACCACGGACACAGAAAAGGTGCTGCGGGGATCGAACGAGGGATTTACCGAGTCGGTAAAGACCAATACCGCGCTGATCCGGAAAAGGATCCGGAGCACGGATCTGAAAGTGGAAGAGCTGACCGCCGGTGTCTGGTCGAATACGAGACTGGTACTTGTGTATATGAAAGAACTGGTATACCCGGAAGTGCTCGAGCAGATCCGGCAGGGCATCGACCGGTTTGTGATCGACGGTGTGTTAGACAGCGGGATCATCGAGCAGCTGACGGAAGAGAACTGGGTATCGCCGTTTCCGCAGTTTCAGACGACCGAGCGTCCGGATCTGGCGGCGATGGAAGTGCTGGACGGAAGAGTGGTGTTACTGTCTGACAATTCCCCGGTAGCATTACTGCTTCCGAGTGCCTTTCAGGACTTTATGAATGTGACGGAGGATCGCTATAACCGATTCGAGATTGCCTCTTTTGAGCGGCTGATCCGCTATGCGGCGATGGTATTTTCCTTTTTGCTGTCCGGAACGTATCTGGCAGTGATCGGATTTCACACGATGATCCTTCCGACGAATCTGATCCTGTCCTTTGCGGAGTCCAGGCAGGGCGTGCCGTTTCCGAGCCTCCTGGAAGTGCTGTTTATGGAACTGGCGTTTGAACTGATCCGCGAGGCGGGGATCCGGATGCCGGGGGCGCTCAGCGGAACCATCGGTATCGTAGGCGGACTGATCATCGGAGATGCGGCGGTCAGTGCCAATCTGGTGAGCCCGATGGCGGTGGTGGTTGTGGCACTGAGCGCACTCAGTTCCTTTGCCATACCGAATGAGGAATGTACCTCGGCATTCCGGCTGATCAAATACGGATTTATCCTGCTTGGCGGACTGCTTGGTATGTATGGGATCGTACTGGGATTGTATCTCCTTTTCGGACATCTGGCGCGGCTGACAAGTTTTCAGATCCCGTATCTGATGCCATTTACCGGAAAAGGGGTTGCCGGGTATCGGGATGAGCGGGATCTTCTGGTGCGGGCACCGATGCGGCGGATGCGATACCGCCCGATCTATGCAGTAAGATCCCAGAGAATCCGGTTACGGGAAAATCAAAAGGTAAGGGGTGACAGAAAACATGTTTGCAGATAATAACCGAATTTCCTGGCTGCAGATGCGCTGTCAGTTTTTACTCGCGGCACTGGGCGTGGGACTGTTATGGGGAATTCCCGGATTTACCGGAAGAGAAGGAGCGGTTGGTATCCTGATCGGAGGAGCACTCCTCGCCTGCTGGAGCGGGATCCTTCGAAGACAGATGACGGTATTCCGGGATCCGATCCGGTACTTTGGAAAAACCTGTGCATGGCTGCTGGCAGGGATCTGGGAGAGTTATCTGGTACTTACCGGCGGATGGCTGGTGGCAAAAGTCGGACACCTGGCAGGGGAATATCTGGTCTCCGGGGTGCCGGAGACGATGCTTTCCCTTGCGTTCGTGTTTGCGGCACTGGGCGGTTCCCATCATGTACAGGCACGGGGACGGCTGGCGCAGACTTCCTGGGCGATCGTGGCGTGGCTGGGAGGAATCTTACTGTTGCTGGCAGGAAAGCCATTGGGGACAGTGATGGGTGGTCAGCAGCCGGAACCGGCAGCTTTTGAATGGATGCTCAGCGTGAAAAATGCAGGAAAATACGTGGCATATGGATCCGGGATCGGTCTGATAGCCTGGCTGATGGTACAGGTCCGTACCGGAAAAGAGGAAAAGAAAAAGGAAGGGCTGGCGCTGGCGGTCGGTCAGCTGTCTCTCTGGTTTCTCGCGGGAGCGCTGCTTCTCACAGCAAACTTCGGAACCGACGCCCCAAATATGGATACCTGTCCCATTTTGGAAGTGATGGCAGGCGTGGAGATCCCGGGTGGATTTTTACGGAGGGTGGATCTGATCTTTTTAAGTATTTTGCTGTTTTCACTCACATTTTTACTGGGAAGTATCTTTTTTTACAGCAGTTATGTGGCGGAGCGCGTTTCTGTTACGATCAGCCGGATCCCGGCAGCGATTCTCTGCCTGATTTTTGGAACTGTCGGGGAGACGCAGTGGGCGTGGAGCAGGTATTATCCGGAACTGTTATGGAAAATCTATCTGCCGTTGTTTTTGGTGATCACAGTGTGCGCCGGATGGGCGAGGAGGCGATCGTATGGAGAAAGATAAAAGAAAACTTCTTTTTGGTATGGCTGTCCTGGGGCTTGCGCTGCTTACTTCCTGTCAGGTCGTGGAACCGGAAAAACGGGCGTATCCGCAGGTGATCGGGATCGACTGGCAGGAGGAAGAGGAAAATTATATCGTCTGGCTGCATATGGCTTCGCTGACGGAAGATACCGGACAGAGCAAACAAAGCGGCGAGACGCAGTCGGGGAAGGAACTGTATTTTACGGGTTCGGATGCACAGGAGATCCGTGCCGCTTACGAGGCAACCAGAGAGCAATATCTGGATATCGGGCATGTAAAGGCGGTGGTTTTTGGGGCGAGTCTACAGGAGAACGGGGAAACATTCAAAAAAGTGCTGAATGGCATGGAGGCAGAGAGCAGTCTTGGGAACAGTCCCTGTATTTTTACGACGGAGAGTCTCGGGGAACTGGAAGAGATGGTGGAAAAGCAGGAACTTTCCCTGGGAGATTTTCTGACCGGGCTCTATGAAAACCGCACGGATGTATCTGCACAGTCGCCGGTGAAACTTGCAGACCTTTATCGCGCCTTTCATAAAAATATGGTATTACCGGAGATCCCGGCAATAGAAATTGATAAATCCATTGTGAAAGTCTCCGGGACATAGTATAATGAATTGTGAAAGTGTAACAAAAACAGAGAAAAAACAACAGAAAATATAGAGAAAATCCCAGTATACCCGAAGGGAGGACAGCCATGAAAAAAATGTTGTTAAATAAAAAGAATCTGTATATTAAACTTACTGCTGTCCTGATCCTGATGATCGTGGGGATACTGGGGATTTATACGGCATTTGTCCAGAAAATTGCGACCGGTCAGTGTTTTAATATTCTGGATGATTCCAGGGAACGGATGGGACAGATGATCGTCAATGAGATGCAAAACGAACAGGATCATCTGGAAGCAGCCTCGTATCTGCTGAAAAATCTTATGACGGATTGTGATGCAAACGAGGAAATGGTTTTACAGATCATGCGTGCATCCAGTGCCGATAAATCTTATGCACCCCCTTGATTACAGTGACTGGGAACTTCTGATTTTTGCGCCGGATTCGAGCTGTATGCAGCTGGCAAACAGCAACCGGGTTGCCACGTGCCATGTGGTATTCAGTATTCTGGCGATTTTTGCCGTATTTTTTACCATCATTGTAATGGGAGAAAAACGCCGACAGCAAGTGATGGAAGAGAGGGAAAAAGAGCTGTAGCTGGCGCTTGAGAAAGCAATGCAGGCAAGTGCGGCAAAGTCTGTATTTCTCTCACGGATGTCCCACGATATCCGCACACTGCTGAACGGGATCATCGGTTATCTGAACATTGAGGATTACAGGAAAGCCACACCGGAAGTGATGAAAGAAGACCGGAAAAAGTCCGGGTGGCTCGATCACTGTCAGGATGGAAAATGCAGGAAAAGAAGGCAATAAAGTCCTGTACCGCTGGACGGTGGCAGATACCGGAATCGGCATGAAAGATTCCGATCATTGCCCTGACGGCAAATGCATTTCGTGAGGATATGGAGCAATGCACCAGAGCGGGTATGGACGCGCATCTGGCAAAACCGATGGAACTGGAAAAGATGATACATACGATTGCGGAGATGACCCGAAAGAACAGATAGATAAGCAATACGAGGAAGGTAGAAAAATGGACAGCGAAAGAAGAGAAAATCAGGATGCATTTACCTGTTTGATGGAGCAGGCGGTTGTGCTCGGAAAAAAGAAAGAAAACGGAGACCGGGACTGGGCAGAATCGTTTCAGGAATTTCTGAAACTGATGGCAGACTGTACAGATGCGGACCGGGTACTGGTATTTCCGATCATCAACGGGGATACCTATGAGAGAAGCTTTGAATACTGGAGGAAAGACCTCTCCTTTCCGGGAACGGATAAGCGGATGGTATCGATCCACTGGATCCCGGAGTACCATCAAGCATTTTGTGAGGGACGCACGGTGGTGATCCGTGATATGGAAGAACTCCGGCATGAGGATGCGGTTATTTACCACCGTTTTCATGTGGAAGGTGTGGAGATGCTGATTGCTTTTCCGCTGATGTACCGGGGAAAACTGTGGGGCTATATCCGGATCGATAATCCAGAGCTGGAACAGTCGAAACAGCTGCTTTCGGTGCTTCCGATGATGGGAGCGTATCTCGGCAGTATGAATGACGGCAGTCAGATGCGGAATGTGCTGAACCGGCATGAATACCTGCTGAGCAAGAACCGGTTCGAACTGGAAAAAGAACGGCAGTTTCTGGATGTTTTGTGCAGAGATTACACATCGGTGTATATCGTGGATCTGGAACAGGGATCTGCGGCAATGTTAAAGCTGGAAAATACTGCGAATGCGTCACGGATGATTTCCATGCAAAGAAGAAAAAGTCTGGATTATGTCAGCACGATGAAGGGATATGCGAAAAATTATGTGGGAGAAGAAGATCTGGAGAAGTTTCTGAAAATCATGGATCTGGAAAATCTGAAGCAGGAACTCGCAGAAAAAGAGCGTATCAATTTCCGTTACCGGAGCATCCCGAATATGCGAGGAGAGCAGTATTTTGAGGTGCAGGTGGTGCGGATCAACGAAGTACAGTTTGATAACCGGGTACTGATCGGATTTCATCATATTGATGATATCATTGCAGAGGAAGAGAGAAAGCAGTATGAACTGCAGCAGGCACTGGAGCGCACAGAAGCAAGTAATGAAGTACTGCTGGCGATCAGTAAAATCTATTACGAGATTCTGCGGATCGATCTGGAAGCGGATACATATGAGCAAATCTATACGGAACGGCAGATTTATCCGGAAGAAAAAAGAACCGGCTGTGCATCTGCGGATGTGAGATATCTGCATGAGACGTTCGGTGTACCGGAATACCGGGAGCGGATGAGGGAGTTCTTTGACCTGCATACCCTGGCAGAGCGGCTGGAAAAAGACGAAACTGTGGCGGCGGAATATCTGGCTGTGGACGGAAACTGGCATACGGCGCGTTTTATTGCCAAGCGGTGGAATAACGAGGGAAAAGTGACCCATGCGTTATATGTGGCAAGGCTGATCAGTGATGAGAAGCGAAGAGAGAAAAACTGGATCGCCATAGCGGAGGAAGCCAACAAAGCAAATGCTGCGAAGACAGAATTTATCTCGCAGATCGCGCATGACATTCGGACACCGATGAATGCGGTCATGGGATTTACCGAGATTATCGGGCAGCATCCGGAAGAGCCGGAGAAAGTTGTCTATGGACTGGAAAAAATCCGGACCGCAGGAAAGTTTTTGCAGGAACTTGTGGACGAAGTGCTCGATATCACGAGGATTGAAAATGGACGGATGCGGCTCGTACCGGAAGAAGTCAGCCTGGCAAAGATCCTGAGTGAATTTCAGGTTGCCATCGAGTATGTGAAGATGGGAAGAAAGCTGGACATTTCTTACGCGCAGCACGATATGATACAGGATCGGGTGATCGTGGATGCACTGCGCCTGAAACAAATTTATACCAATATTCTGTCCAACGCAGTCAAATACACACCGGATGGCGGAAACGTGGATGTGGAGATTTTTGAGGAAAACCCGGAAGAGGAAAAGAAAATCCGGCTGATCGCGAAGATCCGGGATAATGGAATCGGAATGTCGGAAGAATACATGGAAGAGATGTATTCCAAATTTACCCGTGCCACAGATACAAGAATCAACAAAGTGCAGGGACATGGACTGGGGCTTTCCATCGTGAAAGAACTGGTCGATCTGATGGGCGGCGAGATTCAGGTACGAAGTAAACTTGGAGAGGGGACGTTATTCGAGATTTTGATTGACCTGGATTATGTCAATCAAAAAGAAGAGACTTCCGTGGAAGAGAGAAAGGAAGATTATGCAGGTTACTGCAAAGGAATGCATCTTCTGGTGGCAGAGGATAACGAGCTGAATTATGAGGTCGTATCGGAACTTTTGGACATGTATGAGATCACCTGTGACCGGGCGGATGACGGTTCGGTCTGTGTGGAAAAATTCTGTGCATCGAAGGAAAACGCGTATGACGCAATCCTGATGGATATGCAGATGCCGGTGATGGACGGCTTACAGGCAACGGCGGCGATCCGCAGGTTAAATCATCCACAGGCACACCGGATTCCGATCATCGCGATGACGGCAAATGCATTTCGGGATGATATAGAAAAATGTATGGATGCGGGAATGAATCTGCATCTGGCAAAGCCTGTCAATATGGAATTGCTTTTGGAGGCTTTGTACCGTCTGAAAAAAGACAACCAGAAAAAAACGGGAAGACAAGAGGAAGAAAAATGAGAGAACAACGTGGCTGGGAATTGCGCGGGGAGATCGGGCAGGTATGGAGACTGAGTCTGCCGGCGATCCTTACGCAGATCACAACGATCGCCATGCAGTATATTGACTCTGCGATGGTAGGCACGCTGGGGGCAAATGCATCCGCAGCGATCGGTCTGGTGGCGTCAACGACCTGGCTTTTTGGAGGAATTACTTATGCGATCTCTGCGGGATTTTCCGTGCAGGTCGCACATCATATCGGAGGAAAAAAAGAGAGAGAGGCAAGACAGGTCGTCTGTCACGGATTGTTGGTTGCCCTGCTGGTGTCGGGGCTTTTGTGCCTGATCGGACTTTCCATCAGCGGAAAGCTTCCGGTGTGGCTGGGAGGCAATCCGGAGATTCGGAAAGACGCGTCGGCGTATTTTATGGTGTACGCGCTGATGGTACCGTTTTCACAGATCAATTCATTGAATTCTTCGTTCCTGCAATGCAGCGGGGACATGGTGACACCGAGTATCCTGAATGCGGTCATGTGTGTGCTGGATGTGATTTTCAATGCACTTCTGATCCCGCGGTTCGGTGTTATGGGAGCTGGTATGGGAACGGCACTTGCCTGTGCCTGCATCAGCCTGACGATGACAGCGCGGTGCTGTATCCACAATGAAAAACTGCATCTGCGAAGAGCGGAAGGGGTTCACTTTGATCCGGAGATTTTAAAGAAGGCATTCCGCATCGGAACACCGGTGGCAGTGCAGGAGATCGCGATGAACAGTGCGATGGTGGCGGCAACGATGATCATTGCACCGTTGGGAGCCGTCTCGATCGCAGCCAATTCGTTCGCAGTGACCGCGGAGAGTCTGTGTTATATGCCGGGATATGGGATCGGATCGGCGGCGACAACGCTGGTTGGAAGAAGTGTGGGTGCCGGTGAGGCGAAACAGGCAAAACGGTATGGAAATATCTGTACGGCGATGGGGGTATGCTTTATGGCGGCGACCGGAGCGGTAATGATGCTGATCTGCCCGCTGGTTTTTCGGATGCTGACACCGGATTCGTCGGTACGGTCACTGGCGGCGCAGGTGCTTCGCATCGAACTTCTGGCGGAGCCGCTGTTTGGAGCATCGATCGTGGCAGCAGGAGCACTCCGTGGAGCCGGAGATACTTTTGTTCCGAGTCTCATGAATCTGGGAAGTATCTGGATCGTGCGTCTGGGACTTGCAATGATTCTGGTAAGACGGCTGGGACTTCACGGCATGTGGATCGCGATGGCACTGGAACTCTGTGTGAGAGGCTGTCTGATGTTATACAGACAGAGGACATCGAAGTATTATAATCTGTATAAAAAGGAAACGGTTGCAGAAAATGCGTAAACACTGTTGCAGAAATTGTGGTAAAATTCGAGAATGTTAAAAAATCAAAATTGGTCCACTGGATCAATTATTGATATGCAATGCAACAAAAGCCATATCGTTCTAGATAAAAAGAACGATATGGCTTTTTGCATCCATTAGATTAGATATTCAGCATATCACTGAAAACTTTCAGAGCGCCGTCAGTATCATGAGCCAGAACGCGTTTTGCAAGGATCTTACCAAGCTGTACGCCTTCCTGGTCGAAGCTGTTCAGGTTCCATACGAAGCCCTGGAACATGATCTTGTTTTCAAAGTGAGCTAACAGAGCACCCAGAGATGCAGGTGTCAGTTTGTCTCCAACGATGATGCTGGAAGGACGTTTTCCTTTGAAGTTCTTGTTCAGGTTTTCGTCTTCTTTACCGCAGGCAAATGCTACGATCTGTGCAGCTACGTTTGCACACAGTTTCTGCTGGCTGGTGCTGTTTTTGATATCAACATCTACGCCCAGCTGGCTGTTTTTGAATCCGATGAACTGCAGCGGAACGATATCAGTTCCCTGATGCAGTAACTGGTAGAAAGAGTGCTGTCCGTTGGTTCCCGGTTCTCCGAAGATCACCGGTCCGGTTACATAATCTACCGGTTCACCGAAACGGTTGACAGATTTTCCGTTGGATTCCATATCACACTGCTGCAGATGTGCCGGGAAACGGCTCAGTGCCTGAGAGTATGGCAGAACTGCTGTGGAAGGATATCCCTGTACATTTCTTTCGTATACGCCGATCAGAGCATCCAGCATATCCGGGTTCTTTAACAGATCACGGTTGGTAGCCAGTTTGTCTTCTGCTGCGGCACCGTCGAGAAGTTCTGCGAAAACTTCCGGTCCGAAAGCCAGAGAAAGGATCGCGCCACCTACACCGGATACGGAAGAGTAACGTCCGCCGATGTAATCATCCATGAAGATTGCGGTCAGGTATTCATCGCTCTTAGCCAGCGGAGAAGTCTCACTGGTAACTGCCAGCATATGTTTGGAAGGATTCAGACCTGCTTTTGTCAGAGCATCTTTAACAAATGCTTCGTTGGTCAGAGTTTCCAGAGTCGTACCGGATTTGGATACAACGATAAACAGAGCGTGTGCCAGATCTACAGATGCCAGAACAGCAGCTGCATCATCCGGATCTACGTTGCTGATGAATTTTGCTTCCATTTTGAAGGTGTTGTTGGCTTTTGCCCAGTTTTCCAGTGCGATATATAAAGCACGAGGACCCAGGTCACTTCCGCCGATACCGATCTGTACAACGGTTGTGAATTTTTCACCGGCTTCGTTTACGATTTCACCGGCATGTACTTTGTTTGCAAAATCAGCAGCTTTTTTCTGCTGTGCCACATAGAATTCACGTTTGTCCACGCCGTCAACAACGACAGGATTACCCAGCTGTGTACGAGCCAGATGATGCAGAACCATACGGTTTTCACCGGTGTTGATCACAGCACCATTGTACAGTTCTTCGAATTTATCAATTAACTGTGCTTCGTCTGCCAGTTCAGCCAGAGCTGCGAGAACAGTTTCATCCACTTCTTTTGCTGCGTAATTGTACTGTAAACCAGCAGCCATTGGAGTGCTGTAGTTTTTTACACGTTCGCCACCCTGTTCTCCGGACATTGCAGCGGCAATATCCACATGATTTTTCAATCCGGAGAGTTTTTCATAAGATGAAAGGGTGTCCAGATTTTTCCATGTTGCCATAATATATTCCTCCTTTTATAGGTGTATAATCACCATCGCCATTAGTCATTATACTGAAAAAAAACGTCGATTTCAATGGATTGATGGATTTATCGGTAAAAATGTCGAATTTGCAAAAAGTCGTTATGTATTTTGCACAGGGTATATTGATTTTATGTGAAAAGTAGTTCAAAATAGAGGAAAGTATGACGAATCTTATGAGGAAATATGGGAGGAAAAGAATGGAACTGATCAGTCAGAAAATGAGAAAATTAGCGCCGGAACTGGATCCGCTGCGGATCGGAACCGGCTGGAAAAAAGAAGATTTGGATAAAGTACAGGTTATGGTGGAGAGCACCTACGGAGACAGTCATCCGGGAAGCGGACACCTGAATCTGCTGGTGGAAGAGGTAAGAAAAGGAATCGCAGAAGAAGGCGGTTATGGCGCGCGGTATTTCTGCACGGATATCTGTGACGGAGAGAGCCAGGGAACGGACGGAATCAATTACAGCCTGGCAAGCCGGGAAATGATCGCAAATATGATCGAGATCCATGCCAATGCAACTCCGTTCGATGCTGGGGTGTATCTGTCAAGCTGTGATAAAGGTGTTCCGGGAAATCTGATCGGTATGATGCGGGTGGATATCCCGTCTGTCTTTGTTCCGGGTGGAACGATGAACGCAGGACCGGATATGCTGACGCTCGAACAGCTCGGCATGTACAGTGCCCGATATGAGCGCGGGGAGATCGATGAAGCAATGCTGGACTGGGCAAAATGCAACGCCTGTCCGAGCTGCGGCGCCTGCTCCTTTATCGGAACCGCATCCACGATGCAGATCATGGCGGAAGCACTGGGACTGGCACTTCCGGGAAGTGCCCTGATGCCGTCCACCAGCCCGGATCTTCTGGCATTTGCCCGAGAAGCCGGCAGACAGGCGGTACGTCTGGCAAAGATGGAGAATATGAAACCATCGGATATCGTAACAATCAAAAGCTTTGAAAATGCGATTCTTGTCCACGCGGCAATCTCCGGAAGCACGAACTGTCTGCTGCATCTTCCGGCGATCGCCCATGAACTGGGCATCGAGATCACCGGTGAGACCTTTGACCGGCTGCACCGGAACGCCCGGTATCTTCTGGATGTCCGTCCGGCAGGCAGGTGGCCGGCAGAATGTTTCTACTATGCGGGAGGCGTGCCGGCGATCATGGAAGAGATCCGGGAACATCTGCATCTGGATGTGATGACCGTCACAGGAAAGACAATGGGAGAAAATCTGGACGAATTGAAACACAATGGTTTTTATGAAAAATGCGACCGCTGGCTGCAGGAATTCAATCAGCGTTACCAGATCAACCTGAAAAAAGAAGATATCATCCGCCCATACGCGGATGCGATCGGAACGGACGGAAGCATCGCCATCTTAAAAGGCAATCTGGCACCGGAGGGCGCGGTGATCAAACACACCGCCTGCCCGAAAGAAATGTTCCGGTCTGTGCTGTGGGCGCGTCCGTTTGACAGCGAGGAGGAATGTCTGGATGCGGTGCTGAAGCATAAAGTCCGGAAAGGCGATGCGGTATTTATCCGCTATGAAGGACCGAAGGGCAGCGGCATGCCGGAGATGTTCTATACTTCTGAGGCGATTAGCAGCGACAAAGAACTGGGAAAAAGCATTGCACTGATCACTGACGGAAGATTTTCCGGCGCATCCACCGGACCGGTCATCGGACATTGCAGTCCGGAAGCGGTAGACGGCGGTCCGATTGCCCTGGTGGAAGAGGGAGATCTGATCGAGATCGATGTGTTTGCGCGAAAGTTAAATATCATCGGTGTGGCAGGTGAGCGAAAGACACCGGAAGAAATCGATGCGATTTTAACAGAACGAAAGGCCGCCTGGAAGCCACGGGAACCGAAATACAAAAAAGGCGTCCTGAAACTGTTCAGCCAGCATGCCGCAAGCCCGATGAAAGGGGCATATCTCGAATAACGGGAAAATCAGACTAAAATTTATGTGACAGGAGAGAAAACTTTGAAAAATAATAAATATGAGATCGACATGTGCAACGGGTCGATCATGGACAAACTGATATCCTTTGCATTACCATTGATGCTCTCGGGCATCTTACAGCTGATGTTCAATGCGGTGGATATCGTAGTGGTGGGAAGATTCAGCGGCAGTCAGGCACTGGCAGCTGTCGGCTCCACGACGGCACTCATCAATGTATTTACCAACCTGTTTATCGGAATCTCGCTGGGAACCAACGTCCTGGCAGCCAGATTCTACGGAGCAGGAAAATCAAAAGAAATGTCAGAAACCGTCCATACATCCATCACGCTGGCACTGATCACCGGTGTGGCGATGGCAGTGATCGGCCTGCTCTTTTCCCGCTGGTCCCTGGAAATCATGGGAACCCCGGACGATGTGATCGCACAGGCAACCTTATACATGAAAATTTATTTTCTGGGCATGCCATTTTTCATGCTGTATAACTACGGAGCCGCCATCCTGCGAGCCGTAGGAGATACCAAACGCCCGTTGTTCTACCTGATCATCTCAGGTGTGATCAACGCCATCCTGAATATGATCCTTGTCATCGTATTTCACATGGCAGTGGAAGGTGTCGCTATCGCGACGGTCATCTCCCAGCTGATCTCGTGCGTCCTGGTACTTCGGTGCCTGTACCGGTCAGAGGGAAGTTACCAGCTGCGATTCTCCAAACTGACCATGAAAAAAGCCTACCTGATGCAGATCTTCCAGGTAGGCGTCCCTGCAGGTATCCAGAGCACAGTCATTAACTTCTCAAATGCTCTGCTGCAGTCCTCGGTAAACTCCTTCGGTTCCGTAGCCATGGCAGGATACACGGCAGCCAACAACATCCTCGGCTTCCTCTACGTATCCATCAACGCCGTAACCCAGGCATGCATGAGCTTCACCAGCCAGAACTACGGCGTGGGAAAATACAAACGAATGGACAAAGTCCTGATCGACTGCCTGATCCTCTCGGTGATCGTTGGAGGCGTCCTCGGCTGCGGAGCTTACTTCTGCGGCTCCCCGATCCTCTCCATCTACACCGAAGACCCCGAAGTTATCAAAGCCGGCCTCGAGATCCTGTCCATCACAACCGTCCCCTACTTCCTCTGCGGAATCATGGATCTCTTCCCCGGCGCCCTGCGAGGCATGGGCTCCTCCACCGTCCCCATGATCCTCTCCGTAATCGGAACCGTAGGCACCAGAATCCTGTGGATCTTCGGAATTTTCCCGGATCACAGAACCCTCTACGTCCTCTTTATTTCTTATCCTGGCTCCTGGATCATCACCATCATCATGCAGGTGATCTGCTACTACTTCGTAAGAAAAAAGACCTACGCCAAAGCAGCCACCAAGGCGGTGTAGGAACATCCAACCACCAAAAACGGAGCCACTGCCCGGGAGGGACAGACAACCGCTGGCAACGCAAAGATGAGCTAAATACGCCAGCAAAAGGCTGTCTGTTCCTCCCGGGCAGTGGCTCAGTTTCGTCCGTGAAAGTAAACACCCGAGCAGCGACAATCGCTTCGCCCGTGAAGCAACTAAAATTCCCTCGCCAAGATTTCTTCCTTCCTCTCCAACAACGAATCATCCCCCAAAAGCAGTCTTTCCACCTCTTCAAACCCAATCCTCTCAATCATAACCGCAAATCTCTCCCCCGCGATTCCTCTCTCCCGGAACAGCAAAATCGCCTTCTCGATTACATCCATTGCCTCATCCTTAGAGACAAACACCTTACTCAGCGCCCGTCCATGAGAAACCTTCTTCCCCCAGCGCCCGCCAATAAAAATCTTAAATCCATACGCCCCATCTTTAATCGAATCAAACCGGCAGTTCCCCACACATCGCCCACAGTGAATACAAACATTCTCATCAATATGCAGTTTCTTATCGGATACCTTTGCAGCCCCCATCGGACAAACCGCCTCGACACTACATTTCTTGCACCCCTTACAAAGATCTGCCTCAAAATGAGGAATCCGCTGCCCGATAATTCCCAGATCATTCAGATTCGGCTTCACACAGTTATTCGGACATCCGCCAACCGCAATCTTAAACTTGTGCGGTAACTTCACATCATGATACCCCTCATAAAACCGCTTGTGAATCTCCTCCGAAATCGCGAACGAATCCAGCAGTCCGTACTGACAGGTCGTCCCCTTGCAGGAAACCACCGGACGAACCTTCGCGCCTGTGCCGCCAATCGACATACCGGCATCCTCTACAAACTTCTGAAACTCCTCCAGCTTCTCATAAGGAATCCCTTGTACCTCAACCGTCTGCCGTGTAGTAAATGTCAAAACTCCGTTACCAAACTTCTCCGCAGCATCCGCCATTGCCCTGTGCTGAGCAGCAGTAACCTTTCCATTTACCGTTAAAATCCGGGCGGAAAAATTATCCGTCCCCTTGTTATTTAAAAAACCAAGACCCTTCAGTCTCTTTTCTTCTTCTTTCGAAAGTGTCAATGATGACATAAGTTACGTTCTCCTTTATAAAAATAATGTGAATAAAATAAGCATTACCTCAGCACATCCCGTCCGACCTTCGCAAATCGTACGATCATTTCCCGTGTCAGACTGAAATCCTCGTCCTCAAGCGTGATATCTTTCCGATCCATCCAGAGCCCGGTAGAAAGTTCCTCACGGTCAAGCGTAATCGAACCATCGCCGTCCAACTCCGCATAATACCCGATCAGAAGATCCGAAGCCATTCCCCAGGGCTGGGTTTTATAATAATGAAGATTTTTCACCTTCACGCCGACCTCTTCCATGACCTCCCGCATCACCGTTTCCTCGGCTGTCTCCCCGATTTCGGTAAAACCTGCGACCAGCGCATAGTTCGGGTTGTTCCGTCCGGCGTATTTGGTCAGAAGGATCCGTTCCCCGTCAATGACACCGACGATAATAGCCGGGCAGATCTTCGGGTAAATGTGATTCCCGCAGTGCGGGCAGGAGAGCATCCGCTCTTTCCGAGAAGGATCCGGAACGACAGGTGTTCCGCAGCGACCACAGAACCGGTTGTTCCGATACCAGTCATACAGATGAAAAGCCGTCATCGCAGCAAAAATCTGGTGCTTCGGTTCCCGTCCACGGATTTCGCGAAGCGAGTGAAAATCATAATTTCCCGGAAGAGTCAGCTCTGTATCCATCAGAAGAAAACAGGAGACCTGATCCAGAGAAAACAGCCAGATCAGCGAAGCTGTGTCAGAAACCTGAGAAAAAACATCTTCCCACAGCGGAAAACGACAGTCATTTCCCGAGAGGTCTGCCAGAAGTTTCCGCTCACAAAAAGCAAAAATCAGATCCCCGGACTGCGGAGATTGTGGAGTAAATTCATTATAAAGATGATGTGGAGTAATATCCTGAATCATAAAAAAATCCTTTCTGAATCTGATAACAACATACTTTACTACTTTACCATGGAGGTAAATATCCTGCAAGAGAGAAGAAACGGCTATTCTGAAAAGAAATTTCAAAACAACCGTTTTTTGGGCTTAAAAGGGGTTACATACGGAACCGTGCAAGCACCTGCATCAGTTTATTTAACTCCAGCGGTTTTGCCAGATGTTCGTTCATCCCGGCTTTTTTCGAGGCGAGGACATCATCGGAGAAAGCATTGGCACTCATGGCGACAATCGGAATGGTCAGCGCATCCGGATGATCGCAGGAGCGGATCTTTGTGGCAGCTTCCAATCCGTCCATCACAGGCATCATAATGTCCATGAGAATCAGATCAAATGTTTCCGGCGGTGAAGAGACAAATTTCTGATAACCTTCCAGTCCGTCGCACACCGCTGTAACGGTTGCCCCTGCATCCTCCAGCAGATACTGTGCAATCTCCCGATTTAACTCATTATCTTCGACAATCAGTATATGCATGCCGGAAATATCAGCAGCCGGCGGTTCATTTTCTGCCGGATTCTGTGATTTTGGAGAAGGATCCAGCTGGAAGGGAAGCGTGAAAATAAAGCGGCTTCCCACATTTTTCTCACTTTCCACACGGATCGTTCCGCCCAGGGAATCGACCAGCCGGTGGACGATAGACATACCGAGACCGGTTCCGTGGTAGGTCGTGCGCGCTCCCGGGTCTTCCTGAGAAAACGGCTCAAAAATATGTTCCAGATATTCCTGAGACATACCGATCCCGGTATCGGCGATTGTAAATTCATAGGATACCGAATCTTCAGTGGATGCAGCTGCACGGGCAGATACGGAAATCTTTCCTCCACGTTTGTTGTATTTGATCGCATTGCTCAGAATATTCGTAAAAATCTGGCGTACATGGAGTGGACTGCCGATCACATAGGGGCGGGTGATACTGCCGGCGGCGATCGGTTCAAAGGTCAGTTCCATTTTTGCCGCTTGAAATTCCAGGATCGTCCAGCAATCCTTCAATAATATACGCAGATCAAAAGGTGTTTTCTCCAGGATCAGCTCGCCGCTTTCCAGCTTGTTCATATCGAGTACATCGTTGATCAGTCCCAGCAGATGGGAGGCACATACACGTATCCTGGTGTGGCACTCCCGCAGTCTTTCCGGGCTGTCCGGATTCAGTTCTTCGATATCGAGAAGTCCCATGATGCCATTGATCGGTGTACGGATATCGTGCGACATGCGGCTCAGGAAATCCGATTTGGCTATATTTGCCCGGCGGGCTTCGTCAGCCGCCTGTACAAGTTCCTGCTGCCATGCCAGTTCTTTCTGCTTATATTCGTCAATAACCTGTGTCACATACAGGATCTGAGAAAAATCGGTGCCGTCCTCATATTCCGGGACAATGAAGGTAGCGCGCTTCCACAGACCGTTCTTGTCCGGGTATTCCCGGCTGACAAAGCGATTGTGTGTAAGTCGCTCCTGCAATGTGGATAAGTCGAAGAAATCCTGAAGTTTCGGTTGATAATCCTCCCGGACGTATTTTTTACAGATGCTGCGCCACACCTTTGTCATCACTGAGCGGGAAAAGTGCGTTTGCTGTGGAAAGCTGCTCCATATAATCCTGCTTCAGATCGATTGTATAGATCGCATAGTAAATCTGGCTGGTTGCAGCTGTCAGGCTCTGATAACGCAGTTCACTTCGGATCGAGGCGGTAACATCCTGATGATACCCGCGGATCAGAAATCCGCCATCCGGATAGTTATGAAAAAATACACCGCCGCAGCGTACCCAGATCAGGCCACGGGCAGGATGGTTCCAGGTATAGGTGATCTCAGAATATCCGTCCCGGCGAACGATATCCACATTATCGAGGACCGCAGCCACATAGTTCGGGGAAATACCGGCAAACCAGACATCGTAACAGTCCTCCGGTGAGATGGACGGATGCACACCGAGCAGCTCACACATGGTACGGTCTGCATACATCCGCGGTGCTTTGCCGTGTTCCATCTCGATGGACCAGATTCCGATCTGTGCGCCGCCAAGGATATTTTCCATGTCACGTTTGTACTCCTGACGCGACTTTGCGGCAGCCATTTCCAGACGGATCCGTTCTTTTTTATAGTCATCGATAGCTATTCCCACGTGCTGTCCCAACAGATAAAGCATCCGCTCGATCAGACGGGAACGGCTCATTTCCGGATTGTCCAGTCCCACAAAACCGATCAGATGGTCATGAAGGGAGATCGGGAAAGCGATCAGCGTCCGGATATTCTGCATTTTCAGGAGTTCATATTCCTGTGGCATGCTTATCCGGACATCTTCCAGATGGTCGATCAGGATCGTCTCACCTTTCAGAAAAATTTCAATCCAGTGGGGCATCTCATCAAAAGTGATTCCCTTCAGATTATCAATCTGCGGAATGACACCGGGAGCGCACCATTCGTAGGTGTTGGTGGTGATATAATTATCGGTAATTTCAAAGACGTAAGAACGGTCTGCATGAACATACGCTCCAAGAGCACCGAGCATCTCCTGAATCCCGTCGGTGATGATCTCGGAACTGTTCAGCTTCGTGATCTGATCGATCATAAAACGCTCCGCAGCCAGTTCAGTTTTTAATATCTGATTTTCCTGTTCCAGAGTTCTCATATCGTATCCTCACTGTATGGGTATTTTCGTAATCATAAGTAGTTTCGAATTCTGCTCTTTAAAATGAGTATACATGACTTATCAGGAAAATACAACGCGAACTTGCGGCGATTTGTGGTGTAGGGTATACTAGAACCAGTGATGATTCAGAGAGAAGAAAATGAGGAGGCAGATGTAATGGAAACATGCGACAGATGTAATGCTGATATGGAAAATACAACCGAACGGACACAGGAAGAAATCACCATCTCCGGCAATCCGGCAAAACCGCAGGGGGAAGACGGGGAGATGATGTTAAAACGAATGAATGAGAGTCATTCCGCAGTGACCTGCTGGGCACTGGAACACTGGCAGATCGCCCCGGATGATGAGATCCTGGACATCGGCTGTGGCGGCGGTGCTACGTTAAAAAGAATGAGTGAAAAGGTAACGACAGGTCATCTGACCGGCGTGGATTATTCCCCGGTATCAGTGAAGACATCACTGGAGACGAACCGGCAGGATGTGGAGAGTGGCAAGATGAAAGTTCTGGAAGGCTCCGTGGAATCCCTGTCTTTTGCAGACGATACCTTTGACAAGATTACTACGGTAGAGAGCTTTTATTTCTGGCCGGCTCCACAAGAAAATCTGAAAGAAGTGCGCCGGGTACTGAAACCGGGCGGAACCTTCGTGCTGGTGGCAGATACCTATAATAAAGAAGGTCTGGATCCAAAGACACTGGAAAACATTTACCGCTTCCACCTCTTCACTCCAACCCGTGAAGAATTTCAGGAACTGTTTGAAAAAGCAGGGTTCGAGGACATTCAGATCCATATAAAAGAGGGCACGGACTGGATCTGTGTGGAAGGGAAAAAGTGATAAAAATGATAGAAAGAGCGGAACTTTGTGTAATATTTTTATGCAAGTTCCGTTTTTTGATGAATAAATGTGTAGATTCTGTGTTTTCTAAGTTTCTTTAAACTTCATTTAAGGTTTCTCCGATACAATCACATCTATAAGGAGGAACCGAGATGGCAAATCAGACAATTTTCAAACGTTATGAATACAAATATCTGCTTACCGCAGATCAGAAAAAAGAACTGCTGGCTTATATGGAACCCTATATGAAACCGGACAAATTCGGACGCAACACGATCTGCAACCTGTATTTTGACACGCCGGATGATCTTCTGATCCGAAGATCGATCGAGGGAAAGGTATACAAAGAAAAGATTCGGCTGCGGACCTACGGACGGGCAAAGGATGACAGCGAAGCATTTATCGAACTGAAAAAGAAATACAAAAAAGTGGTCTATAAACGGAGAGTTCGGACAGAGTATGCGGACGCGGTGAAATATCTCTGTCAGGGAGAGGATACCATTGAGCACAGCCAGATCCGGCGGGAACTGGACTATACGATGCAGCTGTATCAGGGAATCCGTCCTGCAGTGTATCTCTCGTATGAGCGGGAGGCTTTTTATGGAAGGGACGATCACGAACTACGGATTACTTTTGACCAGAATATCCTCTGGCGTACCACACAGCTGGATCTCTCCGCACCGGTCTACGGCCGGCCGCTGCTGGAAAAAGATCAGGCGCTGATGGAGATCAAGGTCGGTCATGGCATGCCACTGTGGCTGGTACATTATCTCACCGAACATAAGATTTACCGGACGTCTTATTCCAAGTATGGCAATGCGTACCGGACGATAGTAACAGAAAAAAACGAATCAAAAGGAGAATTAGAACATGTTTCATAACTTATTTACAGGTATTTTTGACAGCAGCACAACAACGGTGATTTCCGTACCGGAGTTTCTACTGTGTGTGGGAGTCTCGCTGGTGATCGGTGTGATCCTGGCAGCAGCCTACGCCTATAAAACCCGCTATAATCCGGGATTTGTCCGGACACTTGCGATCCTTCCGGCAGTGGTCTGCGTGGTGATCATGATGGTCAATGGAAATGTAGGAACGGGCGTTGCCGTTGCCGGCGCATTTTCACTGGTACGTTTCCGAAGCGTTCCGGGAAGTGCGAAGGATATCGGGGCAATCTTTATCGCGATGGGCGCAGGTCTGGTAAGCGGGATGGGATATCTCGGATACGCCGTGTTATATACCGTGATCCTTGCACTGATCATGGCTGGGTATGTACATCTGAACCTGTGGGAGAAAAAAGATACACGGGAGAAGACACTGACGATCACGATTCCGGAAGATCTGGATTATACGAGTGTGTTTGATGATCTGTTTGATACATATACAGATAAATGGGAACTTTCCAAAGTAAAGACAACCAATATTGGAAGCCTTTTCAAGCTGACTTATCAGCTGACCTTAAAGGACAGCAGCAAGGAAAAAGAAATGATCGACGGTCTCCGGTGCAGAAACGGTAATCTGGAGATCGTGATCAGTAATCAGGAAAATGTGACAGAGAATCTGTGATTGCAATACAGAAATCTTCGGAAGAAGAGACAGGGGGAATCAACATGAAACGACGACAAATGATGGCGGTGTTACTGGCAGCGGCACTTGGTATGACCGGATGCAGCACGGCGGCAACAACGGATACAGGTACAGCGACAACGACAGACACGACAGCAGACAGCACGGAAAATAAAAGTACGGAGACAGTGGAAGATCTGGTGGATACAGACGATATGTTTTCCGACCGTGATCTGGAGGGCAGTTATGATGAAAAGGAGTGCACAAAGATCACACTGGATGATGAAGATTCGGCATGTGAGGATAAAAATGTAAGCATCGATGGTCAGACGGTAACGATCACCGGCGAGGGAACGTATCTGGTAAGCGGCAGCCTGTCAGATGGAAGTCTCGTGGTGGATGTGGATGACAGTGAGAAGATCCAGGTGGTTCTGGATGGCGTGTCGATCACCAACAAAGAAGGCGCGGCGATTCAGGTGACACAGGCAGATAAAGTATTTGTCACACTGGCGGATGAAAGTGAGAATACGCTGAATTCGGAATCATTTTCTGACGATACCGACAGCAACGTGGACGGGGCAATCTTTTCCAAAGAAGATCTGACACTCAATGGAAGCGGTAGTATGACAGTAACATCGGCGGGGCATGGAATCGTGTCGAAGGATGATCTTGTGGTCACCGGTGGAACGTATGAGATTACTGCCGAAAAACAGGGAGTGTCCGGAAAGGACAGTGTCCGCATCGCAGATGGAACTTTTACAATCGAATCCGGAAAAGATGCGATCCACAGTGAAAACAGCGAGGATGAGAGCAAAGGATTTGTCTATCTGGCAGATGGAACATACATACTGAAGGCAGATGGAGACGGTATCTCGGCTTCCGGTGTGTTGCAGATCGATGGCGGAACTTACGAGATCACAGCTGGGGGCGGCAACACGAAAGCGACGAAAAAGAACGATATGCAGGGATCTGGCGGAGATTTCGGTCAGGGCGGTCCGGGAATGTCGGATATGCAGCCACCGCAGGATGCGGGAGCAGCAAATGAGGAAAGCGGCGATATGCAGAACAGTGGAACGGACAGCAGTACGGAGGAAACCAGTAAGACTGCCAGTGTGAAAAAGACCGGAACGGAAGAAAGCAGTGCAAAGGCTAACAGTGAAGCTACTGGAAGCACAGCTTCCGAAAATACAGCTACCGGAAGTGAAACACAGAATAGCGGTACCGAAGACACCAGTGCTGAAGATACCAGCACCAAGGGAGTCAAGGCCGGTGGCGATCTGCTAGTAAAAGACGGAACCTTTACGATAGATTCCTGCGATGACAGTTTGCATACCAATGGCAATTTGTCCATCTGCGGAGGAACTTACACACTCAGTACCGGGGATGACGGCATGCATGCGGATGGGGCAGATCAGGTATACGGCGGAGAAATTACGATCGAAACGTGTTATGAAGGAATCGAAGGACAGAATGTGGAGATCTCCGGTGGAACCATCGATATCACAGCCAGCGATGACGGACTGAATGCAGCCGGTGGAAACGACCAGAGCGGCATGGGCGGATTTGGCGGGGATATGTTCTCGGCAGACGAGGATGCCTGGATCACGATTTCCGGCGGAACTGTCACGATCGATGCCACCGGAGACGGAATTGACAGCAATGGGGATCTGACTGTCAGTGGAGGAACCATCTTTGTTTCCGGTCCGAGTGATAACGGAAATGGTGCTCTGGATTACAATGGAGCGGCAACGATCACCGGGGGAACGCTGGTAGCAACCGGTATGAGCGGCATGGCACAGAACTTTGGTTCCGATTCCACGCAGGGATCGCTGCTGGTGAACCTGACAGATAACCAGAGCGGGGAGATTACATTGGAAGATGGAGATGGCAATACGCTGGTAAGTTATACACCGGTACGGGAATATAATTCCGTGGTTATCAGCTGCGCAGAATTAAGCGATGGAAGTACCTATACGATACACACTGGGGAGAACAGCCAGGAAGTAACCATGGAAAGTCTGGTATACACCGACGGAGAAGCGACGAATGTGCCAGGACAGGGTGGTGGACAGATGCCGCAGGGAGGTCCGATGGGAGATAACAATGGCGATTCTGACAATTCTGATAATTCCGACCGTCCGACCCCGCCGCAGGGACAGGGAAATCCGCCGGATATGCAAAACGGGGAACGCCCGCAGGGAGATCCGCCGCAGGGCAATCCGGGGGATTCGTCAAATGAGCAGACGAAGGAGGAGTCTGACGGTCAGAAATAGCAGAATGGTTTACATAATTACCGGAATGAGGAATCCGTATAGCAGATCAGGATTCCTGCTTCGCCTGCAGATCTGCCAGCATCTGTGAAACGGTAAGTCCCAGTACCGGGTGGCGTTTCCACGGAGCAATCTGAGCCAGCGGGATCAGGACGAAGTCCCGCAGATGCATCTCCACATGAGGAATGATCAGATCCGGGGTGTCCAGTACCAGATCGTCATACAGTAAGATATCCAGATCCAGCGTCCGCGGTCCCCAGTGGATCTGGCGCTCCCGGTGCGCTTCCTGTTCGATCTCATGGAGGCGTTCGAGCAGTTCCTGCGGTGTCAGAAGTGTTTTCAGTGCCAGTGCACCGTTTAAAAAGTCATCCTGTTCCACACCGCCGTAGGGTGCGGTCACCAGAAAATCAGACACTTTCAGCACCTGGCAGTCCGAAGTCTGCTGTAGTTTTTCAACCGCCTCGTTCAGGTATTTTTCCTTGTCCCCCATATTGGAGCCGAGCGCAATATAAGCGGTATGCCAGCCGCGGCTGATCTCCACCGATACGGTATCCAGAGGCAGACCGATGGGCGCCCACGGTTTTTTGATGGTAAGATCCACCTGAGAGACCATCGGGTAGGAGAGCAGAATCGCTTTTGCGGTCGCCTCCGCTACCGTCTCCAGCAGTTTCCAGGTATTTTCTTCGACTACTTTTTTGATCAGATGGCTGACTTCACCGTAATGTACCGAATAAGAAAGCTCATCGGTGAGCCCGGCTTTTCTGGTGTCGGTATGCAAAACGGCGGAGAGTACAAACTTTTGTCCTAAAAAATTCTCTTCCGGAAATACTCCATGCTTTGCAAAGATTTCCAGATTCTCAATTCTTATTTTATCCATAAATTTCCTCCTAGCAGGACAGGATCGCTTTCGTCATCTGAATGATCCGGTGGTTTTCTTTGATATCGTGTACCCGGACAAAGGAGCATCCGCGGAGCATGCCGATCACGGTGGTGGCAAGTGTTCCTTCCACGCGCTGATCTACCGGCAGATCTAGGGTGTTGCCGATGACAGATTTTCTGGAAGTGCCGAGAAGAATCGGGAGTCCGAGTTCCTGCAAGACATCTACATGATTGATGGCTTCCAGATTCTGCTCATACGTTTTCCCAAAGCCAACACCCGGATCCAGCATGATTTTATCGTCCGGAACACCTGCTTTGTGTGCGATAGCGACGCATTCTTTCATATCGGCGACCATGTCTTCCAGAAAATTCTGATATATGGCTTCGTTTCGGTTGTGCATCAGGCAGCAGGCAGCGTGGTAACGGGCGGTCACCTCGGCGGTTTTATAGTCGAACTTGAATCCCCAGATATCATTGACCAGATCCGCACCGGCCTGAAGAGCGGCCTCTGCGACATTTCCTTTGTAAGTGTCGATGGAAACCGGAACATCAAAATGTGATTTGACCGCCTCGATGACCGGCGTTACTCTTGCGATTTCTTCCTCGTCAGAGATCACGGTATGTCCCGGACGGGTGGATTCCCCGCCGATATCGATGATGTCAGCGCCGTCCCGGATCATCTGCTCGGCGTGAGCGAGAGCAGCATCCATATGATTGAATTTTCCACCGTCGGAAAAAGAGTCGGGAGTCACGTTCAGAATTCCCATAATATAAGTTTCATTCTTTGTATCAAATTCACGATTACCAATTCTCATACATGTTTTCTCCTCTTGAAATTCACATAAGTTCAAAATTAATAACAAATCGTCAGATTCATCTTCTCCTCCGGCCAGTTGCATGCTGCACGGGCAGGACAGGAAAAGCAGTTGCGCGACTGTTTGTCCGCACGGTAGAGATAGCGGGAAAATAAGGGAGTTTCCGCAGTATCTTTTACCCGGTGGCTTCGGATCGCAGCAAGAATCGATTTCTGCTCAGTAAGAGAAAAATCACAGTCCGTAAGGATGCGTTCCGCCAGTCTTGCCCCTGCCAGATGGTGAGGAGTACCTTTTTCCATCTGTTCATAACGGCCAATATCGTGAAGAAGTCCGGCGGCGTAGATCATTTCCTTGGAAAAGCCAGCCTGATCTTCCAGATTATAAATATACATCAGCCGCGCCACATCCAGAAAATGCTCCATCGTGTGGCGGCAGAAGATTCGGTCTTTTTCTGCTTCCTGTAACAGTGCAAACTGCTCTCGAAAGACAGGGTGGGATAAAATCTGATCGATGCGTTTCATAATAATTCGCTGTTCCATGACAGATTTAAGCCTTTACCATCTGTAAAAAAGTCTGCTGCAGGGAAAAATCTTCCGCAAAGGCTCCACGCACGATGGTGGTCACAGTTTTGCTGCCTGGTTTCTGAACACCGCGCATGGTCATACACATATGTTCTGCCTCGATCATGACCATCACACCCTTCGGCTGCAGATGTTCTTCGAGAGCGTCCGCAATCTGTGCGGTCATATTTTCCTGGATCTGCGGGCGTCTTGCATAGACTTCTACCGTGCGGGCCAGTTTGCTTAAGCCAGCCACGCGCTGATCCGGGATATAAGCCACATGAGCTTTTCCGTAGAAGGGCAGCAGATGATGTTCGCAGGTGGAATAAAAAGTGATATCTTTTTCCAGAACGATATTGTTATTGGTAGCGTGAAATTGTTTGGACAGATGCACACCGGCATCTTCATAGAGCCCGCCGTAGATCTGCTCGCACATTCTGGCGATACGGTCGGGTGTTTCGAGTAAACCTTCTCGATTGACGTCTTCGCCGATACCTTCCAGCATCAGACGAACGCCTTCTTTGATTTTTTCGTGATCCATCATGGTACAAAACCTCCTGTGTAAATAATGCTGTATACTGAGAAACTTCCTGTAAAATTGGACATAGAAAGATTCTGAGCATACAAAAATATGCATCAGGATGTTCTGCATAGATGTACAGAATAATATGCAAGAAAAAAACACCCTGATGTGAAGAAAATAAAGCTACTGAAAAATAACTATGAGTATATCCCTTCACAATCGGATGTTAATCATCTGGTTGTTGCAACGGGTGCGGTAACCATATCGTAAGTCCGGTCCGCAGGCGAACCGACTTTTCGTTTCTGTGGCAACTCCCCATCCACAAAACACTTGACGCATGGAAACCTATTTTGCATAGTATTTCAATCGAAACAGCAGACACATAGGGTTTCTCTGCTGTTTGAAAGGATTATAGCACTCATGGAAAGAGGGTGCAAGAGAATACCGGAAAATATATGAAATTGTTGCTGTTCATTCCGTGGCCGGTAACATTGAATTATCATCTCCCTGTTAGTTTACATAAGAACGAAACAGCGCAAGGAGAAAGTACCATGGCTATGCCTATGTATCCAGAAAATTTTTTACGTAAAACAGCGCCGCCCCAATTGCCGGTGTATACTGTCCGTGGGTGCCGGTAAGAAGCGAATCTTTCGCCAGAGGAAACGGTGTATGCTCATTGATCAGACCAAGCAGCCGATCCAGATCCTCAGGGAGAAAATAAGGTGCAAGATATCCGCTCAGGATCACCGGACAGTCGATCAGCAGATTGAGGTTACGGATGGCGAAAGCCAGATGCCGCAGATAGTCCTGCCAGATGTCCTGTAAACGTTCCACTGAGTTATCCGGATTCCGCAATTTAAGAAAAAATTCTTTTACTGAAAGTCCGCTGCGCAGTTCCAGTGCACTGGCGGAACAGAAGGTTTCCAGGCAACCGCGATTTCCGCAGTAACAGACTGGACCATCCGGTTCCACACAGATGTGTTCCAGAGAACCGCTGTGCATGGAAAAACCCTGATGAACGTTGTGATTGGTGATTACAGCACCGCCGAGATTTCGATTTAATAAGAAAACAAGAGCGCTGTCCAGTTTCGGATGATTCCAGAGCTCCAGATCTGCGGCCGCCTTGGAGTCGTGGACCAGATGACATGGAAAAGGAAGCCGGGAAGCAAAATCAGAAAGCTGCATCCGCGTATTTCCCATAATAGCACCGTAAGTCACGGACGAACCATTCGGGGAAATGATCCCCTGTGTGGCAATGGAGATCCCTGAGATTTTTTCCGTGGGGTACTCATTTTTTTCAATAAAATGAAGCACTTCGCCGGCAAATGTGTCGTAATATTCCGGCGTGTCCTCGTAGGCAAGTGGAATCGTCTCCCTCGCGACGGCCTCCCCGTACAGATCCACCGCAACGAGATGGAACATGTTCTTTAAAATTCCGATCCCGATGGCGATCCTGAGATCCGGTACGATCCGGATAATCTGTGCTTTTCGTCCTCCGGTAGAGGCAAAATACCCGTTTCGTTCGATCAGCCCTTCTTTTTCTAACGTGGTCAGATTCTGACTGACCGTGGAAAGTCCCATGTTCAGATCCTGTACGATCTGAAATTTGGAAGTTTCCCGCTGGCGATAGATGTACTGATAGACGGTATGTTTGTTGATTTGTTTTAACGTGAGAGTTGTCACACTTTTTTTATCCATAACGGCGGCTGCTCCTTTGATAATCTGACAATTGTTACTTATGATTGTAATACAACCAAAAGAAAAAAGCAACGGAAGGGACAGAGAGGGATTTGCATTTTGCACTGTCAGGCTGGGCAGTGGCAATCTTTCGGCAAATATGATATATTTACAGTAATTTACGCGAGCAACGAGCCAAAGTCCGTGCTTGCACGGAACCTTGAGGAGTGCTGCGATAACGATAAAAACTCGCAAAGCGTGTTTTTATCGTTTGAATGCATTTTGGCTCGTAACTGTGAAGGTACTGGACCTATGACAGTGTGGATGGAACCGTAAATATACCAAATAAAGAGGTTTCCCGGGAATATGTAAATGCCATCAGCACCATGAACTGGCATGGCGTGGCAGAGTCCGTGGAATCCTCCCGTAAATTACTGGAAGCACTGTGGAACATGGATGCAGATGCGGTTGCAACTGGAATTGAAAAAGCACATGAGGAAATTTCTATTCTTCAATATAACGATGAAAATTCCCTGAGTTGTACGATTCAGCTCGCCTTTTATTTTGCAAGGGAATACTATACTATGATTCGGGAAATGCCAGCGGGAAAGGGATTTGCTGATATATGTATGATTCCGAGAAAGAAGTATTCTGACAAACCGGCTGTCGTGATCGAACTGAAATGGAATAAGAGCGCAGTGGGAGCGATAGAGCAGATCAAAGAAAAACAGTATGTGAATGCGTTAAAAGAGTATCAGGGGAATTTGCTGCTTGCAGGAATTAATTATAATAAGATGACTAAAAAACATGAATGCGTGATTGAAACCATGCAAAAGTAAAAATAAGTCTCATGTCTGTGCTGTAGAGGTGGCAGGCATGGGACTTTTTGAAAAAGACAGACCGACATTGCAAGTAGATTATCATGAAAAAGCCCCCGCAACCACAAAGTTGCGTAATAGTTGGTAGCGCAACACGGGGAAAATCCGTATGATGGAGGTACAAAATCAGAAAGGAAAGTGTTCCAATGAAATTGAATTTTATTTTCGTCCTGCTCAACATTTGTTTATGGATATTTCTTGTGGCGGTAGCGGGGTATGTGGTTTATCTGGTGATCAAGGCGCTCAGAAAATACACAAGGTCGGTGCCGGTGAGAAAGGAAAAGGCGGAAAATGCAAAAACGCTTGGGGAGGTTCTGAAACAACATCGCTTGAACTGTAAAATGACGCAGGAATTTGTCGCAGAAACATTAGGTGTCAGCCGACAGGCGGTTTCCAAGTGGGAAAGCGGAGCCTCGGCACCGAGTACCACGAATCTGATGGCGCTTGCGAAGGTGTTCGATGTTTCAGCGGAAGAACTTCTGAAGGAAACACAGAAGAATTAAAAGGTTACTGGGCACGGGGTGAGCAGTAACATTAAGACAAAATTAAGAAGAACAGGCACTTGTCTGGCGTTGAGATTCACAGGAGTCTGTACTATAATAGGTATCAGAAAAAAACGATAAAAATGGGACAAAGGAGGATTTTACCATGAACAATGAAGTATTGAAAGCAATGAAAACCCGCAGAAGCATCCGCAAATACAAACCGGAGCAGATCACAGACGAGCAGCTGGATGCGATCCTGGAAGCCGGAACGTATGCGGCTACCGGAATGGGAAAACAGTCTCCGGTGATCGTGGTAGTGCAGAAACCGGAACTGATCGCAAAACTTTCGAAGATGAACGCAGCTGTGATGGGAAGCAGCAATGATCCGTTTTACGGTGCACCGACGGTTTTGATCGTACTCGCAGATCCGGAGATCGGAACCTATCATGAGGACGGTTCTCTGGTTATGGGCAATCTGATGCTGGCAGCTCATGCGGTAGGTGTGGATTCCTGCTGGATCCACCGGGCAAAAGAAGAATTTGAGAGTGCAGAGGGAAAAGAACTCTTAAAAGAGTGGGGACTTCCGGAAAATCTGGTCGGCATCGGACACTGCATCCTTGGATATCGCGACTGTGAATACCCGGAAGCGAAAGAAAGAAAAGCGAACTATATTGTCAGAGTATAGGAAGAGCTTTCGTAACTGTGAAGGTACTGAACAGTTACGAACTTTCATAAAAACGTAACGTAACTGCTCCGAACATGAACAGTCAGTGCGAAAATAAAAAGATAAAAAGAACAGAAAACGGGCTGTGTCCTGAAGCGGACAGAAACGGGAGAGTTTATATAGAATGTTTCTGTGTGTCACAAAAGGTATACAGCCCGATTTATAAAAGTTCAAACCAGGAATCTTCCTGATGACCTATCCATGGGAAGATTTAGAAAATGAGGAATATATGTATCGAATTATGATCGTGGAAGATGATGAAGTGATTGCAAATGCGATCTGGCAACACCTGGTTTCGTGGGGCATGGAGGCGTTCTGTGTGCAGGATTTTTCCGATGTGCTGACAGAATTTGCCGCAACCGGTCCGCAACTGGTGCTGATGGACATTCATCTTCCCTTTTTTAACGGTTACCACTGGTGCCAGGAGATCCGGAAAGTGTCGAAAGTACCGGTGCTTTTCCTTTCTTCCGCTTCTGATAATATGAGCATCATCATGGCAGTCAACATGGGCGGTGATGATTTTATCGCAAAACCATTTGACCTGAATGTGCTTACTGCTAAGGTACAGGCACTGCTTCGAAGAACCTATGAATTTGCTGGAGCCACGAATCTGTTGGAGCACAAAGGAGCAATCCTGGATAAAGAAAACGGGATTCTGACGTATCAGGGAGAAAAGATCGAACTTACGAAAAATGAGTGGCGGATCCTGCAGGTCTTAATGGAACACAAGGGAAAAGCGGTGAGCAGAGACACGCTGATGATGCGGCTGTGGGAGTCGGACAGCTTTATTGATGACAATACACTGACCGTGAATGTGACGAGACTTAGAAGAAAACTGGAAGAAATCGGGCTTTCGGATTATATTCAGACGAAAAAAGGTGTGGGATATCTGTTGACATAATATGGGATTTATCATATGGTTCAGGAGATTTTCACAGTGTTACTCTTTTGAAAAGAGGATTCTGAGAGAAGGAAGTAGAAAAACGGAGAAGAACGATGCAGGAGAAGGGAAGAAAAAAGAATCAGGAAAAAAGAATTATCCTTGCATTTTTGCGGGAAGAGGCGGGGATCCTTCTCTGGGTGGTGTTTTTTATCGGAATTTTTTGGCTTTTGTGTTTCCTGGAAGATATTCCACAGGATGTCACCATTTACACATTGCAACTTGCCTCTTTTACCGGTATCGCAGTATTGATCGTTCGCTTCATCCGCTATCGGAAGCGCTGTAAGACACTGGAACTGCTGACAAAGGATCCCAGAGACAAGATAGAAGCGTTCCCGAATCCGGACACTCTGTCGGAGAAACTGTACCGGCAGATCATCGGGCAATATGAGCGGGAACTGCGAAAAGAAGAACAGCAGATGGATGACAGATACCGGGAGATGGTGGAGTATTATACGATGTGGACCCACCAGATCAAAACGCCGATCGCTGCCATGCACCTGTTATTACAGGAAGAAGAAATACCGGTTTCCAAAGAATTACAGGGAGAACTTTTTCAGGTGGAACAGTATGTGCATATGGCGCTACAGTATTTGCGGATGGAAAGGATGAACACGGATCTGGTATTTGAAAAACAGGAACTGGATGCTCTGATCCATCAGGCAGTACGAAAATACGCACCTCTGTTTATCCGTCGAAAGATCGCATTGCAATATGAGGATGTCCATTGTCAGATACTTACCGATGAAAAATGGCTGGAATTTGTCCTTGAACAGGTTCTCTCGAACGCCCTGAAATACACCAGGAAGGGAAAGATAAAAATTTATATGGATCCACAAAGCCCTAAGACGCTGGTGATCGAAGATACCGGTATCGGGATAGCACCGGAAGATCTTCCGCGGGTCTTTGAGCGCGGGTATACCGGCTATAACGGTCGCACGGACAAACGATCCACAGGTATCGGTCTGTACCTGTGCAGACAGATCATGGATCGGCTTTCCCACACGATCCGGATCGAATCGGAGATGGGTGTGGGAACGCGGGTGTATCTTGGGCTAGATATGGTGGAATTATAAGAGGATCAGGACGAAAAGCAGAGTATGCAAAAAATGGAGCAGAAAGGTCCAGGAGCGTGTCTGAAAAATCATTTCCGCAATCTGCAAGCCCCACTTTGCGGTATATTTTACCCTCATTCGGTTGCCGTAGCCCGCTACGACGCCCTCATTCGGATAAAATCTCCCACAAACTAAGACTCGCAGCTCACGAAAAGCCTTTTTCAGACACGCTCTAGCGCGATAAAATGAGAATGCTACCGGGAACCTTACACGAATGTAAGGTTCCCGGTATTTTTGTAAGCAGAGGTTAAGGCAGCCGGAAGAATGGATTGTTATAATAAACCTGTAAATGAGAACAGAACCGGCAGATTCCCGTAAAGGAACAGAAAATACCGGATTTCGGAAAAAAAGAGTACAGAAAGGACAGAAAACGAATGGCAATTCTGGAAGTAGAACATCTGAAAAAAACATATACGACCCGACTGGGAAGCAATCGGGTGGAAGCGTTACGGGACGTTAATTTCAATGTGGAACAGGGCGAATTTGTAGCAATTATGGGAGAGTCCGGAAGTGGCAAGACCACACTGCTGAATCTCCTGGCGGCACTCGATAAACCGACCGGTGGTCAGATCCGGTTAAACGGAAAAAATCTGGGAGATCTGAAAGAAAAAGAGATCGCGGCATTCCGGCGGGAGAATCTCGGATTTGTCTTTCAGGATTTTAATCTGCTGGATACCTTTTCGCTGAAAGATAATATTTTTCTCCCGCTGGTGCTGGAAGGCAAACGATACCGGGAGATGAAGCAGAAAGCAGATCCGATCGCCAGAAAACTGGGAATCAGCAATCTGTTGGAAAAATATCCGTACGAAGTGTCCGGCGGACAAAAACAGCGGGCTGCGGTGGCGCGTGCCCTGATCACGGATCCACGGCTGGTGCTGGCGGATGAGCCGAGCGGAGCTCTGGATTCCCATGCGGCAGATGCACTGATGCAGTTGTTTGAGGAAATCAATCAGGAGGGACAGACCATTGTGATGGTCACTCACAGCGTGAAGGCGGCCTGTGCTGCAAAACGGGTTCTTTTTATCAAAGACGGAGAAGTTTTTCACCAGCTGTACCGGGGAAATCTGGGACGGGATGAGATGTATCAGAAGATCTCGGATACGCTGACCATTATTGCGACAGGTGGTGAGCGTCATGAATAGTCTGCTGTATGCAAAACTTGCAAAAACAAATCTCAGTAAGAACAGACAGAATATTCTTCCTTATTGGTTGTCGTGTATCGGTACGGTTATTATGTTTTATATTATGAGTACTCTGTCTTTGAGTGAAGGTCTTAAAAAAATGATGGGGGAAGCCACGATTCAGATAGTAATGCAGTTTGGCGTATATATCATCGGACTTTTTGCTGTGATCTTTCTGATCTATAGCAACAGTTTTCTGGCAAAACGCAGGAAAAAAGAATTTGGACTGTTTCAGATCCTTGGCATGGAAAAGAAACATCTTGCAAAGGTTCTGTTTTTTGAAAGTCTGTATCTGTGGATCCTGTCGGTTGGAGGTGGGATTCTGCTTGGAATCCTGTGTTACAAGCTGCTGTTTCTGGTGCTGTTAAAACTGACCCGGTTCCAGGGAACGATCCATTTTGCTTTTCACTGGAAGGCTACAGGAAACACGGTGGTTTTATTTGCCGTGATTTTTCTGATCAATTATCTGAAAAGCCTCCACCAGATCCACGCAGCTCAGCCGATAGAACTGCTTCATGGTGAACAGGAGGGAGAGCGGGAGCCGAAAACGAAGCTTCTTACCGCATGGATCGGACTGCTCTGTCTGGGACTTGGTTATTATCTGGCACTGACCTGTCAGAACCCTATGGAGGCTCTGGGCAAGTTTTTCGGTGCGGTGCTTCTGGTTATGGCGGGAACCTACTGTCTGTTTTCGGCAGGTAGTATCGCACTGCTGAAACTGTTAAAAAGCAACAAAAGATATTATTACCAGACGAGACACTTCACCAGTATATCCGGAATGTTATACCGGATGAAACAGAATGCGATAGGACTTGCCAACATCTGCATCCTGTCTACCGGTGTGCTTCTGGTAATCTCCACCACCAGTTGTCTGTGGTTTGGCATGCAGGAAATTATCCAGACAAGATTTCCCCATCAGATAGCGGTGGAAGTCAACGACACTCTTATGTCGGCCAATGGTGACGGTACTGCGCTGACAAAAGAAGAAATCAGTTCTGTGCGGGAACAGATTAACAACTATCTGGAGGAGCAGCAGGTGTCAAAACGATTTGAACGGGATGAAACCTACTGGTTAGCAGTGGCAGAAAACAAAGAAAACTGGGTAGGCCTGACGAAGGAACTGAAAGGGTTTGAGGACGGTCGCAGCATGATCGAATTCATGGAAGCTTCGGAATATGAACGGATGACCGGAAAATCTGCAGATCTGAAACCGGGCCAGGTACTTGTATTTACCAGAAAAGAGGAACCATACAAATATGATACGATACAGTTCGGAGATACGATCAGCTGTGAGGTAAAACATATGGAAAATACACAGGAAGATATGGTGGAAACCACGAATGTAATGTATGATACCAGAATTATCGTATTTGCAGACGGAGAAGAAGCACAGGCAGCATATGTGGCAATGACCGGAAGAACACCTGCCGGATACAGCTGGAAGTATCAGATAGATCTGATTGGGGATACGAAGCTTGAGACGCGGATCGGACAGGGAATTGAGAAGCTTGTGAACCAGGCGCAATGTGACGGCTATGTGGAAGTACGGGAAAATAACAAGGCCAGCCTTTATCAGATGTACGGCTCCATCATGTTCCTTGGAATTTTTGTCGGTACTTTGTTCCTTATGGGTGCAGTGATGATCATTTACTACAAACAGATTTCCGAAGGATTTGATGACCGGAAGCGTTTTCAGATCATGCAGAAAGTAGGCATGAGCCGTCAGGAAGTCCGCCAGACCATCCGGTCACAGGTTGTTACCGTATTTTTCCTGCCGCTTGCAGTGGCTATTCTGCACACCGTGGTGGCATTTCCGGTGACGAGACAGCTGATGACGATGATGAATTTCCCGGACAGTGGTATTTTTCTGGTAGCCACTGCAGTGACGATTGTGGCGTTCGCTATTGTATACCTGATCGTGTATACAATCACGGCAAGGGCATATTATAAGATCGTGGAATAACCGGAAATATTTTGTAGAAAAGTAAAACAATCTTTTTGCGTTTTTTTCTGTTAGTCGTGACTTTATCCGGTAAGCGTGGTAGAATAACAAGTATTCTGTGGGTGAGGAGTCCCGCAGGGCATTTTGAGAGAAAATGTCGGAAAAGTTAAAAGAAAGAGAGTGGAAAAGACGCAGATGAATAAGAAAAGAAGCGCATTTTCAGGGAAAATCGGCTATGTCCTGTCGGCAGCCGGTGCGTCTGTCGGACTGGGAAATATCTGGAGATTCCCGTATCTGGCGGCGAAGTATGGCGGAGGAATCTTCCTGCTGGTGTATATCATACTGGCATTGACGTTCGGGTATACGATGATCGTTGCGGAGTCCGCCCTTGGACGTATGACAAGAAAAAGTCCGGTGGGGGCATTTCGAAGCTTTGCAAAGGGGAAAAAGGTCGGCTGGCTCAGTTTCGGCGGCTGGATCAACGCGATTATCCCGGTACTGATCGTTCCGTATTATTCCGTAATCGGTGGCTGGGTAGTCAAATATCTGTTTGAGTACATCAGAGGAAATGGCAGCAAACTGGCAGAAGACGGATATTTCTCCGGATTTATCTCAAATGGAGGAGCGACAGAACTCTGTTTTGTGATCTTCTGTATGGTTACCCTGGTAATCATCTACGCAGGTGTACAGAATGGTATCGAACGTGTGTCAAAGATCATGATGCCGATTCTGATCGTTCTGTCCGTGATCATTGCGATTTATTCGGTCACAAGACCGGGAGCCATCGAAGGTGTGAAATATTTCCTCGTACCGAATGTGAAAAACTTCTCCTGGATGACGGTAGTGGCGGCTATGGGACAGATGTTCTATTCCCTGTCCATCGCCATGGGTATCCTCGTAACCTTTGGTTCTTATATGAGAAAAGATACCTCCATCGAAGATTCCACAAGAAACGTAGAAATCTTTGATACTGCGATTGCGATGATGGCAGGTCTGATGATCATCCCGGCGGTCTTCGCATTCTCCGGCGGTGATCCGGATACGCTGCAGGCAGGTCCGTCCCTGATGTTTATCACGATCCCGAAAGTATTTGCCAACATGGGATTCGGAACCGCAGTCGGTATCCTGTTCTTCGTGCTGGTGTTGTTTGCAGCAGTAACAAGTTCTATCGCCCTGACAGAGAGTGCGGTATCTACTTTCGAGGACGAACTTGGCTGGGGAAGAAAGAAAGCAACCGTGCTGACCGGTGTGATCATGATCGCCCTGGGAACCCTGTCCTGTCTGGGATATGGTCCGCTGGATTTTGTAAAGATCATCGGCATGCAGTTTTTGGATTTCTTTGACTTCCTGACGAACTCCGTCATGATGCCGATCGCAGCCCTGATGACCAGCCTTCTGGTATCCCGGGTGATCGGTGTGGACAAGATCGAAGAAGAGATCCGCCACGGCGAGAGCGCCTTCCGCAGAAAGAAAATCTTTGTAATCATGATCAAATACCTGTGCCCGATCTTTGCTTTGATCATTCTGGCAAGCTCCGTGGCCAATGCATTTGGATGGCTATCTATGTAAGAGGATAAAAATGAGAAAGTCGTTGTTTTCAGATAAACTGAGAATAGCGGCTTTTTTCATATGGTTAATCGGAAGTATGGCAGTTTTTTAGAGTAACATTTCTCAGATAAAAGGGAAAAAATATATTTGTTCGGTATTACAGATTCATTAGTTGACTGGCAGAGATGATATTCTATATAATGTAATTATATATACGGAAAATGAATTTGCGGGTTGTTAGAATCCTGAGCGATTTTTCAAACATGTGTGGAGATGAGGGAAGAGCCATGAGGTGGAAAAATAAGAAACAGAAACTGCAATATATTGAAAAAATATGTGAAGACAATGCTCAAGCGATAAAACAAAAACTCCCGGTTCTTTTAGAACTTTCACAGGATAAGAACCCGGAAGTCAGGGGAATGCTGGCGGAAAATCTGGTGTTGTTTGATTGCGAAGAAACAGAGGAAATCTTATACAACATGTTATCAGATCAGAACCGAATGGTCCGCCTGGAAGCAGTGGATTCGATTGGCGTTGGAAGGAGCCGGAAATCAATCGAGAAAGTTGCCACTATGTTGAGTGGGCAATGGTCTCTGATTCGTATGTATGCCGTACTATCGCTGTTTGACCTGCTTACGAATGCTTTCGGAGCAAATGAGGAGGCTTTTAAGCAGTATCGGGAAATAAAAGAGAAGCATTTTTCTATGGAGAACAATCCAAGGGTATTATTGGCTTACTATAGAAATGAATATTATATGGATCATAAAACGGGATTGTCTTTGTTGGAAAATTTTTATACGGATGCGATGGATCAAGAGAGATATGATCTGATATGGACGGTATTACATGTATTGGAAGAAATAAAAAACGAAGAGAACCAGACCGAATTGCAACGGATTATAAGTTATAAAAAAGAAAAACTTCTTCCGGTTCAGATTGCGTTTATAGAGGAAATGGAGAAGTGAATACTGTCATACGGATCATGAAGAAGGTGCTCCGATGGCATAGCTGTTAAAAGTGAAAAATTATGAATAACAGGAAGAGTGTAATTCTTCCGGGAGATGATATACAAAATGAGAAGATTATGGACACATAAAAACTGGGATATGTACTTTAAAGAACCCAGAAGAGAAGGAATTCGTCTGAGATTTGAAAAAGATGTTTGTCCAGAGATAAGGGAAGAATGTATACAGTTTGTACAATGGCTGAGAAAAGAATATCAATTTCCCATGCGTGTAGTAATTTATGTGAAGAGCGCTGAACAAATCAAAGCGTTGAATGGAGAAATGGTGTCGGCGACGTTTTTTGGACCATATGATCTGATGCAGGAGCCATACATAAAAGTTGCTACAGGTGATTATGAAGAAAATGCTGAAAGATGGGGAAAAGAGGATGCTTTGAGAGCAAATTTATGTTCCATAGCGCATGAACTTACCCATTACTATCAATGGATCAAAAGGCATGAGGAATGGGCTTCGGGGGAGCGGACAGATTATTTCGAGCGTCAGGCACTTTATTATGCAGAGAAGATTGTGGAAGATTATGAAGAGGAAACCAATGATTTTTTTGCAGTCAGGGATGGATTTGTATTTGCTGCGATTCATTATCTGTGGGACAGATATGATGCAATTGTGATACAGGATGAGAAGGATGGCTGCTATCAGGAGACAGACATACCTGTTCATACGGAAGAAGAATACATCCGATATATAAAGGAAAAGCAGATAAAAAGCGCGGAAATAAGAAAGGAAAATCTTTCATTTTTGAAAAAATGTCCATCGTTAAGGAATCTGAGTATCTATGGAGAAAAGCGGACTTCCATAGAACATATAGAAGAATTGCCAGATTTGCAGTGTTTATTTTTATCTTATGCAAGGAACCTGAGTGATATCAGTGCGCTGGAAAAAGTAAAGAAGACACTGAAATTACTGTACATAGACCATTGCCCGAAAATTGAAGATTATACAGTGTTGGAGAAATTGGAGAATCTTCAGACATTGATGATTTATGGAAGTAACAAGATTTCCGATATTCACTTTATCAGAGAAATAAAGAGCCTGAAGAGATTTTGGTTCAGCGTCAATATAGCGGATGGAGATCTGACTCCATGTCTGGAATTAGAAGAAGCAGCATGCCTGATTAACCGGAAACACTATAATCTAAAAGAGAAAGACTTACCGAAAAATGATGAATGTTCGTTTGGAAGCGAAGAGATAGACGAATGGATGAGAGCAGAGTTGTACTGAAATACAATGAAGGGATACCAGCCATGAATAAAGAGACAGAAGTGGAAATTATAAAGAAATTCATTGTGAAAAACAAACAGGAGAGAATTATCTGGAAATTACAAAATGCCAAAAAACGAAAAAAGGTGTTCTGGCATTTTGATCATCCGGATATTTTCAAAAAAGAGATTTTATATCCGTCAACCTACAAGGATGCGGAGCATTTGGAAAAAGTATTATATGAAATGAGTGGGACGAGGGAATGTTATGTTATAGGTGAATGTTACATAGGAACCATGCAGTTACGCCAGGCATGCGAAGAAGCCTGGCAAGGGGGAATTTGTATCATATATTGTGGAAACGGAATCGGATACTATCAGGGAGAACAGGAATATGGAGCACCACCGAGATTTCTGTTACATGCATTGTAAAAATATCGGGAGTCGATGAAAAGGATAAATGCTGGATGAAAATAAAAAAAAATACGTTGGTTTATAAAATACGTGTGTGGGCAATTTTATATCTGGGAGTGATTCAGACATTGAACTATATTGTCCTTGGAGTAAAGATGAGAGGTGAAGGGGCGGCATTGCGAACAATCTGTGTGCTGGGAGGATTATCGTGTGGTTTATTTGTGCATTTAGTGCGCAATGATTTTCAGAGAGATTCGCGTGGTAATGGGCTGCTTACGGAAATTGTAACTTATCTAGGAGCTATTCTGGCGATAGGGGAATATTTATCGGAGTTTGGAATGGTAATAGCAGGAGGAATAGAAACAATAATCCTGTTACTTGGAATTGTAGCAGTTTTACAGAATCAAAAAAATATTAATGACGGGAAAAAATAAAGAGGAAGAACTGTGAGCGTGGTGATAGACAGGGGATATAGGGAGTGGGGATGATGCGATTCATATATGATGAAAACAGAAAAAAGCTTATTATAAATCATGAAAATACAATGTTCAAAACATATACAGAAATTATTGGTAAATATTCAGCATTGTTCAAACAGTATGAGTGTGATCTGAAAATCAGTATATCCTGGAGTGATTTCAAGGTCAAAAGTTCTGACTGCCGATTGCCGTTTCATACGGGTTATTCCTGCTATATATCCTGTGAAGTTCAAAAAGAAGGAAAGACAGTACGGGTAAAGGATACGGAGGGAGAGGTAGAGTATTATTCGGTGGAGGTTGTATGGCAGATTTCGTCAATTGAAAGGGGAAGTTTGCTAAAGGAGAAGCGTTTTTTCAAGCCAGTAGTCGAATTTTATACAGATATAGATGAGGTTGAAGAGGATATGCGAGGATTACTTCAATTGCTGGATAAATTTCCAATGATGACAAATATGGATTAACGGAAGAAAAAAGAATATGATTTACAAAAAAAGATACTGTGGCTGAGCTATGGTATTTTTTTTTGTAAATCATGAAAATTGGCATTGACAACTATAGTTGTCAATGATAGAATAAACACAAGTTGAATGACAAATAAAGTTGTCAAAATGACAAGAATACAAGTCAAAACAGAAACAAGAAACAAGAAAGGAGAAAGGAGAAGCAGATATGCCGCTGGAAAACAGGTTAAAGGAACATCGCGCCAGACTTGGCATCAATCAGGCGGATATGGGAAAACGGGCAGGAGTGTCCCGGCAGACGATCAGTCTGATCGAGCGAGGGGATTATTCACCGTCGGTAACGCTGGCGCTGAAGCTGGCAAAGATCTGTCAGGTAACCGTGGAAGATATTTTCAGCTATACGGAGGAAGAGAATGATGAATAAACCAAAAAAGAAAAATGTATATGTAAAATATGCGGTAATCATGTGTATCAGCGGTGCGCTGGGAGGAATTCTGGGGGGTGTCATGGAAATGGGACATGTGCATGGAGTTCTGACAGGTATTCAGGAGGGAATGCAATTCTTCCTGAACAGTGTCCGCACCTGGATGCTTCCGCTGATGGCAATCTGTGGAGTGATAGCGCTGGTACTTTGTGAGCAGTATATGGGCAGACTGAAAAGAGTGGGCGAAGCCATGGAACAGGCAGAAGATGAAGCGTATGAACGGCTGGATTACGAGCTGGAAGCTGCGGGAAGTAGGGGAATGATCGTAAGCTTTGTCGGAAGTATTGCGATGATTCTGCTTCTCGCAACCGGATATTCCACAAAATATATTGAAAGTCTGAACGGTTCTGGGATAATGTGGTTTCTGCTTGAAATTCTTACATTTATTGCACTGGAAGTGTATCTGAATGTATGGCAGATTCGCTATGTCCGCGTGATACAGAAGATCTATCCGGACAAAAAAGGAGATCCGACTTCTTTAAAATTCCCGAAACAGTGGCTGGAAAGCTGCGATGAGGCAGAAAAGGAATGTATCTACCAGGCAAGCTACAAAGGCTATCAGACCGTGATGAAATGGGTGCCGATCCTGACGTTTGTGGCGCTGATCCTGCATATGTTTTTTGATACGGGGATCCTTGCCATCGTGATGCCGTCAGTGATCTGGCTGGTAACATCGGTGACATACTGTAGAGCGTGCCTGCAGAACAAGGGAGAAAAACTGAGCAAATAAAAAAGATAACATCCTGTATGGAGAGAATGAAAAGCGTTTTTTTCGTACAGGATTTTTTGTGTAAAAATACTGAAATTAAACACAGATACAGAAAAATATGGTAAAATTTGCAGTAAGGAATTCTGTGCAAAAAAAGAAAATGATATTTGGCACAGAAGGGGATTTTTAACAGAAACATACCAAGGAGGAGAAGAAAAAATATGGACAGAGCGCAGGCAAGAAAAAAAGCAGAAGCCCTGGTAGCAAAAATGACCATCGAGGAGCGGGCTGGACAGCTCAAATACGATGCCCCGGCGATTGAACGGCTGGGAATTCCGACTTATAACTGGTGGAATGAGGCACTTCACGGAGTGGCACGTGCAGGTACTGCAACGGTGTTTCCACAGGCAATCGGTTGTGCGGCCATGTTTGATGAAGAGGAGATGCAGAAGATCGCTGATGTGATTGCAGAAGAGGGCAGAGCCAAGTATAATGCATTTTCCAAAGAAGAAGACAGAGATATTTATAAAGGACTGACTTTTTGGTCACCGAACATCAATATTTTCCGTGATCCGAGGTGGGGACGCGGGCATGAAACGTATGGAGAAGATCCGTTTCTGACCGCGAGACTCGGTGTGTCATTTATCAAGGGCTTACAGGGAGATGGTGAGACGATGAAAGTGGCGGCATGTGCGAAGCATTTTGCCGTACATTCCGGTCCGGAGGCGATCCGTCATGAGTTTGATGCGGTAGTTTCACAAAAAGACCTGTATGAGACTTATCTTCCGGCTTTTGAGGCGGCAGTTAAAGAAGGCGGTGTGGAAGCAGTGATGGGAGGATATAACCGGACCAATGGAGAACCAAGCTGCGGAAGCAAGACGTTACTGAAAAAAATTCTTCGGAAAGACTGGGGATTTGAGGGACATGTGGTATCGGACTGCTGGGCAATCCAGGATTTTCACCAGTTCCATAAGGTTACAAACGGACCGAAAGAGTCCGCACAGATGGCACTGGAAGCGGGATGTGACCTGAACTGTGGATGCACCTATGCATATATCATGGCTGCACTGCAGGATGGACTGGTGACGGAAGAACAGATCACCGAATCCTGTATCCGTGTGTTTACCACCCGTTTTCTTCTGGGAATGTTCGACGGAAGTGAATACGATGATATTCCATATGAGGTTGTGGAGTGTAAGGAACATCGAAACCTGGCTGTGGAAGCGGCGCACAAGGGAATGGTACTTTTGAAAAACGACGGTATCCTGCCGTTGGATAAACGGAAAATCCGTACGATTGGCGTTGTGGGACCGAACGCCAACAACCGGATCGCACTGCAGGGGAATTATCATGGAACTTCTTCCCGTTACGTAACGGTGTTGGAAGGTATCCAGAAAGAAGTGGAAGACGACTGCCGGGTATATTATGCAGAAGGATCACATATGTATAAAGATACGATGGAGAATCTGGCCTGGAAGGATGACAGGATCTCGGAAGCGGTGATCACGGCGAAACAGTGTGATGTGACGATCGTGGTACTGGGTCTTGATGAACTGATGGAAGGAGAAGAGCCGGATCAGAGCAACCGTGGACAGGCAGGAGACAAAGCCTCTCTGGAATTCCCGGGTTGTCAGCAGAGACTCCTCGAGGCGGTTGTGGCTGTGGGAAAACCGGTGATCACTGTTGTTCTTTCCGGAAGCGCCATGGATCTTCGGTATGCGGATGCCCATACGAATGCCATCTTACAGGCATGGTATCCGGGAGCAGAGGGGGGAACTGCTGTGGCGGATGTCCTTTTTGGCAGAGTATCGCCGAGCGGCAAATTGCCGGTGACCTTCTATAAGGACACCTCCGACCTACCGGAATTTACCGATTATTCCATGAAAAACAGAACTTACCGTTATATGGAACAGGAAGCGTTGTATCCGTTTGGCTTTGGTCTGACTTATGGGAATGTGAAGGTGTCAGCAGCAGAATTTGCTGAACAGCCGGAAAAAGAAAAACCGGTAAAGATTCGCTGTACGGTGACAAATACGGGAAAATGGGATACAGAAGAGGTTGTTCAGGTTTACATCAAAGACTGGAAGTCAAAATATGCAGTCCGAAATCACAGCCTGTGCGGATTCCGGCGCGTGAGGGTGAAGGCGGGAGAGAGCATCGAGACAGAACTTACCATCGATCCGCGGGCATTTACCATTGTGGACGAAGAGGGAAAACGTTATGTCGATAGCAACAAATTCTCTCTGTATGTAGCAACCACTCAGCCGGATGCCAGAAGTACGGCACTGACGGGACACGAAGCGGTGGAACTGCGGGTAGTGTTTGCATAGCAGATGGAGGTGTCGGGATGCAGATGACATTTCGCTGGTATGGCGATGGAAATGATGATATTACACCGGAGATGATCCGGCAGATTCCAGGGGTGAGTGGACTTGTCTGGGCACTCCATAACAAACAGCCGGGAGAGATCTGGACGGTGGAAGAGATAGAGAAAGTGCGAGCGCGCATCGAGGGTGCAGGTTTTCACATGGATGTGGTGGAGAGTGTCAACGTCCATGACGATATTAAGATTGGTCTGCCCACACGGGATCAGTATATTGAAAATTATAAGACAACATTGAAAAACCTTGCAAAATTCGGTGTCAAAGTAGTGACTTACAATTTTATGCCGATCTTTGACTGGACACGGACGGATCTTTTTCATCCGCTGGAGGATGGATCCAATGCGTTATATTATGAAAAAAGCAAGATACAGGATGATTATAAGGAGATGGCGGAGTATATCCTGAAAAATCTGCACGGGAAAACATTTCCGGGCTGGGAGCCGGAGCGGATGACGAAGCTGGATAAACTTTTTGAGGCGTACCGCCCGGTGACGAAGGAAAAACTCTGGAAAAACCTGCAGTATTTTCTGGAAGCCATTATGCCGACCTGCCATGAGACCGGGATCAAGATGGCGATCCATCAGGATGATCCCCCATGGGATATTTTCGGGATTCCGAGACTGCTTTGTGATAAAGAATCTATAGGAAGGTTTCTTCATATGGTAGATGATGAATATAACTGTCTGTGTCTGTGTTCCGGATCGCTGGGTGCGAATATGGAAAATAATGTGGCAGATATCATTCGAACCTACTGTGACCGGATCGCTTTTGCCCATATCCGAAACCTCCGACACTACCCGAACGGAGATTTTTCAGAAGTTTCCCACAGAGACTGTGACGGTGATACCGGGATTCTGGAAATTATGCGAGCCTATCACGACTGTGGTTATACCGGCTATGTACGCCCGGATCACGGAAGACATCTCTGGGGAGAAGAAGCCCATTGCCGACCGGGCTACGGACTGTATGACCGGGCACTGGGAATCATGTATCTGTGGGGATGTTGGGATATGCTGGAACGATTGGATGGAAAAATCTGAGGTAACCGAAAAAAGTCAAATATTGTATGGCTGTTCTATATACCTGTAACGCTCAAAAACATTCGCAATATGCACGTTTTACTTTGGAGAATGGCTACTTACTCATGTTTTTGATTCTGATATTTCGTATAAAAGAAAAATATATATATTGAAAAATAGAAATGGAACCTGACAATTCAAAAAATGAATGCCTGGTTCCATTTTTTTGCATTGCATGAGACCTTGACGACTGCCGCGCCAACGAGTCAAATTCGCGAAGCGTTCAACGATTAAGCAAAGGTTTTAATAAAGCAGCCATCCTCTGTCCAGGCCTTCCATTCTTCCTTCACATCTTCATTCGGATCTCCCTGCTTCATAAAGCTCGTCCAACAGGTCACCATTTCCTCAGCCAGTGCATAATCCTCATCGGTCATCGGGCGCCAGCAACGGTTCAGAGTTCCGAAAGTGTACCACAGTTCTGAAGAGTGGAAAGCACCGTCATCACTACCCGGCAGATCATGGCAGAATTCATAGAGATATACCGGAAGATTCTGCTTCCGGCAGGCATTTGCAAAAGAAACGGCAGCAGTGAAGAACCCACCCTCTCTGTGGGAAGAACCCTCCGGGATAAACAGATCATCCTTGGTAACACCCATCAGATAGGGGATATGGGCCATGCCCCCTTCTTTTGTCAGAACATCCGGAGTATCCGGAAGTACATGACCGTCGACGACCGGACGAAACGGAAGGGATGGGTACAGAGCCATCAGTTCATCGGATTTGTCCAGCAGATCTTCTGCGGGGAGTCTGCGTAACTCTTCGATAGAAGAAACACCGCACAGTTCATAGAACTTATCCGTTACCGCCTGCGCCTGTGCTTTGGTAAATACCATTGGAGACGGAAAACAGGCAATGCTTCCGCTCTGAAGGATAGCCTGATGGATCATCGGTGTGGCCAGCGGAGAAAATGTGAGTACATGTGAACTCATAGCTCCGGCGGACTGGCCCATGATTGTGATGTTATCCGGATTCCCACCGAAGGCAGCGATATTTTCAGAGATCCACTCCAGTGCGGCAACCTGGTCGAGCAGTCCCTGGTTGCCGCTGAAACCAAGTTCCTCTTCCTGTTTCTGATCATAAAGGAAACCAAACACGTTGACGCGGTAAGAAATAGTCGCCAGGATCACACCTTTTTTTGCATAAGCTTCCCCATCAAACTCCAGTTCTGTGGAAAACCCATGTTCAAAACCACCCCCGTGAATCCATACTGCTACCGGAAGTTTTTCAGAGGCAGTATGTGCCGGCGTCCAGATGTTCAGATACAGACAGTCTTCAGAAATCGGAAAATGAAAGTCCGGGTTATCATAGAATTCTTTCTGATATAGACCGTCCGGGTCGGTGAAATGCTGCATGGGGATGGAACGGAAAGTAAACGCATCATAAGCTTCTTTGAAGCTTTCCAGTTTTTGAGGTGGTGTAAAACGAAGAGCACCTGTGGGAACCTTTGCAAATGGAATGCCCCGAAAAACAGAATATCCATCTTTCTGAATACCGTTAATAGTTCCATAATTACTTGATACAGTTGTTAAAGTTGCCATTGGATAACCTCCTTGTTATCTCCGTTACGTTATTTTATAAAATGAAATGATTCAATATATAAATTAATCATAGGATAAATCCGCAAAAAGTACCAGTAGTAAAAATACACAAAGATAGAAATTGAGAATTGGGAAAAAAGCTGTATAAACAAGGGGCAATTGAATAGTGAAATAATTTAGCCAGCAGAGGAATGAAAATTTGAACACATATTGATACCTGGAGATATGCGAAAAAATCAAATTGAAACCCATAGATTTTATTGATTGATTCATATAAAATGAAACGGTTCAAAGATAAAGAAGATAAAAACTAAATAGGAAAATGGAAGAAAAGGTAAAAATGCACAAAAAGTAACCGGTAACTTTGATGAAAAATCACAATTGCTTTGTGCAAGATGTTGTAGTATAGTAAATACAACGAAAGGAACTACGAAGAAACGAAAATGAACCGTTTCAAAGTAGCAAAGTGCATAAACTATTTTAGGAGGATATCTGATATGAAAAGAAAAGTAGTTGCAGCAGTATTAACAATGGCAATGGCAGGAAGCCTGCTGGCAGGATGCGGAAGCTCTTCTTCCGATGACTCTTCTTCCAAGAGCGAAACCACAACAACAGATGAAAGCGGAAGCAGTGATTCCACAGCCAGCGCGCGTGAAGATTTCAGCGGTGTATCTATCACCATGCTGAACACAAAGAGTGAGATCGAATCTCAGATGGAAGCTGCTGCTGAACAGTGGGGTGAACTGACAGGAGCAAAACTGGAAGTTTACACCATCGGTAGTGGTACACCTTCTCAGGAAGTATCTGCAAGATACGCAGCAAAGAATGCACCGACACTGATCATGTGTGACCCACAGGACGTTGCTTCTATCTGCGAAGAAAAAGGCGTAGATCTGAGTGATGAATCCTGGGCAGCAAATGGTGGTACACAGTATGGTATCACAGGTAATGACGGAAAACTGTACAGCTTCCCATTCTGTATCGAAGGCAGAGGTATGATCTACAACAAAACAGCAATCGAAGATACTCTGGGAGAAGACTGGGATCCGGCTTCTGTAACAAACATGGATGACTTCGAAGCACTGCTGAAAAAACTGGTAGACAACGGTATGGAAAGCCCGGTGGCTCTGAACCAGGAAGATTGGAGCAATGCAGGACATTACTTCACACAGGTATATGAAGAGCAGGACGGAACACTGACCGGTACAGAAAAGATTATGGAAGATCTGAGAAACGGAAGCGTAGATCTGATGTCCAACGAAAGATTTACTTCTCTGATGGATACCTACGATCTGTTGATGGAATATAACATCAATAAAGCAGATCCGCTGGCTGCTGATTACGATGAAAACGCTGCAGACCTGGCAGAAGGTGATGTGGCATTCTGGTTCAACGGAAACTGGGCATGGGCAGAGATTTCTGATTACATTGAAGACGATACTGAAATCGGAATCATGCCGGTACCGCAGAACGGAACAGAAGAAAATGCTAACGTAAATGATTACATCTGTGGTGGTGCTACCAAACAGGTTATGATCGATAAAGAATGTAACGATGAAAAACAGCAGGCAGCAGCAAAAGATTTCCTTGACTGGCTGGCAAACACAGCTGAAGGAAACAAAGTACTGGTTGATGATTGCTCTTTAGTACCTGCATTCTCCAACATCACAGAAGAAGCTACAAATATGCTGGGACAGAGTATCCAGAGATACACAGTAGAAGGAAAACTGTTTGATCAGCCTTCTAATTATCCTGGAGATCACTGGTCAGAAGTTGGTGCGATCATGCAGAAATATCTGGACAAACAGATCGACCGTGCCGAATTCGCAAAAGAAGTTCAGAATTACTGGACAAACCTTTCCGAATAATCAAAAAGGCAGATACATAATTGGTTGCTAGTTAAGAAGTTGCCGGGCAGAGTAATGAACACTGACCCGGCAACTGCTACTAAAAGAGGGAAAGAAAGGCAACGAGATGAATAGTAAAAAAGAAAACTTATGGAGCAAAGTTTCCACGTTCCTGGTATTTGCAGGTCCTGCAACCTTCTCATTCCTGGCCGTGGTAATCGTACCATTCTTATATGGTGTATATCTGACATTTACAAGCTGGGACGGCGTATCCAGCAACAAACCTTTTGTAGGACTGAAAAACTATGCGGCAGTAGTTGCAGACAGCAGCTTCTGGCAGTCCCTGGGACTGACACTGCTGTATGTGGTAGTTTCCGTAATACTGGTAAACGTGATCGGATTTTTACTGGCACTGCTGGTAACCGGAAAAATTAAAGGAAAGAATTTCTTCCGTGCCGGATTCTTTACCCCGAACCTGATCGGTGGTATCATCCTTGGTTATATCTGGCAGTTCGTATTTAACAAAGTTATTGTTTACTTTGGTGATGCACTGAACGTTACCGTTCTGCAGAAATCCATGCTGTCAGGAAGTGCCTCTGCATTCGCAGCACTGGTACTGGTAACAATATGGCAGTTCTCCGGTTACATGATGTTAATTTATATCGCAGGTCTGACCGGTGTATCCGAAGACCTGAAAGAAGCAGCCAAGATCGATGGCTGTAACGAATCTCAGACAACAAGATATATCGTACTTCCGCTGATGAGAGCATCTTTCACGATCTGTATGTTCCTGACCATCACTAGATGTTTCATGATCTACGATGTGAACCTGTCCCTGACAGAAGGTGGTCCTTACGGATCTACTGTTATGGCTGCCATGTATGTATTTCAGAAAGCCTTTTCTGCAAAACAATATGGTGTCGGACAGACAGAAGCAATCATCCTGTTTATCTTTACAGCGGTTATTGCAGTATCTCAGACAATCATCAACAAACGGAAGGAGGTTGAAGCATAATGGAAGGACAGGAAAAGACAGTAAGAGGCATCAAAACGTTCCTGAAAACACTGGTAACTGTAGTGCTGTTTATCATCTATATGTTCCCGTTCTACATGATCGTGCTGAATGCCTTCAAACACAAACGTGATATTATCAAAATGCCACTGAGCTGGGGTGGTAAAAAAGGTTTTACAACAGATAACTTTGTAGATGCTTTCCAGCAGATGAACTTCATGAACATCCTGAAGAACTCCCTGATCATTACCTGTGTGAGTGTGTTCCTGATCATTCTGTTCTCCTCCATGGCAGCTTACATCTTCGTAAGAAAAGCATGGAAGATCAACCAGATCATCTTCATGGTAATGCTGTTTTCCATGGTAATCCCGTTCCAGGTAGTTATGATCCCGCTGATCTCTATCTACGGTGGAACATTTGGAATCCTGAACCACAGAGCAACATTGATATTCATGCATCTGGGCTTCTCGGTATCTATGGCGGTATTCATGTTCCATGGATTTATCAAAGGCGGTGTACCGATCTCACTGGAAGAGGCAGCACAGATTGACGGAGCAGGAAGACTGAGAACATTCTTTCAGATTGTGTTCCCTCTGTTAAAACCGACCACAGCAACACTGATTATCCTGTATGCCCTGTCTCTGTGGAACGATTACCTGCTGCCGAGCCTGATCCTGACAGATAAATCTCTGTACACGATCCCGATCGCAACCAAGCTGTTCCAGGGAACATACAGCAATGATATGGATCTTCTGATGGCGGCACTGGTTATGGCAATCATCCCGGTAATCATCCTGTATATCGCATTACAGAAATATATTATCGCTGGTGTAGTTGCCGGTGCAGTAAAATCATAATAAAGCGGTACTGAAAGGTGAGTGTATCTGAATCTGATAAAGAAAAGATACATTCACCTTTTCTTATATAAACGGAAAGACGTTGGGGTCAAAAGGTATTTTACCCCCTTTGATACCGGATTGATCCGTACTTCGTACTCTCACGATCCTGGTATCATAGAAAATAAAGTGCATAACAATACATAGACAATACGAGAAAATAATTCTATAATAAAAATAAATATAGCCTTTTCAGGTTCCGATGAAGGACGCGTCATGTCAGAAACTTGCAGTGTCGAACTTGAGTATCTGATAGGATGGTGTGGAGGAGGAAAATCAAATGGTAACAATCAAAGACGTTGCACGGGATGCCGGTGTATCGGTGGGAACCGTGTCGAACGTACTGAATGGAGGACGTGTCAGTGAAGCGAGGAGAAAGCTGGTAGAAGCGTCCATAGAAAAACTGGGGTATCAGGTGAATACTCTGGCAAAGGGAATGCGGATGCAGAAGACCGATTATGTGGTTGTCATTCTGCCGAATCTGATCAATCCGTATTTTGCACTGTTGCTGGATGCTCTGGAAAGCGAATTGTCAGCAGTCGGAAAACAGGTACTGCTATGCCTGTCCGGTGATGATGCCGAACGGGAAGTGGCATTTATGGATATGGCAAAACAAAATAAAGTTGACGGAATCATTGGTGTGACTTACAGTAAGGTAGAAGAGGAACGGATCGAAAACATGGCTTTTGTTTCCATCGACCGTCATTACAAATCACACATCCCATGTGTGGCAGGAGATAACTGGCAGGGCGGCTGGCTTGCAGCAGAGAATCTGCATAAAAGAGGATCCACCAACCTGTTGTGCTTTATGACAATGTCATCCGTAGACAGTGAAGTCCGAAAAAGAAGAGTCGGTTTTACTGAATATTGTATGGAACATGATCTTTCCTGTAACAGTGTGGAAATGTCAGAAAAACAGATTGTTTCGGTCTATGAATCCTACGGATCCAGAAAACTGATCCACAATATGCTACGGGCTTATATTTCCCCTTCCATGGGAGAACATTCTATTGATGGAATCTTTACCAGTTCGGATCACCTCGCAACGATTGTACGGGAAGAACTCGAAGAGATGGGAAAACGGGTTCCGGAAGATATCCAGATTATCGGATACGATGGTCTGCAGTTCTTAAATCAGGGGAAACCAATCGTATCGAGCATCGCGCAGCCGTTGCACGAGATTGCAAAACAGGCGGTGAAGAGTCTCACAGATATGATTGAAAACGGAAAAGCAGAGGATGTCACGAACATTCCGGTAACGTTTCATGAAGGATCGACGACAAAACCACTGGAAACAATAAGTGAATAACAATAAAGGAGGAACGTACCATGCCACAGATGCATTGCAATTTTTTTTCTTACGCTCTGGGTCACGGAGCAGATCTTACAATCACGCTGCCGGGAGTAAGTCCCTGTGATATGGATGATCCGGTGTTACTGACACATCAGATGCCGGAAAAATTCCCGGTATTATACCTGTTACACGGTCATGGAAATGATTATCTTTCCTGGGAACGTTTTACCTGCGTCAGCCGTTATGCGGAAGAGTACCGGATCGCGGTAGTTTCTGCATCCGTGGGAAATTCTCTGTATATGGATACGATCTACGGAGAAAAATTTTACGATTTTATTGGAAAAGAACTTCCTGAATTCGTAAAAGCATACTTCCCGATTTCAGATCGTCCGGAGGATACCTATATTGCAGGAGCTTCCATGGGCGGCTATGGTGCGCTGATCCATGCGATGACAGACACAGAACAATATCGCGCGGTTGGTGCATTTTCACCGGCTACGGTCTGGTCGAAAGAGATGGAAGAAAAAGTCGGACATCAATATCCGGATCCTATGGATCTCTATCAGACGATCAAAGACGATCTGGACGCAGGCAAAAAGCTGCCGGATATCTTCTTCTGTGTGGGAAATAATGATTTTCTGATTGAATCGGTGGACCAGTTCGAGGAATATCTGAATTCTTTGAAAATTGAGCACCGTTTTGACCGTGTGGACGGTTATGAACACGAATGGAGATTCTGGGAACTGGAACTTCCGAAGTTCCTGGACTGGCTGCCGAGAACAGACAACTATGCGAAGATGGGAAAACATAAAATGTAAATTATATATGCGAGTGCAAAAGGGGGATTTTTTATGAATTTTGATGCATTTGAGAAAAAAGTCAAAGACCTGGGTGTGCTGGGGATCGTTGTGACGAAGGACGGCAAAGAAATCGGAAAGAAACTGTGGGATGAACAGTGCAGAAGAAATGTATATTCTGCCAGCAAAAGTTTCACTTCCACAGCTGTGGGAATTGCAGTAAAAGAAGGTCTGCTATCCCTGGATGAAAAACTGGTGGACTGTTTTGACGAAGATCTTCCGGAAACTGTCAGTGAGAACCTTGCAAAGGCTACGGTAAAAGACCTTCTGACCATGTGCCTCGGACAGGAAAAAGCGGAACTGATGGGTGCACAGCGCCCGGTTTATGAGGAAGAGGACTGGGTGAAGATGAGTCTTGCCCTCCCGTTTGTCTACGAGCCGGGAACAAAGTTTGTATACAATAACGTAGGTCCGTATCTTGCAGGTGTTCTGGTAGAACGGAGAGCCGGATGTGATCTGGTATCCTACCTGTATCCGCGACTGTTCAAACCGCTGGGCATCGCCCGTCCGACCTGGGAACTGGATCCCTATGGTCATGTCTTCGGTGCCGGCGGACTTTACCTGACAATGGATGAACTCCACAAACTGGGACTTCTCTATCTGCAGAACGGAAACTGGAACGGAAAACAACTGGTACCGGAAAGCTGGGTAAAAGCAGCTACCAGCAAACAGGTTGAAAATGATGCAGACAGCTTCGGTTACGGTTATCTGTTCTGGGGCGGCAGAGAAAATACCTTCCGCGCCGACGGAAAATACTGCCAGTGGTCCATTATCAGTCGCGAGAAAAACGCAGTCATCACCGTTGTCGCAGAATGCCGCAGAAGCCCGGAACTGATGGATGCGGTGTTTACGGAGGTATTTCCGCAGGTATAAACGGATAATGAAACATATAATGATATCATATAATACAAAAGAAGCAGAAATCTATTTTCGGATTTCTGCTTCTTTTGCATGTGGGTCAGCGAAAAACTGAAATGCCTATCTGGCATTCTAAAATTATAAAACCGGCAATGATACATTTACTTTGCGGATTCACGGGTCATACTGTTCGCAAAAAACCTTCCATCACATCCATCGCCGCCCCATAAGCCGCCGCTCCGGTCTGGTAGGTACACAGTTTTACAAAGCTGCCATCATCTTCGAAAGTATTGCGTTCAGCAACCAGGTGGCGGATCGTACCGAGCCAGGGGGTGAGAAAGCTTCCTACATAACCGCCGAGGACGATATCGTAGTCGAGGAGCATATGCAGGTTGTTGATGACGACAGCCAGATGTTTCAGATAGGTGTCCCAGACAGAACGATAGTCCGGGTTGTTCTGCTGAAGTCCGAGAAAGAAATCTTCCAGCCGTCCGCCGGACAGATCCGAGAGGAGTCTGGCGGAACAGTAGGCATCGACGCAGCCGGTTTTTCCGCAGTAACACGGTTTTCCATCGGGAATCAGAGTCATGTGACCGGCTTCTCCACAGCGGAAAGCATCGCCTGGAAGCAGATTGCCATCGTGAAAGATGGCACCGCCCACGGTGTTACTCAGAGAAAGATAAAAGAAGGAGGAAGGCAGATCCGAACCGATGCCTTCCGCAAAAGCACCTGCATTTGCATCGTTTAAAAAGGTACAGTGCCATGGGAAATACGATTGTATTTCCGAAAAAGGCAGATCCCGCACACCGAGGGCATGGGAATACGTGATCATTTTCTGTACCGGATCGACGATTCCTGGAAGAGAGATGCCAAGACCGAGGATCTGTTCTCCGGAAATCTCCGTTTCCAGGAGAAAATTATCAATTTTCTGACAGACTTCGGAGAAATAGGCGGAACTTCTGGAAAAACCAAGCTGCATTCTTTCATATTTTATAATGTCTCCGGTCAGATTCAAAAGAAGGATGCCAAGATGATTTCGGGTGATATCCAGTCCGATGGAAAACCGATAATCCGAAGCGGCACACAGCGCTCTGGCTCTGCGGCCACCGGTGGACTGCATCTCTCCGAGATCCCGCAGAAGCCCCGATTCGAGAAGTTCTCTGGTGGTGTTGGTCACGGTTGGGAGACTCAGGTGCAGGTCGGAGACAATATCCGGATTGGATACCGTTCCATGGGTACAAATATAACGGAAAATCTGATTCCGGTTTTTCTTTTTCACTTCTTTATTTGTCAGTCGTTGATGCTCCATAGTTCCTCCATTTTGTCTCTGCGTAGTGTTTGGTGAACGTGATGTATTTTTCCACGCTGCTGTTGATGTATTTGCCCTTTTTCCAGATCAGACCGATCTCCTGGTGGATCAGGGGCGTGACCGGGATGCCGATACATCCGGGCATATTTTCCATAAGGGAAGAGTAAAGAAAAGCTCCTCCCAGCTGATTTTTTACAAAGTCATGTATTGTGTAGAGCTGGCTGGCACTTAAAAGTACCTTTGGTTTGATCCGAAGGCTGTCGAAGCGCGCCTGCAGGGTTGTATTCAGAACCGAGTCGGTGTTGTACATGATCAGAGGTTCGTCTTTTAACATTTCCATTGTCGCTTCTTTATAGGATGCGAGCGGATGCTCCGGCGAAACACAGAAAACGATCTGGTCGGAAAGCATCTCATAAGAATTCAGTTTATCGATCTCATAAAAGTTCATATTGACAAGTGCCAGATCAAGTGTTTCCTCCTGTACCAGCCGGGAAGCACGGATCGAACCGTATTCGAGCAGTTCCACGGGAATCTCCGGGTGTTCCTGATGAAAGAGAAGAAGCATCTCCGGGAAAAAGAGTGTGCTTAATAATGGCGGGATTCCGATCCGGATCGGTGTTACCTGATGTCCGAGATCATAAAGTTCAGATTCCGTCTCGTGAATCGTTGCAAGCAGCGTACTGGCTTTCTGATAGAAAGCTTCCCCTTCGGTGGTCAGTGTCAGGTGATTTTTGGAGCGGGTAAAAAGATTGATGGAAAATTCTTTTTCCAGTTCCCGGATGGCACTGGAGATCGCCGGTTGTGTGACATACAGCTTCTGGGCAGCCTGCGTGATACTGTGGTAGCGGCTGACGGCGCAAAAATATTCTAACTGAATCAGTTTCATAGTTGTAGTCTCCTTGTTTTCCAGAAAAATGCAGAGCAAAAAATAAGAAGTTTTTGCTGATAAAACTGGTAATAATTGCTGAAAAAACGGTGTTTACTGCTTCTTATTATACCATGATTTTGTCTGAAATGCTCAAAATATCTCTTCGTATTAATCTTTTTTTATACTACCATCAGTTTTTGCAAATATACAAAACAGGGGGTGCCGGATATAATGAAAGCATGACAGGGAGCGATGAAGCGAGGACGTCCGGTAGTTCATCCAGACCTAAAAGGCAAAGCGGTGTGGGATGCCGCAAAAGGGCAAAAACGAAAAAGGTATAAGGAGGAATTACAAATGAGTCCATCCACCATAACACTGCTGTTTTTAGCATTTGCAGTGGTGATGTTTGTACTGGAGAAGATTCCTCTCGGACTGACTTCTATGATCGTCTGTATCGGTTTGGTACTCACTGGAGTATTGGATGCGAAGACAGCATTTTCAGGATTTATCGACAGCAACGTAATTTTGTTTGTGTCGATGTTTATCGTGGGAGGTGCACTGTTCGAGACAGGAATGGCAAATAAAGTGGGGCTGATCGTATCAAAGTTTGCGAAGAGCGAACGGATGCTGATCGTAGCCATCATGGTAATCGTAGGATTGATGAGCGGGGTGTTATCCAACACCGGAACCGCGGCAGTTCTGATCCCGGTTGTGATCGGAATCGCTGTAAAATCAGGATACAAAAGATCCCGTCTGCTGATGCCGCTGGTATTTGCAGCTGCCATGGGAGGAAACCTCTCCCTGATCGGAGCACCGGGTAACCTGATCGCACAGGCAGCCCTGGAAGAGCTGAACATGGAATTCGGATTTTTCGAATATGCCATCGTCGGTCTGCCGATCCTTCTGGTAGGGATTCTCTTTTATGCAACCGTGGGATACAAACTCCTTCCGAATCACGAGGTATCCGGAGATGATACCTTTGACACACAGAAAGATTTCAGCCAGGTTCCGGCATGGAAACAGTGGACTTCCCTGGTGGTTCTGATTCTGACACTGCTTGCAATGATCTTTGAGGATAAGATTGGCATCAAGCTGTATGTGTCCGGTGCATTGGGAGCGATTGTTCTCATCCTTACTGGTGTCATCTCAGAAAAAGAGGCACTGAAATCCATCGATCTGAAAACCATCTTCCTTTTCGGAGGAACGCTTTCTCTGGCAGCAGCCCTGCAGGAGACAGGAGCAGGCGAGCAGATCGCAAATAAAGTGATCGGAGCACTGGGATCCAATCCTTCTCCGTATGTACTGACACTGGTTGTATTCTTACTGTGCTGTGTGATGACAAACTTTATGTCCAACACAGCGACAACGGCACTGATGGTTCCAATCTGTCTGTCCATCGCACAGGGCATGGGTGCAGACCCGAGGGCAGTTCTGATGGCGTGTGTCATCGGTGGATCCTGTGCATACGCAACACCGATCGGTATGCCGGCAAACACAATGGTAGTAACCGCAGGTGGCTATAAATTTATGGATTATGTGAAATCAGGTTTTCCGCTGATCGTTATTGCAACGATTGTCAGTATGGTGATCCTGCCGATCGCATTTCCATTCTTCCCGTAAAACCAAAAACAATGTAAATAAATATATAAGGAGGCAACATCATGGATAAAAAACAACAGGTAGAAAAGCTTACCAATTATATGGCGAACTTCGTAGACTATATTGGAAAAGTGCTGCCGGACGACATTATTGCAAAACTGGACGAACTGGGAGAGAAAGAAGACAGCCCGCTGTCAAAAGTCATTTACCAGACAATGAAAAAGAACCAGGGACTGGCAAAGGAACTGAACCGTCCAAGCTGTCAGGATACCGGTGTGTTACAGTTCTGGGTAAAATGCGGAACCAACTTCCCGCTGATCGGTGAACTGGAAGCTCTGTTAAAAGAGGCAGTTGTAAAAGCAACTTTCCAGGCACCGCTTCGTCATAACAGCGTGGAAACTTTTGACGAATACAATACCGGAAAAAATGTAGGAAAAGGAACACCGACCGTATTCTGGGATATCGTGCCGGACAGCGATCAGTGTGAGATCTACAGCTACATGGCAGGTGGCGGATGTACGCTTCCGGGAAAAGCCATGGTACTGATGCCGGGTGAAGGATACGAAGGTGTGACAAAATTCGTTCTGGATGTTATGACTTCCTATGGACTGAACGCATGTCCGCCGCTGTTAGTCGGTGTTGGTGTTGCAACCTCCATAGAGACCGCAGCGCTGTTATCCAAGAAAGCACTGATGCGTCCGCTGGGAAGCCATAACGAAAATGAACGTGCTGCTTCCATGGAAAAACTGCTCGAGGACGGTATCAATGCCATCGGACTCGGACCGCAGGGTATGGGTGGAAAATACTCTGTCATGGGTGTACATATCGAAAATACCGCAAGACATCCATCCACCATCGGTGTCGCAGTCAATGTAGGATGCTGGTCCCACAGAAGAGGACACATTATTTTTGATAAAGATCTGAACTATACAATTACAACACATTCGGGGGTGACTTTATAATGGTAGAAATGAAAGATGGAAAGAAAATTCTGACAACACCAATCACAGAAGAAGATCTGGCGGATATCCATGTAGGTGATATCGTATACCTGAACGGAAGCATGACTACCTGCAGAGACGTTGCACACAGACGTCTGGTAGAAGAGGGAAGAGAACTTCCGGTAAATGTAAGAGACGCAGCAATTTTCCATGCCGGACCGATTATCCGTCCGCTGGAAAATGATAAATTTGAAATGGTTTCCGTAGGACCGACCACCAGTATGCGTATGGAAAAATTCGAAAAAGAATTCGTCAAAGAAACCGGTGTCAAAGTGATCATCGGAAAAGGCGGCATGGGTCCGAACACCGAATACGCATGTAAAAACTACAAAGCGATCCACTGCGTATTCCCTGCCGGAAATGCAGTTGTAGCTGCGACAGAAGTAGAAGAGATCGTAGACGCACAGTGGAGAGATCTCGGCATGCCGGAAACTCTGTGGCATTGCCGCGTCAAAGAATTCGGTCCTCTGATCGTATCCATCGATACAGACGGAAGAAACCTGTTTGAAGAAAACAAGGTGATCTTCAACGAGAGAAAAGAAAAAGCAATCGAAGAGATCTGCAAACACGTAAGTTTTATCAAATAGTAATATAACGATAAAATCTACATTCCATATAATCTTATCCTATCCCATAATATATTTTATAACCTTATCGGAACCCCGCCCGGAGAATTTCTGCCATGATTCTCCGGGCGGGGTCTGTTTTTAATAGGATGGATGAACCACGTAAAAATGCCGAAAAATCAATAAATCCGGAAAAAATGATAGACAAGATTGTGAAATCAGGGTACAGTAGTAAGGTACAAAAATTTTAGAAAGTGAGTAACGTATGGAGAAAGGAAACAAACGAGGAAATTTTACCGGATCTATTGGATTCGTACTTGCAGCAGCAGGAAGTGCTGTCGGACTGGGAAATATCTGGAGATTTCCGTATCTGGCAGCGAAGGATGGAGGAGGAACCTTCATTCTGGTTTACATTATTCTGGCACTGACCTTTGGTTTTACGCTGTTGACCACAGATGTAGCTATCGGAAGAAAAACCGGACAAAGTCCGTTGAATGCGTACCGGATGATTCACCCCAAATGGGGCGGTCTTGGCATTCTGGCGTGTATCATTCCGGTTGTGATTCTGCCCTATTACTGTTCCATCGGTGGATGGGTACTGAAATATCTGGGAACCTTTATCACAGGACATGGGGTGGAAGCCGCACAGGACGGTTATTTTACCGGCTATATCACAAGCGTGTGGCAGCCGATCATCTGGCTGTTTATCTACCTGTTCCTGACCGCATTTGTTGTTTACAGGGGAGTAAACAAAGGAATTGAAAATTACAGCAGGATTCTGATGCCGATTCTTCTGGTAATGATCGTTGGCATCTCCATCTTTTCGATGACGTTGTCTCACAGCGATGCGGACGGTGTGACAAGAACCGGTCTGCAGGGGCTGAAAGTTTATCTGGTACCAAATTTCAGTGGTATGACACTGAAAGACTTTGTGATCGTATTTGTCGATGCACTGGGACAGCTGTTCTTCTCGATCAGTGTGGCGATGGGTATTATGGTAACTTATGGATCTTACGTAAAGAAAGAGACCAATCTGATGCGGTCTATTAATCAGATTGAATGGTTTGATACCGCGGTGGCTCTGCTGGCCGGTCTGATGATCGTTCCGGCCGTGTATACGTTCATGGGAACGGAGGGAATGTCCGCCGGTCCGGGACTGATGTTTGTATCACTGCCGAAGATTTTTGAGGCGATGGGAGCAGCCGGTCCGGTCATCGGAACGATTTTCTTCCTGATGGTATCTTTTGCAGCGGTAACATCTTCCGTATCTGTCATGGAATCGATTGTATCTAATATTATTGACCGGTTCCATGTGAGCAGAAAGAAAGGAACGGTTCTGGTAACAATCTATGCATGTATTGTCGGAGTGATCGTGTGTCTGGGATACAATGTCCTGTACTTTGAACTGAAACTTCCGAATGGTGCGGTTGCACAGATTCTGGATCTGATGGATTACCTGAGCAACAACCTGCTGATGCCGACTGTTGCACTGCTCAGCTGTATCCTGATCGGCTGGGTGGTAAAACCACAGACCATCATCGATGAAGTAACGATTGGCGGCTATAAGTTCGGAAGAAAGAAACTGTATATTGTTATGGTAAAATTCGTCGCGCCGGTTCTGCTGGCAGCACTGCTTCTGCAGTCACTGGGTGTGTTCAGCCTGTAGCGTAAACCTGAAAAGGATTGCTCGAAAAGTACGGAACAATCCGGCATCAAAAACATAAAAAGTTCGAATCCACGAGTTGTTAAGATGGATTCGAACTTTTTATGCTTTAGAATGATATGTTATAACTTTTTCAGGTGTGGAGTTTTTTTGCAACGCTTGTCCGATAAAGGGCGATAGCAAGCACAGCGGTCAGCAGATCTGAAATAGCCTGCGACAGCAGAATCCCCTGATATCCGATTGTGTGGGAAGCAATCGCAAGTACAATGGCAAAGATCACTCCCTGGCGGCTGATCGATAACAGAAACGCGTTTCTTGCCATACCTGCGGACTGGAATGTACAGGTGGTGACCAGAATAATTGCCACGAACACCATACCGAGCAGTTGCATCCGGAGCATCGGAACGCCGAGGGAGACGATTGTGTTATCTTTCATAAAGATCCGGATCATCGGGCGGGCTGCTAGAGAAAGAAGAATGGTCAGAAGAAGACCAAGACCACATTCAAACTTATAGGCGAAAGAAAGGATTTCTTTCAGTCGGCGGCGATTTTTTGCACCGTAGTTATAACCGATCAGCGGCTGTCCACCGAAGGCAAATCCGACCAGGATCAGCACGGCGATCATATTGACTTTCATAATAATGCCCATGGCTGCGACACGGTCATTTCCGTGAGGCAGAAGGGAACGGTTCATAAGTGTCATGCCGAGACTCTGCATCAGGTTGGTGATGGAAGCCGGGATACCGATGGCGAAGATCTGAATCAGTTCATCTTTGTGGATGTAGAAATTTGCAGGATCGCACCATAAAAACAGAAGACGCTGAGCCGTTTTCCGTCCGCGTCTTTTTTTTCTCCGAAGAGACGGGAGATCACGGAACTTCCACCGAGTCCGAAGATATCGCCGAGGGCAATCATCAGGGTAAAAATCGGTGCGCCGAGAGAGACACCTGCCACAAGATTGGTGTTGCCGGTCCGGGCAATAAAGTAAGTATCTACCATATTATAGACCAGTGAGATTACCATACTGAACACTACAGGGAGTGCCATCGTAAAAAAGGCTTTCGGCACGGGAGCCTTTTCAAAAATTTCATTTTCCATTTGGAAACCTCCTTTAATTATAGCTGTTTACATAGAGATAAGGGTCAAAGCTGTGATTGACCCTTACTGCTATCTATTATATCGGAAAATAAATGGGCAGGCAATACAGTTAAAAAGTACCAAAAATTCTTAAAGATTTTTAGTGAATATAAATAAAAAGTGAGAATTATATTACTGTTCTTGGGTAATATCCAGCGAGGCGTTTTGGGTGAGTGAAGGTCACAGAAAAAACCGAGAGATATCGCGCAAATTTATGTGATCAGCATAAATTCTGTGCATTGCGCAGCGTGTTACTGGCTGCGGAGTACCAGTAACAGAATTATCAACTAAAATAGGACAGTAGCGAAAATGATTTGGAAAATATACGGAAAAATGATAAGATAATAGATATATAAAACGATGATATGGGAGGAAAAAATAATGGCAGATTTATTTCACAGAGTCAGTATTAGAAAGTATCAGGAAAAAAAGGTAGAACCGGAAAAACTGGATTATATTCTGAGGGCGTCCATGGCAGCACCATCTGCCTGTAACCAGCAGCCGTGGGAATTCTACATCGTGGAAGATCCGGAGATTTTAGGAGAACTTTCTGAGACAACACCATACGCAAAACTCACTGCGAAAGCACCGGTGGCGATCGTTACCGCTTACCGGAAAGAATGTACCGTACCGGCGTACGCACAGATTGACCTGAGTATCTGTATGGAAAATATGTGGCTTGCCACCGATGAAGTGGGACTTGGCGGTGTCTGGATGGGAATCGCGCCGTTAGAGGACAGGATGGAAAAAGTAGAAAAAATCATCGGTATTCCGGAAAGTCAGCGGGCCTTCGGTATCTTTGCACTGGGATATCCGGCAGAAGAGAGAACCCAGCAGGATCGTTATGATGAAACTCGGATCCACCGTGTGACAAGAGGGTAAGACGGGAACGAAATGTACACAGATCTTACCAAAGGAAACATAGGAAAATTGCTGTTACTCTTTGCACTGCCCATGATGGCGGGAAATCTGTTGCAGCAGTTTTATAATATTGCAGATACGCTGATTGTAGGAAGGGTGCTGGGAAGTGAAGCGCTGGCGGCGGTGGGTTCCGCCTATACACTGATGACATTTCTGACCTCGATCTTTCTGGGACTCAGTATGGGAAGCGGGGCGTTATTTTCTATTTATCAGGGAAAGGGAGAAAAAGAAGGGCTGCGGGTGACGGTTCTTCATGCGGGTGTGCTGATCCTTGGAGTGACACTGCTTTTGAATGTGGCAGTCTACCTTGGAATTGACGGAATTTTAGTATTTCTGAAAGTACCGGAAGAAGTATACGCAGGAATGCGGGAGTACCTGCTGGTGATCTTTGCGGGAATCCTCGCAACATCCCTTTACAATTTCTTTTCCTGCATGCTCCGTGCCCTCGGCAATTCAACCGTGCCGCTGGTATTTCTTGCCGTATCAGCGGGATTAAATATTGCGCTGGATCTCTTGTTTGTGATGGTATTTTCACTCGGAATCGCAGGTGCGGCGCTTGCGACAGTACTCGCGCAGTATGTGTCGGGAATCGGGATTACCCTGTATGCATGGAAATGCAGCAGAGAGTTTTTGCCGGGAAAGGCAGAGTTGCATTATGACAGGGGGATTTTAAAAGAAATCGCCAATCTGTCCACGCTGACCTGCCTGCAACAGTCAGTGATGAACTTCGGGATTCTGATGGTGCAGGGACTGGTCAACAGTTTCGGATCGGTCATTATGGCAGCTTTTGCGGCGGCAGTAAAGATTGATACATTTGCTTATCTGCCGGTGCAGGATTTTGGCAATGCGTACTCAACCTTTGTGGCACAAAATTACGGCGCGGGAGAGAAAGAACGGATCCGGAAAGGAACCCGGCAGGCATTTGCAATCAGCGGAGTGTTCAGTCTGATCATTTCCGCACTGGTGTATGCGGGTGCCCCGTATCTGATGCGGATCTTTATCCGGAAAAGTGAGACGGAAGTTCTGGCAGCGGGTGTACAGTATCTTCGCATCGAGGGAGCCTGCTATATCGGCATCGGATTCCTTTTTTTGCTGTATGGATATTACCGCGCGATCAAGCAGGCGGAAATGTCGCTGGTTCTGACTGTGATCTCGCTGGGATTGCGCGTATTACTGGCGTACGTATTATCGGCCTGGATCGGTGTGATCGGGATCTGGGTGGCAATTCCGATTGGCTGGGCGCTGGCGGATCTTACCGGGCTGGTTTATATGAAGAAGAGTAAAAAATTAAGAAAAGAGTAAAACAGAAAACACCTTTACGGAAAAACAGGATCGTATATGATCCGTTGATTTCCATAAAGGTGTTTTTTATAAAACGGGTTTATCCAGATATTATTTACGCGAGCAATGAGTCAAAGTCCGTGCTTGCACGAGAACTTGACGACTGCCGTGGATGACAGTTTGGATAATGGCTGAGCAGCCGGTTTGTATCAGGATAACAGATACTTCTGAATCACTTCGGCACACCCGTCATGGTCATTATCCTGCATCGTAATCACATCTGCCAGTGCTTTGATCCGGTCATTCGCATTTGCCATAGCCACCGGAAGACCGGCTGCTTGTAATGCTGTGACATCATTATCGGCATCTCCGACTACGATCGTCTGGGAAAGCGGGATGTGCAGATATTCACAAAGTCTGGAAAGTCCGATCCCTTTGTGGATCCCATTTGCGGAGATTTCCAGGGAAGTTGTCTCAGCATCGGCAAGTTCGACATCCAGTCCCAGATCCAGGATCCGCTTTCTGGTGCGAAGCCGTGCTTCGGGATCTCTGTGGTACAGATTCAGTTTGAGAACGGGATAAGGGGCTGCCAGATAGGAAGTCGGCAGATCATCCACCGGACTGGTGACTCTCGCGAACATGTCCCGATAGATTTCCATATGATAATCTTTCATCCGGGGGATAACATCTTTCTGAACTACGGACTGTGTGGATAATAGATGGATCATCACGTCTTCTTTTGATGCAATCGAGAGTAATTTTTTTACGGTATCGACAGGAAGAGTCTTGGAATAAATGGTTTCTTTTGTGGCGTGATTGTATACAAGAGCACCACTTACACAGTTTACATAAGTAAGATCCGGAAGCAGTGAAAAATATTCTTCCAGTTCCGCCGGACACCGCCCGGTATTTAAAATTACGGTTTTTCCCACGAGGGCAGCCTAGAGCGTGTCTGAAAAATCATTTCCGCAATCTGCGAGTCCCACTTTGCGGTATATTTTACCCTCATTCGGTTGCCGTAGCCCGCTACGCCGCCCTCATTCGGATAAAATCTCCCACAAACTGGGACTCGCAGCTCACGAAAAGCCTTTTTCAAACACGCTCTAGTGGATCCAGTGGATACAGGCAGGTGAGATTTCTTTTTGACTGTTTAATAAAGTGCCATCCATATCAAAGGCGATCAGCTGATAATCGGACATCGTAAAGTTCCTCCTGCGTAGGGTAATAATCGTTTCGGTATAAATTTATCATATTTGCATGGTGCAGGCAATACTTGACAGCGAAAGTAATACCGAACATAATGTAGGCATGTAAAACTGATGAAATGATAGGAAAACAACATGAGGTGACGAGATATGGTTACAATCGATCTGATTACCGGATTCTTAGGTTCGGGGAAAACAACATTTATCAAACGCTATGCAAAATACCTGATGGATCAGGGACTGAACATCGGGATTCTGGAAAATGATTTTGGCGCGGTCAATGTGGATATGTTGCTGTTACAGGAACTGATGGGGGATAAGTGTGAACTGGAGATGATCGCCGGTGGATGCGACAGGGAAACACACCGGAGGAGATTTCGCACCAAACTGATCGCGATGGGAATGTGCGGTTATGACCGGGTGCTGGTGGAACCATCCGGGGTGTATGATGTGGATGAATTCTTTGATGTGCTGCGGGATGAACCGTTGGATCGCTGGTATAAAATAGGAAATGTCATCACCGTAGTCAACGCAAAGCTGGAACCGGAGCTTTCGGAAATGTCCGAGTATCTGCTGGCTTCGGAGGCGGCGCATGCAGGAGCGGTGGTGTTAAGCCGTGCGGAAGAAGCGACGGAGGAGGAGATGCAGGCAACGATCACGCATCTGAACCGAGCACTGGAGAAGGTACACTGTGGCCGCAGACTGGATCAGGAGATTATCCGAAAAGGCAGCCTGTCGCTCACGGATGCGGATTTTACAAAGATTCAGCAGTGCGGTTATGTGCAGGAAAATTATCAGAAAATGGATCTGACCGAGGAAAACAGTTTTGACACGGTGTATGTGATGGAACGGAAGATGACGGTGGAAGAGATTCTTGCAGGCATGAAAAAAATCTTTGCCGACCCGTCCTGCGGGGAAGTCTTTCGGATCAAAGGATTTATGCAGGAAGAAAACGGCAGCTGGATTGAGGTCAATGCAACCCGCCATGAATTGCAAAAACAGCCGATCAAAGAAGGACAGGAGATTCTGATCGTGATCGGGGAAAGATTGCAGGAAGAGAAGATCCGTCAGTACTTGAATTAATTAAACAATTTGCAATATAGTATAAAAAGAAGCGAAAAAAATGCAATTACAAATGGTGCAGGCTGATATATAATATAAAAGGCTGTTGCTGAACAGACAGTATCTCTTAAAAGAGAGATACTGTCTGTCTTGAGTATATGGACAACAGGAAAATAGAAAAAGAAAAACATGGGAGGAAAAATGAAAGACAAGTATCAGAAAACCATATATGCCTGTTTTATCGGCTATGTGGTGCAGGCGGTCGTCAATAACTTTGTACCACTGTTATTTTTAACCTTTGAAAAAACATATGGGATTCCGTTGCGTAAGATCACGATGCTGATCACGCTTAACTTCGGTATCCAGCTGATCGTGGATCTGTTATCCGCCGGATTTGTCGATAAGATCGGCTACCGGGTATCAATCGTGATCGCACATGCGGCATCCGCGTTGGGACTGCTCGGTCTGGTCGTACTGCCGAATCTTTTACCGGATGCGTATACAGGAATTTTGCTGTCTGTTATGATCTATGCGATCGGCGGCGGTCTGATCGAAGTGCTGATCAGCCCGATTATGGAGAGTTGCCCGACAGACAACAAAGAAAAAGCGATGAGCCTGTTACATTCGTTTTATTGCTGGGGACATGTGGCAGTCGTACTGATTTCCACCTGCTTCTTTAAAATTTTCGGGATTGAAAACTGGAAGATCCTTGCGTGTGTCTGGGCAATTATCCCGATCGTGAACGGACTGATTTTTGTAAAAGCACCGATTGCTCCTCTGGTAGAAGAAGGAGAAAACGGAATGACAATCCTTGATCTGTGCAAGGAAAAAATGTTCTGGATCCTGATGCTGATGATGATCTGCGCCGGAGCCAGTGAACAGGCGGTCAGCCAGTGGGCATCCACCTTTGCGGAAAAAGGTCTGGGTGTCAGCAAGGCGATCGGCGATCTGGCAGGTCCTATGGCGTTCGCCATCCTGATGGGAAGCGCCAGAGCATTTTATGGAAAATTCGGTGATAAGATCGATCTGGATAAATTCATGGTAGGCAGCGGGTTACTCTGTATCGGCTCCTACCTGCTGATTTCCCTGTCCCCGCTTCCGCAGCTGTCCCTGTTGGGATGTGCGATCTGCGGTCTGTCCGTAGGAATCATGTGGCCGGGAAGCTTCAGCAAGGCATCTGCCGTCATGCGAAACGGCGGAACCGCTATGTTTGCATTGTTAGCCCTCGGCGGTGACCTCGGCTGCTCCGGCGGTCCGACACTGGTTGGCTATGTATCCAGCATGTTCTCCGAAGATCTGAAAAAAGGAATCTTCGCAGCGATTGTATTTCCGGTGTTACTGATCGTGGGAACGGTGCTGTCCGGGAAGAAACGGGCGGTGAAATAAAAAATTTGATGAGAAAATAAGGAAGAGATACATGAAAGAATATCAAAACATCAGCCACGGATTCGGGCCGGTGTATAACAGCGAGTCACGGATACTGATCCTGGGAAGTTTTCCTTCTGTGAAATCGAGGGAGCAGGCATTTTTTTACGGACATCCGCGGAATCGGTTCTGGAAGGTGCTGGCGGCAGTGCTGAAAGAGGAGGAGCCACAGACGGTGGAAGAGAAAAAGGCGATGCTTTTCCGGCGCGGTGTTGCCGTGTATGATGTGATCGAACAGTGTAGTATCATAGGGTCGAGTGACAGCAGTATCAAAGATGTGGTTCCGGCGGATCTGGGGAAAATCGTGGGAGAATCGCAGATTCAGAAGGTGTACACAAACGGAAAAACAGCCGGAAAGCTTTATAAAAAATATCAGGACAAAGAGATGAACCTTCCGATGGAAGAACTGCCGTCCACAAGCCCTGCCAATGCGGCGTACTCTCTGGAGAAACTGACGGAGATCTGGAGCCGTGCGATCACGGAAGTCTGAGAAAATGAATTAAAACATGTTCCGCCAATCATGCATGAGGGATTCAGGAAAACAGAAAAATTCGCATAAAAGTCTTTTCAAAAAGGCATACTATATCTGAATGCAACACAAAAAAGGAGGCAGTCAGAAATGATGGAACAGGAAGAGACGATCCGGCTGTTACAGGAGTGTGATGCCGGTGTACAGATGGGAATTACCTCGATTCAGGAGGTGCTTCCGTATGTGAAAGAAGGGAAATTCCGACAGTTGTTACTTGCATGCAGGGATAAACACGAAAAACTGCAGGAGGAAATCCAGCGGGAACTGGAAGCCAGCCGGGAAGAGGGGAAAGAGCCGAACCTGATGGCAAAGGGCATGTCCTGGATGAAGACCAAGGGAAAACTGGCGATGGATGAGTCCGACGCAACGATCGCGGATCTGATGACGGATGGGTGCAATATGGGAATCAAATCGTTGCACCGCTATCTGAACCAGTATGCAAAAGCAGAAGAAAAAGTAAAAGATATTGCAAAAAGGCTGATTAATATAGAAGAAAAACTTACGGTGGATATCCGGTCGTATCTGTAAAAAAAGACGATGTTTCATAACTTCTGAAAAGAGTATGAGACATTGTCTTTTTACTTAAGGGAAAGGACATAGCTGTAAATTTAAAATATTCCGTACGGCGTATATTATAGTGTTAAAAAAATAACGAAAATGTCGGAATTGACATAAAGGTACGCACAAGTATGTCAATAGAGAAAATAGTTGGAAAATTGCTGAAATTTACACAAAAAAAACAAGGCATTTTTGACGGGATGATAAAAATCACGTCGGAAAACAATCAAACGTTGTAATCAGACCGTCAACATGGCATAATAAGAAAGGAAATGTTAAGAAAAAGAAAATAATAGGTAAAGCAAAAGTAAAAAGTAACCAAATGTAGAATGTGTCCGTCCCGGAAACAGACCGGGATGTCAGACAACAGAGGAGAAAAATATGGCAATATTTTCAATGATTTTGTCTTTGCTATGCGGAGTAGCATTATTTTTGTTTGGAATGTCTTTGATGGGCGATGGTCTGAAGATGGTAGCCGGTAACAAACTGGAAGCCTTCTTATATCGAATGACAAATACTCCGTTGAAAGGAGTAGCTCTTGGTACGGGTGTTACCAGTGTGATTCAGTCGTCATCCGCCACGACCGTCATGGTCATCGGTTTTGTAAACTCCGGTATGATGAAGCTGAAACAGGCAATCGGTATCATCATGGGTGCCAATATCGGAACCAGTATTACCGGCTGGATCCTGTGTCTTTCCTACATCGGAGGAAGTGGAGGAGGAATCGCAAGTATCTTTTCCACTGCGACCATTTCTGCCGTTGTAGCTGTAGTTGGTATCGTTTTCCGTATGTTCTGCAAACGTTCCGTACATAAGAATATCGGAAATATCATGCTTGGTTTTGCCATCCTGATGACAGGTATGCAAATGATGAGTGGAGCGGTTTCCCCGCTGCGTGAAAATCCTACCTTTATCAAGATGCTAACGATGTTTTCCAACCCGCTGGCAGGTATCCTGGTAGGTATCCTGTTCACAGCAGTTTTGCAGAGTGCGTCTGCCACCGTTGGTGTGCTGCAGGCACTTTCCGTTACCGGTCTCTTAACATTTGCAAGTGCCTTCCCTATCGTACTGGGAATCGGTGTTGGTGCAGCCTGTCCGGTTCTGATTTCTGCGATCGGCGCTAATAAAAACGGAAAAAGAACCGCACTGGTTTATCTGTTGAATGACCTGTTCGGTCTGCTCATGTGGTCGATCATCTTCTATACGGTCAACGCGTTTGTGCACTTTACCTTTATGGATATGGTGATGACGCCGGTATCTATCGCACTGTTAAATACCGTCTTCCGTGTGGCAACCGTAGTGGTACTGTTCCCGTTCATTCCGAAGATCGAGAAATTGGTATGTATCCTGGTCAAAGACAGTGCGGAAGAACTGGAAGACGAAGCAGATTTTGACCTATTAGAGGAACGTCTGCTGAACTATCCGGCACTGGCAATCGCACAGTGTCACCGTGCGATGAACGGTATGGCGAAGAAACTTCGCAAGAATGTAAACAGAGCCATGAATCTGCTGAACGAGTATCAGCAGGACAAGTTCGATAAAGTACAGAGAAAAGAAGACCTGATCGACAAATACGAGAGCCGTCTGGGCGAGTATCTGATCCAGCTGACCAAACGTGAGATGAACACGGCACAGACCCGTCAGGTATCCCTGTATCTGCATACGATCGGTGACTTTGAGCGTATCGGTGACCACGCATCTTATATCGCACATATGTCGAACGAGATGCATGACAATCACACGGACTTTTCACCGGCAGCCTGGAATGAGCTGAATATCGTGATGGAAGCAGTACGCGAAGAAATCAACATTACCTGCAACGCTTTTCTGAATGATGATAAAGAGGCAGCACAGAGGGTGGCTCCTCTCGGTGTGGTCATCACACATCTGTGTGACGAGCTGAAGATGCATCATGTGGAACGACTGAGCAATGGCAATTGCGGGCTGGAAGAGGGAACTGTATTTAACGACATCCTGAATAGCTTTGGACGAATTGCATCCCATTGTGCAAGTGCCATGGTAGCCCTGATGAAGAGTGGCGAACAAGATCCGGATATGCATATCCGCGACAGTAAGATCTATCCGACGGACAGTTTCGAATATTACACATACTTCAGCGAGTACAAAAAGAAATATGATATCACTGACAAAAGTGAAGAGCACGTGCTGAGCATGGAGCCGGAAGAAATAGAATAAAAAATATAAATTCAGAAAGCTTCCCGGGATTTTCCCGGGAAGCTTTTTTACTCTACAGGAAATTACTTTCCTGTAAAGTAAAAAACGCTCCGCGAGGATGCGCAGTGTGTTTCTCATAGTTTACATGAAATTATTTTTATGGAATCCTTTGTTGCTGTTCATTGATGATATTCTGCAAGGCGTGTTGCTGAGAACGGAGTGGACAGTAACCAGTAACAATCTTTTTGCACAGATGAATAATATAGTAGTGCGGAAAGAAGGGTTCTGTTATAATAAAAACAGAAGAAACCGGTGATGGCATTTTGGCTTGTATGTCTCGGGATTTTGACATATTTATGTCAAAACACCTCGCGGGACAGTGGCTACTGAATAGTTACTATAAATCAATACTTACAAAAGAAAGCAGACAGGAAGGGGGAAATGTATGGGTCTGGCAATTGGGTCACTTTTGGGAGCAATCCTTCTGTTCTGGCTGGGAATCCGGCATCGGAAAAAGGCTTACGCCGCGTATGAGGACGATAGCCAAAAGTACACAGCCACCACAACTATGACGCTGATCAAACAGACGAAATCAGAAACCCAGCGATGGGAAGACACTGGCGATGGAAACCGGGAGCTGATCACGGATATCTGTTATCTGCCGACCTATGAGTACACGGTAAACGGCGAGGTCTATTACTATACGAGCAATCATGGATCTGACACCGAGCAAAAGCCCGGTATGCAGCGCACCGGTTATTATGATCCGTCTGATCCGAAGAACATCACAGAATATCAGCCACAAAAACCTGTGCTTGGAGGTGTTCTCTTTTTTATCTTGGGAGCGGTATTGCTGATTTTCGGAGTTGTTGTGCTCTGGAATTCGTTATACTGAATGTTTTAGGACGGAATCGGCTGCAAAATTGTTTTATGAAAAATATTTGGGTCAAAAGGACGAGGTAATGATAAAAAGTCATTGCCGCGTCCTTTTTTTGATAGAAAATGAATTTATACCACTTTTTGGTATTCTACCAGTTGTGAGCAAATACCTACCACTTATCGGAGAACAGTAGCATTTGTCTCTGGGAAACTTTATACTAAAGCCATGGAAAGGAGAGCATCGGATGAAAGTAGAAATAAAAATTGATGAAAACTGCGTCGAGCCGAAAGTCCTGATCGTGACAGATAAAGTGACGGATGAAATCAACGAAATTGTGAAAAGACTTTCGGGCGGGCAGTTGCAGACGATCGCCGGCTTCCAGGGCGGACAGGTCGTTGTGCTGGAGCCAGAGGAAATCGTCCGTATCTATGCAGCGAACGGGAAGGTATACGCGGAGGCAGAACAGGGGACCTATCTTCTTCGGCTGCGTCTGTATGAAATGGAACAGCGTCTCGCAAACAAGTCTTTCGTGCGCATATCAAACGGGGAGATCATCAACCTGAAAAAAGTCAAAGGTTTTGACCTGAGCTTTACAGGAACGATCTGTGTTTCCCTCTCGAACGGAACCGTTACGTATGTTTCCAGAAGATATGTTAGCAAAATCAGACATTTGTTAGGAATATGAGGTGAAAAAGATGAAAAAACAGATTATAAAACGCGGATTGTTCGGACTTCCGGTTGGGATTGCCATTGGATTTGTGATTCCGTTACTTATTTCCGCAGCGGTTGGAGATGGCAACTATTATCCCGTCACACCGCAACTGATTGAAACAATGGGAAATGAACTGCATGCGGTTATGGTGCAGACGGTTCTGTGCGGACTTATGGGAGCAGGATTTGCGATGGCTTCGGTTATCTGGGAACTTGACTCGTGGAGTCTCGCAAAGCAAAGCGGTGTGTATTTTTTCCTCACATGTCTTCTGATGCTGCCGATTGCTTATGTGGCTAACTGGATGGAACATTCTATTCGTGGGGTTCTTATTTATGTTCTTATTTTTGTGATGATTTTTCTTTCTGTCTGGGTTACACAGTATCTGATCTGGAAAAGAAAAATAAACAAAATGAATCATCTTGTTCGGAAAGAAGAGAAAGAATAAGGATAATTCACAAAGTGAGCTTCTATGTTTGGGGAAAGAAATATATCATACAGGAAAAAGGAATGATATAATAAGCCTATTTAAGGGGAAAACAGAGGTGTGGGTGATATTGAGAAAGTATAAAAGGAGTTGATCGAATGCGATATATCGCACATAAAGATGAAGAAAGAGAACAATCGATAAAAGAACATTTGGAGGGAACAGCAGAAAGAGCAGGCGAATTTGCAGAAAAGTTTGGAAAAAAGGAATGGGGATATTGCTGTGGAATGTTGCATGATATCGGAAAATATTCAGAAGAATTTCAGAGAAAGATACAGGAGGATACAAATGACAGGGTGGATCATGCTACGGCAGGAGCTCAAGTATGTAAAGAACGTGGAGGCTATTATTCCATTCTAAGTTACTGTATTGCAGGTCATCATGCCGGACTGCCTGATTATGGAAATACAGCAATGAGTTCCAGCTTATGTGGAAGATGGAAGAAAAGAATTTGTGACTATCATGCCTATAAAGATGAGATTAAGATCCCAAAGCTGGATACGGATCCGATTGTATTTAGCAAGGACAGAAATATGGACTTTGCTCTGGGAACATTTATACGAATGCTGTATTCGTGTCTTGTGGATGCCGATTTTCTGGATACGGAATCATTCATGAAAAATGGAGATACCGGAAGAAATTCGGGAGAATCCATGGAAACCTTGCAAAACAGATTGGAAAAACACATCTCTGAATGGTTGAAAAATACAGATACAGATACGATAAATGGTCGAAGAACAGAAATATTAAAGAATTGTATAAAAGAGGGAAAACAAAAAGAAGGGATTTTTCGTCTCACAGTGCCAACGGGAGGAGGAAAAACACTTGCCTCTCTTGCATTTGCTCTGGAACATGCGGTAAAAAATCATAAGGATCGTATCATTTATGTAATTCCGTATACAAGCATTATTGAACAGAATGCCCAGGTATTTCGGGAAATACTGGGAGAAGATAATGTTCTGGAGAATCACTGTAATGTAGATTATGAAAGTTCAGAAGAATTTAAACCGATGCATCTAGCAAGTGAAAATTGGGATAAGCCAGTTGTAGTGACGACAAATGTACAGTTTTTCGAATCGTTATTTGCAAATAAATCATCCAAATGCAGGAAGTTACATAATATTGCGAACAGTGTTGTTATATTAGATGAAGCGCAAATGTTACCAATGGATTATCTGAAACCTTGTACCGCAATGCTTCAAGAACTGGTGGACGGATATAGAACCAGTATCGTATTATGTACTGCGACTCAGCCCACATTAGATGCATTTTTTCGTGAAAATGCGTTAATCAAAGAGTTATGTCCGAGAATGGAAGAACAATTTCAGTTTTTTCAACGTGTAAATTATCAGAATCTGGGGAAAATACGATGGGATGATCTGCTTGAAAAACTGAAAAGGGAAAATAATGCATTATGTATTGTAAATACGAAAAAAGCAGCACAGATGATTTATAAAGAAATAGATGGAGAAGGAATCTATCATCTGTCAACAAGTATGTATCCGAAGCACAGGAAACGAGTATTGAAGGAAATAAGAGAACGATTGAAAAATAATGAGAAATGTATTGTGATTTCTACAAGCCTTGTGGAAGCGGGAGTGGATCTGGATTTTGTAAGAGTGTACCGTCAGATAGCTGGACTCGATTCTATGATACAGGCAGCGGGAAGATGTAATCGTGAAGGAAAGAGAAAATTGTCAGAGAGCATGGTTTACATATTTGATTTGGAAGAGTCGTATCCGGTACAAAGTCAGAGGCAGCAGATGGATGTATCCAAAGGTATCTTGCAGGATTATGCGGATATAGCGGATCTAAAAGCGATTACGGATTATTTTACCAGACTATACCACTATAGAGGAACAAGTCTGGATAAGAAAAAAATTATGGATGAATTTCAAAAGATGGAATGTAATTTTGCAAAGGTTGCAAAAGAGTTTCGGTTAATTGAAGAAAATACCAGGATGATATTTATCAACAGAGAGCCTGAAGCAGATGAATTGTTACAGGAATTAAGAATCAAAGGAGTAACGAGGGAAAGAATGCGGAAAGCAGGACAGTATTGCATCCAGGTATATGACAATGAAAAATCGGAAAATAGCTTTTTTGACAAATTAAATGGAGCAGGTATGCTTAAACCAATATCAGAAGAAATGCAGGACTTTTATGAGTTGGCTGCTGGAGAGCAGTATTCAGAAGAGTATGGACTGGATTTTTCGTTAGAGGATGGAATGGCGTTATTTATATGAGTGTATTATGAAATATAAATAAAAGAGAGGTGCAAGAGTAGTAAAATATTCATGCACCTCAGTCTTTTCATTAAAAATACTATTATTTCAATCCACTGGAACACCAGACAATATAAGTATAAATGGTTATAAGAAATATTTCAAGAAAAAAATTTCAATAGAATTTAAAATGAAAAATATATTGATTGATGAAATAAACTGTAGTATAGTGATTTTATAAAGAACGAAAATAGTATAAAGAGATACTTTTAACAGACAAAATATATATTATGATTTAGTGAGTCTATATAATCGGAGGGAGAAAAAGAAAATTGATTTTGTACCACGGAAGTAAAGAAATTGTAGAATTTCCGGAAATAAGGAAAGCATTATATAACAAGGATTTTTATTTCGGATTTTATTGTACAAAGATGCAGGAACAGGCAGAACGCTGGGCTACTCGTTATGGACGCAAGGGCTATGTGAATTGCTATGAATATACACCGGATAAAAAATTAAAATATTTGATTTTTGAAGAAATGACGGAAGAATGGTTGGATTTTATTGTTGCCTGCCGAAGCGGGCAGTCACACGATTATGATATCGTAGAAGGACCAATGGCAGATGACACCATTTATAATTATGTGCAGAATTTTATAGATAAGAAAATATCAAGAACTGCATTTTGGGAACTTGTTAAATTTAATCACCCGACACATCAGATCAGTTTTCATACGATATCAGCATTAGATACATTACAGTATGTAGGGAGTGAGGCAGTAAATGGGAACAAAAAATAATAATAATTTATTTTTTACATGCAGTCTGATTGAATATATTGGACGTTTAAAAAAGAAAACCAGATGCGAAATAACGGAATCGCTGGGGAAAGAGACGATAAACAGAATTTACGAATATGCAGATGTGCTGCACTGCGAACCCATGGAAAAGGTTGCACATGAATTTGTAACCGGATGTAAGATCACAACAGGAAATTTTGATAATGTAATCGAATGTCGTTATAGAATTCCTGATTATTGGGATATTGGTGAAGTATATGAACGCCTGATAGAGGATAGTTATAAAGACTCTGATATTTTAAAGGGGCTATGGGAAGTCTATCATTCGTGGATAGATGAGAAAATATCGGACTATAACACAGATTTTTATTACCAGCCGAGGGATTACATTGCAGCATGTTATAAGAAAGGAGAAGTATTGTAGATGGGCATAGGCGTGAAAGTAAAAGTGTGGGGTGATTATGCTTTGTTCTCAAGACCGGAGATGAAGGTTGAGAGATGTTCTTATGATGTTATGACGCCTTCCGCAGCACGTGGGATTCTGGAAGCAATATACTGGCATCCTGGTCTGAAATGGGTTATTGATAAGATTTATGTGAAGAATCCAATACGTTTTACAAGTGTAAGAAGAAATGAAGTAAAAAGCAAGATATCTGCCAGTAATGTACTGCAAGTGTATAACGGGGCAGATAAACAGCTTTATCTTAGTACAAAGGAAGACATTGTTCAGAGAGCTTCCTTAATTTTATGTGATGTATGTTATGTAATAGAAGCACATTTTGAAATGACAGACAAAGCAAATGAGTCGGACAATCCTGGAAAATTCAAGGATATTATCATGCGGCGTTTAAAAAGAGGAGAATGCTATCATATGCCGTATTTTGGATGCAGAGAATTTCCAGCGCAGTTCTGTTTGTGCGATGAAAAAGAGATACATACCAGTTATGATGAAGTGCCTGAAAAGGATCTGGGATTTATGTTATACGATATGGATTACAGCAATCCGGATGAGATACAGCCGATGTTTTTCAGAGCAGTTATGAGAAAAGGAGTGTTGGATTTACGAAACTGTGAGGTGATCAGATGATTCTACAGGCATTGGTAAAGTATTACGAGGAACTTGTACAGCAGGAAAAAGCAGCAAAGCCAGGCTGGTGCCAGGCAAAAGTATCACATGCGATAGATCTAAATGAGGATGGAACAATAAAAACGATTGTTTCACTGAAAAAGGAAGAGCAAAGGGGAAAGAAAAAAGTATGGATTCCTGAACCTTTGTATGTGCCGGAAATGGTTACGAGATCTTCAGGAATTGTTTCCAATTTTTTGTGTGATAATGCCAAGTACTTTCTGGGGATTGCTGAGGAAGGAACAAACCTAAGAATTACAGATTGTTTTTATGCGGCACGGGAAAAGCATTTGACAATTCTTGCGAATGCAGAAGGAAAGATGGCGAAAGCGATCTGTCTGTATTTTAAAAACTGGAATCCGGAACAGGCAAAGGATAATCCTGCGGTCAGAGAACACTGGGAAGAACTGAATGAAGGTGGAAATATAATCTTTAGTATGAAGGGGATTTATGCACAGGAAGAGGATGAAATAAGGAATATATGGGATAAGCTGCAAACGAAGGAAAGCAATGAAAAAAAAGGAACGTGTCTTGTCACGGGACAGAAAGCAGAGATTGCACGTATCCATAGAGGAATAAAAGGGGTTCCGGGAGCACAGTCAAGTGGAGCAGCACTTGTGTCATTTAATGCTCCGGCTTTTGAGTCTTATGGAAAAGAACAAAGTTATAATGCACCAGTAGGAAAATATGCAGAGTTTGCATACACAACAGCATTAAATTATTTGTTGAATCAAAGAGAATATCGATTCCCATTGGGAGATTCCATGATTGTATTCTGGGCAGAATCAGGGAAAGAAGAATATCAAGAAACATTTTTATCCTGGTTAAATCCCAAGCCGGATAATGAGAAAGAAATGAAAAAAGTATTTGGAAATTTGAAAAATGGATTATGGATAGATCGTGAGGATATCAACTTAGATCCAAATCAGCCATTTTATATTCTGTGTCTTGCACCAAATGCAGCAAGATTATCAGTCAGATTCTTTTATCTGAATTCGTTTGGGACTATTATGAAAAATATTTCCAGACATTACCACAGAATGGAAATTGTGAAGCCTTCCTGGGTGGAAAATGAATATCTGGGAGTAAGGAAGATGTTGGATGAAACGGTGAATCAAAAGGCAAAGGATAAAACTCCAGTTCCTAATATGGCAGCGATGGTATTGAGGGCGATTTTAGAAGATTCGAGATATCCAGAAAGCTTATATACGGATACGCTGATACGAATAAGGGCTGAGCAGGGGAAGGTTACTTATGGAAGAGCTGCGATTATAAAAGCTTTTTTAATTAAAAACCGTGGATGGAAAGAAGGAGAAGATAATATGGGATTAAATGAAGAGTGTAAAGAGACTTCTTATGTACTTGGGAGAATATTTGCGGTGCTTGAGTCAATTCAAAAGGATGCGAATCCAGGAATTAATGCAACGATTCGAGACAGATATTTTAACTCTGCATGTGCAACTCCGGCATCGATATTTCCGGTTTTGATAAAACTGAAAAACAGTCATATTAAAAAAATAGATCGGGAATCAGTTGCGGGAAAAATATATTATGAAAAATTATTGGCTGATCTAATGGGAAAATTAGAGGTATCAGAAGAAAATGCAGGGATTCCGAAACGATTATCGCTAGAGGAGCAAGGAAAATTCATGTTAGGATACTACCATCAGATGCAAAAGAAGTACGAAAAAAAGGAGGACAAGTAAATGGGAGAAGTGATTAAAAATCGTTATGAGTTTGTTGTATTGTTTGATGTGGAAAATGGAAATCCGAATGGAGATCCGGATTCCGGAAATATGCCAAGAATAGATCCGGAAAGTGGATTGGGATTGGTTACCGATGTGTGTCTGAAACGAAAAATCCGTAATTATGTAGAGACAGTAAAAGAAGATACAAAGGGTTATAAAATCTATATTAAAGAAGATGTTCCATTGAACAGAAGTGATCGTGAAGCTTGTGAAAGTCTTGGAATCAAAGAAAAAGAAGACAAAAAAGTTACAGAAGCACTGAAAAAAATGAAAAAATCGGATGCAGATGTTGATCTTAAATTAAGAGATTATATGTGTGATAATTTTTATGATATCCGTACCTTTGGAGCAGTTATGACAACTTTTGTAAAAGCTTCTTTGAATTGTGGACAGGTGAGGGGACCTGTACAGCTTGGCTTTGCAAGAAGTATCGATCCAATCGTCAGTCAGGAAGTTACGATTACGAGAGTTGCGATCACAACGGAAAAAGATGCTGAAAATAAGAGTACCGAAATGGGAAGAAAAAATATTGTTCCGTATGGATTATACCGTGTGGAAGGATATATTTCGGCAAATCTGGCCAGAAAAGTGACAGGATTCTCAGAGGAAGACTTAGAACTTTTGTGGGAAGCAATTATCAATATGTTTGAGAATGATCATTCGGCGGCAAGAGGGAAAATGGCTGTACGGGAGCTTATAATATTTAAGCACAGTAAAGAATTGGGAGATTGTCCGGCATACAAACTTTTTGATTCAGTTGAAGTAAAGAAAAAAGCAGAGATTGAATATCCACGAAAATATCAGGATTATACAGTTCAGATTCATGAGAAAATGATTCCAGATTCCGTTGAAATGAAAAGGATGATTTGATGGCATATAGAGAAGATGAATATTTAATGTTGTCAGGAATACAACATTTTAAATTCTGTAGACGGCAGTGGGCTTTGATTCATATTGAGCAGCAGTGGGGTGAAAATGTCCATACAGTTATGGGTGAATTAATGCATAAGAAAGTCCATGATCCCAGTGTAAAAGAAAAAAGAAAAGATACCATTCTTGTTCGGGCACTTCCGGTTTCATCGAAAGAACTTGGAGTTAGCGGAGAATGTGATCTGGTAGAATTTCATAAGTGCGAAGATGGAATTACATTGTTTGGGCATAGAGGACTATATTCTGTTTTTCCTGTGGAGTATAAAAAGGGAAAGCCAAAGATAACAGATGAAGATAAGTTACAGCTTACAGCACAGGCTATGTGTTTGGAGGAAATGTTTTCTACAATGATATCGGAAGGCGCACTTTTTTATGGAGAAACGAGAAGAAGAGAGAATATCACATTTTCACAGGAACTGCGTGATGAAGTGAAAGAAATATTTCAGGAAATGCACCAATATTATAAACGAGGTTATACGCCGAAAGTAAAAAAGAGTAAGGCTTGTAATGCATGTTCCCTGAAAGAAATCTGTCTTCCGAAATTAGAAAAGACGATATCCGTTTCTAATTATATAGCACACGCACTGAAGGAGGACAAGTAATGAAAAAATTATTGAATACCTTATATGTGACATCTGAAAATAGTTACCTGGCATTGGATGGAGAAAATCTGGTCGTATATAATGAGAAGAAGGAAGTAGGAAGACTACCTTTACATAATCTGGAGGGAATTGTCTTTTTTGGATATCGTGGAACCAGTCCGGCGTTAATGGGGGCATGTGCTGAAAGAAATATTTCCCTTTGCTATCTCACTCCACAAGGAAAATTTCTGGCAAGAGTAACCGGTAAGGTCAAAGGGAATGTTCTTTTACGTGAACAGCAGTATATAAGTTGCAAAGATGATGAGATGAGTCTTGCAATCGCAAAAAATTGCATTACTGGAAAAGTTTACAATGCAAGATGGGTATTAGAACGAGCAATTCGTGATCATGAAATGCAGATAGATGTGGAAAATGTGAAGAAGGCATCGTTGTATCTGAAAGAATCATTGCAGTATATACAGAATGCAGAATCGAAAGATCAGTTGCGAGGTTATGAAGGAGAGGCAGCCAGTATTTATTTTGGCGTTTTTAATGAATTAATTTTACAGCAGAAAAAAGAATTTAATTTTCAGGGACGAAATAAAAGACCACCACAGGATAATGTAAATGCGATGTTATCCTTCGTATATACGCTATTAACAAATCAGATCACGTCTGCGCTGGAAGTGGTGGGGTTGGATCCTTATGTCGGATACTTACATACAGATCGCCCGGGAAGAGTATCTTTGGCATTAGATTTAATAGAAGAACTGAGAAGTGTATATGCAGATCGTTTTGTACTTTCATTAATTAATAAGAGAATTGTGAGTGGGAAAAATTTCTCCAAAAAGGAAAATGGAGCAGTTCTGATGGATGATGATTTGCGGAAAAAATTATTAACAGAGTGGCAAAATAAGAAAAAAGAAGTTATTACGCATCCATATTTGAAAGAAAAAGTTGAATGGGGAATGGTTCCATATGTACAGGCGATGTTGCTTGCAAGATATTTACGTGGGGATTTAGATGGCTATCCGGTATTTCTGTGGAAATGAGGTGGAAAGATGCTGTTGTTGATTACTTATGATGTAAATACGGGAAATGAAGCTGGGAAAAAACGACTTAGAAAAGTTGCCAAACAATGTGAAAACTACGGAAGAAGAGTGCAAAATTCCGTATTTGAATGTATTGTGGATCAAGCGCAAAGTGTAATGTTAAAATCTTTATTGATGGATATTATTGATGATAAAGTAGATAGCTTACGCTTTTACTATCTTGGAAATAATTATAAAACCAAGGTAGAGCATATAGGTGTAGAACGCGGAATCGCGGTCGATCAGCCTTTATTTTTATAATTCTCAGGTGCGAGTGCCAAGTATACATAAAATCACCGGACGACTCGCACCAGAAAAAATAAACAAATTTGAGTGTGCTTTTGCATAGAAAGGATGTTTGAAGGGATATGCGGAAGTAAATTCAAATGTATTTGGTAATGTTTCATAAAAACTGGAAAAGTTTTTTGCGAAATATTGCTGTCACTTCCCTTGCGGAAGTGTGGATTGAAACAAAGGACATCACAAAGAAGTCAGGTGATAAAATGTCACTTCCCTTGCGGAAGTGTGGATTGAAACTTGCAGGAAAATGGGGAAATGGAACTGCAAGAAAGTCACTTCCCTTGCGGAAGTGTGGATTGAAACAGAAAAATGTATGGTGTGATTGAAAATGTATCTGAGTCACTTCCCTTGCGGAAGTGTGGATTGAAACTACTTTATTAAAAACATAGACATTGTCCTTACCGTCACTTCCCTTGCGGAAGTGTGGATTGAAACTAGCATAACCATATAGTATGAAATATCTAAAAAGTCACTTCCCTTGCGGAAGTGTGGATTGAAACCATAACAAGCGCATTGCGATAACCTTGGCACTAACGTCACTTCCCTTGCGGAAGTGTGGATTGAAACACTTACACTTAATAAACTTTGGCAATATGGCTATGTCACTTCCCTTGCGGAAGTGTGGATTGAAACCTTTTTTACGCAGGAAAAAAGGTGGTTTACAGGGTCACTTCCCTTGCGGAAGTGTGGATTGAAACATTCAGTCGTTTCTGGATGGTTCACTCGATAGTGTCACTTCCCTTGCGGAAGTGTGGATTGAAACATAAAAAGTTGAACATCCTGCGGATCTAATGTATGTCACTTCCCTTGCGGAAGTGTGGATTGAAACACGTGAAACATTAAGCACGAGAACATATTAGTCATGGTCACTTCCCTTGCGGAAGTGTGGATTGAAACTCTTTATTCTTCATCTCTTCCACCTCGTTTCACGTCACTTCCCTTGCGGAAGTGTGGATTGAAACTTGATCATTTCCGGGTGGAACATGGCATTTTGTGTCACTTCCCTTGCGGAAGTGTGGATTGAAACTCTGATGGCGGCCCCATTTCCCAGCCAAATGCAGGTCACTTCCCTTGCGGAAGTGTGGATTGAAACATGCAAACCTTTATATAATTTATCTTTGTAGAAGTCACTTCCCTTGCGGAAGTGTGGATTGAAACTCAGAACGGTGGCGGGCACTTAAGCATAAAGTCTGTCACTTCCCTTGCGGAAGTGTGGATTGAAACGTGAGAGTTCCGCGTACACCGTCGATGGCAAGACCGTCACTTCCCTTGCGGAAGTGTGGATTGAAACACTAAAATTTACATATTTTATTGACTGCGAGCGGTCACTTCCCTTGCGGAAGTGTGGATTGAAACCTGTGGTGGTTGTGATAATCGCA
>ERZ1673739.134-NODE-134-length-115472-cov-7.647955_pt1 | contig 115472 bp, 101 predicted proteins | sample MGYA00580210_ERZ1673739 | MGnify/ENA primary metagenome ERZ1673739 (study PRJEB41218, sample SAMN15661749) | gut metagenome | host: Homo sapiens | place: Canada: London | collected 2015-08-20/2019-03-30 | study: EMG produced TPA metagenomics assembly of... | reverse complement strand
TTAAAGAAAAAGCCCGTAAAATCAATACTTTAGGGCTTGACATTATAGGAAGGAGCGAATCTGTTTCCGTGCCTGATTTTGCAATGAGGAGCAGGTTCAGCATGTTTTTATATATGGGAATGAATGAAACGCCGTCCAGCGAAAGAGTCCACATCGGATTCTTTGGCAGAAGAAATGCCGGAAAATCCAGTCTTGTAAACGCGGTTACCGGTCAGGATCTATCTATCGTTTCCAGGGTCCGCGGAACCACCACCAATCCGGTATCGAAATCCATGGAACTTCTCCCGTTAGGACCAATTGTGATCACCGATACATCTGGCATTGATGATGAAGGCGAACTTGGCATCAAGCGCGTCGGAAAAAGCCGCCAGGTCTTAAATAAAACAGATATCGCGATCCTGGTCGTCGATACGATGACCGGAACCGACCAATGGGAAGAAGAAATGGTCCGGCTGTTTGAAAAAAGGAGATTCCATATCTTGTTGTATACAATAAGGCAGATCTCTGCGATCTTAATAAGACCAGCCTGCTACACCAAGATGCCTCAACAGCTGCGTAACATTCCAGCCAGTCAGCCTCAAATGCCACTGACTCTAAAAGTACATCCATAGCAGACTCGGCTCTTCAATCAGTCGTGGACCGACATAAAATCTATGTCAGTGTCAAGACCGGATTCGGCATCCACGACCTGAAAGAACGCATGGCGCGGCTTGTCTCCACTGACGGTAGTGAGAAACACCTCGTGAACCCGCTGGACATCGTTGTCCTCGTCGACAAAGCCGCCCCGAAAGGCCGCCTGATCCTCCCACAGCAGCAGGTGATCCGGGATCTCTTGGACTCTGGTGCCATGCCCATCGTCTGCCGGGAGTCCGAGCTCACCGAGACACTTAACTCTTTAAAGAAAAAGCCATCCCTCGTCATCACCGACAGCCAGGTATTCCCGCTTGTAGACCGCCTGACCCCAAAGGACATCCGCCTGACCTCATTCTCGATTCTCTTTGCGAGGTACAAAGGAAATCTCACCCAGGCCGTCCACGGCACACGGGCGCTGAACAGCATCCAGGATGGCGATAAGATCCTGATCTCCGAGGGTTGCACCCATCACCGCCAGTGCGGCGATATCGGTACCGGAAAACTCCCAAACTGGATCCGGGAATATACCGGAAAGCAGCCAGACTTCCACTTCACCTCCGGCACTGAATTCCCGGAAGACGTCTCCGGATATAAGCTCATCGTTCACTGCGGCGGCTGTATGTTGAATGAGCGTGAAATGCGAAGCCGCTTAAGAAGCGCCGCCGATCAAGAGATTCCGATGACGAACTATGGGATCGCGATTGCGTATATAAAAGGAATTTTGGAGAGAAGCATTGAACATCTGCTTATTTAATGCATATTAAATTGATCTAATTTATATTAAGTGAAGAACATACTTCACAAATTTGTTGTTCTTCACTTAATAATTAAATATGGGATTAGTCTTCCATATGCTTCTCTAATTTAAATTATGCAGTTCATAGCTAATATTTACTAATTCCTCTATATATGAATTGATTTCATTCAGTAATGATTGATTCCATTTTTCTGTATCTGCAGGTTTAAAGCTTTTAACTAATATACCGAAATCATCTTGACTCTTACCATCTCCCTGGGCATCTGGCGTTAGGACAATAACTTTTTTTACAGGCCGCATATTTAATCTTCTTCCTAATTCTCCAAACAAGTATTCCGAGCGTGTATTATTATAATATGCCTGTAATTGTCCTAAACTAGAACGTTGGCCTCCAAATTCATTCCAAAATGAATAAATTTTTCGGTATTTGCATTCCAATATAATAGATCCCAAATACCAATCATTTCTCTTGTCATATACATAAATGACAATGTCCGGCCTATTATGCACTCTAGAATATTCTTGCGTTTTGGCGACATAAATAGGAAAATTGATATCCGTATTTTGGCTTTGAAGTGCTAATGCTTTGTCAAACACAACTCTTATTTTAACATTCTTATTTTCTAGTTCAGTTGTTGTTCCTACTGACAAAAACGGAAATAGAATTTTTTCTGATAGTTTCCTTGTCCAATCCGAAGCATTTAGATCATATACCCGCGACAGCATATGAATTACTTTAAAATAGCACCACATTTCATACAGATAGCTACTTCTTTTCCATGCATACGAAAATTCCGGGTCATATTCAACGCGAAAATTTTCATGTCTTAACTTTAAGTACAGCTGGTAAAGGGTATTATACCTTGCATCCATTATAAATGAATGGGGTATATATGTTTGGCTTACATTACCAACTTCAAAATACCAGTCTTTAGTTTTCAACAATGATGTCATTTTTTTTAATTTATGTGCCGTGGCTTTAAATTCAAAAATGCTATTTTCCCATTCGCTTTTATGCTGGAATGTTTTCCCTAAATCGAAACTATTATTATATATCTGAAGTTCCTCTAATAATTTCATAAAAGTGTTTAACCTTTTTTCGTAATCAACCACTATGCTCTTTAATATTCTATTGTCCTGAATATCATAATTTACACATTTAACAGGAACTTTATATGTCGCTTCTGATCCAGCTCTTGTCGCATATCTTCTAATACTTTCTTCATCTAACCTGCAATTTTTATTATTGATGATTTTTTTATATTGTGTCACTATTTCACATCTTGGTGCTTCTGCGATATCTATTAACGACATCAATACCTTTTGAGCTGATTTTTTGATAACAATGAAGTCAAATAGAACTTTAGGTGGTAGGTTCCCATATTTCATGTTTCCTAATCCTATATTTCTCCGAACAATATCTTGAGCTAGACCTGTCATTTCCTTTTCAAGGTCGTCCTTCATCATTGTCCATTCATTTATATCCATTGGTTTAGGTAAAACATTTAGTACACCATAATACCATTTTCCACCACATAATATGGAAATTTGGAACGCATCAACACACAATGCATCAAACCCACTATTTCCTTTATATAATATAAAAGGTTCATGACTTGGCATTCTGTAAATATGTCCATCTGAATCATACATTACTTTTCTATCATCAAGAGGAACTATGTCTAATGCATCCAAATATAATCTAGCAGTCTCATCATTAGTATCAAATAATATTTCTATTTCATCATTCTCTTCTATAGATAAAGTAATAATCTCCTTTTCCCAGACTTCTTTTTCATCGGTCGAAAACAGAGTACCTTCTTGAATTATTTCTTTAGGGAACTTTTTAATTACTTGTAATTTGAATGGCACATTAGATGCAATAGCCATATGATTCTAACTCCCTTTGTTTTTGGATTACAATTTCTCTGCACAATTTAAATTCAGATAAATCGTTATATTTATCAAATATATGATATATATTATTATTGTTTCTTTCATCGAGTATTTCACCCAATTGATTTTCAGGGCCACGCACCTTTGTCAACACTCTTTGTGCTATTTGTAAATCTATTCCTGTATCCTTAGAAAATCCTCCTATATTAGATTTAGGCAAGTTCCATAAATATAAGTCAATGTTCTTTACAATTCTCGGTCCTATTCCATATTTCGAGTTAACACTATGTAGCATCATGTGGATATCCCACAGTAATTGATGAACACGAGTCATGTCTTCATCTGATCCTATCACAGTTAACGAATTATAATCATTCATACTCCAATTTACATTAACTGATGATCCGTACTTTTTCTTCTCCCAACTATTTGAATAGTTCAGTACATCCAGCTGAATTATGTTCGCTCTATCTAACACTTTGTCTGAAAAATGATATGTAGATTCATCAATATTAACCGTTCCAATAAATTTTACATTATCACCTATTTTTATTCTATATGGATATTCCGCAGAATTATATAATCTTCCACTATATTGTTTATCATATAGTTGTAATTCTCTTTGATTCGTGGGTCTCTCGAGCAACGATAAAAATTGACTGAAATAATGTTCAACACGTGCCAAATTCATTTCATCAAAGCAAACCATAAATATTTTATCTTTATTTTCTTCTTTTTGTGCCCGCACTAAAAAATCTACAAATCCTGAATCTGATGCTCTATATACCATATGCACTAAATCTACATATCCTAAAAGATCTGAGTCATCATTCCACGATGGTCGTACTGGAATAAACAATAATCGATTCTCATCTGGATTTGTAGTATTGTTTATTCCCAAGGCCCGAGCATATATATCAACAATTGCCGATTTGCCCGTTCCGCTTAACCCCGAAAGAATAACCAAACTATTACATTTTAAAGCAGTATGAATATTCACAAAATCCTTTACATTATAAAACAACCCGCGTTTTTGACTATGATAATCCATCAATTGAATAATTAGTTCATCTGTTTTCTCACCTGTATTGATTTCGATAATATTTTCTTTATCATCTATTGCAAAGATTTCAGAGCTATCCTTATCTATTTTTTCTACAACACTTTGTAATGTATTTGTTTCATTATCTTCAATCTCCCTTTTTTCTTCTGAAGATACTTTTAATAATAGTTCTTCTATGTTTGTATATATTTTTTCCGGGATATACATGAGTGTAGGATTTAACGACATTTGATATACCCAATATTCATTATATTGGCTTACATCAACACATACTATGTTATCACTTTCAAAAATAATCCCACCCTGTGTATTCTGGCGACTATCCAGTATATGTCCTATTGCATACATTGTGCCATCTTCTTCCATCCATATTACAAAAGATGGGGTAAATGCATCTGTATAGTAGCCATAAGTACTACCAACACTTTTTTTATTTTTTAAATACTCTAAAAATTCTTCTTTACCAGTATACTCCCGAAATAATTTCCAGCTTTTCTCACTTTCCCAATCGCATAGTCCAGTATTATTTTTTGAACAGAAAACTGGAACCGCATAGAAATACATACCTTCTTCATATTTAGAGGGTCTGCTAACTAAATTTGTTTTTCTACTCATCATATTCGCATAACCGTTTTCATTTATTTTATACGAATATACAAATAATTTATCTTTAACTGCAGCTTTAAAATTCAAAATTCTGCTTTCATCAGTAGAATATTCATCATCGTTAATTTCATAATCATCTTCAAATGAGTTAATATACCCTGAAACGAAGTCTGTACTTTCCTGCGGTAATAGTAATTGCTTAACTCTGTATTGAATATATGATCCCTTATTCATAAATACACTATCTCTGCCATCAGGTCCTTTGCTCTCTAATACTCCTATATATTGTCTAATTTGCATTTCCATTATTGAATTCCTCCTACCTTCTCTATAAGTGATTTAACATTACGACTTAAAATAATTTTCTTACATGGTAAATTTTTCATCCTAATAACTTCTGGATAATTAAAATCTGCTTCAATTATCCAAATTTCTCTATACTTGCTCCAGTCTATATTTTGTTCATATTCATCCTTCCATACACTTAATTGACTCACATCATAGAAAGGAAAATTATCTTTATTAATTTGTTTTTTTGAAAAGCAAAGTACTTTTGGGGCTCTTTTAAATACTTCTACATATTGCAGAATAATCTGTTCATTTTTATTACACTCGTCCATTAATTTTTTGCATTCCACTTTTGTACTTTCTAATTTGTTTTTTAATTCGTTATACTTTTCCTGATTTTCTTCGAGTTGTTTTTTTACTTTCAAATTTTCTTTTCTTAAATGTGCGATTTCCTTTTTATCTTTTTCCATTATACTTCTTAAATTTTGTATTGTATTTTCTAACTTATTGATTCGTAATTGTTTCTGTTTACTTTTCTCATTATCTTCTTTCTTTTTTTCTACATCGGAAAATTGTATTATAGTTTCTTCTTTCACTTCTTCCTTCACTTCTGGCAAAGCCGGCACATCCAACTCGATTTTTTTGATGGCACCTTCCACTCGTTCACGCTCATCCTCATTCTGTACCCATTCCTTTACCAGAGTAATAATTTGATTGTTCTCATCTAATCCACTCACAGCCTCTAGAAATATACTGCTTTGAAATTTTCCGTTTTTCTTTTTCCCTAATGATGCCCCTATTATTGTTTTGGGAGCCAGCCATATATTTTTATTAAATCCCTGTACTGTAAATCCATTCATTGCCGCTCTTTTTATTACAACTTGTAACGTACTTGCATCTAATAGCTTTAATACCCTTTTTGCAAATTCAAGCTCTCCCATATTTTCTCCTAACGTCATTTAGTTTTGCCTGTTAATTAAAAGATCTTTGTACTATAGAATATTAATTATTTACTACCATTACTCCCCCTAGACATACATTTACCTAATCTATATATTGATTATAGCTTATATAAATTTTTCTTTCAATCTTTCATTTTCGAACATATATTCTTTCTTGTTTCCATATTTCCCGCTGCTAAAAAACTCTGATAGACAAAATACCCTATAATATATCCTATAGGGCATTCTCTATCAGAGTTTTAGCTATATTTCTATATTCCTATTTTTCTAAATTCTCAAAATACGCTCTCAGCTCATCCACCAGCTCACCGAATTCTTTTCCGGTCTCATCCAGTGTGATGTCCGCGTATTTCTCGTAGTACGGAAGTCTCTCATTGTAGAGATCCCGGAGTGTCATGCCGTCCTTTAAGACAACACCGCGGTCCACAAGGTTCCCGAGACGTGATTCCAGATCCTCATAGCGAAGCTTCAGGTACACGATCGTCGCGGTTTCTTTGTAGTGTTCCATGGCCTTCGCCTCATAGATCACACTACCGCCCGGCGCGATCACGGACTTCTCTACATCCAGCTCCAGGTTTGCCTGCTCCTCGACACGCAGGAAACCGTCATCGCCCTCTTCCGCGATGATCTCCTTCAAAAGCTTTCCGGTCTTCTCCTGGATCACAAGATCCACATCCACGAAGGAATATCCAAGACGCTTCGCAAGCAGCACGCCGATGGTGCTCTTTCCGGACGCCGGCATTCCGATCATCAGAATATTTTTTTTCTTCATAACTTATGCCTCGCTCTTTTGTCTGTCGCTGTAATTATCTCTGGTTAACTGTTCCGTATGACTGCAGTCACTCTGCAGACTACTTCTGTCTCTTTTTATCATTCCGCGGACCGTCGGATTTCTGACTATTCGCCTTTCTGGTTTGTTCCGGCCGGGTAGTTGCTTTCTTTCCGCCGTTCACGTCTGCAGACTTTCGAACTTTCCCGGCACCTCCGGCTTTTTCCGCTGATTTTGAAGTTTTCCTGCCAGCCTTCGCACCCTTTTCCTGCTTTCTCACGCTGTACCCGAAGCTTCCCAGCTCCTCGCCCATCCCATAATATCTTCCATGGGAATAGGCTAACGGCTTCGCCATGGAAAGATGGAAGGTGTCCTTTTCATCCATGTACGCCTCATCCACATCCACCGCCACAACATCGGCGATAAACATATGATGGCTTCCCAGCTCTTCCACCTTCACAACGCGGCACTCGATGTTCACCGGGCTCTCTTTGATCACCGGTACATCCACCACGTTTGCCTTCTCCGGGGTCAGCCCGGTCTCTTTCCACTTATCCACGTCGCGCCCGGAGCGCACGCCGCAGTAGTCTGTCGCCCAGGCCATGGACTCCGTCGTCAGGTTTACGACGAACTCCCCAGTTTCCTTCATCATATGGTAGGAGTGGCGTTCCGGCCGGACACTGATGGACAGCATCGGCGGATTCGTACAGATGGTTCCCGCCCATGCCACCGTAAAAATATTTGAATTTCCTTCCCGGTCAGCCACCGTCACAAGGACAGCCGGAACCGGGTACAGCATATTTCCTGGTTTAAACTGTCGTTTTCCCATCTTTACAGATCCTGCCTTTCTTCAATCGCAGCCTTTCCGGCATCTCACACCTGCAGTGTCTGCCATCCGCACTTCCTTTCAAATGCGTAACAACCGCTGCTCCCAACTTATAAATACAGCAGCCCGGTCATGACTTCTCCCGATCCAACCGTGTCAGACAACCGGGCTGCTGCAAAAAATTTGCTACTGTAATGCCATCATGATCTGCGGCGCAAGCTGTTTCTTTCTGGAAACAACGCCCGGAAGCTTCACGATTCCGGTCTGTCCGCTGACGTTCTCCATATCCTCATCCTTTACATGGAACGCATTGGCGATAAGCTGCTCCGCTCCCTGTCCGGTGCAGATCAGATCTGTGGACTCTGTCAGAATGTTTGTGAGCATGAAGAACATCATGTCGATCTCATGCTGCTCTCTCTCTTTCTCCGTGTATGCGGACATTCTTGTTCTCAGATCCTTGAGCTCCACTGCATTTAAGGAGGTGATCTGGCCGATTCCGAATACGGAATTTCCTACTGTGAATCTCTTAAAATCCTGGTAGAAAATATCGCCGTCGGATTTTCCCTTCAGGTTGCTTCCTGCGGAGAACATGTCGATGGCGTACTTCTCGATATCGAGACCAGCGATCTGCGCAAGGGCGAGTCCGGCTGCCTTATCGATCGGCGTGCAGGTCGGGGAACGGAATAACAGGGTATCGGAGATGATCGCACTGCATAAGAGTCCTGCCGTTGTCTTGTCGATCTCTATGTGGTTCTCCTGGTACATCTGGTAGATGATGGTCGCGGTGCAGCCGAGGGGCTGGTTTCTGAAGAATACCGGGGACATGGTCTCAACAGTTCCGAGACGATGGTGGTCGATGATCTCGCGGATATCGGCGCTCTCCATGCCCTCTACGGCCTGGCTCTTCTCGTTGTGGTCCACAAGGATGATACTCTTTCCCTTTGCGCCTAAGAGGTTACGTCTGGAGATCATGCCGATGTACTTTCCGTCAGAATCAAGAATCGGGAAATCGCGGTGTCTCTTGCTCGCCATGATCTCGCGGATATCGTCGAGGTAATCTTCCTCAGAGAATTCGATGATGTTTTCCTTCGTCATAAAGTAGCTGATCGGCATGGACTGGTTGATCAGACGGGCTGTTGTGTAGGTGTCATACGGTGTCGTAATGACTGCACAGCCGCGCTCCTGTGCCAGTTTGCGGATCGTAAGGGATACGCCTGCGCCCTCACAAACGATAATGCAGCCTGCTTCCATCTCGATGGCGCAAAGCTGGGACTCATAACGGTTTCCGAGAATGACCAGGTCATGTTTCTCGATGTAGTTCTCCATCAGGTCCGGGTTTGCGGCCGCGATCAGGACTTTTCCGCGGTCAAAATATGCCTCAGAATCGCCGACTACCATACTTCCTTCCAGAGTATCAAGGATGTTCGCGTACTTCGTGCACGCTTTTGAGATAATGCTGCTGTCATATAAGTTCATGTAGGACTTGGTGATATCGCCGATCGTGATAACGCCCTCCAGGAGACCTTCCTCCGTCACACACGGAAGTGTGACGACGTTGTTCTCCTGCATGAGTCCCCATGCATTCTTTAAGGAAATTCCACGGGACACGCCTTTTGTCTTGCGGATCTCGATGTCCTTGACCTGCGTCTTGACGTTCTCCACGAGGCGCGGGGCCTTTAATTTAAAATAATCTAACACATACTGTGTCTCCGGGTTTATATTTCCGGCACGGCACGGCTCATAATTCTCGCCGGTAAGCTGATGCTTGAAACCAGCATAGCAGATGGCTGAGCAGATGGAATCCGTGTCAGGATTTCTGTGTCCCAGGACAAGTGTTTTTTTCAGTTCTTCAACTGCCATTGATCTTCTCCTTCTATTGCGTTTTTCTCAGACGTACAAATAAGAATGTGTTACAATAACTTCATAGTTCATTCACAATTTGTTCACATTTGTTTTTTATACTTATTGCATAAACAAAAAGTCGTTTCACTTAACCAACTAGACAAATTGCACATAGATTTTTCATAATTGCCCCGGTTGTCGCGACCGGGGTCTCCTCTTTTTTAGAGGTAATGTGTGTCCGCTTATGACGGACACTTTTCTTTTTCACCCATACATGCGCTATGTGCGTTCACAGCAAAAAGGGAGTCCGTCACCGGACTCTCTCTTCTTTATCCGATGATCAGCTTCGCGGCACCGTAGATTCCGGCATCATTTCCAAGCTTCGCAAGAACGATGTCCGCCTTCTTTGTTGCCATCGGAGATAACTCATCGTGGTACCTCTTAATAATATCAGTCAGGAATGTTCCGGCCTTGGATACACCGCCGCCGATCAGGAATGCCTGTGGATCCAGAACCATGGAGATCGTCGCAAGAGCCCAGCCAAGGTAATAGCAGGACTTATTGAGGGATTCCAGTGCAAGCGCATCTCCCGCCTTCGCTGCATCCAGCACGTTCTTCGCGCTGATGTTCTTTAAGCTTCTGAGAGTGGACGGGCGGTTATCTGCCGCCAGCATTCTTCTTGCGGTTCTGGCGATTCCTGTCGCGGAAGCCACCTGCTCTAAGCAGCCGTGTCCGCCACAATTGCACGCCTCTTTCTCACCTTCCATCACATGGATATGGCCGATCTCACCGCCGACCCCCTGTTCGCCGGTCCAGATCTTTTCATTCAGGATAATGCCGCCGCCGACGCCGGTTCCCAGAGTTACCATGACAAGGTTTTTGTAGCCTTTTCCGCCTCCCTGCCACATCTCACCGAGAGCCGCGACGTTCGCGTCATTTCCGCTTTTTACGACCATACCATCCAGCAGTCTGCTGAGCTCCTGCTGTGGATTTCCGGCCTTCCAGCCGAGGTTTACACACACTTCGCAGTGTCCGTTCGGAAGAACCGGTCCAGGGAATCCCATTCCCGCTCCGGAAAAATCAGAGAGCTCCAGACCGCTTTCCTTTGCCATTCTGCGGATCGAAGCCGCAATATCGCCCAGGATATACTTTCCGTTCTCCTCTTTTCTTGTCGGAATCTCCCACTTCTTTACGAGAGTTCCGTCTTCCTCAAAGATACCGAGCTTCACGCTTGTTCCGCCGATATCGATTCCAATACACTTTAAACTCATGTGTGCTCCCCTTTTCCCTGATTTTCCGCTATCCGTCCAACAACGGCTTTCAGCCATCTGTCCGGACAGCACACGACCTTGCGGAGCTGCCGCCCCATAGTCCAGGCGCCAGCCCCTATTTTTCACAGCCGCCCATTTCACATCGGGCTGCCGCATTTTCCATCTATCTGATTAGAACAGGGTCTTTACAGTATTTACAACATTCTCAACCGTAAATCCAAACTTCTCAAACAGTTTTGCTGCCGGACCGCTTGCTCCGAAGCTCTTCATGGTCACATAAGCTCCGTCGAGGCCGACATACTTGCCCCAGCCGAAGTCGGAAAGTGCCTCAACGACAACTCTTCTTCTGACTTCCTTCGGAAGTACGGACTCCTTGTACTCTGCGCTCTGCTCCTCGAAGATATCCATACACGGCATGGATACGACGCGGATCTTCTTGCCTTCAGCTGTAAGCTCTGCTTTCGCCTTAACCGCAAGATCAACCTCAGAACCGCTTGCGATCAGGATTGCGTCCGGTGTTCCCTCGCAGTCATCGATCACATAGCCGCCCTTTAACGCGTCCTTGCTGCTTCCCGGGATCGGATTGAGGTTCTGTCTGGAAAGGACAAGCGCTGTCGGTGTCTTCTCAGATGTTACTGCGGACAGCCATGCTGCGGATGTCTCTGTCGCGTCACACGGACGGAATACATGGAAGTTCGGCATTGCGCGGAACATAGCGAGCTGCTCGATCGGCTCGTGGGTCGGTCCGTCTTCGCCAACGCCGATGCTGTCGTGAGTCAGAACAAATGTCAGCGGAACTCCCATCAGTGCGGAAAGTCTCGCCATCGGTTTTACATAATCACTGAACACGAAGAATGTCGCAACATAAGCGCGGAGACCGCCGTGAAGCATGATACCGTTGCCGATCGCTGTCATCGCAAGCTCTCTTACGCCGAAGTGGAGGTTTCTGCCTGCCGGGTTCTCTGCGGAGAAGTCGCCCGCATCCTTCATGGCTGTCTTGTTGGACGGAGCAAGGTCAGCGGAACCGCCGATCATGTTCGGCATGATGTCCTTTAAGATGTTGATCATCTTGCCGGAAAGGGAACGTGTTGCCTCTGCCTTGTCTTTTGTGAGCCAGAGTGCCTCGTTCTCGATCAGTGCCTTTGCGTCCGGAGCTGTGTGGTACTGCTCCCAGAGCTTCTCCATCTCCGGGTACTCGTCGCAGTATGCGGCAAACATAGCGTTCCATGCTGCCTCAACGTCTGCCTTCTCCTCTGCAAGACGGGAATAATGCTCATAGACCTCTTCCGGCACAAAGAACGGTTCCTCATACTGCCAGCCGAGAGTCTCTCTCATTGCTTTGATGTTGTCAACACCTAACGGCTCGCCGTGGGCGCTTGCCTTGCCCTGTTTAGCCGGGCAGCCGAAGCCGATCTCAGTCTTGATGGTGATGAAGGACGGATGCTCAGTATCAGCCTTTGCAACCTCAATTGCTGCGCCGATAGCGTCGATATCTGTTCCGTCTTCAACGGTAATTGTCTGGAAGCCGAATGCTTTCATGCGCTCTTCCACGTTCTCGCGGAATGCGATGTCTGTGCTTCCCTCGATGGAGATGCGGTTGGAATCGTAGAGAACGATAAGTTTACCAAGTCCAAGTGTTCCTGCAAGGGAGAATGCCTCAGAGGAAATTCCCTCCATCATGCAGCCGTCGCCGCCGAGTACATATGTGAAGTGATCGACAACCGGGTAGCTTTCCTTGTTGAATACGGATGCCAGATGCTTCTCAGCCATTGCCATACCAACAGCCATGCCCATACCTGCGCCTAACGGTCCTGTTGTAGCCTCAACACCTACGGTGTGGCCGTATTCCGGATGTCCCGGAGTCAGGGAGCCGACCTGACGGAAGTTCATAAGGTCTTCCTTTGTAAGACCGTATCCGAACAGGTGAAGCAGGGAATACAACAGCATGGAGCCATGTCCGCCGGATAAGATAAAGCGGTCACGGTTTGCCCACTCCGGGTTTGCCGGATTGTGGTTCATGTGGTGTGCCCAGAGCTCATAAGCCATCGGCGCACTGCCGAGGGGAAGTCCCGGATGGCCGGAATTTGCCTTCTGGATCGCATCTGCGGATAAAATTCTGATGGAATTGATCGCCAGATTGTCGATAGTGTTCATTGTTTCATTCCTCCTGATAATCCATAGGTGTGGTAACTGTTCATTTTCTTCACAGTTATCAGTGTTGTAACATGTTTTCACTATTACATTTATTTACCTTAATTTAATCTCTTTCATTACCTCGCTGCCTGCGGTAATCAGAGAATTGGTACGATTTTTGCCTGCTCTTACGAGCGATACAGAAAAGTCAAACTGTCCGTTAAACCTCTCGTGTCCGTCCAGGTTGTATTCCCTGCACGATTCCTCATTATACAGGATAAGCCTGTCTCCGTCAATGAGGACGCCTGTGTAGGCGTAGTCAAAATCAATGCTTGTAACCTTCTTTCCATCCGTGTTGTATACATCAAGCCGGTACGGACTTCCGGAGGTACTGTCGACAACGACAGCCGCATATTTGTCTGAGTAGCAGATACTCTGGATCTCTTCATCCACCGGAACAAACGTGACATTTGTGTCCGGGATCACATTTTTTACAGAGATAAAGGTCAGCCCTTTATCGGAAAAGGCGCAGACCGTCTGATCATTTAAGTAGCGGATGCGTCCCACCATCTTGTCATCAAATTCTTCTTCAAAAGCGGCGATAAAACGGTTGTTGACATTTTTTCCGATCTCAGAGAAATCGTAGAACGCCACCTTGTTCTTCAGAGCGCCATTTTTCATGTACATAACGGACATGACGATCTGTTTTCCGTCTGGAGAAAGCGCGATGTCCACCGGATATCCATCTCCGGATAAGAGCATCTTGATGTTGATCCCCAGCGACTCGCCGTCCTTCTTGAAGTAGAATATGTAGCTCGCCGTGCTGTCCTCAACAACTGCCGCCGCAACGCCGCGGGCAGATACCGCTGCTTTCGTGATCGGAAGCTGTGTCTTCGCCGTTCCGGTACATCCCTCTTTGCTGCAGATGTACATCTCGTTTCCCTGCTGGTCCGCGATCACAGCGTAGTCCCCGTTGATGTTGATGATCGGTGTTTTCATCTCATAGCTCTGGGTCCAGATCGTTTTGCCGGAGGCATCGATATAGGAAGCGCCGTCCTTTGTATACTTGATCACGTTGTCGCCGAACATGGCGAACTTCACAAAGCTGCTATCGCCGACCGTTTTTGACGCCTCTGCCGGTGCAGAAGTTTCCGCGGACGCCGTCTCATCTGGGGTTCCGCTTCCCGCCCCGGAAGCGCCGGAGCTTTCTGCCGAAGCAGTCTCACCGGCTCCGTCTGTCCCTGCACTGTCAGCCGCAGCACTTGTCTCTGCTGCCTGTGTTTTCTTATCCGTGCCAGAGTTTTCTGTGTAGCGCATGGACCGCTCCCACTGGACGCTGTAGCCGGTATACTCATATCCATTCATGTACCGGTAGCCGGTAAAACCTAATGCCGCAATAAAACAGACGGCCGCGGCCGCGATGATCCGCTTTTTTCTTCTATATTTGGCAAGCCGGCCATCATCCATCGGTTCTTCCGATCCGTTGTCCGGCATCTGTACGATATTCTGTCTGAGCTGCCTTTTTTTCTTCTCTCTGTCCATAGATTGCATATCACTCATAAAAATCTCCTGAAAATGGACATATATAGGCTAGTATACACCATTTTCAGGAGATGCGCATTAAATTCTTTGTTTTTATTGCAGTTCATTTTGCGGGGCGGAACCAATCTTGACCTGCAAGATGATTTTTCAAAATTTTTACAGGTTCTGATACATTTTTAACAGGAGAAAAGTCTGAAATTTACGGCAGAACCAGCTTCTGCCCTGCCACAATATGGTCCACATTGTCCAGGTGGTTCAGTTCGCAGATTTCGGACAGCCGCTTCAAATTTCCATACTCTTTCCAGCAGATTCCGTATAACGTCTCCCCGTCACCGATCTCATAGATCCGGTAGCCGTTTGCGGACGCGGCAGCGTAATCGACGGGTTCCTTCTTGGAACTTTCCGTGCTGCTCTGTTCACTCTCTTTTCCCATTCCGACGCGGGGCTGGGTCGGAGACTCGGCGCTGGTGGACGGAACTGCCTCCTCTACAGCACCGGATGCGGCGGCGGTCTCATTGCTGGCTGCCGCCGCGGTGTCTGACGGCTGGCTCACTGTGCCCGTCTGCCCACCGGAACTGCCTGGCGTGGACTGCGCCTGCTGCCCATCTGTACTGCCTGTACTATGATTCTGCGGCTGACTGTCCACGCTGGCGGCCTCCGTATCCGTCCCGGCTTCCGTCGTCTCCATAGTCTCCGCCGCATAACTTTCCCCGGTCTCACCGCTGGCCTCTGTCGGGAACACATTTCCCGGGCGCTCCTCGATGACAAAATCCGGCTCCTGATTCAGCTTGTCCAGGTAATCACTCCAGTTCGCCGTCCCCGCAGGCACCACAGAAGTCAGCACAGACTCCATCTGCCGCATCTTGTGATAATTGTTGACGAGGACCACACCTCCTGCCAGCACCGCCACCGTGAGGACCCCGCAGGCCGTCCCCAGGATTCCGGACATATGCCGTCCGGCATCCGCCTGTTCTTTCCGAACCGTCATCCGCTGGCGGAAATCCTTAATGACCTTCTCGTGGGACCCGGACTCCACCCGGCGAACATCTTTCCGCGTCACCATGTAATCCTGCATCATCTGATTCCGCTCATAGTAGATACAGTGGCCCTTTAACCGGTAAAATCCGTCCTCCGACGTGACATAGACCGCCTCCTCGCCTTCCAGTCCATGATTCAGGTACATAAGCTTGTTCTTCCCATTGAAATACTGGTTGTGCTGCTTCCAGTAATTCAGCGGACTCAACTGGCTCGACGGTGCCCCGCAGATAAACCATCCCTGGACCGTCCGCTTCGGAAATGACTCCTCAATTCCCCGGTATGCCTTCTTCCAGGCATTCTCCGAGAATTCTATCTTCTCCCCGGACACCTCCACGTCCTCCATCTCGATGGCCCCATCGATAAAGATATACGGCATGCCGTCATAATTTTCCGTGCTGCCCAGCAGAAGTCCCACCCGCAGCGTCTGGTTTCCCGCCGGATACAGGCGCTTTAAATATGTATTTACATAATCCTCCACATACAGCCGGACCACCTGGTCCGTGTCACCGATCTGGCGGATATTTTTCGGAAGTTTCGGAAACGGATTGTATAATTCTCCCATGCTGTCACCTCGTTCTATCTTCAGGCGGCCGGCATGTCCAGATACCGGCCGCCTCTATATTTACGCGAACCACGAAACCGTGCTTCGTCGGATTCTTTCCGAAGTATAGCATGATACACCCGCAAAACATGTCAAAACGGTGCAGCCTGACTGGAAAAGTTTTCGACACGTCTCCCAATGATCCGCATCCCGAGACAGATGCTGCGGCTGATGCAGTCCGCCAGGCGCATGACCATGGACAGGCGGATGCTCTGCAAAAACAGGGGATCCCCGCTCTCCGCCCCGCCGACGATCCCGGTAATGGAGATGTCACCCACGGCGGCAAGCTCCTTCCGAACGCCCAGTCCCGGGCGGAGCGGTCCTTTTTCCAGTGTCACGAGCCCCACATGATCCCAACGGCCAACGGCGGCATCCACGGCGATGATGATCGCGTCCGGATAATGTTCCTCGATATGCTCCAGCGTCCGGTCAAGATTCACCGCATGGACCGGATGTTCCAGTGTCCCGATCACCACCACTCCACCGATCTCCTCCGCCTCCAGACGCGAACCGATTAATGGTCCCAGGCTGTCCCCCGTGGACCGGTCCGTCCCGATGCACAAAAACACCACCTGGCGGCGGCCAGATGCCCGCATCTCATTCATCAAAAGAAGCAGAAGTCTCGCCGCAAATTTCTCCGCTTCAAATCCCGCTTCCGTATCATAATAAGTGATCTTCCGCCTCCCGAATCTCATGGTAAACACTCCGTTTCCTGGCTGGTTTCTATGAGACATTATAGGCAGAATACGCAGAGATTATACATGTTATTCCCTCTCCGTTCTGTTCGTTACTTTTCACGATATTTTTATGTAATATGGAATTTCTCAAAAATCTCCCATTATAAAAAAGAATGTGCCTTGGCACATTCTCGCGCCTCGCGCGGTCACTTGCGACAATCTACATCTTCGCGCGAGTGCGCATCTTTGGCACGTTAGTGCCTTTTTATGTAACAGGGAATTCCTCGGAATTTCCTGTTACATAAAAAAGAGACCAGGTACCCTCAAATACCCAGTCTCTCATCAAATCTCTATTTTGCTTAGTAATCAAAGTGCATCATATCCGCTCTGCTGAATCCGGCTCCCCAGTTCCATCCATGTTTTCCAAATGCCTTCACAACATCACTGTCACGTCCAATGGAATACGGATTCACGCCCGGCTCCCATTTATTTCCGACGAGAACTGTTGTACCGTCTACATCGATCTGCGGGTTTGCGTCAGGATTGATATCAATGGCAGTTCCAGAACTATGGTTGCTTCCAAGTCCGTTGCTTCTCCAGTTGTATCCGCCGACACTCTCGATCGGGAACTGCTCCGGTCCATTATAGATCTCTGTAAAGATCTCCTTTACATCATTTGCGATGGAGCTTAACACCTGCACATGCGCTGTTCCAGCAACCTTCTGGCCATTTCTCAGTCTCCATACCGGAATCTCCACACTGACCATCTCAGCGGATGCGGTCGCATCACACGGATTGGCCGCGATTCGGTCAACCTGTTCTCTCACTTTTGCGATTTCATCCGGATTGTAAGCATCCCAATTATAATATTTTGAAGAATAGTGATAAGCTGCCTTATCTATTTCGCTCAAGTAATCTGCTTTCAGATACCAGTCCGGATCATAATTATAGCCATAATTCCAATAACCGGAATTATTCGAATTGCTGTTACTGTTGGAACCACCGCTGCTGTTTCCGGAAGTTCCAGAGCTGCTGTTCCTCGTCTCCCCACCGGCTTTCTGCTTTACCTCGCCGCCAACGACCCAGGCACCGATCCTGTTTACCTGATAGCCGTCCGGTGTTGTCGTATTTCTCAGGACATAGCCGTTTTCATCAAAATAGAAGCTCTCTGCCATTCCATCATTGTCCGTATCGATCCATGCCCATCTTCCCTTCGGATAGGAACCGTCATCAAACTGGTACCACATTCCGTTCGCGTCGGATTTCCATGTTCCCGCAAATGAGGCAAATGGCATTGCCATGCAGAATACCGCGGCAGCAACCGCAATCTTCATTCCAATCTTTCTCATCTTTTGTTTTCCTCCCCTGTGATGCCGTTCTTCCTGTCTTTTTCGCACCACTTTAAAATATACTTTTTCTCCAACTATCCAGTACCTTTATAGTTACAAGCAAAAATCCATTCCGGATCAGCTGCGCCGATGGGATTTTTGCCTTCCAGCTTATGTTTTCTTGCGGTCAGCACAGCAAGCGTGCAGACCTACTGAACAGTTATCTTTTTCTTTTCCATTCGTTTTTTATACGAATCGGTATTTTCGTCGGACTTGCTGAGCGTTTTTTACTTTGCCGTCTCTTCCTGGCTCTTATAAACAGCAATCGCGTCACTTATATTGGACGCTGCTCCGCTTCTCACGATATCCGCCAGAGCCTGCAGCTTCTCAGAAGTCATATAGCCTTTTCCTATATATACCTCGTAGTTATCCGTAATAAACAGCGATTTCTCCTTCGCCGCTGTACGCGTACTGCGGAGTTTTTCCGACAGAGAAGCAAGATCATCCTCCATCCGGCCGATCTCTTCTTTATTGTTTGCCGTGATCTCGTCGGAGATGATCGTCCGCGTCACGGTATCGAAGGTCGTCAGCGCTTCTTTCTTCTTCCGGTTGATCTCAGCCACATCCTGATCGAGCTGGGCAATCTCGTCATCGAATTTCTGGAGATTGTAGATCGTCTCGTTCTTGTCCCGGCGGATCGTCTTCGCGATCACTTTCATCTCTTTTTTATTCGCGCGGATCTTTGCACGGATGCCAAGTCCCTCTTTTAACACATCCATGTAGCGCACCTTGGTCATATTTCCCACCGTCACATAGATTCCGCCGAAAATAAGGATCGCCGCCACATAAATTCCAACGAGATACATGGTCCGTCTCTCCGGGATCAGAAAATACGTGCCGCAGGGAATCGCAAGAAAACAGATCAGGATCGTCACAAGAAGTGCCAGAAAATCCTTAAATGTCCTCGTAAAGTAAAGTGCGTAGTAATAATTTCCCCGGCAGAAGCCCGGAACATGATTGGCCTTAAATAAGGTCTTCATCTGATCCGCCAGTTCTTTATTTTCCCGCACAAGTCCCCGGGTGTCCTCCTCGATCCGTTCCTTGACGCCCTGGTTTTTTGCTTTTTCACGCTTCGCTTTTACTTTTTTAAGCCGCTCCTGGGCCTTTCCGAGTTCCGCGTCATAGCTTTTTGTGATCTCTTCTTTCCGCTGCTTCACCGTCTGACTGATGGTTTCTGTAACAGAACGCTGTTTTCCCTTAAGGGAACTCTCTAACTTTTTCTCATCCGCTTCGAGCTGCTCCACTTCTGTATTCAGAGCTTCCAGTTCCTGTACTGCCTGTCCTGCGCTGGCAAAAAAAGCAGCATAATCTGTAATTGGCTGTCCCATCTTTTGTCCTCCTGGCTCTGGTTCAAGTATGTCATCAAAATGTCCATATAGATATAGATTACTACAATTTTTCTGACGATACAAGGCATTTTGGGCAAAATGTTGTGCCTTTACTTTCTGGAAAAAATCCGTTATACTGTTTTTCAAATCATGATCGTGAAAGCAATCGAATGGAGGATGTTTTTATGTTCCGGATCTGGGGAAAAATATGGAAAGATAACCATCTTGTGCGAGATATGGTTTCCTGCAATAACGACTATTCCATGTCAAGAACTGCCATGGTATTTCAGGCGCTGGATGAGATCTGCCGCGAATTCGACTTAAGCCAGCCGATCTGGCTCGACTCGAATATCCGCGACTTTCAGCTGCATGATAAGACGCGGTTTACGAAGGACAGTTTTATTGAATCGATCGATTTTGATTATCTGGAATTTCAGGTGATCGAGGAGTAAGCTCCGGTTCATGCACCGTGCAGGCAGGAACCGGAACGAAAGCAGGATAACCTTCCGGGAAATATGGTAATCACCTGATGGATCTCCGCAGGCAGTGTCTTGCCGACGGAGAACAATCAAATTCAAGTCGAACGTCCGTGAGACTTGGCGCGTGATTCTGGTCAGCGCAAGCTGACATATTCTTTACAGAATCACTGCGCATCCTCGCGGAGCGTTTATCTCAGTTGGAGATTGGACTCCCACTGAGACTAATTTGTTATGACTCACCACCTGAAATGGTGGGAGTCTTCTCGACTGAGATAAAAATCAGCCCAACATCCTATCGTGTATTTCCTGTCTGGAGAACACCTGGATATCGGGCTGATTTTTATTTTCATCTCTATCTACGGCTGACTTTTTGCGAATGTTTTTTCTCTTTCTGCCATCTGCATACTTCGCCTCACAAGCCGCATAAAATATTCGTCCTTATAACTTATAATCTCTTGAGAAGCGCCTCTCTTGCCTCCTCATAGCCCGGTTTTCCAAGCAGGGCGAACATGTTCTTCTTGTAGCTCTCAACACCCGGCTGGTTGAACGGGTTCACGCCGAGGATGTAGCCGCTGACGCCGCAGGCAAACTCGAAGAAGTAGAACAGCTGGCCAAGGCTGTAAGCATCCTGCGCCGGGATCTTCACCATAAGATTCGGCACGCTGCCGTCTGTGTGCGCGAGGATCGTTCCGTTCATGGCGCTCTTGTTTACAAAATCAACCGTCTTTCCTGCCAGATAGTTCATACCATCTGTGTCGACATCCTCTTTCTGAAGGACGATCTCCGCCGGAGATTCTTCCACGTTCAGAACGGTCTCGAACATGATACGTGCGCCGTCCTGGATAAACTGCCCCATGGAGTGAAGGTCTGTTGTGAGATCAACGGCTGCCGGGAAAATACCTCTCTGGTCTTTTCCTTCGCTCTCACCGAAGAGCTGTTTCCACCACTCAGATACATAATGAAGGCTCGGCTCGTAGTTTGCTACGATCTCCACCTGTTTTCCTTTTCTTAACAGGATGTTGCGGACCGCGGCATATAAAAGTGCCGGGTTCTTCTCATACTCTGTCTCAAGAGCGACCTTTCTTGCGTCCGCTGCACCTGTCATCAGGGCGTCGATATCTGCTCCGCTGACTGCGATCGGTAAAAGACCTACGGCTGTGAGCACGGAAAAACGTCCTCCAACGTCATCCGGAACAACGAAGCTCTCGTATCCCTCTTCGTTTGCCAGATTCTTTAAAGCTCCCTTTGCCTTGTCTGTGGTCGCATAAATTCTCTTGTTGGCCTCTTCCTTGCCATACTTGCCGATCAGCATTTCCTTGAATACGCGGAAAGCGATCGCCGGCTCTGTGGTTGTGCCGGACTTAGATATAATATTAATGGAGAAATCTTTTCCTTCCAGTACATCCTGAAGATCATGGATATATTTGCTGCTGATGCTGTTTCCTACGAAATAGATCTCAGGAGTTTTTCTCTTTCCCTTCGGCAGCACATTGTAGAAGCTGTGGGATAAAAACTCGATCGCAGCGCGGGCTCCGAGGTAAGATCCGCCGATACCGATCACGAGAAGCACATCGGAATCTCCCTGAATCTTTTCTGCCGCTTTCTTGATCCTTGCAAACTCTTCTTTATCATAATCAACCGGGAGGTCGATCCATCCAAGATAGTCATTGCCTGCACCGGATTTTGCTGTCAGGACATCTTTCGCGCCCATAACGGTGCTCTTCATGTTTTTCATTTCCTCTTCGCTGATAAATCCGGCTGTCTTGGAATAATCAAATACGATTTCTTTACCCATAACCCTGTCTCCTTTTCTTGTGTGAGATTCACAATCTCCGTTCGTTATTATACCACTTCGTGAAACCCTTGACAATGGACGGAAGCAATTTTATCGGCACTACATCTTCACTCATCATCCGCTTTCCTCCCCCAGGTTTTAAGCACTGCGCCGTGCTCCTGATTTTTCGATTTGTTTGCCGTTCTGTTTCACCGTCTGCCTTGTATTGTTAAAATATGGACTACCTTGCTGATTTTATACCCCGCCACTCTGCAATGTATTAAACAGCGTCTTCAGCATGTCCAGCTCCGCCGGCGGGATTGAATTCCGTATCAGATCCAGCCTGTCCGAATCTTTCAGCATCTCCTCCGGTTGCTCCCTGCTCGCGGCGATCTGCTTCAGGCTCTCGCTCAGATGATTGATACTCTGGGCAAGCTCCGTCTCACTTGTCGGTACTTTTCCGCCTGTTCCTGAATTTTCCTGTCCAATATCCCGGACATTTTGAACTGTGCCTCTATTATAATCGGCCTTTCCCGCCGTTTTTTTTGATGAACTGCCTGCGCTGTTCCCATTTACGGCCTGGTCGTCCTCATTTTCCTGGAACGCGGGTCCTTTTCCGTCCAGACGTGACGTTCTCCCGGTGTCCCTGGTCCTGGCGAGACTCCCTTTTTCCACCTGGTCCGTTTCCCCGTTCCCGTTAGCAGCCTGTGCGTCCTTCTTTTTTCCAAGGACAGAAAAGCGGCTGTTGAGCTTTTCTTTTCTCGCATTCTCCTGGTTTCTTCCATATCCAATGCCGCTGGTGCCTGAAAAATCTACGATATCGGAAGAGCCCACCGCCTTTTTCCGCTCCTGCCCGGCGTAGGCGCTGTTATCCACACTTTTATAAAAATGCGGAGAGTTTTCCACATAATCAACTAAATGATCCGCAAGCTGTTTCCGTTTTGTCCCGGCACCGATCCCGTTGTCCACAAATGCGAGGAACAATCCGCCAAAAACGCCCGCTGCCCCGTAGAGCACAATATAATAGTTGTCACACCGATACCAGTAAGCACCGAACGCCGCCGCTCCGCCTGCCATAAAGCAGAGGATCATCGCCTGCACCGACAAATTGTCCCACCCGTCAAGGCTCATGTGCATGAAACGGAATCCGTAGAGCTGTTTTTCTATGTACGCGTTCACATTTCGGATCCCGTGGTTAATAAGGAACACATTTTCCATGCGCTGTTTCAGCGCCTTTAAATTTTTATCCTTCGTGAGAGCCATGTTTCCGGTTTCTTTGATCAATCTTTTGTAGAGGCTGCCTGTTACGAGTGTGCTGAGTGTCCCGAGCGCACAGATCGCTGCCAGGACATAGAGCATTCTCCCTGTCTGTAAAAATTCCAGCATAATCAGTTCCCCTTTCTTCGTCCAGATCAATTCCAGATGATGCCACTAATTATACCGGCCTAGAATGTTTTTGAGAAGGTTGAGAACGGAAGAATCGTTCGTCAAATGGGGACAGGAATCGCGTTTTAAGGTGATAGTGGAGGTAAAATATTCTCGTAGAAAGTAGTTCTCGCAGCTTTCTTGCTCCAGAAAACTTTTTGAGTCTTCTCTTTTTAGATTCTCTTTACAAGTGCAAGCATCAGGTTCACGGAATGCTCAACAGCCTTTGCCTCAAACTCGCCGTAATCCATATGGGCGCTGTCATCTGCCTTGTCGGAGATTGCACGGACGATCAGGTACGGAACCTTGTTTAAGTATGCGGCCTGAGCGACTGCTGCACCTTCCATCTCTGTGCAGTACGCGTCGAAGGTGTCATGGATCCAGTTCTTTTTCTCCTTGCTGTCGATAAACTGGTCACCGCTGGCAACGCGTCCCTTGAAAGTGCTGATATCCGGGTTTGCCTCTCTGCATGCCTCTTCCGCGAGAGCTAAAAGTCGCTCATCCGCCGGGAATTCCTTCACGCCAAGCTGGGGAATCTCACCTGCCGGATATCCGAATCCGCCTGCGTCCACATCGTGCTGTACTGCAACAGTAGAGAGAACGAGGTCACCGATATTGATCTCATTTCTTAAGGAACCTGCGATTCCTGTATTTACGATTCCATCCACCTGATAAAGATCCACAAGGATCTGGCTGCAGATACCGGCGTTTACCTTACCGATACCGGAACGAACGATGACAACGTCCTTTCCCTCCAGTTTTCCCTTGCAGAAATTCATTCCTGCCACTGTCTTCATCTCTGTCTCTGTCATTTTCGCGCGAAGCTTCTCGACTTCCACTTCCATTGCTCCGATAATACCAAGCATTTGAATTCCTCCGTGTTGTATCATATGATTTTAGTCTGATCTCGAAAGCAGCAGTTCATCTGCTGCTCTTAAACATAGATTCTGTCTGAGTTTTAGACGCGTTCTTACCGTCTTTATCGTTCTCATTATACGGGATACAAAGCGGAAGGTCAAATAAATCCTTAGCTCATCCGCCGATAAAATCCTCAACTCATCCGTCGATCTCCAGAATGACCAAGTCACTAAGTTCGCTCGCTCTTCTACTCACCTCGAACTAAGCTGACCCGTTTTTAATAATTCCGATATTTGCTTCGTCTGTAACCTGTAAACTTATTTTTTCCGTCTGGAAATCTTGCTTTATCGCCTATCCTCAGCTCTTTCCGCGCTTCTCTTGACAACGATTCTCTGCTGTGAGTATAATAAGGATACTTTCAAACTGGCCGCAAGGTCATATTTTTTACAAACGGAGGTTTTTATATGGTATACAAGACACAGGGCACCTGCTCCAGAGAAATCCATTTTGATGTAGAGAACAACAAACTCAAAAATGTAAGCTTCGTTGGCGGCTGCAATGGAAACTTAAAAGGTATCGGCCTTCTCGTTGAAGGCATGGATATCGACGATGTCATCAAGAGAGTCGAAGGCGTAAGCTGCAACGGCCGCCCAACCTCATGTCCAGACCAGCTTGCAAGAGCTTTAAAGCAGTATAAGGAGCAGCAGGCTTAAACATCAAAAGTGAGTCATTTCCAGACGTAAAAATAGCCCCGCAAGAGGTTTGTTGTGCGCGGGGCTATTTCTTTTATTCAGTTCATAAATTGTCGAATCATTATTCTCACCGGCCTCGACCGGTTTTATCTACGGTGTCTTCCCATCAACCATCTCCCTTTATCAGTTTGTGTCTATATTATTCGGCCGAAATAATATACTAAAGTATTAAAGGTTAAACTGCATGGTCGGTGAGAAGAACACCGTCTGTCTGTGTGGATTTGCCTTCTGCATCATCGCCCCACTGAACTAAATGTATTGCACGAGCACGGTAATAACGATTAACTTCACATCCTGACACTGTAAATCCTACATGATATGATGTTAGGTTCTCATCTTCTTTAATAGTTTTTTCAAATTCCCAATGTCCAACCTGTACCCACTTTTCTTTTGATTCATCCCACATATCCAAAAATACAGATTGATAAATATCATCCACTACACTATGTGCAAATGTATCTACAGAAATATGTAATGTTCCATCTTGTTTATTAACCAGTTCCAACATTCCTGCTGAAAATACTATTCCTCTTGCACTGTTAGGTGTAATATCACCATCATTTACACATGTATCAGCTAATAGCCTACTTTGTGTGTATGTAGTTAGCAGACTATTCCTCACGTCTTTTAGTCCTGCAAACGCAGTTCCACACGTCATCAATGTAAATATTAGTGCCACCCCGATAATCCTTTTCATTGCTTTCATTCACTAATCTCCTTTACTTATTTTTATAAATATAAACGTATGTAAAAGAGATTTGTGACCGATTTTTAAAAAAAATTTAGATATTCTAATATTTTTTCAAATTCCTCTTTTTCTATATATCCAAATAAGTAATAATAGCTATTGTTTATTGTAATAAAGCATTCACATTCCTGATTGTTATCCTCTAAGTCATTAATATAATATTCTATATCTTTATTAATCCATTTGTTAAATATAATTCCTTCCTCATTTCTATCTGACTTTATTTCTGCAGAAACACTCATTTCCTTCTTTCGTTGAATAAGGTAAACACTTTTTCCGCAATAAGAAAATTCTATCTGCCCTCCGTCTTCATAAATATCATAATTTATAAACTGTAATTCTTTCGGAATATACCCCAATTTTAATACGGGAAGTCCTAATTCACTCTCCAATGCTTCATATGCCTGTTCCAATTTTGAATTACTTGGCATATTTTTATCATTATCTAGAGAAATTGTAGTCTCATTTCTTCTAACCTTTAAAAAATAACTCTTCTTCCCAATCGCCGTCCCCCCAAGCATCCCTGCAATCACTGCCACCAACGCCGCAGTAGCAAGGACCTTCTTCTTTCCGAATCGTATCACTTTCTTCTCATTCTTCTTTTTCTCTTCCGCTTCAGAGATTACTGTTACCGTCTTCTTTGGAAGCTCTTCTGCAATTTGAATGTTGGCTGATTCGTTCTGTGGAACCAGAGTCGGTGTCTGGGAGGCGGTTTCCTTTTCAAGTTCGGCTTTTCGTGCCAAGAAACGTTTCATGAGTCGATCTTCGGCGCCAGTGAAGTTTACATCTTTGAAAGTCTCGTTTGCCTGATCCAGCTGTTTTAACAGCTGATCATCCGAATAGCCAAACGCTTCCCGAAGACATTCGCTTATTTTCTGATCCTCACGATTCTCCGTGTCTGCCATGATTCAGCACCTCGCTTCTTCCTTTGTATCTATTAGGGGTTGACATTTCTCTTTCAGCCGTTACTATTAAATAGTCAGCAGCTGTGAAATTCTTGCTCCATGGAGGCAATTTTTATGAAAACCATTCTTCTCACCGGCGGTGGTACAGCCGGTCACGTTACTCCGAACCTTGCCCTGATTCCGTCTCTCAAGGCAGCCGGATATGATATTCGATACATTGGTTCCTACAATGGTATGGAACGCAAACTGATTGAAAACGCAGGTATTCCTTACGACGGAATCTCTTCTGGAAAACTGCGCCGATATTTCGATTTAAAGAACTTTACCGACCCATTCCGCGTATTAAAAGGTTACGCAGAGGCCTTAAAATTGATGAAAAAATACAAACCGGATGTTCTCTTCTCTAAGGGCGGCTTTGTTGCGGTTCCTGTTGTCCTCGCTGCAAAGCATTACCACATTCCGACGATCATCCACGAGTCCGATATGACTCCAGGTCTGGCAAATAAACTCTGCATTCCGTCTGCAAAATGGGTATGCTGCAACTTCCCGGAGACCTTAAAGTATCTTCCGGAAGGAAAGGCAGTCCTCACAGGATCCCCGATCCGTGCAGAACTCCTTCAAGGTGACCGTCTTGCCGGTCTGCAGTACACAAACCTCTCTGCGGCAAAACCGATTATTCTTGTAATCGGTGGAAGTCTGGGCTCCGTAAAAGTAAACGGCGCGGTCCGCAGTATTCTTCCAAAGCTCTTAGAACAATTCCAGGTGATCCATATCTGTGGAAAAGGGAACCTGGATGAGTCCCTGATTGGAACTCCCGGTTACGTTCAGTATGAATATGTTGACAGTCCGCTGAAGCACTTATTTGCGGCAGCTGATCTGATTGTCTCCAGGGCAGGTGCAAATTCCATCTGTGAAATTCTTGCACTCAGGAAGCCGAATGTCCTGATTCCGCTCTCCGCAGCGGCCAGCCGTGGAGATCAGATCCTGAATGCCAATTCTTTTGCAAAACAGGGGTATTCCACGGTTCTGGAAGAGGAGAAAGTGACTGACGCCACTCTTTTTGACGCGATTCACGATACCTACGAGAACCGCCGGACATTCATTGATAGTATGGAAAAGAGCCATTTAAATAATGCAATTGATACGATCATGAAATTGATCAACGATTGTGCTGATCACAAATGACCGCGGTCCATACGACTTTTCAGGTTTTCTCTTAAGTATTTTCTTGCTCTTGAAATTCGCGAACGACACATGTCGTTCGTGATTTCAAGACGCTCACAAATTTCTTCAGTCGTAAATCCCTGGATGAAATACATCACCGTGACATCCTTCCACGATTCCCTTAAACCATCCAGGACCTCGAAGATCTGACCGCAGCTTTCTCTGCTAATTACGGATTGCAGCGGATCGTATGTGGAAAGATCTGCGACATACTCCAGTTCACTCACATCTTCGTCCTCATTCGGCTTGATGCTTCGCTTCTCTTTTCTAAAATAGTCGATACATTTATTCTCGACAATACGCGCCAGCATCACTTTTATAGCTTTTTCACTCTCTAGCTTCCCGCCATAATCCGCCCGGTAGAACGACCAGAATGCTTCCATGACAATGTCTTCCACATCATCATATGGCACTCCGATCGCATAAGCCAGCTTCATATACATTTGAGCATATTTCGTAATCAGTACTTGCAGCAGTTCATCTTTGTCCTGCGGCATAAATTCTCCTTTAAAAATCTCTCTGATTACAGTGCATCTTTAATCTTTTCTGCTGTCTCAGCAAGAACCTCCGGATCTTCTTTTCCCGGTTCCCATCCAGCGATCACCGGACCGCCCTCATAGCGCGGGATCACATGTACATGGAAATGGAATACCGTCTGTCCTGCTGCTTCACCGTTATTCTGTACCAGGTTGAAGCCTGCGCAGCCCAGGGATTTCTTCATTGCGGTTCCGAGTTTCGCTCCTAACGGAAGTACTTTTGCAGCAATCTTCGGATCCAGCTCGGTAACGTCCTTAAAGTGTTCTTTCGGAAGGATCAGGGCGTGACCTTTCGCAGCCGGACCAAGGTCCAGAATTACACGGAAATCTTCATCCTCATATACAGTTGAGGAAGGAATCTCACCATTCGCGATCTTACAGAAAATACAGTTACAGTCTTTCATCTTTTGATACCTCCGTCCGCCCACCAGTCTCTGGCAGGCCTATGATATAAAATTATAGCAAGCACAAAGCCTATTACAAGGCCAGACAGGTGTGCGATATTGTCCACACCGGTGCTTGTATATCCTAAATACAGGGAGAAAAAGATCATGATCACAAGTTGTCTTGTATTCAGATCTTCCAACTGCCCTCTGTTGGCCGTAACCACATAAAGCAGGCCGCCGACCACTCCAAAAATTGCGCCGGATGCCCCGGCTGATACTGTCATTGTATCAGCTGTGTGCGCCATCATAGACACCCAGTTCGAGCCAATTCCGCAGAGCAGGTAAAATATCAGGTACTTCACATGTCCCAGTGCCCGTTCCAGGTTGTCCCCGATCACAAACAGGACCAGCATATTGTTCATAATATGCCGGATTCCAAAATGCATAAACATCGCTGTCAAAAGCCGGTAATACTCACCGTCCTCCAGGACTGCAGGTGCAAACATCGCGCCCTTTGTATACATGAAATACGCGTCCTCCGAGGAATCTGTGATCTCCAGATACAGGAAAAACAGCACATTCAGAGCGATCAGAAGTCCATTTACATAAGCCTTCTTTCCATATCGGCTTCCCATGGGTCTCATCCTTTCTACTCTGTTATTTCATGACGCCAAGTCCTTTTGCGATGATCGTGATAAAGTCCTGGACATTCGTCACGATAGTCGTTGCGGAGAGGCTTCCGCGGTCCATCAGCTTGTTTACCACAAACTCGTCCGCATCAACAGTATAGAGATATACCGGGCGGATCGTTCCGTCCTTCATAACGCGGAATGACGGAGTCATATTGCCCGTGGCAATCGTGTGAAGCATTGTAGCTAAGCAGATCACACAGGTGGCATCCCGCACCATATCGCGCATGGCGCTCTGTCCTTTATACGCGTCTCCGATGACTTCCGGCATTGGACCGTCATCGCGGATCGAACCGGTCAGAACAAACGGAACATGATTCTTCACGCATCCATAGATAATACCATTGTCAATGTGATTATCCTCGATAAATTTCGGAATGGAACCGCTTCTGCGGACCTTATTTAGTACATCCAGGTGGTTGTAATGGCCATTCGGCTGGGATACCTGCGTGTAGATATCCTGTCCTAGTGCCGTATGCAGCAGCGCGCCCTCCAGGTCGTGGGTCGCGAGCGCGTTTCCTGCCATCAGACCGTGGGCATATCCGTTATCGATCAGGGACTGCATTGCGTTTCTCGCGTCATAGTCGAAGGAAAACGCCGGTCCCATGACCCAGACGATCTTCCCATGTTCTTTTTCATAGCGAAGAAGGTCCATCAGGCGGTCATAGTCTCTCGCATAGGAGGTCTCCCTGCTTCGTCCCTGGCGGAACACAAATTTATCCGCAAGCGCGTCCGCTTCTGTCTGGAATCCTGTACTGTGGACATAAATTCCCTCCTCGCAGGCTTCGCTCCGTCCAAGAATAACCTTGTCACCTTTTTTGAGATTTCTGTTTTCGACTACCTCCAAATGTCCGTCCGGGCAGATCACAACGCTGGAATCCATGCGGCTCTCTTCCGCTAACACCCACTTGCCCTGGATCTTAAAATATTCCGGGAACATAGATGTGCTGTGAAAGTATTCTGGGGCAACCCCATCGATCTCCACGATTTCCCATTTCGCGTCAGGGGCCTTGATAAACTGTTCCTTTGAAAAATCGGGCTGATGATATTCTGGCATCTGAAAAGCCATAATACCCCTCCTTTCATCATTGATGGATATATCATAGACCAAATGTCCGAAAAACACCACCCCTGTTTTGTATTTTTACTTTCTCTTTAACGGAACTTTTACCCAGGAGATCCTACAAAAAACGGTATCTCTGATCCGCAAAAGAGAGCATTTCCCCTGGTTCTATATGAATACTCTCATTTGTCTCCAGGAACCGCCCATTTACACTGGTTCCATTCGTTGAATTGAGATCCGTGATCATATATCCGTCCTTATCTTCTTCAATTTTCGCGTGGATCCGGCTGATCTGAGGCAGATTCAGGCAGAAATCCGATATTTCCCGGTTCTTTCCAATAATAAACGGGAAATATCGGACCAGGACGTCCTCGCCCCCATTTTCCGGGACGAGACGTCTTGTCGCCGGGTATATCTGTCTTCCCGTAAGAAGCACTGTCTGCATTTCATCAGATTCTCTTTGTCTTACATCAGTTCTTAAGTCATTAGGATCAGTATAAATGCCATTCTCATTATTTTCTGCATCTCCCCACACTTCCGCCATATCTCTCCGGTATTCAATTTTGTCCGGCATTCCTCCGCGCTCCCTGTCCTCTTCTTCCCGGAACTCAACTTCCCAGTCCTCTTCTGTTTCCCCGGTCTCTTCTTCATCTTTTTTCACACGAAAGAATATCACGCCGGCCATCAGCACACCTTCCGCCGCAAGGATTCCCCATTTCCATTCCAGAATCCGATCGATTCCGACGATAAAGTAAACTGCCACCGGAACAGCTGCCATCAAAACCGCAAACAGCACTGAAAACAAGTTTTTCCCGTGCTTCAGCCCTTTCTCCTCTGCCAGTTCTTCTGTCTCGCCTGAAAGATCCGTTTTCTTGATCTCAGAATATCTGTACTTTCCTTCTGATCCATTTTGCTTTTCTCCCTGATGTCGCGGCAGCTCTCCTGCTGCCCCTGTCCCATATTCCCTGACCATTTTTCTCTCTGCTTCATATAACTTTTCCTTTCCAGTGTTTTCCCCGAAAATATCTTCTTTCCCGTCTCTTTCTCCCGCCCGCAGACATTTTTCCAGATCCCGGATCCCCAGATTTTCCTTTTCTCCTGCCCGAAACAGAGCGAATGCCAGAACTACCGCGTCTCCGTCTGTGTGATCCACATGGTCCAGAATATACCGTGCCAGTTTCCGGAAACTCTCCTCAAACTGACTGCCACTCCCTGGAAGAAGGCAGAAATTCGCTTTCAGGTCATCCGGATCCACATAGATCATATCCGGTTCCAGACAAAGCTGGTCTCCGTCCATCAGGAACCTTTCCAATGCCGTCATGGTGACGACCAGATCACTGGTGATCTGCCGGATCTCCTTTGCCTTAAATGACCGGTATTCCATCATTCTGGCTAGCGACTGTCTCGACGTGATATTAAAATACAGGAATGTCTCCCCATCGATCCTTTTTTCCTGAAACGGCAGAAGTCCGTTGATCCTGTTTTCCGACAGCATCCGCAGCGCATAGGATCCCCCGATCTCTTTTTCCGGGTGCAGTACCATGTAATTTCGGTTCATTTCTCGTTTAAATTCTGTTTTCATCAGTCATCGATCCTGTCTTTTATTTTCTTCAAGGCGTCCTGCTGCCGCAGAAAAGTCTCCGGGTGGATATCCGCCCGCTCTATATGAAGACTCCAGTCCCCCGCCGCCGCGTCACCTTCTGCCGTCAGCGCTCCCAGATTCAGATGGAGCTCATATGCTCCCAGATAAAGCCTTGGGTTCCCCATCTGGCTTCCCTCCTGCTCAAAAGAATCTATCGTTTTTTTCTCATTGACGTTATTTCTGGCCCGCTCCAGTGTTTCCTCCAGGATCATACTGCCAGTCACCGTATCATGGACCGTATAGGCATATCGGATAAATGCCGCCAGGGATAGTAAGACCACCGAAAGAATTATGGATGCCTCTACCGTTATGCTGGCGCTGTAATATTTCTTTATGCAAGTCGTCTTTCTCATATCATCCTCATAAGCACCATCCACAGTGACGCAGGTAAAAGAAACGGCAAAAACGGCAGCCGCAGTTTTCGGATATTTTCCCTTCCAGTTCCGATCTGTGCGCCGACCATTATCGCAAGCCCAAATATTCCGCAGAAAATCTGCCCGGAGATCAATAACATCACACACTCCTGCCACCCAAGGAAAAATCCGGATACAATAAAAAACCACCCGTCGCCCTCACCCAGGAGCCCCCTTGTCAACATTCCAATCAGCAAAAGCGTAATTCCAGGAATCATCGCCAGAACGATCTCCCCCGGAAGCCGTTCCTTCCATATGCAGGTTATGATCCCTACTGCCGCTCCGCCCGCCAGTACCTCCAGGCTGATGCTTCTCGTTCTGAGATCCTGCCAAGCTGCGGTTCCTAAAAAAACAAAAAACAGATTCATTCTGTCTCCCCCTTTTTCCTCACACAGTATGAGCACAATCCCAGATGTTCCGCCTCATCCTTCGGTACTTCCCGCACATAGGATATCATAGACCTGCAATTTTTATTGCAGTGATAGTGCTCGCCTGCCGTCGTGATATAGACGGTCTCCGATCCATCTCCCTTTTTCCCGCAGACGGCACAGGGCGTTCGCTTTTCTCCGGGAACCTTGCCGTTTTCTGCCTCAGATCTTGTGACAGTCATGTACTCATTCGAAATATAATGGCAGTCCCGGAACAGGTGATATCTCCCTATTCCGGCCCCTACATAGACCATCTCCGTCTGCTCATCCCCATCACCATCTTGAGAAGTCCCGTCTCCCTTTAATTTCCCGGGAATTCCGATCCAGGACCTCCGTTTCACAGCCACAGTCTCCGTCTGTTTTCCCAGAACTGTCTCAAAAAATGGAATCTCCTCCTGATACTCCGCCGCAAACTCGATCTCACCGTTCTCTCCGTATACATCTGCCTTTTTCACCGTCACATGATCCGCGTACTGCCCGACTTTTCCCCGGATCCAAAGAGCTGCCGCAGCGTCCGTACAGAATGCCGGCAACTCACTGTCTCCGGTTTCCATCGACTCCGCCAAAATCCCATATTGACTGATCTCCTCGCCAATCCGCTCCATGGCAGTCTGAACCTTTCTCTGCCTGTCAAGCCAGATAACTGGTTGGAGAAGTGCCAGAAAGAAAAACAGGGCGAGTGGAAGGACAAGCGCAGCTTCCACTGTCATGGAGGCCGGGAGTGAGGAGGTGCATGGATGCGCTCTCCTTGCCAGCAGGGGATCATGTACTTGGAGAGACATATTTTTCCTATAAGAATGGCATTGCTTATTCATTTCATCAAAACTGGCAAAGAAGAGCACAGCCATACACCTCCTTTATCTAAATTAAATGTAACTACTCAGTACCTTCATAGTTACAATCAGGAATCTATTCCAGATCGGCTGCGCCGATGGGATTTTTGTCTTCCAGATTATGTTTTCTTACAGTCAGATGATGGGGGCTGTTTCCACAGCATTAATACGATCCCGCCACATACACAGTTCCCTTATATTCCTCTTTCTGAAAAAACATATGCTTCTGCAAAACCTCCGCCTCGATCTCAATCTGGTATGCGCAGTTCGCCACTGAGAAATCCGCCTGTTTCGTCCGGATATTCCACTGGATCAGATCCATCATCCGGAAATTTCTTGTTTTCCGATCCATGAGAAAGATCAAGCAGCTTAAATACTCCGTATATGTTCTTCCATCCCCGGAGCATTCCCCTGTCTCCTTCAAAAACGACTGATCCAACAGCCCGGAAAGACAGGTCTTCCAGGTTCCTTCTGTCTTCCAGAACGGTATCTTTCCGCCCGCCAACAGCATTTTTACATCCAGCACTGCCTCCCCGAATGCCCACAGCGTCAGGATAAAAAAAGACAACGCCATCTGCGCTGGTACGATTCCCACCGCCACTGCTGCCGCCAGGGCATCCGCCTCCGCCTTTTTATCCGGAGAATTCAGCAAAAACAGTAAGTTCATTGCTCCTCTGAGTGTAAGTACCTGGTTCACAGCATCCTTTAAGTTTTCCCGGTCCGATTTTTTTCCTGCAAGAAGATATTCCATCTCATATCGCAATGCCGATGGTTCTGATTCATTTTCTTTTAAGAATGAAGAGAAATACAGCGGAACATATGCATTTACAGCCATCTGTCTCGATGCCGCCTCCAAAAGCCCGGTTCCCTCTGTATCTGAGCTTTCCGTATCATTCTGATATTTCGACGCGGACGGAATTCCTTTTAAGGAAACAGCGTTCTGCGAGATCGCCGTTCCGGCAGGAAGAAGAATATCCAGCAGTTCTTTGTCAAAAAGCTCCTCCAGGCGGTCCAATGCAGCCGCTTTCTTCTTATCCTTCGGCCCAGAAGCCACTGACTCCAAGTTCTCCATCTCCTCCACGCACTGACTGATCTGCTCCCATTCTGTTTCTTCCTCCTCTTCATCCTCCGCATCCGATTCCATATCGAGAAGCCCGCATGCCTCCTCCAGAAGCTCCAGATTCCGCTCGGTTTGCGTTTCATTCTGCCGATATCCCTCAAGCCGCTCCTTTGCGCTTTTGACCACCTCATTACATGTTGATATTTCCTGTCCCAATGTCCCGGACGCTGTCTCGTCTTCCAGCTGTCCGGAATCCATTTTTTTGTTCTCTGTTTCCAGGCGCTCCAGTTCCTTCTGAAACTGTTTCACCAGACCCGGAAATCCTTTTAGTTCCCGCTTTAAAACAGCCGCATGCCTCTTAAATGCAGCCGCTCTCTCATCATCTGCCGCATCGCAAAGCTTTTCCCGAGTTTCTTCTATCGTCTTCAGTGACTTTTCAACCGCCTGCCCCGCCTTTTCCAGCCTGCGCACCGAACGCCCGGATCCGCAGCAGGAATCATACAGAGTATGGAAGTCTCCCGCTTTCTTTACCTGCTCCGCTTCCTTCAAAACCCCGCTTCCGGACACTGCAAGCTCCGGGAGACGGTACTTCATATAGGCAGCGATCTCCTCCTCAAGCCATCTCCCATTCTCATCCACCATACGGGACATTCCGGAGAGTGTTACGTTTTTCCGTCTTGCCGGATACATATTTGCCTGTTCCAGATAGAAATCGAGATAGCGGCCGAAGGTCTCCTTGATCGCCGCCTCCGATTCATATTCCAGAAATAGGAGCTGATAGCGATCCCATAAATTTCGGTTATAGTAACTCATCACCGATGACACCGCCGAATCCGATGCCATCCGAAGATACAGTCTCGCTCCCGCCGTTCTCGCCGATTCCACAAGTCCTAGGACAAGTGACAGCACACATATCAGCGTCAGACTCAGAAAAACCGTAATCTCTCCCCGGTACCTCATCTAATATACCTCTTTCGCCTGTTTGTTGATCTCCGTAAAGATTGCCGTCAAAAGCTTGTTGATCTGGGTCTTAAACACAATGACAAGCCCAATGAGCACTACGAGGATCAGAACCACCTCAATAACTCCAACGCCATCTTCTTCCATAAGAAATCTCTTCAACTGCATACATACACCTCCCATATCCCTTCTGGATCTTCTCATTCCTGCCGCAGGCATTTTCCGCCGTGCGGCTAAAACATAAAGGATCCTTTTTTCAGTCTCTACAGTGACAAAAATGCCGGTGCCACCACCATGACCATCACAACTCCCAGCATGAGAAACATCGGGATCAGAAGCTTTGTGGACGCCTCCTCGCCTTTTCGGAGCGCAAGTTCTTTTCTCTGACGGAATGCCGTCTCCATCTCCTCCTCGAGAAGCCGCCTCAGATCTTTTCCTCCCGTACTCACACTGTTTCCGAGCAGGGACGCAAATTTTATATAGCATCCCAGACCGATCCGCCGTCCAAACTCCCCGTATGCCCGGATCTCAGGTGTCCCTGTCTCCATCTGGTTCAAGGCAGTCCTCATCTCCCGATATACCGGATGGATAAGCACTGTATTTTTGCTCTCTGCATCCACGACCTGCTTTTTCCATGCCTGGCGGACCGGATAACCGGCCCCGGTCAGAACCACAAAGTCCGACAGCAGCTCCGGATAGTCCAGGATCATCCGGTCTTCCCACTGCTTTTTCGCTTCCTTTGCGTCACTCTTTTCCTTCAGGAACAGACATAGCGCCGCAGCGATCCCCAGAAAGATCAGTCCGCCGTTTCCGCATCCATCTGCCGACCGATAATGGAGAGTTCTCCCGTCAAAAGTTTCTGGAAGCACCACCTGTCCTGTCTCCAGATCTTTCTCCGCAAGCTTCCCCAAAAACGCGGAAAATGTTTCTCCCAACGTCTCGGTCTCTGGAAACACCGTCACAGGAATCTCCACCCAGGTAACCGAAGATCCGTTCATAAGTCCTGCCCGCAGAGTCACCGTTTTCCCGCTCTCAGGCATCTCAGATCCGATCAGTCCCATATCGCTCACGGTCTCGGGGTCCCCGGACTCCCATTCAACAGAAAGTCCATACTTTACGAGGGTCCTGGTAAGGTTCAGGTCACTCTGTACCTTCGAAAGAGACGAATTTCCCCCTAATATCTCCCCCTTCAGGTACTCCATGATCCCCGGAAGTTCTTTCTGAACCTCCGCGTCTGACATTTTCCTCTCAGGAACCGTGACTTTCACCTGTTCCTCCCCGTTTTCCAGGCCTTCCACAAGAAGCTCATACTGCCGGTCCCCGCCGCCATACTCATTTCGGGCGAGAACCCCGTCACGGACAGGATCCCATATTTCTCCTACCGCCTCCGATAACCCGTAAAGCACAAAACCAGAGAGCACACATGCCGCATACTTTCCATACTCGTTTCCGTACTCGTTCAACCTGCCTCTTCGCGTTTTTTCTCTCATATTTCGATCTCCAGGAAATAATCAGCCAGCCAGCATGAAGCGAGATAGACTGCAAGGCAGACCGTCATCAGCATCCGTCCGATCAGAGTTGTATACAGAATCCCAAAGAACCCCGGTGACGTCAGCTCAATGTAGATTACGATCAAGACGGGAATCCCACTCATGATCCTTTGCTCCATGCGTTTTGATGCCGTTGCCGTCAGGATCTCCTCCTGGATCCGGATCTTTTCCCCGATGATCTCTGCGGTCCTGGTGATGATCCGCATCAGTTCTCCGCCGCTTTTTCTCGCCGCAAGAAACACGTCCGCAAAATTTTTTACATCGTCCAGGCCGCTTCTCGCCGCAAAGTCCCCCAAAGCATCCTCAAATGTCAGATTCATCCGGACCTTTCGCAGGATCAGCCGGATCTCCTTCGCGATCATGGAATCGCTCCCGTGGATCTCCTCCATCTCCTTTAAGCTCACCGCAAACGCATTCTCTACCGAATACCCCGCATTCAGCCCTGATGCCACTGCGAGGATCGCGTCCTTAAACTCTCCCCGCAGTTTTTCCATCCGCCTCTGCTTCAGCTTTTTCTTTAAGGCCAGCGGAAACAGGATCCCCGCCGGAAAAATAAGCAAAATCAAAAGGAAACTCCGGTAAAACACATAGTCCAGCACCGCTGCCAAAAGAATTCCTTCTGCCCCGTAAAGCACCCACTCCCTTCGGCTCAGCGTATACGTCTCATACTCGATACCCTGCAAGTCTGAGTTTTTCCCGGTGCTTAAGCGTTCCGATCTGCTCAAGACTTCCTTCCACTTTCCCTGTATTTCCGAAACCGTCTCCTGCTTTTTCCGCTTCACGGAAGGTAAACAGGGGATTGAGGATGATCTCGCCGTTTTCAAATCTGTCCACCTCCTCGATCGCCGTTACTTTTCTCGTCTTGTCCCGCATTCTTGACACATGGACCATAATGTCCACCGCCGACGCGATCTGGCTCCGGATCGCCGCCAGCGGCAGATCAGCTGCCATCAGCACCATAGTCTCAAGCCTGGACAGCATATCCTTCACACTGTTGGCATGTCCGCTGGAAAAGCCGCCGTCATGTCCTGTGTTGAGACTCTGTAAAAGGTCCAGCGCCTCTTTTCCACGCACTTCACCGATAATCAACCTGTCCGGCCGCATACGAAGGGCCGCCCGGATCAGCTCCCCGATCCCAATAGCCCCGGCACCTTCCGCATTGGCTTCCCTCGTCTCCATCCGCACCAGGTTTTCGATGTGGTTTAACTGCAGCTCCGCTGCGTCCTCGATCGTGATCACGCGCTCACCGGGCGGGATAAACTCTGAGAGTGCATTCAAAAAGGTCGTTTTTCCCGCTCCGGTTCCGCCGCTGACGAAAATGTTGTACCGCGCAGCTACAAGTGTTTTTAAGAGGTCCGCGGCTTCCGGGGAAATACTTCCATAATCCAAAAGGCGTTCCATCGTCATTGGCTCCGGGAATTTCCGGATCGTCAAAATCGGACCGTTTAACGCTATCGGCTCCAACACCACATGAACTCGGGATCCGTCTGAAAGCCTGGCGTCCGCCAGCGGCATCGACGTGTTGACGATACGGTTCACACTGCTGACGATCTGCTGGATCAGATCTTCCAACTGCTCCCTGGATTCGAAAGACTTTTCCCACCGCCCGATCTTTCCCCCTGTCTCTACGAATACCTGGTCCGGCCCGTTCACCATGATCTCCGTCACCCTCGGATCGTCCACCAGCTCCTGCAGGATATCCAGACGTCTGAACGAATCAAAGAGTTCCCGGTGAAGCTTCAGACGCTCCCCAAGTGTCTGCGGGAATTCCTCCGGCTGTTCCTCCATACAGGCATCCATCCTCCGATCGATAAGCTCCGCGATCTCCTCGTCCGACATCTGCCGGTCATATGTCATCTCTGCCAGGATCTGCTCCCGCAGCATCTGTTTCAGCTGTCCCATAAGTTCCTCTGTCCTTTCAGCAGGCTCCTCACAAAATCACCCATATCCCCCCACAGAAGTTCCTGGGGAAAATGCTCCATTCTTCTCCCGCCGGTCACCATCGGCACATGGATCTTCTGGATCTTTTCCATGACCGCGCCGTTTCCCACTGCCTCCAGGTATTCCTCAAACTCCCGCATTTTTTCTGCAGAAAACGGGTCCTCCCGGATCGGCGTGTAGATCACCTGGCATTTTTCCAGTAACGGCAGCGCATCCCGCCCGTAATCCCCCACATCGAGAACCAGCGTCGTATAATTTCCTTCCTGCAGGATCCGTTCCAAAAGATCCGCCATCTCCTGCACCGACAGCTGCGTATAGTCCTGTGGAATGCGGATCGGCGGGATCCACGCCATGTCCCCCAGATAATAGACGATAGAATTCAGCCGGATCACATGAAAACGATCCTGTTTATAGTAGTAGATGAGGTCAGAAAGATCACGTTTCCACCGCTCATTTAAGAGTCCTGTAAACCCCGTAAAGGTATCCAATGTCACAAACAGGACCTTCTCCTCCTTAGCAAGGATCTGTCCGATTGCTAACGCCAGGCATGTCTTCCCGCATCTTCCGATGGGCGAGTAGACTCCGATGATCCGCCTGGACTGCCCCATAGCTCCAGCAGTATTGGGTCTGATTCCCGGAATCTCACTGTAGGCAGCCATCACCTCCCGGATAATATCGTCCCCGGATTGGAACTTATAGATCTCCTTTCCAGAATCCATCTGCTTCTCTGTCTCCTCAGACATATAGATCTTCTGGGCCGACGGGATTCCGGAAATATCCCCGGAATCCGTCCGTTCCCCCGAGAGCAGAACGTCGATCTCATGCTTTTTCGCGTACTCCGCCAGCTTTTCCTTTGAAGTAAAGGCCTGGGCGATAAAAACTCCCTTTTCCTTTCGGTTTACATAATCAGACAACCGTTCCGCATACCTGGTATCCGCGTCATAAACCGCCATCAGCTTTTTCATGTCTTCTCATTTCCTTTCCCCCGCCGGAATCAGACTCCGGCATACGTTCAATCAGACCGCTAAGCAGTCTTGTAAGATATGCGTTCCCGTCTCTTTACTGGATCAGTAAAAACAGACAGTACCCCGCAAACAGATACGGCCCCAGCCGTAAAAGACTTTCTTTTTCAAAATACCCCGGATATTCCGTAAGCCGCCCTTTAATTCCCGTCTCCACCGCAAATCTGGCGGCCCGCTCCAGGCGGAACCAGACAGTTCCCTGCTTGATCATCCGGTAAGACGCCGCTGCGGCAGCAAAGACCATTCCAAGACCAATTACAAGCATGCCATCCCAGACTCCCAGAAATCCAGTGACTACTCCCATAAGCTTGATATCCCCCGCGCCGATGGTCCGGCACAGGAAAAACGGGTAAAAGACCGCGCATGTCCCCACAAACCGCAGGATAAATGATCCAACCTCGATAAACGCCAGAGTCACCAAAGGCTGCGCCCCCGACGACCTGTTGCTTTCTACAAAAGCAAGGACTATTCCAGCCGCGATCCCTACTATGATCTGAATGTGAAAGATCTTTCCTTTCTTTCAGTCTGTCACCGCTGCGGACAGCAAAACTGCAAACAATACCACGATAAGATCACCTCCCGCACAGCCATCTTTTCCAATCACCTTCCCCGGAGAACAGAATTCTCCCGAAAGGATCAAAAAAGAGCCTTTTCCCAGTTACTGCAATTCAAAAATCAATACGTTAAACGGATTTCATGCCCTGAATCCGGGCATCCGGCGAAGCTGCCGGTCATACATCTGCTATCTAGAAATGAAGAACTCATTTCTGAATGTGCCCCTATTATCTCTGAATTTTGGCCGAAAGTCAATTTCAGTTTCGTAAAATCAAGGTGCCATTTTTCGTCAAATTTTACTAAAAAATATTATGTCGCCCATCATTTTCCAGAAATGTTGAACAATTCATTGACGCAATTCAGGAAAAATGGTAAAATGCAATTAAGTTTAAATTTTTAAACCAAAACATTCCGGAAAGGAGAGAATTCATGATCGCAGAAAATCTTCTGGGCGATATCTTTGAAGAGTGCATTCCTTTATTTATTGCGCTCGGTGACCGAACAAGACTGACGATCCTGCAGTGTCTCTTTGAGACGCAGACCACTGGTGAAGGACGGATCCCCGGCTTAAATGTCAACGAGATCACGGACCGGACAAGTCTCTCCCGCCCTGCTGTCTCTCACCATTTAAAGATTTTAAAAGATACCGGCCTGATCGATGTTTTAAGAAAAGGCGTGTGCAATTATTATTATCTCACAAACAAAAGCGCCATCGACAAGCTCGGTCGTCTGAAAGAAGAGCTTGAAAAATATCCGGAATCCTGAATATTCCGGGTGAATGATCCTCATACTACCAATTACAGAAACTTCTGGTTTTCTCCACAGACAGACGCGCCGCGATCCGGCAAAGCCTATCTGTGAACAAAATTCGGCAAAACAGCCTTCGGCCGCCTGAAACAGACTGCTGTTGGCACTATCCGTAAAGGAATTGGGGTATGATATTTATGTTTTTTTCGAAAAAAAATGCTTCCAAACAGGCTTACCGCCGGGAAACAAATGAACTGAAGCGCCAGATCGAGCTCAGCAAAACGGCGATCTTATCCGCCCAGAACCAGTTCGAACAGGTCGTTGACCCGACCTTAGTCGACTGCTATATCTATGAGCTGAACGCCGCGCAGCTCCGGTATCAGTTTCTTCTCCGCCGCCTGAAAAAACGGGAGCTTCAGGAGGTCTGATAACCATGCATACCTGGTACGAACAGGCTGTCTTTTACCATATTTATCCCCTTGGACTTTTGGGGGCAGAAAAAACAAACACGCTCACAGAGACCGCCCACTGGCTCACGGAGCTTGAGTCCTGGATCCCGCATATCAGCGACTTAAATGGCTCCGCGATCTACATCGGACCGCTCTTTGAGTCCTGCACCCACGGCTACGATACAAAAGATTTCCGTCTCGTGGACCGCAGACTTGGTTCCAACGAAGATTTTGCCCGTTTTGTGCGCCTCTGCCATGAAAACGGAATCCGCGTTGTGGTGGACGGCGTCTTCAACCATACCGGACGTGAGTTTTTCGCTTTCCAGGATATCCGCGAAAAGCGGGAAGCTTCCCCGTATAAGGACTGGTACCGCGGCGTAAACTTCGGCTGGGGAAGCCCTTTGGGTGACCCATTCGGCTACGAGGCCTGGCAGGGACATTTCGAGCTCCCCTGCTTAAATCTCTGGAACCCGGAGATCCGCCAGTATCTGTTCGACTCGATCCGGTTCTGGGTCGACAACTTCAATATCGACGGGATCCGCCTGGACTGCGCGAACGTCCTGGATTTCGGGTTCATGAAAGAGCTCCGGGAAAAGACCTCCGCCATGAAACCTGATTTCTGGCTCATGGGCGAGGTGATCCACGGCGAATATAACCGCTGGGTGAACCCGGAAATGCTGCATTCCGTGACAAACTATGAGCTTCACAAGGCGCTCTACTCCGGTCACAATGACCACAACTACTTTGAGATTGCCCACAATGTGCGACGTCTGGAGGCGGTGGGAAGATCGCTTTACACCTTTGTGGACAACCACGACGAGGACCGGATCGCAAGTAAATTAAACAACCTGGCAAACCTGTTTCCGGTGTACCAGCTTCTCTTCACTCTCCCCGGAATTCCTTCTGTCTATTATGGAAGTGAGTGGGGAATTGAAGGAAAGCGTTCCAGAACATCCGATGAGGTCCTTCGCCCGGCACTCAACCTGTCTGACATGCTTGGAAAAGCTCCGGAGCTCGCGTCCCACATCGCGGCACTCGGAAAAATCCACACAGAAAATGACGCGTTCCACAACGGCTCCTACAAGGAACTTCTCCTCACGAACCGCCAGTATGCTTTCAGCCGGTCCGGGGAACATGGAACCGTGATCTCCGCTGTCAATAATGATGAACAGCCGGCATCCATCTCGATCCCGCTGCCATGCGCAGCCTCAGATGTTGTATCCCTGCTGCCCGGAGAGATCCCATTCTCCCTCGAAAACGGCAGACTTTCCGTCACGCTCCCGGCAAACGGCGGCGCGATCTTTAAACTTCAGGAGGTTTAAGTGATGACAAGAACAAAGAAAACCACAGCTCCTGCCAAAACAAAGGAGATCGGTCTCGGTTTCATCACCGAACTGGACCGGTATCTCTTCGGACAGGGGACCCATTATAAAATCTTCGAAAAACTTGGTGCACATCCAAAGACTTATAAGGGGAAAGCCGGAATGTATTTTGCCGTCTGGGCTCCCCACGCAAAGGCCGTCGGTGTTGTGGGCGATTTCAACGGCTGGGATCCGGACGCCGCACCGATGTCCCCGTTAGCTGACTCCGGAATCTACGAGGCGTTTATTCCCGGCGTCGGTCTCGGAGAACTCTATAAATTCGCGATCACCACACAGGAGGGAATGATCCTGTTCAAGGCTGACCCGTATGCGGTCCATGCGGAATTCCGTCCGGGAACCGCTTCTATCACAGAAGACATTAACGGCTTCAAATGGGATGACGCAGCCTGGATGGAGACAAGAAAAAAAGCTGATCCTGTGAAATCCCCGATGGCAATCTACGAGGTCCATCTCGGTTCCTGGCGCAAGAAAGACCGTCCACAGAAGGAAGGTTACTATACATATATGGAAGCTGCCCACGAGCTGGCTGATTATGTAAAGAAGATGGGCTACACCCACGTAGAACTCATGGGAATTGCGGAACATCCATACGACGGTTCCTGGGGCTATCAGGTTACCGGCTACTACGCGCCGACTTCCCGTTACGGCACTCCAAAAGAGTTCATGTACTTTGTGAACTACCTCCACAAAAAAGGGATCGGTATCATCCTTGACTGGGTTCCGGCCCACTTCCCGAAGGATGCCCACGGACTTGCCGACTTCGACGGTCAGCCGCTCTATGAATACGCAGATCCGCGAAAGGGCGAGCACCCGGACTGGGGCACAAAGGTCTTCGATTACAGCAAAAATGAGGTCAAAAACTTCTTGATCGCTAACGCCCTCTACTGGGTAGAGAACTTCCATGTTGACGGTCTCCGCGTAGATGCCGTCGCGTCCATGCTGTACCTGGATTACGGCCGCAGCGATGGAAACTGGGTTCCGAATAAGTACGGCGAGAACAAGAACCTCGAAGCCATCGAGTTCTTCCGCCATTTGAACAGTGTCCTCACCGGACATCTCACCGGTGCCATGATGATCGCTGAGGAGTCCACCGCATGGCCGGGTGTCACAAAACCGCCGGAAGAGGGAGGTCTCGGCTTCACCTTCAAGTGGAACATGGGCTGGATGCATGATTTTCTGGAGTACATGAAACTGGATCCATATTTCAGAAAATTCAACCACAATAAGATGACATTCGGCATCACCTACGCCACCAGTGAGAATTATATCCTGACGCTGTCCCACGACGAGGTCGTTCACCTGAAGTGTTCCATGATCAACAAGATGCCGGGCTTAAATGGTGACAAGTTTGCGAATCTGAAAGCAGGATACACCTTCATGATGGGGCATCCGGGAAAGAAGCTCCTGTTTATGGGCCAGGATTTCGGTCAGTATCATGAGTGGGATGAGAAGGTTTCCCTCGACTGGTATCTCGCCGACGAGCCGCTTCACAAAGACCTGCAGAAATATTACAGCGACCTGCTGCATGTATACCAGAAATATCCGGCACTGTGGCAGCTGGATTCCGACTGGAACGGTTTCCAGTGGATCAACGCCAACGATGGTGACCGCAGCATCTTCAGTTTTATCCGCCGTGATGAGACGGGCAAGAAAAATCTCTTATTCGTCATTAACTTTACACCGGTTGCACGCGACGATTACCGGGTAGGCGTTCCGAAGTCCGGAACCTACTCCCTGATCCTGGATTCCGAGCATGGGCTCTACAAGCGCGGCGAGCATGCATTCTCCGCCCGCTCCAAGAAGAGCGAGTGCGATGGCCAGCCATACTCCTTTGCGTATCCGCTGCCGGCGTACGGGACTGCAATCTTTAAGTTCAACTAAAAATATATATTTTGCAAGTAACACATCCGTCCTGAATCCACTAAAAACAGGTTCAGGACGGATGTTCTGATTTTCACAAACAGCACACCCAGATACATATTTTCAGGAAATTCTGACACATGCAGCTTTGTTGCAATTTCCCACATAAAAAGGCACTGCCCGCCTCCCATTCTCCTCAGAAAACGGTAAGCGGACAGCACCTCAATCATCACCTATATTTCTTGCATTTATTGACCTTACTTACTCTTACTCCACGTTCTTCGTCGCCACAACATCAACTCCCGTTCCGGCAACGTCCTTCATGATCACATCCCCGATATGCACCGGAGCAGCAACCTCGACTGTCTTTAACGCTTTCACACAGTCAAAGATCTTTCCCTTCGGGATATCTTCTTTCGTCTTCACCGACACCATGTCGATACTTCCGCCGGATACCCGGACTGTGGAAGTCACGATCCTCGTCGGGTTTGTCACTTCTTTCCGTCCATAGATCTCGCCGCGCTTACAGGTATTTCCCGTCACGCTTACGACCTCACCGCCGTCCATCGTTACGACAAGAGGACAGCCCATCGGACAGCCGATACATGTTAATCTTCTTTCCTCCATCGTCTATGCCTCCTCGATTTTGACCGTGATCGTCTCAAGATCCGGATATTTCAAAAGATCTGCCTTTTTGAATTTCAGTTCCTCCATCTCCCCCGGTGCCACGACCGGACGTTTTCTGTGGATCACACGCTCGTCACCGAAATACGCACTCACATAGCAGTTCTTATAAACACCACCCACGCGGAAACGAACGGTCAGCTCCTCGTCCATTCTCGCCGGATCGATGGTTCCCGGAACTGTGTAGCGCACACCTTCGATCGGATTTAAGACGATCTCATGTCCGCCGGACGGACGGTTCTCGCCCTGTTTCACATAGGCCGCCGCATTCTTTCCGGCAATCGCCGCCTCCTCAGATACAAAATCCACGAGATCATGGACATGAAGCACATTTCCGCAGGCGAAAACACCCTCAATATTCGTCTCAAGACTTTCATTGACCTTCGGTCCGGATGTCACCGGGTTCATGTCCACGCCCATTCCCCTGGATATCTCATTCTCCGGGATCAGTCCGACGGAGAGAAGCAGCGTATCACAGCTGTATTCCTCTTCTGTTCCGGGAATCGGCTTTCCTTTTCCGTCTACCTGGGCCAGTGTAATTCCTTCCAACCTCTCTTTTCCCTTGATGTCCACCACCGTATGGCTCAACTTTAGCGGAATTCCATAATCATCGAGACACTGGACGATATTTCTCTTTAATCCGCCGGAATACGGCATCAGCTCCGCAACGACTTTAACCTTCGCGCCCTCAAGCGTCATTCGTCTCGCCATGATGAGTCCGATATCTCCGGAACCTAAGATCACAACTTCGCGTCCCGGCATATATCCCTCAATGTTTACAAGCCTCTGAGCCGTACCTGCAGAGAAGATTCCCGCCGGGCGGTATCCGGGAATGTTTAAAGCGCCTCTCGACCGCTCTCTGCATCCCATTGCGAGGATCACTGCCTTCGCCCGGATCTCAAAGAGACCTTCCTCCCGGTTCATGGCCGTCACGATTTTCTGCTCACTGATATCCATGACCATGGTATTCAGTTTATACTCGATATTTAATTCTTCTGCCTGTTTAATAAACCGTCCCGCGTACTCCGGCCCCGTGAGTTCTTCCTTGAAGGTGTGGAGTCCAAAGCCGTTATGAATGCACTGGTTTAAGATTCCGCCTAACTCCCTGTCACGTTCCAGGATCAGAATACTCTCGATTCCGTTTTTCTTCGCGGAAACTGCAGCGGCAAGACCCGCCGGTCCGCCTCCGATGATCACAATATCATACGATTTCATGCTCTGACACCTCCCTTTTATAACGAATCCTTATTGATTCCCTTGACGATCTGCGAGTTTCCGCCGGATTTTGTGATCTCAAACATGCTCTTATGGCATTCTCTTGCAAGGATCTCCATAGTTCTCGGGGAACAGAAGCCTGCCTGGCAGCGCCCCATTCCGGCTCTCGTTCTGCGTTTTACTCCGTCTAAGGATTTTGCGCCTAAAGGTCTTCGGATCGCATCAATGATCTCACCTTCCGTGATCATCTCGCATCGGCAGATAATATTTCCGTACTCCGGTTTTTCCTTGATTAACCGGATTCGTTCTTCCTTACTCAAAGTATTCGGGTTCAGAACGCCTTTTCTCGTCGCGATAAAGTTCTCTTTTTCCCTGAGATCCATCTTCTCTTTCAGGATATCCGCCACCATCTCACCGATCGCCGGGGAGCTTGTCAGACCCGGAGACTCGATTCCCGCACAGTCGATAAAGCCTTTCGCGTCCTCCAGCTCACCGATCAGGAATTCATGTCCATCCTCATGGGCACGGAGTCCTGCGAAGGAAGTGATCACCTGACGCATCGGGATGTTCTTCACATTCATCTCTGCCTTTGTGATAACCTCATTTAAGCCCTCTCTCGTCGTATTGGTTCCCTCTTTATTCTCAATATCGATCGCTGTCGGTCCCACCAACAGATTTCCGTGGACCGTCGGAGTCACGAGAACGCCTTTTCCGTATTTTCCGGGAAGAGCAAACACCGTATGGCTCACATGATTTCCGGCAGTTTTATCGAGCAGACAGTAATCTCCACGTCTTGGGGTGATATGGATCTTCTTGTTGCTTACCATATTGTGGAATTTGTCTGCGTAGACACCCGCCGCGTTCACGACATACCGCGTCTTATACGTGCCCTTGCTTGTCCGGATCTCCCAGCCGTCTTCCACCGGTCTTAAGTCGGTGACCTCCGTATCAAAATGGAATTCTACTCCATTCGCGTTGGCATTCTCCGCCATCGCGATATTTAAGTTAAACGGACATACGATTCCGCCTGTGGGCGCGTAGAGAGCTGCGCATGCCTCATCGGAAATATTCGGCTCCATTGCCCGCAGTTCTTCCCGGTTTAAGATCCTGAGACCCGGAACTCCGTTTGTGATTCCTCTTTTATAAAGAGCTTCAAGCCCCGGCATCTCGTCTTCATGCAGGCAGACTACCAGTGAACCATTTCTCTTAAACGGAAAATCCAGGTCCTTCGACAGTTGTTCCATCATTTCATTTCCGCGTACATTGAGTTTTGCCATCAGGGAGCCTTCTGCCGCGTCATAGCCCGCGTGGACAATAGCGCTGTTTGCCTTGGAAGTACCGCAGCAGACATCCTCCTCTTTCTCCAGCACGCAGATTTTTGCCTGATAGCGCGACAATTCTCTCGCAGATGCTGCCCCGGCTACTCCTGCCCCGATTATGATCACATCATACATTTACCGTTCACTCCTTTACATCCTGTCTCTTTTAGAAGATTTCCGCCATATCCCACTTGGGAATCCGGCAGCGTCCGTCCTTGAGAGAAAAGAGCCCGCCAAGTAAACGCATACCCTTATGCGGTTATCCTGTCAGGCTCTCTCATCTCATGCCATAATTATCTGATTGTTAAGCTGTACTGCACCGGGCACAGCCCTCTGTTTTTATCCTACCACGGGATTGCTCCATAAAGGAGAACCGCCACGATTGCACCGATGATCGGTCCAACGATCGGAACTACAAGACCGTAAGAGAAGTTGGAATCGCCTTTGCCCTTGATCGGAAGGACTGCATGTGCAAGACGAGGTCCTAAGTCTCTTGCCGGGTTGATCGCGTAACCGGTAAGTCCGCCGAGGGACATGCCTACGGAAACGATGATTCCGAATACGAAGAGTTTATCAACACCTGTGGAAAGTCCTGTTACATTGCCAATACCTTTGATCGCGAAAACGAGGATAAATGTACCGACTGCTTCGCTTAAAATGTTTAATCCAGTGTTCGGGATCGACGGACCTGTACAGAATACGCCAAGCTTTGTTCCCGGATCTTCTGTAGCGTCAAACTGTCCCTTGAAGAGCAGGTAAACGATCGATGCGCCGACAAATGCACCTGCCAGCTGTGCGATCACATATCCGGGCACCATAGACCATGCGAAACTTCCGTCAACCGCAAGAGCGATCGTGAGTGCCGGGTTAAAGGATGCGCCGGAAGCTTCTCCGAAGATAAATGCCGGCACCAGAACCGCAAGGCCCCATGCCAGTGTGATCTGGACAGCTCCTGCACCTTTCATTCCGGACTTGTTGAGGTTTACGTTTGCAACAACACCATCACCGAGGATGATAAGCATCATGGTTCCAAGAAACTCTGCAATATAAGGCAGCATAAAAAATCCCCCTTTTTGTTGTTTTAGTCATCTCCGGCTTTCGTTCCCCTCAAAAGCCGGAGACAGTTTTCTGTTTTTTCAAAACTTTCTGTTTTGTTCCCACAACTTCGAGTAATCATTCCATTCAAGTCCGTTCTCCGCAAGCTGTAATTCTTACCCGAAACCTTTTCCTCATTTTATATCTCGTTTAGTCTTCCTTCGCCCATCCGTAAGCGTATTTCACAGCCTTATTCCAGCCTTTGATCCGTTTTTCTCTCTCAGCGGCTTCGATCTTCGGCTCGAAGGTCTTATCGATTGCCCAGTTCTTGATGACGTCTTCCTTGCTGCTCCAGTAACCAACTGCGAGACCTGCAAGATAAGCAGCACCCATAGCTGTCGTCTCTACGCACTGTGGACGGTTCACCGGCGCGTTGATGATATCGGCCTGTGTCTGCATTAAGAAGTCGTTGGCACTTGCGCCGCCGTCAACCTTAAGAGCCGCAAGCTCGATACCGGAATCTGCCTTCATCGCTTCCAGAACATCGTTTACCTGATATGCGAGGGATTCCAGAGTCGCGCGGATAATGTGGTACTTATTGACACCACGGGTGATTCCTACGATCGTTCCGCGCGCGTATTGATCCCAGTGCGGAGCTCCGAGACCTGTGAATGCCGGTACAACATAGCAGCCGTTCGTATCCTTTACTTTCTTTGCCATGTACTCGGAATCCGGTGCGGAATCGATAATTCTTAACTCATCGCGGAGCCACTGGATCGCAGCGCCTGCAACGAAGATAGAGCCCTCAAGAGCGTAGTTGACTTTTCCGTCTAAGCCCCATGCAATTGTTGTAACAAGACCATTCTTTGAGAAAATCGGCTTCTCACCGGTGTTCATCAACATGAAGCAGCCGGTTCCGTATGTATTCTTTGCCTCGCCAGGATTGAAGCAGGTCTGTCCGAACAGTGCGGACTGCTGGTCACCAGCAGCTCCTCCGATCGGGATCGGTCCGCCGAGGTAAGACGGATCTGTCTCTCCGTAAATGCAGCTTGACGGCTTCGGCTCCGGAAGAATACACTTCGGGATATCGAGTTCCGCTAAGATCTCATCATCCCACTGCAAAGTATTGATATTGAAGAGCATTGTACGGGATGCGTTGGAATAGTCTGTGACATGAACCGCACCCTTTGTAAGTTTCCAGATCAGCCATGTCTCAACCGTACCGAATAACAGCTCGCCCTTCTCCGCTCTTTCTCTCGCGCCCGGTACATTGTCAAGCAGCCATTTTACCTTTGTGCCTGAGAAGTATGCATCGATCACGAGGCCTGTTTTCTCTCTGAACTTGTCGGTCAGGCCTTTTTCTTTTAAGGTGTCGCAGTATTCCGATGTTCTGCGGCACTGCCAGACGATCGCGTGATGGATCGGCTCTCCGGTATTCTTATCCCAGACGATCGTTGTCTCACGCTGGTTCGTGATACCGATGGCCGCGATATCCGCTGCGGTGGCACCGATCATATTCATTGCCTCTACAGCAACCCCCAGCATACTTGCCCAGATCTCGTCTGCATCGTGCTCTACCCAGCCCGGCTTCGGGAAGTACTGGGTAAACTCTCTCTGCGCTACACTGCACATCTCACCTTTTTCGTTGAACAGGATACACCTGTTGCTGGTTGTCCCCGCGTCGAGTGCCATTACATACTTTGCCATACCAATTCCTCCTTCAATATAGTTTTTCCCATGCTTTATCTCAACTGCCCTTTTCCCGGCGTTGAAACTGCTTGTGTTATCAGTCTATTCACAGTTTCCAGACTTCATGATTCGTAGATGAAACTGCCATTGCTCCTGCTGAGAGGGCGCTCATAACGGATTCTTTCTCGGAGATCAGTCCACCCGCGATGATCGGCGCTTTCGACACCTTACACATCTTTGAGATGACCTGCGGCATGATTCCCGGAAGAACCTCGATATAATCCGGCTTCACCTGATGCTGCTGCTGTCTTAAATTTTCATACGCCATGGAATCCAGTAAAAAGCACCTCTGGACCGTTATGAAATTCAGTTCATTTCCCCTTCTGATCAGTGGGACCTTTGTACTAATAATCCCATCTGCCTCTGTCGACATTTTAATGAAGTCCACCACGATCTCCTTGCTGCTTAAGCCCACGATCAGGTCTACATGCACGATTGCGATCTTCCCAGCGTCCTTTAGGCGTTTTACGATCGTCCGGATCGTACAGATATCGCCGAACAGGACGAATACCACGCGAATCTCTTCCAGAGAACAGCAAAGTTCCAGATCATCCATGTTTTTGATTGCTGCGATGATCGGGGTTTCTTCCAATGCCTGATAAAAATAATGTTTCACTAAACTTTTCTCCATTTCTCAAAAAGAAAAGGAGCGCACCAAGCAACAGCTAATCGTTAGCTGATTACATTTTGCTCTCCTATCACGGCTTCTTTTTTAAGTTAACTCAATCATAGCACATTGCACAATTATTATCAACCATTTCACATTAAAATATATATTTTGTACAATTCTCACAAAGTTTTCTATATTTTTTTATTGTTTTAACCTCTTGCGCGATTATTTATTCTTCTATTTCACAACATTATACACAAATTTTTACGTTCGTATTTTTTTACCTATGTCACTGCATCAAAGCGCCGCGTCGTACCAAAAGCTTTTCTGAATCGAAAATTCCGTACAATACGGTAACCCCTTTACATCTCTACATAAAAATTTAAGAACGTTCCTTATGTTTTTGCGTCATTTTTATGCTATACTGGATTATGATATATTTTTTTCTTTGATTCGATTTTTCGTAACTGGAAACATGGTCAGTTACGATTTTTCATCTTAAATCAGTTTTATATGAGGAGGAAACAATTATGCCAACCATTCTCGTCTGCGATGACGACAAACAGATCGTGGAAGCGATCAATATTTATCTGACCGGCGAAGGTTTTAACGTGATCAAGGCTTACGACGGCTATGAAGCTCTGGAGCTTCTGGAAAAAAACGAAGTGAATTTAATGATCATCGATGTCATGATGCCTGGGCTCGACGGGATCCGCACCACATTAAAGGTCCGCGAGACCAGCAGTATCCCGATCATTATCCTCTCCGCGAAATCTGAGGATACCGACAAGATCTTAGGCTTAAATATCGGCGCTGACGACTATATCACAAAGCCGTTTAACCCGTTAGAGCTGGTAGCCCGCGTGAAATCTCAGCTCCGCCGCTACACACAGCTCGGAAATTTAAACCAGCAGGGCAGCTCACAGGTCTACAAGTGCGGCGGCCTGATGATCAATGATGAGAACAAGGAAGTCACCGTTGACGGCGAACCGATCAAGCTGACACCGATCGAATACAACATCCTGCTTCTTCTCGTAAAGAACGCGGGAAAAGTTTTTTCTATTGATCAAATTTATGAAAAAATCTGGAATGAAGACGCAATTGGCGCGGATAATACCGTTGCGGTCCACATCCGCCACATCCGCGAGAAGATCGAGATCAACCCGAAAGAGCCCCGCTACTTAAAGGTAGTCTGGGGCGTCGGATATAAAATTGAAAAACAGTAAGGAGAATCCAGATGACAGAAAAAAAGACACGCTCATTCTTCAAGCGTCTCGTCGGCTTCCTCCACTTTCTCTTTGCCTGCGTGACACTCGTGGGAATCGGGTTCATGTATTTAAACAGCAACTACGGGCGCGGTCTGGATTGGATCAAGACGGAGACCTTCGAACAATCCCCGGATTTCAGCAAAAAGGTTCAGGCTGATATCACAAATATCTTTGATTATGTCCAGTATCAGGATATTTTTGAATCCAACGGCGAGGTCGACTACTCCCAGGTCGTCCTGGAAGTCACCACGGGACCTGGCGGTGAGAAATCCTACACTCTGGACGATATTATCCAGTACGGAAAATCCCTGGGCTACTACATGGACGAGTCCGACAACTACGCGTTAAAGGGCGGTCCGGAGACGCTCTCCGAGGAAGATCAGGAACAGGTCTATGTCCGCTACCGCTGCTACCAGTCTGAGGAAGACTTAACGAGCCCGGATCAGTCTTTCTCGACGATGCCGGACCTGACGTATGAGATCTTAAGGCGTTTCTCTTCCTACTACTCGATCTACTCGAGACTCATGAGCGACTTTACGAATCTCTATTTCCGCGTGGCGTACTACTCAAAAAATAATGCGATCTACGAGATCCATACCAACGCGCCGGAGATGTCCAACGATGACATTATGGCCATGGGAAGATATATCTACTATTCCGGAGACTCCAACGACCTTGCGGTCCGGACGAACTTCGAATCCAACTTTCCGAGTATCCCGGCACTGATGTCGAAAAATAACCCGTACAACGGCAACAGCTACTATGTGGTCATCGGTCTCGACACATCCTATAAGGCGAACGATGACTATGCCCAGGCATATACCGCCTACAATAAGTCCCGCGTGAATTTCTCCAACGGACTTTATATTACGATCGCAGGTCTCGCAGGTTCCCTCGTGACCTTCGCGTTCCTGTTATTCCTGTCCGGACATGCGTCGATCTCCGACCGGACCATCACGCTCTACCCATTTGACCGGACAAAGACGGATTTCATGCTGCTCCTGATGGCATTCGTGTCCTACCTCTGCATCCACATCATGGCGCCGGTGACATCAAAGCTCCTGCATCTGGTAGTGGTATCAGATTACTGGGACCGCGCAAACCTTTTAGTGGCCTTCGGATACCTGTATTTCTGCGTCATCCTGACCTTCTTCAGCCTGATCCGCAGATACAAGGCGGAAACCCTCTGGAAAAACAGCTTTCTGCATGATCTTACAGAAACACTCTCCGAGAGCACATTCCGCTACCGGATCACAATAGGCTTTGTGCTGTATCTTGCATACAACGTATTCATGATCACCGTGGGGGCATTCATGATCTTCCATCATGAAAATTCCGTATTCCAGTTCATGCCGTTCATCTTCGTGATGATCGCCTGGATCGCCGGAAACCTTCTGGTATTCTACTTTATCTACCGGAATGCGGACCAGACTGACAAGATCCATGCCGCCATCGAAAAACTCGCCTCCGGGGAGACGAGCTACAAGGTGGATGTCAATGATTTCTCGAGTCTGGAGGCGGAACTCGCCGAAGGACTGAACCGTATCAGTGACGGTCTGGAGACAGCTCTTGCCGAACAGGTAAAGAGTGAACGCCTGAAGGCCGACCTGATCACGAACGTGTCCCACGATATCAAGACACCGTTGACCTCCATCATCAACTATGTGGACCTCATCAAGCGCCAGCACATTGAAGACCCGACGGTTCAGAAATATCTGGAGGTTCTGGATCAGAAATCCCAGAGGTTAAAGACACTGACCGAGGACCTTGTGGAAGCTTCCCGCGCAAGCTCCGGAAATATCAAGCTGGAGATCACAAATATCGATTTCGTGGAGCTTGTCCAGCAGACGACCGGAGAATTTGAGGAAAAATACGCGATCCGCCATCTGGAGATCGTCAACACTCTTCCGAATGAGGTCATTATGATCGAGGCAGACGGAAGACGATTATGGCGTGTCCTTGAAAACCTCTATAATAACGCATTCAAGTACGCGTTAGAAGGAACCCGCGTCTACGTTACGATCGAGGACCATGGCGCCGACGTTGTGTTCACGATCAAGAATGTGTCCGCAAACCCGTTAAACATCAGCCCGGATGAGCTCACCGAGCGATTCGTCCGCGGTGACGTTTCCCGAACCACGGAGGGAAGCGGACTTGGACTTTCCATCGCGAAAGACCTGACAACCCTTCAGGGCGGAAAGTTCGAGCTGATTATCGATGGCGACCTGTTTAAGGCGCAGATCACGTTTCCGATCAAAAACTAAAATTGTTTTTTGCGCACCATAGCAGTTTCAGTTGTATGGTGCGCTTTTTTTCCATAACTTCTTATAAACAATGTATTTTCGTCACGTCTCAGGCAATAAAAAAGAATGTGTCTTTTTATGCAACAGGGAATTCCTCGGAATTTTCTGTTACATAAAATAGAGCGTACCACCTTTTTTAGGCAATACGCTCTCTGTTTATATCTTATGTATTGAAATCTCTCAGATCGTCAGCACAAACGAAGCCAGCATCGCGATCCTCGGAATATACTGGTCGATCAGTATGTACTCGTTTGCGGAATGCGCCCCGTCACCGGCTGCGCCGAGACCGTCAAGTGTCGGGATACCAAGTGCCGACACCTCGTTTCCGTCGCTTCCGCCCCCCACAAACTGGTGGGAGAATGTAAGTCCGACCTTCTCGCCGCAGATCTTCGCCTTCTCGAAGAGCGCCATGTTCGCCTCCGTCTCCTCCATCGGCATCTTGCTGTCCCGTTCGATGACTTCCCTTGTGGTTCCCGGAACCGTCGTCCTGATCTCGTTGATCGCCTTGCGGACCCTGTCTCCCTCAGCGGCTGTCTTTACGCGGCAGTCGATCTCGATCTCTGCCTCGGCCGGGACAACGTTCGGTTTTGTACCGCCGCTGCAAACGCCCACATTGACGGTAGTTCCAGCCTCGTAATCTGTCAGTTTCTGGATCGCGAGGATCTCATGCGCCAGTTCCTCGATGGCGTTGATCCCCTCTTTATGGGCATTTCCTGCATGGGATGCCTTTCCGTGAATCCTTACGGTAAAACGGACAAGGCCTTTTCTTCCTGTCTTTAAATCTCCGTTCGCTGTACACGGCTCGCAGACAAGCGCCGCCTTTGCGTCCTTCGCAAGCTCACAAATGATATCGGTGGACTCAGCACTTCCGGTCTCCTCGTCACCATTAAAGATGAATTCCAGCCTCTTTCCCGGATCGATCCCAAGATCCTTATATGCCTTTACGGTCCAGATCGCGGAAATAAGCCCGCCTTTCATGTCATAAACACCCGGTCCGTGGAGCTCATTTCCTTCTGTATAATACTTCAGCGCGCCGATGAGATGTACGGTGTCATAATGACCGATGAACAGGATCTTCTCCGTACCCTTTCCATACTGGAACCGTACCGGACAGTGTCCGTTCTCCGCTTCGTAGACAAAGCTGTCCTCTCCTGTGCGCTCCTTGATCAGCATGACCAGCTTTTCCCGCACCTTTGCCAGAGCCTCAATATCTGAAGTGCTGGCCTCTGTCAGGACCAGAGATTTTAAGTCCTCAAAGATCTCCGTCTCATGTTCTTTTAAGTAAGCAAGTATTTTCTGTTCCATGATTTCTGTCCTTTCTTCTGTAATTGATACTGTATGCCCTTCCGGCCAACCAGATCGATCCGTTTCCATTTTACATCAAATCTGAACCATCGGAACTATTTTTTCATATTTCATAAAATCTGCCTGCACTTTTGTACAGCATTTCTCAGTCCGGAGATTTCCTATCCGTATATTACTTCTTTATCACGCGGACCTTCTTCCATTTTCCTGTCAGATACCATCCAAACGAGATCACATAATTCGCGGCCCAGCCAAGGGGAACCGCCATCCATGCTACCTGAATCCCGTAGACCGGAGCAAACAGGTTCGTCACGCTGACACGGATCGCGAGATTCACGAGGTTTGCCACCGTAAATGCCGTCACATCACCTGCGCCGCGCAGCAGACCGTCCGTGGACGCCTTGAGGCCGATAAACGAGTAGAAAAACGATAAGAACTTCACATAACTGAGTCCCACCGAATACGCCTCACTGCTGCCGCTGTCAAGGAACAGGGACACGAACGCGCCTCCTGCCAGCTGGTACATCACGCAGAGCACAGCACCCGCCGTCAGGACGATCACATAGCACATCCGGTAACCTTCCTTCACCCGGTCGATCTTTCCAGCCCCCATATTTTGGGCTGTGAAGGTTGACATAGCATTTCCCATGGCCAGCATCGGCACGATACTCAAGGACTCGATCCGCATGCCTGCGGAGTATCCGGCGATTGCCGTGGAGCCGAAGCTGTTGATCACAGACTGGACCAGCAAAATTCCGATCTGTACGATGGACTGCTGCAGCGTGGACGGAACGGCGATCTTCACCATGGAGACCGCCATCTCTCCGCTGTAGAGACGCACCGGCTCCTCGGCAGGATACCCCTTTAGCTTCCGCATCAAAAGAAGGAAGGAGATCACCGCCGAGATTCCCTGTGCGATCAGTGTCGCCAGCGCAACGCCCCGGACACCCTGCTTGAAAACGATCACAAGGATCATGTCCAACGCGATGTTTAACAGGGAAGAAAAGATCAGAAGGTACAGCGGCTTCTTTGAATCTCCCAACGCGTTGAAGATCGATGCCTGAACGTTATACATGAACAGGAACGGCAGTCCGATAAAGTAGATCGCCAGATACAGCGCCGCGTCGGAGAAGATATCCTCCGGTACGTTGACGAGATTCAGGATCCGGTTGTTGAACAGGATCCCCACTGCTGCCAGAAACGCCGCAATCCCAAGGAAATTGAACATCGTCGTGTAGACTGCCGTCTTCATCTTCGCGAGTTTTCCCGCCCCCAGGAACTGGGAGATCACCACGGAGCTTCCGATTCCGCCGCCGATGGCGATGGCGATAAAGACGTTCGTGATCGCATAGGATGCGCCAACCGCCGCTAACGCCTGTTCCCCGACGAATTTCCCTACCACTACTGAGTCCGTGATGTTGTAAAACTGCTGAAAAAGATTTCCGAGTATCATCGGAAGCACGAAGAAAAGCAGGGATTTTCCCGGATTGTCCGTCAGCATGTCATATTTTTTTCTTGTCTCTTTCATGTCTGTCAAAACGTAATGATGGAAGCCAATGCCAGTTTCGCTCTGGAAAACAGCGTCTCAGCTACCGCATACTCCTCCATTGAATGATTGTTCGCGCCCTTGACGCCCATGGCGCAAACTACCGGAACGCCTTCCGCCGCAGCCAGGCAGGAATCGGACCATCCGCCGACTTTCTTTGTCTGCAGCTTTCCGTAACCGATCATATCTGCCGCCTTCTGGACATGGCGGAAAAGCTCCAGATTTTTCTCCGATACCGGCATTACCGTACTCGGCTTCGTCCAGGTCACATCTGCCGTCGTGTCCGGGACAGTTCTCGTCTCCGCAATCCTTTTGATCGTCTGAAGTGTTTCCTCAAGGCGCTCAAAGCTGTCGTAGCGGATATCGATTCCAACCTCACAGGACGCAGCCACTGCGTTTGCAACCGTTCCGCCCTGGATCACACCTACATTCACAAAAAGTCCATGTTCAAAGTCATGAAGTTTCTGGATCTCGATGACCTTATGCGCCATCTCCAAAATTGCGTTTCTTCCGCGCTGTGGATCATTTCCAGCATGGGCCGCGACTCCGTGAACGGTGAGTGTCACACGGCAGGAACCTTTTCTTCCGACAACGAGTCCGTCATCGATAAATCCCGTCTCAAAGTTGAATGCCGCCGCACATCCCGCGCAGAGTTTCCGGATCTCTGACTCCGCATTTGTCTGACGGTGTCCGTTCTCCTCATCTCCCGCAAAGACAACGCGGATCGGGCGTTTCCCATATCCATATTCATGGAGCGCCTTTAAAACGTAGACAGCGATCACAAGTCCCGCCTTCATATCCAGAACTCCCGGTCCGTGGGCATTTCCGTTCTCATCGATGCGGAACGGATTTTTCTCCAGCGTGCCTTTCGCGAATACCGTGTCCATGTGTCCGATCAGGACGATGGGCTGGCCTGCTGCCTCTTTATTCCATACACCTGTCAGGAGGTTTCCGAAACGTTCCATCGGGATCACAGCTGTCTCCACTCCGGCACTTTCCAGTTCATCCTTTAAGACCGCACCTACCCGGTCAACGCCCTCTTTATCCGGGGTTCCGCTTTCGATAGAAACGATCTTTTCCCATAGCGACAGCATCTCGTCCCTGTGACGGTCTATATACGCGGATGTCTTCACGATTAGTTCTCTGTCTTCCATAGCCTGCATCCTCCTTGTCATTTTATTCATCTATGATATAACAAACATACTGAAATGAAAATACTGAAAATCTATAAAAATCGGGAATTCCGCCTGACGGTAACACCTTCCCGGTTACAAGCTTGACTTCTATGTCTCTGCGAATTATAATGAGTGAATTAAACCTACCAATTTGCTATGAAGATATGGCCGCTCGTACGAGGCTGCTAAGATAAACGCTCCGCGAGGATGTGCAGTGATTCTGATAGGAATATGTCAGCTTCTCTGACCAGAATCACGCGGCAAGTCTCACGGACGTTCAACTTGAATATGAAAGGACGGAGAATTCCTTATGAACAACACGATCAACGTTTCCATAGACTGCGTTCCGGCCGCACTCCGGGAATTTTTTGCGGAGCATTCTACCATCGCTCTTGCTTTTTCCGGCGGAACGGATTCCTCTTATCTTCTCTATGCCGCAAAGGCCTGCGGAGCAAATGTACATGCCTACTATGTCTCCACGCCGTTCCAGCCGCAATTTGAGTTAGATGACGCGAAGCTTCTCGCTGAATCGTTACACGCGGACATGACGGTCCTGCCCTTTGATGTGCTGACGGATAAAGTCGTAAAGAGCAATCCGAAAGACCGCTGCTACTACTGCAAGAATCAGGTATTCGGCGGAATCTTGAAAGCCGCAAAGGAGGACGGCTTTACCGAGATCATGGACGGAACGAATGCCTCCGATGACGCCGGTGACCGCCCGGGCATGCGCGCTTTAAAAGAAATGAAGGTACTGTCCCCGCTGCGCCTTTCCGGAATAACAAAAACGGCACTCCGGGAATATTCCCGAAATGCCGGATTATTTACATGGAACAAGCCCGCCTACGCCTGTCTTGCGACGAGAGTTCCGTCGGGAATTTCCATCGAAGCTTCTGTATTAAAGGATGTTGAGTGGGCAGAAAAATCCCTCTCTGATCTTGGATTCCGTGACTTCCGCGTCCGCGTGTACCCGGATCCTGCTGCCGGTGATACAAACCCCGACGCGCCGTGGTGTGCGAAGCTCCAGCTCACCGAGGACATGATCCCGAAGCTTATGGAGCAGCGGAAGGAGATCTGCGCGCTCTTAAAGCAGAGATTTACGGATGTGACACTGGATCTTGTGGCGAGAACACCATCGATGTAGGGAACGTCTCCCACATCTGTACATCAGATCTAATGCTCTGTATACGCAGATCAGCTAAAGTCTATAAAACAAGGAACGAGTATAACCGGCTTAACTTCACCGGTCATACTCGCTCTTAAAATATTTTTCACCCCGGAAACTTCCGGGCCTTTTTGTATACAGGATTCCTCTCTATGTCACCTCATTCAGCCACGCTACTGCCGCTTTGATCCCGTCCTCGCTGAATTCAAATTCCTGATACGTCTTTTTTTCATCTTCCGTCACAGAAAAAATAAACGGCCCCGGCCAGGTGACCGCCTGGATCTTATCCGGCTCGCCTTCCTCTCCGCTGATCTTCCGGATCATAAAATTCGTTCCCTTTTCACTCCCGGTAAATACTGTTTTCTTTAAATATGGAATGGAGATCATTCCTGTCAGATCGATCATAACAACCTCTTTTCTTCTTTTCCATTGCAAATTGCTAAAGTGTTCGCTATACTTACACCATAAACCACCGTACAGGAATCATTATACACCATTCCTGTCCATGAAGCATCAGGAGTATCTCATGTTAGCTGTATTTTTATCTCCGATCTACCTGTTATTTCAGGCATACATTCTTTTATGGCTCTACGCCTGGGCGGATTCCTGCTCCCCGGCGCTTCATTCACTGTTTTTCAGGATCCCTGTCACAGTCCTCTATCTATTTTTTGCCGTCAGCCCGCTGACCGGATTTCTGATCACAAAAGAACCACTTCACCATTTTCTCCGGGTGATCAGCAACTACTGGCTCGGCACTCTGGAATATATCCTGCTTTTTATCATCACCTTCGACGTGATCCGCCGTGTCACCGGCCATTCCTTCTTTATGAAATACCGGTATCCGGCCATGCTGCATACCATGCCGAAAAATCTCGTGATCTTTGGCGGCTTTGTCATTGGCCTGATCCTTATGGTCAGCATTTACGGTGTCCTGCATGCAAGACGGGTCTATGTGCGGCAGGATCCGGTCGTCATCGAAAAGAGTTCCTCTCTTCCGGGACTTAAGATCGCCCTGATCGCGGATCTTCACCTTGGATACAACTCCACAAAGTCCCATGTAAGAAAGATCGTAGACACCATTAACTCCCAAAATGTCGATCTCGTCTGCATTGCCGGAGATCTCTTCGACAATGATTACGACGCGATCAAAGACCCGGATAAGGTGGCTGACATTCTATCCGATATCAAGAGCCGGTACGGCACATACGCCTGCTGGGGCAACCATGACGTAAGCGAGAAGATCCTCGCCGGATTCACATTTCCACAGAAGGAAACGATCGTCCGGGACGGGCGGTTTACGGAATTTCTGCACCACGCCGGTATCACGATGCTGGAGGACGAGACCGTCTGCATCAATAATGCCTTCTATCTTATCGGCCGCCGGGATAAGGATATGGCAAAAAAAGAACAGCTCCCGCGGAAAACCTTCGCTGAGATCACCGAACCTCTCGATCCCTCACTTCCCATCATCGTCATGGATCACCAGCCGGGAGAATTGTCAGAAGCCTCCGATGCCGGTGTCGATCTGGACCTCTCCGGACACACCCATGACGGTCAGATGTTTCCGGCAAACCTTGTGGTCCATTTTCTCTGGGAAAATGCCTGCGGAGTCCTGAAAAAGGGGTCTATGACATCTATTGTCACCTCCGGTGCCGGTGTCTGGGGACCGGCGATGCGGGTCGGGACTAACAATGAAGTCGTGATCGCAAATGTGTCGTTTGATCCAGCCACAGACTAATAAGCTGTTATTTCGATAAGTTGTTCCCATAAATAGTATAAACGAAAAAACGGAGGTCTTATATGAAAGAATTTGTCAAGTCCATCACAAGCCCTTATGAAAAAGAACTGATCGAAACACGCCGTTACCTGCACCGACACCCGGAGCTCTCCTTTCAGGAGACAGACACTGCCGCTTACATCCGCAGCACCCTGAATGCCCTGGGCGTCCCGCTGATGGAAGGGATCTCCGGAACCAGCACGGTCGCTGTCATAAAAGGCGAAAAAACCGGTCCATGCATCGCGTTCCGCGCGGACATCGACGCGCTCCCGGTGGAGGAAGAAAATGATCTCCCGTTTAAGTCCGAGGTTCCCGGCGTTATGCATGCCTGTGGACACGATATCCATACCGCAGTCCTTTTAACCTTCGCAAAGGTCCTCACAGCCCATCCAGAGCTTGTCCGTGGAACTGTGAAGCTGATCTTTCAGGCAGCCGAGGAAAAGCTCCCGGGAGGCGCTAAGGCGCTCTGCGAGGAAGGTGTCATGAAGGATGTCGATCTCATCTATGGTTTCCACTGTGCTTCCGCGTTTCCGCTCGGCACCATCGCCGTGACTCCCCGGGCGTATTCCGCAGCGATCGGTATTTATGAAGTGAAGATCCATGGAAAGGGCGGTCATGGCGGTTATCCGCAAAATGCCCTGAACCCGGTCCCCGTGGCCTGCATGGTCGGATCTGCTTTAAACCAGATCCTGGCTGAGAAAAAGAATCCGCTGGAAGGCGGTGTTCTTACGGTTTCCTATATAAATGGCGGCCAGTATCCGAATATCATCACGGACACTGTGACTCTCGGCGGCAATGTCCGCACTTTAAACAATGACCTGATCGACAAAGTCTTTGACTCCATCCACTCCATCAGCAGGGGGATCTGCGCCGGATTCGGCCTCACCTGCGATGTGACCACGACTCTGGGCTATCCGGCAGCCATCAACGTGCCGGAGGAGATCGAAACGGTCCGCAGCGTCACAAGGGACCTCGGATATACCGTCTACGAGCGCCCGGATGCCCTTGGCGGTGAGGATTTTGCCTACTATCTTCTTGAGAAGCCGGGTGCCTACTTCCAGATCGGAATGGCTGATCCCGAACGCCCGATTACCTCTTCCCCGCACCATAACTGCCATTTCCAATTAGATGAGCGCGGAATTTCAGAGGCGCTTGAGATGGAGCTTGGTCTGTACCTGCGCGTGACAGGACAGATGTAACCGTATAGAAAAAGCGGCTGTCATATCGGCAAAGCTTTGCCGGGCAGCCGCTCTTTTTCGCTCTTTTTTACAAATCCTTTGCTCCAACAAGTCCGTAGGCCGACTCCGCGCTCCTCACAGCCCTCAGGATCGCCTCCGCCATAACCTGGGCACCGAGGGTTCCGACCATATCCTGATCTGCCTTCACATCGCCCACAGACAGCGCGTAGATGCTGTCTCCGTCGGAAGAGGTATGAACAGGACGGATCGCCCGCGCATAGCCGTCGTGGGCCATCCCGGCGATCTTGCAGAGGCTGCTCTTCGGGAATGCCGCGTTCGTGATCACCGCACCGATGGTCGTATTCTCTGTCGCGCCGGTGAACTTGTTCTTGACCACTTCATAGCTCTTATAAACGGCTTCTTCTGTGTCCGCAAATGTCTTCCTGTCCGCATTTAAAAGACCGGCGACCTTCTTTCCGTCCTTCCAGTCATAGATATCGCCTCTCGCATTCACCGCAACGATTGCACCGACCTTCAGATCCCCAATCTGCACCGCATAGCTTCCGATTCCGCCCTTCATGCAGAGAGACTTGTCCCCCAGCTTTCCGACGGACGCACCTGTTCCAGCGCCGAAGTTTCCATCCTGATAATTATTCTTCTCCGCGCCCTCACACGCCGCGTATCCCATGGCCTTATCCGGTCTCGTCTTAAAATCCCCGACCATCAGGTCAAACAGGCATGACTCGCATACAAGCGGCACCTTCGTGATTCCCACATCAAAGCCGATCCCGCGCTCTTCCAGGTACTCCATAACGCCGCCTGCCGCGTCCAGACCGAACGCGCTGCCGCCGCTGAGTAAAACTGCCTGGATCACGTCAGCTGCCGCCATAGGCTTTAAAAGCTCCGATTCCCTGGATGCCGGACCGCCCCCGCGGACATCCAGCCCAGCTGCCGCGCCCCGCTCGCAGATAATAACCGTACACCCGGTCCCCGCTTCTTTATTCTCCGCGCTGCCGATCCTGATGTTTTCGATCTCTGTGATTTTGATTTCTTTCATCCTTTTAATCTCCCTTTAATTACCTGTGATTCCGAAACAGGATCCCCTAAATGAGGATCCTGTTGGTAAAATTTTCATACACTTCTCCTATTTATATAGTATATCACATTTTTAAATTAAATTAAAATCATAAAATCGGGAATATATAACGGGTAACAAGTATTTGAACGAATGATATGATTATTGAATGATTCGATATCAGTGTAACAAAAAACACCGTCCCGGCGGCTTATCATCCGCTAAAACAGTGCTTTTTTCGTGCACCTTCAGGGATTCGAACCCTGGACAAATAGATTAAGAGTCTACTGCTCTACCAGCTGAGCTAAAGGTGCTTGGTTTGTTGTTTTTCTTTGTTTTGTTTGCCTCATCCGTGGCACGTTTTGTATTATAGGATAAACCAAGAAAAAAGTCAACACCTTTTTTGAAATTTTTTTAATTTTTTTGTTTTTCAAAAAACAGGTACAAATGAAATGATTAAAAAAGCCAGCAAACATGCGGGTTTGCCGGCTTTTTTGTCCCTGTTTCTTACAACATCTCTTTGATCGCATTTTCCAGAACTTCTTTATCCTGAAGTCCAACGCTCTTGGAAAAAATTTCTCCATCCTTGAAAAGAATGATCGTCGGGATAGACATAACTCCGTAGCGGGCAGCAATATCACTGTTCTCGTCTACATCGAGTTTGCCGATCTTTACTTTTCCGTCGTACTCCTCAGCGAGCTCTTCGATCACCGGAGCCATCATACGGCACGGGCCGCACCATGTCGCAAAGAAATCCACAACTACCGGGATCTCTGAGCCCAGAACATCAGCATCAAAATTTGCGCTTGTAAATACTGTTTCCATATTATTTTCTCCTTCCATAATATCCTGCTGCATTCAAAGCTTTTCCACCGCATTCGCTTACCGCTCCGGCGGTCACAGAAAACCTCTCTGCCGCGCTTATTTTTTCTTTCTGCCGCAGACAACATCATTTGCCTCGTCAAAACATTTCCTGATCCGGATAATTTTCCGATTCAGTTCCATCTTGTCGCAGGTTGCCTGTGAGAGCCACCGCTTTACACATGCCCACATACTCATCCGGCACACGGCCTTTCCGTCATTTTATGTCTATTATATGCAGATATTTATGACTTATCACGGCGGGCAGTCAGCTTACAGATCGGCTTGCCCTCCGCGGAGAACTTCGTCTCGTACTCTGTCATAACATTTCCCTCGGCCATATCACTGTGGTGAAGATCAAATGTATGGGATGTCACCTGCCAGCCTGCCTCCGGAATGGATTCTAATGAATAGCGGAACAGGTCCTGATTATCAGTCTTAAACTCGATGATTCCGTCCGGCTGTAAGATCTTATCATACACCGCAAGGAAACGGTCCGATGTCAGACGGCGCTTCGCGTGGCGGTCCTTCGGCCACGGATCAGAAAAGTTTAAGTAGATCCGCTCCACCTCGTCCTCCGCGAACACGTCCGCAAGCTCTAACGCATCGATTCTCATAAAATAAATATTGGAAAGCTCCAGCTCCGCGCGCTTCTGAAGTCCGCGAAGCAGAACGCTGGAGTAACGCTCGATTCCCACGTAATTGATATCCGGGTTCATCTGGGCAAGTTCCATGATGAATTTTCCTTTTCCCATTCCGACCTCAATGCGGATCGGATTATCGTTTCCAAAAAATTCATGCCACCTTCCCTTCAGTGACTGCGGATCCTGGACCACATATGGGCTCTCAGCAATCTCTTCTTCAGCGCCTTTGATATGGCGTAATCTCATAATGTATTTCCTCCTGATATTGCTTGTGTCTCATTTTATCATTGAAAGCCTTATTTTGCAAGGTAACAGTGACGCGCAAAATTTTTCTTTCAATATATCTTTTGGAAACAGAAAATTCTTAAATTGTCCAAAAATTTTTCGTGCAATTTTCCCACTGTTCCAGTATAATAAAGATAATGGCTGACAAAATCGCTCTTTTCGTGTCTGCGATCGTTTCATCAGGCGCACAGCATTACATAGAAGAAAACGGCATCTGTGAGTATCCGGCACCTTCACCGGCACCGGATTTTCACCTTCACGCGCCGTTAAAATACATAAAACGGAGGGATTTATATGGCAAGAAACGACATTCCTAACGGATGGGATAAGATCCGTCAGAATGTTCAGGAGACCGAGCGTCTCATGGGACAAAAGCAATACAACCAGTCCATGATCAAAGCAAAACAGACCGTGGAATACATGGTTAAGCTCCAATGTGAACAGGCGGGGATCATGGAAGGCTCCATGGACTCTATGATCCACGAGCTCTACAACAACGGCTGGATCTCAAAATCCACCGCCGAGCACTACTTACAGATCTACGACATCGGCACAAAAGCCGCAAAAAACGGCGATAACGGTGCCTACAATGCAAACCAGGCCTACCACGTGCTGTCCCAGGAGATCTACTCCTTTGCAGACAACGGGAAAGCCCCCCGCGGAAGACGCCCGGCCGGTAGCCGTCCCCAGCAGTCCAGAAACCGCAGCGCCGGTTCCCGGCAGTCCGGAAGCGGCATGCAGCCGGCTGATCTTTTAAAATTTGTGGTTCCGATCGTCCTCGTGATCATCCTGATCGTCCTGATCCGTGTCCTCACGCCGAAGAAACCGGCTACAGAGGAGACCTCCGCACCAGTAATCACAACGGAAACAGCAGAGACCACAGCCCCGGAGACTGAACCGGAGAGCACAGCTTCCGGCTCCTCCTACAAGACAACAACGACCTTGAACGTCCGCAAGGAGCCGTCTACCGACGCTGACCGCATCGGAAAACTGGACCCGGGCGCATCCGTTGAATATCTCCGCGACCACGACGATACCTGGGCCGTCATCAAGTACAACGGACAGGAAGCCTATGTCGCGAAGGAATTTCTGACAGCGGAGTAATAACTTATTGGAATATCAAATTCAAAAAAACTCTAAAGCCAATATTTAGGGCGGGATTCCGATGGATCCCGCCCTATTGCTGGCTTCAGAGTTCTTTTTTCATTTATACTACATTCTTACACCGTCACATCTCCCATCCCCGACGGGTCTTTCTCAAAATACTTACAGAAATAATTCACAAACTCATCCACCACCGGCTTATTTCCTGCCTCCTCAAACACCGTAACCACCAGGTCTCTCCTGCAGTTCGGGTAACGGATCGGGATCAGGACAACACCGTGCCCCGGCTTTCCACCCCAGGCTTTTTCCGGCCAGAAGCCGATTCCAAGCCCTGCCGCGATCAGGTTGCGCACCGACTCGGGACTGTTGCTCTCGAACACCGCCTGAGGACGGATCCCGGCTCTCCTGCAGAAATCATCGCAGATCCCGCGGAGCTGCCAGCCGTTTCCGAGACGGATGAAATTTTCTTCCTTCACTTCCCGCAGATCAACGGTCTTATGCTTCGCAAACTTTGAATCCGGCGGCACTGCCAGAAAAATCTCCTCCCGCAGATATTCCCGTCTTACCACGCCATCCGGAAGTTCCTGCGGATGCGGAGGCGTCACAGATATAGCGATCCTTGATTCGATATGGATATCACAGCTCTCCGTCATCTCAAGCTGGGATACCTGAAACTGGACATCCGGTTTCAGGGCCCGATAGGAAATAATACTGTTCGTAATGAGGTTCGACGCGGACAGGAAATTTAAATAGATCGTGCGCTCCGATGAATAAACCGACTCCCAGAGCTCATCCTTTAGATTATCGATGGATTCCAGAATCGGGATCAGGCGTTTTTTCAGGAGTTTCCCCTGTTCGTTGAGCTCGATCCGGTGATTTTTCCGGTCAAAAAGGCTTACGCCGAGCTCCGTCTCCAGACGCTTGATGGACTGGGACAATGCCGGCTGGGCGATATGCAGATCTTCTGCCGCTTTTGTCAGATTTTCATACCGCGCTGCCGCCAAAAAATACCGAAACTGCTGGATTTCCATATCATTCCCCCTTTTTCTTTCGCGCCTTAACGATCATGTTAATTTTGTGCTAATTTTTTGTTCATTTATAGCATTTTCCGATTATTATAACATTCATGTTATAACAGCATAATTATTATATATTTGAAATTCCTGATTTTCAAGCTATATTATAATGTTACCGGGGTCAGACACCCAGAAAAACCTGACTTGAATTTTACCGCATAAAACTCCGAGGTTTCTGGCCCCCTCCCCCCGGATGAGGGAAAATCCTTCTCAGAAAGGAGACAAATCAATGAACAATATCATCAATCAGCTCTCCCAGATTGAAGAAAAGACTGTCGCGATCTTAGACGGCGCTGCCGACAAGAAAAAAACTCTTGCAGCAGAATATGAGGCAAAGACGAAACAGTTTGACGAGGAGCTGAATCATGAAACCGAACTGGAGATCCAGTCCATGCGCCAGAAAATGGAGGCAGAAGCCGCCGCGGAGCTTGACAGGCAGAAAACCGCCGCCGGTGACCAGATCGCCCGCCTGGAACAGCATTACGAAGAAAAGCATTCCTGGTATGTGGACTCCCTCTTCCGTTCTATGACCGAGGTGTGATCTATGGGAAGTCTCATCACTTACAGTGCGATCGCTGCCAAGCTTGCCGCGATGCGCGGGCATTTCCTCACGGATGATGAGTTCTCGGTCCTCGCGGGAATGGAGAATGTACCGGCTGCCGTCGAATACCTGAAAAGTTCTCCCGCCTACAGGGATGTTTTTTCCGGTGTCGAAAATGAGGAACTCCACAGAAGTAAGATCGAAGAGCTTTTGTGGCACTCCCTCTACGGTGATTTCTCAAGGCTGTTCCGATTCGCAAACGGAACCCAGAGAAAATTTCTGGATCTCTACTTTCTCCATTTCGAGATTGATGTCATGAAACGGTGTCTGAGGGACGCGGTTTCCGGAAAACGCTCAGATCTGAACTTTAAGAGCTTTGAGCCCTTCTTCCGAAAGCACTCCCACCTGGATTTCACCGCCCTGACTGATTCAAAAGATCTGGACGAATATCTGGACAGCATTCAGAACACCCCTTATTATGGCCCGTTAAAGGACTTAAAGGATCAGGGCATCACTTCCCTGTCTGAGTTCGAATCTGCTCTGGACATCCTGTACTTCATCCGTTTCTGGAAAAGTTTAAAAGACCAGCTTTCAAAAGACGACCGGGAGGCCATCGCCGACTGTGCCGGTGAAAAGATCGATCTTTTAAATATTGAATGGCTTGCAAGAGCGAAACGCCACTACAAATTATCTGCCGATGCCATTATGGAGCTTCTGATCCCCGTATGGCACCGTTTAAAAAAGTCTCAGGCAAGGGAGCTTGCCGAAGCGCCGTCTATAGAGGAATTTGACCGGATCCTAAAGGGGACCCGCTACGGAAACCGGATCTTTCGGGCATCCGGCGAACAGCAGGAGAATCCGGAACTGCATTCCCTGTTCCGGGCGCTTCTGGATGCTGTGTACAGCAAATCCGGACGGAATGATCCATATTCCGCGGCTGCGTTAAACAGCTACTTCTATTTTAAGGAAGAAGAGATCAGAAAAATCATCACCACCGTTGAGGGGATCCGTTACAGCCTTGGCAGTTCAGAAATTCTAACCTGCCTGGCAGAAAGTTAGAAAAGGGGGTATGCTCTGTGATCGAAAAAATGAAATTCGTCAGCATCTCCGGGCCAAAGAACGATCTGGACCGAATGGTCAACCAGTATCTCTCCCACTATGAGATCCAGCTGGAAAACGCGCTGACCGAATTAAGATCCGCATCAAAATTAGAACCATATCCCGGAACCAATCCATACCGGGAACCGCTTCAGAAAGCGCAGAAACTTCTCGCTTCCTGTCCCGGCGCAAAACAGCAGGAGATTTCCACCGGAACAATGCCCGTGGAGAACGCCATCACACTTGTAAATGACATGGATACGGAGCTCGCCGCCTCCGATGAGGAGCGGGAGTCCTTAAAGGCAAAAGAAAAAGAAGTCTCTTCCCTGTTGGAGCAGGTACGCCTGTATGTGGAACTGGACTTCGATATTCCGGCAATTCTGAAGCTGAAGCACATCAAATACCGGTTCGGACGTATCAGAAAGGAAAGCTTCCCGCAGCTTCAGGCATTCGCCGACCGCTCGGATGAGACGATCCTGTTCAAATGCCACGAATCAGACCACTATATTTCTTTGCTCTACTTCACACCGGATATCACCTCCGACCGGATCGACACCGTCTTCTCGTCCCTGCAGTTCGAGAGGATCTATCTCCCGGATGAGTACGCCGGAACCCCGAAGACCGAGGTCGAACGTCTGGAAAACGAGCTTGCAAATCTGAAAGCAAAGGAACAGGCCCTGGACGCAAAAGATTCCGGGTACCTGCTGACGAGACAGACCAGTCTCCGGGATGCCAGCCAGGTGCTGAAATCCTATGAAGCAAACTTCAATGTGAGAAAGTATGCGGCATGCACCCATGATAAGGATCATCCGTTCTACATTCTCTGCGGCTGGATGACAAAAGAGGACGCGGAAGCTCTCCACAGGGACCTCGCAAAGGACGCGGACACCTTCTTCGTCTTAGAGGACAGCAAAGAGCACGTGACCAGCATTCCGCCCACCAAGTTAAAAAACATTCCGCTGCTGCGGCCGTTTGAGATGTTCGTAAAGATGTACGGACTTCCGTCCTACGACGAGTTTGATCCGACGCTTCTGATCGCCATCACCTACTCCATCTTCTTCGGCTTCATGTTCGGAGATGCCGGACAGGGACTTGTCCTTCTGATCGGAGGTTTCCTGCTCTATAAGTTCAAAAAGATCGATCTGGCAGCCATCGTCTCCTGCTGCGGATTCTTCTCGACGATCTTCGGATGCCTCTTCGGAAGCGTCTTCGGATTTGAAGATGTGATCCCGGCGCTGTGGTTAAAGCCGACCGAAGCCATGACGGATCTTCCGTTTGTGGGTCGTCTGAACACCGTGTTCGTCGTTGCCATTGCTCTCGGCATGGGAGTCATCCTCTTTACGATGATCTTAAACATGATTACGAGCTTTAAGAACCATAACACCGAAAAGACCTGGTTCGATACAAACGGTCTCGCAGGCTTTGTCTTTTATTTCAGTCTTGCAGCCACCATCGTGATGTTCATGAGCGGACATACACTTCCGGCGGCAGCGATCCTGATCATCATGTTCGTCCTGCCGCTTCTCGTGATGTTCTTTAAGGAACCGCTCACAGCAGTTTTGGAAAAGAAATCTGAGAAGATCTCCGGTGGCGTGGGAATGTTCATCACACAGGGATTTTTCGAGCTGTTTGAAGTACTCTTAAGCTACTTCTCCAACACGCTTTCCTTCGTCCGTGTGGGCGCCTTCGCCGTCAGCCACGCAGCCATGATGCAGGTTGTTTTAATGCTCGCAGGCGCAGAAACCGGAGCACCGTCCATACCGGTCATTGTTCTCGGAAACCTGTTCGTGTGCGGCATGGAGGGCCTGATCGTCGGGATCCAGGTACTCCGTCTCGAGTACTACGAGCTGTTCAGCCGGTTCTATAAAGGAAGCGGCCGGGAATTTAAACCGTTCTACGAGAAATAAGAATAAATGGTAACTGTTCAGTAGGTCTGCGCACTTGCTGCGCTGACCGTAAGAAAACATAGGCTGGAAGGCAAAAATCCCATCAGCGAAGCTGATCCGGAATGGATTTTTGCGTGTAACTATGAAGGCACTGAATAGTTACAATAAATGGTAAAATACAGATTTTAGGAGGTCATCGTCATGACAATCGCAGTAAAACTTCTTTTAACCGTTGCACTTATCTTCAGCATTGCTGTCCCCTTCGGAGCTTTCGCCGCAGGTGAAAAGACAAAAGGACGCTATAAAACAGCCCTCGCAGCCAACACCGTAATGTTCTTCGGAACCATGCTCTTCGCCGTCTGCGTACTCTTTGGCGGCACTGCATTCGCAGCCGAGTCCACAGCTGCAGCTGGCGGCATCTCCACCGGTATGGGCTACATCGCAGCTGCTCTTTCCACCGGACTTTCCTGTATCGGCGGCGGCGTTGCCGTTTCCGCGGCAGCATCCGCAGCACTTGGCGCTATCAGTGAGGATTCCTCCATTCTTGGTAAATCTCTTATCTTCGTAGGTCTTGCCGAAGGTGTCTGCCTGTACGGACTTATCATCTCCTTCATGATCATCGGTAAACTTTAATGCCTGACAACATGGCTGAACTATTACCAGGAATGGAGACCGGCTATGAGAATGTATTTGATCAGCGATAATACCGACACGCTGACCGGCATGCGGCTGGCGGGCGTGGACGGTGTGATCGCAAATGAAAAAGGAACGCTGGAAAAGGCGTTGAACGAAGTGTTAAAAGACAAAAATATCGGGATCATCCTGCTCACCGAAGCTCTCGGAAAGAAGTATCCGGAGCTGGTTAAGACGGTACGCACAGAACATAAAAAGCCGCTTCTCATCGAAATCCCGGACCGCCACGGAACAGGACGGCGGCCCGATTTCATCACGGCATATGTAAATGACGCGATCGGACTAAAGTTATAGTATGCACACAGCGGTTCCGTCCGCAGGCAACAGCGATCCGGAACCGCTGCAGATCGATATTGGAATCAAGGAGGTGGCTGCTTTGACAACCGAAGAAAAATTACAGCATTTTGAAGACATCTGCACAGGCGACGCATTAAAGAAATACGAGCAAGCAGTCTCTGATTATACCGCTTATGAGGAAAAAATCCTGAATGAGCATAAAGAAAACGCCAGAAAACAGGCAGCATTGCAGATCGCTGCCGAAAAAGAGCGGATCGCACGGGAGACCAACAAGAACCTGTCCTTAGGCCAGATCGAGATCCGCCGTTCCTATAGCAGAAAAGATGAGGAACTCCGCGGAAAAGTCTTCTCCGAGCTTCGCGACAGGCTGGCGCGGTTCATGGAGACCCCGAAATATGACGCACTCTTAGAGGCGCAGATCAAAAAAGAAAAAGCATTTGCAGGATCCAGTGAGATCCATATCTATATCGACCCGTCCGACAGGGAAAAGCAGAATCTTTTATCCTTAAGGACCGACTGCGACATCCGCGTCAGCCAGTACCCGTTTCTCGGCGGCACGCGGGCCGTCATCGCCTCGAAAAATATCCTGATCGATAACTCCTTTGAGACGAAGCTCAAAGAAGCTGAACAGGACTTCCAGTTCTCACTGTAACTGTGCGATACGTTTCCGCGGGCAGCGCGGTACATGCGCAGACCTGCCGGCCAGTTACTTTTTATAACATTTTTGGAGGAAATCAACATGGCTGCAAAAGGCACAATTTACGGGATCAACGGCCCGATCGTCTATATTGCCGGTGATTCCGGTTTTCAGATGAATGAGATGGTCTACGTCGGAGAGGCAAACCTCGTCGGCGAAGTCATCGGACTGACCTCCGAACGCACAACGATCGAGGTCTATGAGGAGACCACAGGTCTGAAGCCCGGAGAGCCGGTCACAGGAACAGGAGCTCCTGTCTCCGTCACACTTGCCCCCGGCATTATCACAAATATTTTTGATGGAATCGAACGTCCGTTAGCCGCTATCAAAAAATCAAGCGGCTATTATATTGACCGCGGTGTTCATGTAACATCCCTTGATACAGAAAAGAAATGGCAGACCCACATGACCGTAAAGCGTGGTGATCATGTCTACGGCGGCACCATCATCGCGGAGGTCCCGGAGACGAGAGCCATTACCCATAAAGTCATGATCCCGCCGGATCTGGAGGGCGATGTCCTCTCCGTTGTCTCCGACGGTGAATATACGATCAATGATACACTGCTCACGATCATGACAAAGGACGGAACAGAAAAAGCGATCACTATGACACAGAAATGGCCGATCCGTATCCCGCGTCCGACCGTAAAGCGCTATCCGGCTTCCAAACCGCTGATCACAGGACAGCGTATCCTTGACACCCTGTTCCCACTCGCAAAGGGCGGCACGGCGGCGATCCCGGGCGGATTCGGTACCGGAAAGACCATGACCCAGCACCAGATCGCCAAGTGGTCCGATGCCGATATCATCATCTACATCGGCTGCGGCGAGCGTGGAAATGAAATGACACAGGTTCTGGAGGAATTCAGCGAGCTGATCGACCCAAAGAGTGGAAACCCACTGATGGAGCGGACTACGTTGATCGCCAATACCTCCAACATGCCGGTTGCCGCCCGTGAGGCGAGTCTTTACTCCGGCCTGACACTTGCAGAATACTACCGCGACATGGGCTACAACGTAGCGATCATGGCAGACTCCACCTCCCGTTGGGCAGAGGCTCTCCGTGAGCTCTCCGGCCGTCTGGAGGAGATGCCGGCCGAGGAAGGTTTCCCGGCTTATCTGGCATCCCGGCTGTCCCAGTTCTATGAGCGTGCCGGAATGGTCCAGAACTTAAACGGAACGGAAGGTTCCGTATCCATCATCGGAGCCGTATCCCCGCAGGGCGGCGATTTCTCCGAGCCGGTCACACAGAACACCAAGCGTTTCGTCCGCTGCTTCTGGGGACTTGATAAGAACCTCGCCTACGCGAGACACTTCCCGGCGATCCAGTGGCTGACCAGCTACTCGGAATACCTCACGGATCTTTCTTCCTGGTACTCTGAGCATGTGGATAAAAACTTTGTCAATTACCGTAACCAGCTCGTCACGATCCTGAATCAGGAAAGCAGCCTGATGGAGATCGTAAAACTGATCGGATCCGATGTTCTCCCTGATGACCAGAAGCTCGTTCTCGAGATCGCCAAGGTTATCCGTCTCGGTTTCCTTCAGCAGAACGCTTTCCATAAGGAAGATACCTGCGTTCCGCTGAAAAAGCAGTTTAAGATGATGGAGATCATCCTTTATCTCTATAAAAAATCCCGTGCCCTCGTTGCCATGGGCATGCCGGTATCCGTCCTCAAAGAAGAAAAGATCTTTGAGAAGATCATTGCCATCAAATATGACGTCCCGAATGACCGTCTCGACATGTTTGACGACTATAAGAAGCAGATCGATGACTTCTACAATTCCGTCATCGAGCGCAACGCATAAGGAGGCAGATCACAATGGCAGTCGAATATCTTGGCCTTAGTTCCTTAAATGGCCCTCTTGCCGTCCTCGAAGGCGTTTCCGGGGCATCTTATGATGAAATCGTGGAAATGACCGTCGACGGAAAAGAAAAGAAGCTCGGACGCATTATCGAGGCGTACGAGGATAAAGCCGTGATCCAGGTGTTTGAGAGCACCGGAAACATGGCACTGAAAAACACTCATACCCGTCTCACCGGACATCCGATGGAGATCGGCGTCTCCGCCGATATGTTAGGCCGTACCTTTGACGGTCTTGGAAATCCCATCGACGGTCTGGGACCGATCTTAGCTGATAAAAAACTGGATGTAAACGGAAAGCCGTTAAACCCGGTGGCCCGTGAATATCCGCGTAACTACATCCGTACCGGTATCTCCGCCATTGACGGTTTGATGACCCTGATCCGCGGACAGAAGCTCCCGATCTTCTCCGGAAACGGACTTCCCCACGACCAGCTGGCAGCGCAGATCGTCATGCAGTCCTCTCTGGGAGACAATTCCGATGAAAAGTTCGCCGTCGTATTCGCAGCTATGGGCGTCAAGTACGATGTTGCCGAATACTTTGAGCGTACCTTCCGTGAGAGCGGCGTCCTGGACCATGTTGCCATGTTTATTAATCTTGCAAATGACCCGGTCGTCGAGCGTCTGATCACACCGAAGGTTGCCCTCACAGTTGCCGAATACCTCGCATTTGAAAAAGGCATGCATATCCTGGTCATCCTGACGGATATGACCTCCTACGCTGAGGCGCTGCGTGAGGTTTCCTCCTCAAAGGGCGAGATCCCGTCCCGTAAGGGATATCCGGGATACTTATACAGTGATCTGGCATCTCTCTATGAGCGCGCCGGAATCGTCGCCGGAGTCAACGGATCTGTCACACAGATCCCGATCCTTACCATGCCGAACGATGATATCACCCACCCGATTCCGGACCTTACCGGTTACATCACAGAAGGTCAGATCGTTCTGGACCGCAACTTAAACGGTCAGTCCATCTACCCGCCGATCAGCGTGCTTCCGTCCCTGTCCCGTCTTATGAAGGACGGCATCGGTGAGGGATTTACCCGTGAAGATCATCAGGATGTGGCAAACCAGCTGTTTTCCTGCTACGCAAAGGTGGGCGACGCGAGAGCCCTCGCATCTGTTATCGGTGAAGATGAGCTCTCCCCGATCGATAAAAAATATCTGGAATTCGGCCGGGAATTTGAAAAACGGTTCATCGGACAGGATATCCATGACAACCGTACCATCATCGACACCTTAAACATCGGCTGGGAGCTTTTAGGACTTCTTCCGCGAGAAGAGCTCGACCGTATTGACACGAAGATCTTAGACAAGTATTATAAACCTGCAGACGCCGCTTCAGACGCTTCATAAGGAGGGGATCTCATGAATCCGAACACATTCCCCACCAAGGGAAATCTGATCCTTGCGAAAAACTCCCTCGCCCTTGCGACTCAGGGGTACGGACTGATGGATAAAAAGAGGAACATCTTGCTGCGGGAGCTTATGGGCCTGATCGATCAGGCAAAAGCGATCCAGTCCGAGATCGATTCCACTTTTACCGCCGCCTACAAGGCACTCCAGAAGGCCAATATCGAGATGGGAATCCACTATGTGGAGGAGATCGCAGGTTCACTTCCCGTCACGGATGATATCCGGATCAAGGCGCGCAGCATCATGGGAACGGAGATCCCGCTTGTCGAGTATACACCGTCAAAAGATGAAAAACCGCCTTATTCGTTTTACAGCACCAGCGATTCGCTGGACGAGGCACGGATCGCCTTCGAGCGCGTGAAGGAACTGACCGCAGACCTCGCAACCGTGGAGACATCCGCCTACCGTCTTGCCGAGAGCATTAAGAAGACCCAGAAGCGGGCTAATGCACTAAAGAACATCACGATCCCGTCATACCAGGCACTTGTGAAGGACATCACCAACGCCCTGGAGGAAAAGGATCGCGAGGAGTTCACAAGACTAAAAGTAATCAAACGGAGTACCACGAAATGACAAAAACAGCAAAGACCATTACCTACGCCGCCGGGATCTTCACTGCGTTCTGGCTGATCATCGCGTTCCTTATCACATCCGTTGAGGCGGTCGCCTACTGGACGCCGGGATATTATGAGAAGGAATACACGAAATATCAGGTTCTGAATGATCTTCCTGAGATGACCATGGATGATCTTTTAGACGTTACCGATGAAATGATGGCATTTCTTCGCGGAAAGCGTGAAAACCTTCACGTATACACCACCATGGGCGGGGAATACCGGGAATTTTTTAATGACCGGGAGATTGCCCACATGGAGGACGTGCGGGGACTCTTCATCGGCGGCCTGTGGCTTCGCCGGATCGGGATCCTGATCACCCTATGCTTCGCGGCCCTGGCTTATTTCTGGGGACGTAAGAGTGCGGAGCGGACAGAGGCGTTAAAGCGCCTGATCCCGAAATCCCTCTGTATCGGCACCGGCGCGGTCTTTGCCGTAGCACTGGCCCTGATCGGCATTATATCCACAGACTTCTCAAAATATTTCATTGTTTTCCACAAAATCTTTTTCAACCATGATCTGTGGGTCCTCGATCCACGCACGGACATGCTCATCAACATCGTTCCGGAAGGTTTCTTCTTCGATACCGCCGCGCGGATCGCGCTGGTGTTTGCAGGGATCGTTATGGTATTTTTTGTTGGAAATCTGGTATTATATAAAAGAGCCGGCAGATAGATCTGTCGGCTCTTTTTATATCATTTATCGGTTGCAGCCCTGTCTTCAAACTGCTATAATCCATAGTACGAGTACTGTGATCGTTCAATCCTTCACAATTACAGGCAAAAATCCATTTCTGATCGGCTGTGCCGATGGGATTTGAGACATCAAAACAGCCGCCGCGTCGGGTAAACATGGCGGCAATTTTTTCAAGGAGTTCCATGAAACGAATTTTAAGTATTTTTCTCTGTCTGACGCTGATCCTCGGCTTTTGTCCGGGACAGACGGCATATGCGGCGGCTGAGTGGCCGTCGGAGATCTCGATCTCATCGGACGGCGGGATCCTAATGGACATCAATTCGGGAGCGGTTTTGTTCGAGAAGAACAGCCATGAACCGTATTATCCGGCAAGTATCACAAAGATCCTGACGGCACTGATCGTGATTGAAAACTGTGGGCTTGATGAGACCGTGACGTTCTCCAACACAGCGGTGAACTCTCTTGAGCCGAACTCCTCCATTCTGGGGGCCCGCGCCGGAGATACGTTAAGTGTCCGGGACTGTCTTTATGCCCTGCTTTTACAGTCCGCGAACGAGGTTGCAAACGCTCTGGCCGAACACTGCGCAGGCAGTATTGATGCTTTTGCGGAGAAGATGAATGAGAAGACGGCGGAGCTTGGATGTACAGACTCCCATTTCGCAAACCCGAGCGGTCTGAATGATCCGAATCACTATGTGTCCGCTTACGACATGGCACTGATCGCGAAGGCGGCATTTAATAATCCGACATTTGTAGAAGTTGATTCCACAACGTACTATGACGTTCCTGCGGGGAAATTAAAGCAGTACCCGGATGGCTGGCGCTACTACGCCCACCACAGAATGCTGCGGCGGAATGATTCCCTTTATTACGACGGTGCCATCGGCGGAAAGACCGGTTACACCTTGCTTGCGGGAAATACATTGGTGACATGCGCGGAGCGCGATGGAATGAAGCTCATAGCTGTCGTTCTCAATGGTCACCAGACCCATTATTCCGACACAAAAGCACTGTTTGACTATGGATTTAAAAATTTCAAGTCCGTTCCGGTTGCGGATCAGGACAGCACTTACAGCAAGGTGGCTGATGATCTGACGATCTCCGGGATCTTTTCCGGGAGTGCTACAAGACTCACGGTAAATAAAAACAGCGCGGTGACTTTACCTGCGGATGGGAACTTCTCCGATGTGACTTCCACACTGGACTACGACCTGACTGACGATGCACCGGATGGGGCGATTGCACGGATCGATTACCGCTATGGGGATAAGCTTGTCGGACAGGCTTATCTGGAGGCGACTGTGACACAGGGATATGTGCCCGGAGCAGTGAAACAGAGCACGGATACCGCGGAGACTGAGACTGTGGCTGAAACCGTTCCTTCTAAGGCACCTGATAAGAAAACCGAACCTTCCTCTAAAAAAACGGGCAGCAATAAGACATCCTGGACCTCCTCTCCTGCTTTCGGCATTATTAAGAAAGTCCTGATCGCTGCCGCTGTCATCGGAACCATTGGCGGCGCCGTCTCCGGAATCATGATCTATCAGGAAAACAAGGCCCAGAACGAGCGTTTTCTCCGTCATCAGCGGCGCGAAAAACGTTTAAAGGAATGGGGATATTCTTCCACAGAATTTGATATGCTCATGGAAGAGCACTTAAGATCCAAGTCTGGGATTAAGCAGCCGGGATTCCGGGAGCGGCTCAGAGATCGTTTTCGGAGACGATAAGTTTTATTTTATGTAAACCAAAAGAGCAGATGTATGCTTTTTGAAGCAATACCTCTGCTCTTTTTCTATCGTTTCACATCCGTTTTGTTCAGGCGCAAAGTGCTTAATCGCTGCCGTATCTTCCGGGCTGCCGCCTCTATTCCACTCCATGGAGTTTCTTCTGCCTGCTTTTCTCCGCACGGCGGATCCGGGCCTCCTCTTTTTTCAGGAAAACAGCTTCTGCACCTTCCTCATCCACCGGTTTTACCGTCTTTACGGCAAAAACTCTGCCGTCCTCCGACTTTTTCATCCGGATTTTTCCTTTCATCATACCGTGTTCCGGACATGTTGCAAGACACAGATAATAGCGCTGTCCTGAGGAAAACCAGCGGATCTTCTTCCGCAGCATCCGACGGCATTTCGTGCAGATGATATCCGTCACCCGCTTTTCCTCCATCGCCTCCTCCTTCGTCTCAAACATCCGTGATACGAACTTTGTATACTCCGGGAACCGCAGTGTGAACTCCTCATCCTCGCTCTCCGGCGGCAGATAATAATCCACAGACACGTAATCTTTCACGGAATCAAAATCCATCGCCTGCAGCACCCGCCCCGTATATTCCGCGTCCCCCAGTGCCCGGTGGAACGGCGCGTCCACATCAAGCGCAAAGGACTCCACCGCTTCATCCAACGAAATTCTCGCCTTTCCGTCCTGATAGCACAAGCTGTACAGTTTCTGGACATCATAAAAAAGGAACGGTTTCGGGAACGGGATCGTCATCCCATGATAGACCATGTTCCTCTGCAGCTCCGTAAGGTCCATACTTCCCCAGGTGCAGAATATGCAGTCCTCGCCGCACCATTTAAGGAAATCCTCCATCACCGCCGCAAACGGCTCTCCATCCCGCTCTAACTCTTCGATGGAAACATGGGTCACCTCAGAGATGATCCGGTGCATCTGGCGGTACACGCAGGGACGGATGATCCGGTGAAACTCCGCGACCTTCTCACGCTCTTCATTCAGTTTTACTGCTCCGATCTCAAAGATCTCAAAAGGAAGCCGCTCCACAGACGCTTCTTTACCGCCCGGGTTCTGGTTCCATTCCAAATCAAATACAATAAAATTTTTCATAATACAAGAGTATAGCACAGTTTTTTCTGCCCGTCACTGAGAAAATTGTTGCTGTACACGGTCAGGGATCAGCCGCTTACTTTTTTCTTGCACTCTGTTTCAAATAATCCTATAATAAGCATAGTTTGAGATAGAAAAACTACAGCAACAGCGTTTCCGCCTCTGTAGAATCACTCAGGTAAGACCATCTGCTTCTGATCTGGTGCTTTTATCTGGAGATTTGCTGCGCTGGAACGCGGAAAGGATTCTTATCATGAAACACATCACAGGACTTGCGCATATCGCGCTTTTCACAAAGGATCTTGAAACATCCATAAAATTCTACGAATGTCTCGGTGGAAAGGTCACTGGACAGGCTGATGTCCAGAAGCCGCTTGGAACTAACCACATCAAGATCGTCAGCATGCCGGGCTTTGACCTCGAGATCATCGAGCCACATGACGGCACTGATGTGACCGCCCAGGGCGGTCTCTTCCCGCACATCGCAATCGAAGTCAATGACATCGACGCTGCCATCGCAGACTTAAAGGCAGCCGGGATCACAAACTTCCGGGGCGGTGTCGACAAGGCAGCTGACCTCCCGATCTTCGGCGGCATCCGAAACGCGTTTTTTATCGGACCGAACGGAGAACAGCTGGAGCTTTTACAGCATCTGTAAAATTCGGTTGACCGCAGATCATGCGGATCACTGTAATTTAAGTACATAAGTAAAGTCCCCGGATAAGGAACTACCGCAGCTGGTCAACTGACCGATGGCACATTCCCTATCCGGGGCTTATCTTATCCCAATAACGCCTTCAAATCCTCCTCCGGCGTTGTCACCGGCCCGATTCCATAATTTTCCACAAGGAAATTCAGGATATTCGGGGAGAGGAACGCCGGTAAGGACGGGCCGAGGCGGATATTCCTGATCCCAAGATGCAGGAGTGTCAGGAGAATACACACTGCCTTCTGCTCATACCAGGAGAGCACGAAGGACAGCGGAAGCTCGTTCACCCCGCACCCAAACGCCTCAGCCAGCGCCATAGCCACCTTGATGGCACCATAGGCATCGTTGCACTGGCCCATGTCCATGATCCGCGGGAGACCGCCGATATTTCCAAGGTCCAGATCGTTAAAGCGGAACTTTCCGCATGCTAACGTCAGGACAAGGCTGTCCGCCGGAGTCTGCTTTACAAAATCCGTATAGTAGTTTCTTCCCGGCTTCGCGCCATCGCAGCCCGCAACGAGGAAGAAATGTCTGATCGCGCCGGATTTTACCGCGTCGATGACCTGATCAGCCATGGAAAGGATCGTTCCATGTCCGAATCCTGTCATGACCTGAGTTCCGCCGTTGATTCCCGTAAACTGGCGGTCTTCCTGATATCCGCCGAGTTCCAGCGCCTTCTCGATCACCGGGGTAAAGTCTTTCTCATCATCAATATGAACCATTCCCGGATATGCTACGACCTCCGTCGTGAACACGCGGTCCGCGTAGGATTTCTTCGGCGGCATCAGACAGTTTGTGGTAAAGAGGATCGGAGCCGGGATATCCGCAAATTCCTTCTGCTGATTCTGCCATGCAGTTCCGAAATTGCCCTTTAACTGCGGATACTTTCTGAGCTCCGGGTAAGCGTGGGCCGGCAACATCTCGCCGTGGGTGTAGATGTTAACGCCTTTTCCCTCTGTCTGCTTTAAGAGAAGCTCCAGGTCCTTGAGGTCATGTCCCGTCACAACGATAAACGGTCCTCTTTCTACTACAAGCGGTACGCTGACCGGGATCGGAGTCCCGTAAGTTCCCGTGTTTGCTGCGTCCAGCATCGCCATGCAGGTGAGGTTCACCTCGCCGACCTTCAGGACCGTCGGGAGCAGGCTTTCGACGGTACCGTCTTTTGCGATCTCCCGGAGCCCCGTTAAGAAGAACTGGTTTACCGTCTCAGCAGATGCCCCCAGCATCAGCGCATGGTACGCGTACGCCGCCATACCCTTTAATCCGAACAGGATCAGGGATTTCAGGGAGCGGATATCAGGGTCCATGTCCCACAGCAGACCGAGATTATAATCATCCGTATCTTGCACACTTGCTGCCGCACCTGACTCTCCCGCTGCCTTTTCGCGCGGTCCTGCACTTTTCTTCACCGGCGCTGCGAGCAGCCGCTCCTTCTCCCTGTGCGTCTTCTCAATCTGCGCCCGGATCGCGTCATCATCAAAGCTTACATTCGTAAGTGTCGTAAAAAGCCCCTCGATCACCGTGCGGTACACTCGATCTCCCGGACATTCCACGCCTTCTGCCGCTCTCGCAAGCCCGATCATCGCACCTACAAGCTGGTCCTGCAGCCTTGCTGTCTCCGCCGTCTTTCCGCAGACACCCGTGCTCCCGGTACATCCCGCGCAGCCTGCGGTCTGCTCACACTGATAACAGAACATTTTTTGATCCATTTCATATACCTCCATATATTTCCCCGACTCTTCCCGCGTGACTCCAGGCAGCCCATACAAGCAGCCAACACTGTCTTCGCAGTTTTGCCGATCTCAAATTATCCTGACACGCCTGCCGTCCCTGCGGCAGCCATAACCGATAAGTCATCATGTTTCCCTGTCCGGCACCGCCGAACCATGTACACATTATATCCGCGAAATCAGCTTTCGTATGTTGTAATTACAACATTTTTAAACAGCCCACCTGGAAATAATTTCCACACGTCCACCTCTCACACTTTTCGCAGACCAGAACGGATCCAGCCGCTCTTTATAATTTCCTGTGCGAATCAGGAATTTTCAGGACTTTAAAATCCATAAATTTCGCTTTTCTTTACATCCATAAACGTTTATAATGGAACAAATGCTTTATGAAAGGATTCAGATTATGTTTCGTATTCTTTCCGCTTTCAGGCGGTTAAATTCATTTCAGATCATTGTTTTAGGCTTTGCCTTCGTGATCTTGCTCGGCGCCGGCATCCTGATGCTGCCGGTATCCTCCGCGGACGGAAGCTGGACTCCATTTGTAAACGCCCTGTTTACCTCCGTCACCTCCGTCTGCGTGACCGGTCTTGTGGTCTGTGACACCGGAACCTACTGGTCTTCCTTTGGACATGCCGTAATTCTGCTTCTGATCCAGACCGGCGGTCTCGGCGTTGTGACGATCTCCGCTTCCTTTACGATCCTCTCCGGAAAGAAGATCGGTCTTTCCCAGCGGAGTATCATGGCGGAATCGGTCGCTGCCCCTCAGCTCAGCGGAGTTGTCCGCCTGACCGGTTTTATTGTAAGAGTCACTCTCGGTATCGAACTGATCGGCGCTCTCCTGATGGCACCTGTATTCTGCCGCGATTTTGGTCTCTTCCGGGGACTCTGGATGTCTTTATTCCACTCCGTATCCGCATTCTGCAACGCCGGAATCGATCTGCTTGGTGTCCGGGGAGCATATTCCTCCCTGACATCCTACGCATATGACCCGCTGATCAATCTCGTGATCATTCTGCTTATCGTGATCGGCGGAATCGGTTTTCTGACCTGGGATGATATTTACAGAAACCGGCACCATATTTCCCGATACCGAATGCAGAGTAAGGTCATCCTCTCCTACTCGCTGGCACTGATCTTTATCCCGGCTATCCTCTTCTTTTTTCTGGAATTTCAGGATATCCCGGCCGGAAAACGGATCCTTGTATCCTTATTCCAGTCGGTGACAACGCGAACTGCCGGTTTTAATACAGCGGATCTTTCCTCCATGCGGGAATCCGGCCAGTTCCTTATGATCCTTCTCATGCTGGTCGGAGGAAGTCCGGGATCCACCGCCGGCGGAATCAAGACGACCACTCTGGCCGTTCTGATCTCCTGCGCGACTGCTGTCTTTGCCAGAAAGGACAGCCCGGAAATGTTTAAACGGCGCATTATCCCCGATATTGTCGCCACAGCGATCGCGATCCTTTTCATGTATACAAGCCTCGGTATCCTGTGTGCCATGACGCTCAGTATTCTGGAAAGCCTGCCTCTTATGCCGTGCCTGTTTGAGGCGTTTTCCGCCCTCGCTACGGTAGGCTTAAGCTTCGGGATCACCCCGACACTTTCCGTTCCATCGAAGCTGATCCTGATCGCATTTATGTTCATCGGCCGCGTTGGCGGACTCACGATCATCTACGCGACCATGTCCGGGTACAAGATTCAGTGCGGAAAATTCCCGCAGGAAAAAATTTCCGTCGGATAATATATTTAAGGAGAAAATTATGAAATCAATTCTTTTGATCGGCCTCGGCCGTTTTGGAAAACATGTTGCCATGCATCTTCACAATCTCGGACATCAGGTCATGGCCGTTGACAGTACGGAGGAACGCGTCAACGCAGTCCTTCCCTATGTGACAGAAGCACAGATCGGTGACAGTACAAACGAGTCCTTCCTTTCCTCTCTGGGAATCCGCAATTTTGATGCCTGCATCGTCGCGATCGGCGATAACTTCCAGAGTTCCCTTGAAACAACGTCTCTCTTAAAGGAGCTCGGCGCAAAGCTCGTTGTCTCCCGCGCTTCCAGTGATGTTCACCAGAAATTTCTTCTGCGGAACGGTGCCGATCAGGTCGTCTACCCGGAACAGCAGCTTGCGAAATGGACTGCGATCCGCTTCAGTTCCAACCACATTCTTGATTTTGTCAATCTGGAAGGCGACTACGATATCTATGAGGTAGATCTTCCGGAACGATGGGTTGGCATGAGCGTAGGTGAGATCGATATCCGGAAAAAATACGGCATCAACATCATTGCCGTCCGGCGAAACGGCACCCTGGATTTCTCCGTCAAGCCGGAAACCAGCTTTGAAGACGGCGATACGATCCTGGTTCTCGGACAGTATCGAGAGCTGCAGAAATGCTTTAAGATTTAATATCCTGTTTGCTCCAATGCGCGCCTGCGAAACCTGCCGCCGGCAGCTTCTTTTGTATGCATGGCAGCATAAAAAGCCATTTTATGGATATCTCCTGAATTTTAGGACTTTCCCATAAAATGGCTTTTTATTGACATTTTTATTTCACATCTGTTATTTATCTATCCACATATTCCCCATAGGCGATCAGCGGATCCCCGGCTTTCACGCCAAGACCCACCGTCTGGTACAGAATAATTCCCGGATAGTCTGCCCGATACTCCAGTAAAAGGTTTCCCCAGATATCTCTCACCGTTCCCAGAACCGCACCTCCCGCGAACGTATCTCCTGCGGAAAATACCGGATACCACAATCCATCTGTCTCTGCCTCCAGATACTCTGCTCTGGTCACATTTTTCTGCTGCACTGTATGAACCTCTTCACCGGAAAGAAGTCCCATGCGGATCATAATATTCTTCACATCCTGCTTATATGCCTGAACTTCGCTGTCCGTAAATCTTCCGCCGCCTCCGCGCTCCATGAGGATCGCAGGAAGACCTCTTTGGCAAGCGCTGCTATACGCGCCGGTGGTTGCTGTGGAGCTGGCACGCACTTCCATATCCGCTGCCATTGCCATGTTCGCAGACACCCTGGCGATCTTTTCTCCTGCCGCCACATTATAATAGACAAACGGCATAACCTCTTCACTGGTATCCCCCGCATGAAGATCGATATAGTAGTCCGCCTTTGACTGGAGTTTTTCCGTGATCGTCCACGCGATCCGCTCCGACAATGTCCCATCCTTTTTCCCCGGGAATACCCGGTTCAGATTTTTTCCATCTTCAGGCACGAAAAAGCGCACATAATCCCGGAATGCTGAAGGATTTGCCACATGAAGGCAGATCACATTCCCCGCAGTATCCTTGGGATCAAGCTCTCTGGAAAGCTCGGAAAGCGCCTGCACGCCGATATATTCCGCTCCATGGACTCCCGCTGATATCATCATCGTAGGTCCTTCCTTTGCCCCGCAGATAAGTGTTAGCGGAAGTTTCTGTCCGCCGCCTTCTATTTCCAGCCACCCAGTCTTCTTTTCTCCTGCTTCTGCACAGATCATTCCGATCTCCAGCATATTTCTGCCACCTCCTGAGCATATTTTCTGCTGCGCACTGTAACTGTTCAATGCACTCACAGCTGCTATGCACTTTCTTTACTTCCTTTTACGTCCATTTCATCATCGTACTCTTCATCAAACTCAATAATGGAATCCAGCAGCTTTCGCGCATACACATCCGTAGTCTGCGCGATCCGGGATACCGGGATATGTTCCGTGATCCGTCCTTTATATAAGAACATGACTTCGTCGCAGAGATATGTGACTGATGTAAGGTCGTGGGTGATAAACACATACGTCAGCCCCAGCTTCTCCTTCAGCTCCTTTAAGAGATCCATCACCTGCACCTGCGTGTGCGCGTCGAGGGAAGAGATCGCCTCATCAAACAGAATGAACTCCGGCTCACACGCCACGGCGCGGGCGATGCAGACACGCTGAAGCTGTCCCCCCGAAAGCTCATGCGGAAAACGGTCGAGAAACGTCTCATCCAGGCCGACTAACTCCAAAAGTCTGCAGTATTCCGCGCTCCGGTCCGTCCTTTTCCCACTCTTCCGTTCCTTCACCCGGATTCCTTCCGCCAGAACATCCCGGATCCTGAACCGCGGATTTGCAGATGTCGTATAATCCTGGAATACAACGCTGAGCATGTTCTGAAGATTCTTCTTTCCATCTCGTGACGCATACACATTTTTCCCTTCCAGCAGGTATTCCCCGCTGTCCGGTTTTAACAGACCGCAGATCACCCGTCCAAGCGTCGATTTTCCACTTCCGGATTCACCTAAGATTCCAAGGCAGCTTCCCCGTTTGATGGATAACGACACATCAAACAGTACCTGTGTCCTGCTGACACCAAAGATCTTTTCCTGCCGCTCACTGCGGAAGCTGACGCAGATATCTCTCATCCGGATCATGCCGCACCTCCATTCTCATGTCCAATGCTTTCCCTGTATTTTTTCATGACTGCCGACCGTTTTTCCACCAGAAGTCTCGTATATGGATCTGACGCATGATGCAGGATATAGGAAAAGCTTCCCCGGTCCGCGATCGTTCCGCTGTTCATGACCACAAGGTCGTCCGCAACCTTAGAGATCGCACCGAGATCGTGGGTGATAAAGATCATTGCCGTATCATGCTCTTTCTTGATCCGGACAAATTCTTCCAGGATCTCATACTGGGTGATCGAATCGATGGCAGTTGTCGGTTCATCCGCGATCAGAAGTGCCGGTTTTAATGCCATCGCGATCCCGATCATGATCCTCTGCAGCATGCCGCCGGAGAGCTGATGCGGGTATTTCTGAAGCGCCTCCTCCGGATTGCAGATCCGCATGCGTTCCAGTGTCTCCAGTGACTTCTCTCGGATCTCGTTCGCATTCCAGTCCGTGTGTGTCGCAAATGTCTCCCCGATCTGGCTTCCAATTCGGTAGAGTGGGTCAAAACACGTCATCGGGTTCTGTAGGACGACAGCGATCTCGCTTCCACGGATCTTTCTCATGGACTCTCCACTTTCCTTAAAGAGATCCTTTTCCCCAAACCAGGCATGACCGGAGACGGAGAAATTCTTATCGAGAAGTCCCAGCATCGCCTTGATGCTCATACTTTTTCCACTTCCCGATTCTCCCAGGATTCCAAGGCATTCCCCTCGCTGAACCTCAAAGTTTACATGGCGGACAAGCTCTTTTTCCGGTCTGCGCGGAATTTTTAACGTTACGCACAAGTCTTCCGCCCGTATCACTGTGCTCATACATTCACCTCCTTCGGATCAAGAACATCCCTCAGCGCGTCTCCCATCAGGTTGAAGGCAGATACCAGGATCACGATCGCGACACCCGGCACGATCATCTGGGTCGGATTGCTGGTGAGGACATTTTTTGCCTCATTTAACATTGCTCCCCACTCCGGTGTCGGTGCCTGAACACCGAGTCCCAGGAATGAAAGCGTGGAGATATTGATGATCGCCCAGCCCACATCGAGTGACGCGAGAACCGCGAGGTCCGCCGCGATGGACGGCACCAGATGACGGAACAGGATGAATCTCTCCGGAGTTCCCACGCATCTGGAAAACTGGACGAAATTGCGGTCTCTGTGCTGCATGACTCCGGTCCGGATCATTCGTGCATACCAGGCCCACTTGATCAACACATTCGCCAGGATCACGTTCTGGACATTGATGCCGAGAAGCGCAACCACCGCAAATACCATAATCTGACTTGGGAAGGAGAGCATGACGTCGACCGTCCGCATGATGATCTCCTCCGGGATTCCGCGGAAATATCCCGCCAAAAGTCCCATAAGAGCTCCAAGACCGATGGTTCCAAGCATCGTCAGGACTGCCAGCCCCAGTGTCGGGCGGATCCCATAGATCATTCTCGAAAGAATACAGCGGCCAAGATTGTCCGTTCCAAGCGGATATTCAGCCGAAAATCCGGCAAATTTGTTGAGGATGTCCGTTTCATACGGATCGTTCGGCGCAATCAACGGGGCGAAGATCCCCACGAGCGCTGTGAGGAGAACGATCGCCACGGTGAACATTGCAGTCCTGTTATGTAAAAAGCGCTGAAGCATTAATGTTCCTCCCTTCTCATACGCGGGTCTGATACCGTCTGTAAAATATCGAATAACAGATTGAAAACGACAAACAGGACTCCGATCAGAAGCACGTATGTCTGGATCACCGGATAATCCCGGTTAAAAATAGAACTGATGCAGAGCGTCCCGAGTCCAGGCCATGCAAACACATTTTCCACCACGATCGTTCCTGAGATCAGCTGCGGAATGCTCATTCCGACTGCAACGATACAGGTGTGCATGGAGTTTTTCAGGATATGTTTTACAAGGATCAGCTTCTGGGGCAGCCCCCTGACATTCGCGTAAAGGACATAATCCTGCTTCATATTTTCCAGCATGTTGTTGCGGATCAGACGGATATAGGTAGAAATATAGCTGAGTGACACCGTGAATGCCGGGAGGATCAGATGTTTCCATGTTCCGTTTCCGCTTGTCGGAAGAAGATCCAGCCTGATCGATACAAGCCACATGAGAAGAAGTCCCACCCAGTATGCCGGCATCGCCGTTGTCATAAAGACGATGGCTCTCATGATCTTATCGAACCATCCATCTTTATAGACAGCGCAGAGAAAGCCGATCGGCAGACTTAAAAGGATCACCATCACGAAAGAAACGCCCGCCAGCTGGAGTGTCGCAGGCATACATCTTGCCAGTTCACCCGCCACAGTTCTTTTCGGATTTACATAACTGATCCCAAAATCTCCCCTCAGGCAATCCGCAAGCCAGGAAAAGTACCGCACAAGATATGGCTTATCAAGTCCCAGCTCTGCACGGACTTCCGCGATGGCCTCTTCTGTTATGATGGGCACCTGGCGGACACGCAGCGCTACCTCCGCCGGATCCGACGGGATCAGGTTAATAAATACAAAGCAAACAAATGAAATCACGATCAGAAGCGGGATCGCTGAAAGGACTCGCTTAATGACGTATTGTTTCATGAAAATCTCCTTTCCTTTTTCGAACATCAAAAAAACTCCAGGTATATGCACAACAAGCCGCCCGGGTGGACGGCCTGTCAGATCGGGCTTTATCTCAGTCTCCGACTGAGATAAACGCTCCGCGAGGATGCGCAGTGATTCTGTAAAGAATATGTCAGCTTGCGCTGACCGGAATCACGCGCCAAGTCTCACGGACGTTCGACTTGAATTTTTACTCAAAATAGAAATCCGCAAACGGAACCTCATACTGGGTCTGTGTGAAATGGAATTCCTGAAGGTCTGAGCGGTAGATCGCCTTGTTGCACTCATAAGTGAGCGGAATGTATACCGCATCCTCATGAAGTCTTGTCAGAACGAATGTGTAGAGTTCCTGGCGTTTTGTCTCATCGGTGGATACAAGAATATCCGTGATCGCCTGGTCGATATCCGCCTTATCTTCAAGTCCGAGCTGCGCTGCATAGTCACCGTAAACCGGTGCGCGCATCGCTGCCAGGGAAGACTGCGGATCATACGGCGTACCCCAGCAGATATTGAATACCATGTCGAAGTTACCGGCTTTCATATTGTCGCGATAGGACTGTTCTTCCTCTCCGTGGATATTTAAGGAAATTCCAATCTTCTGGTATTCACTCTGCAGATACTCAGCGATCGCTTTCTCTGTTACGCTGTCACTGTTGTAAAGAAGATCGATGTTTAACTTCTGACCGTCTTTTTCACGGATCTTGTCCGCTCCAACGACCCATCCGGCTTCGTCTAACATACTCTGGGCAAGCTCCACATCGTATGCGTACGGCTCAAGGTCGATATCGCAGTACGGAACTGTTTTCGCAAACAGAGTGTCTGCCGGCTGCTCAAGTCCATAGAAGATGCCGTCGGAAATTGCCTGCTTGTTGGTCGCGTGCTGAAGCGCCTGGCGGACTTCCTTATCCGCAAGGACATCTCTTGTCGTGTTTAATACGATCTGACGGGTAGATGTCGGGTCAGAAAGGGATACTGTAAATTTATCGTTTCCTGTGTACTGGTTGATAGCATCCGCGTCAATCATGTTTTTACCGAAAATCATATCGATCTCGCCCTTCTCCAGCGCAAGAATTCTCGTCTGGTTATCCGGGATCACCTTAACTGTGATCTTTTTGATCTTCGGCTGTTCGCCCCAGTAATTTTCGTTTGCCTCAAAAATGGCATATTCGTCTGTCACAAAGTCGGTCAGCACATACGGACCTGTTCCGATATAGGCGTTGACTCCGTCCTTTGTGCTTCCGTCTTTCATCGCCTTCGGAGAGATCATCGCAAACGGTCTCGTAACACCAAGCTCTGTTAAAAGCGGGTAGTACGGCTCGGAAAGTTCGATCACGAAGGTCTTATCATCCGGTGCCGATACGCCCACGAGAAGATTCATCATCTCCAGCCATGTATGACGGTCCTTGTTCTCAATGATCGCGTCAAAGTTTGCCTTGATCGCGTTTGCGTCGCAAACTTCCCCGTCGGAGAATTTCACACCGTCACGGATGTGGAATGTATAGGTCTTTCCGTCATCACTGATGTCCCAGGATTCTGCCAGGCATCCCTCATATCCATCCGCTGTAATATTTACAAGTGTCTCATAAAGCATCTCCTGGGCATACATTTCTCCTGCGTAGAGATGTGGATTTAAATCGCGGATATCGCGATAGTTTACAAATACAAGTTCTTCTTTTCCTTCAGAAGCACCGGCTTCCGATGCTGCGGCACTGTTCTCTGCTCCTGCTGCTGCCGTTGTCTCTGCTGCGTTTCCTGCTCCGCCGCATCCTGTCAAAGATGCCGCCATAAGACCTGCCAGGCACAGGCTAAGTACTCTTTTTTTCATGTTGTCCTCCTCTTGAGTATGTGTGGGGGATCTTTACATTTTTGCAATCCCCGCTTGTGTCTGTTTTTCGCAGGAATTACTATACCATGGTTAGTTAAAACTTACCAATGCCATTTCATGGGGGATTAGTTATAACAAAAGCGTATAGCAATGAGGATTTTTTATATGATATCGCTCATATAAATACCATCTGCTATACGCTTTTCATTTCAAGTCGAACGTCCATGAGATCTGGCGCGTGATTCTGGTCAGCGTAAACTGATTTATTCTTCACAGAATCACTGCGCATCCTTGCGGATATCCATTCCAGATCGGTTCCTTCAAATACGCAGGCCTGCTGAACCGTTACTGACTAACATCATCACTGTAAATATGTCTTCAGTTTCCCCAGATACTGCTCTGCCTCCGCAGACAGCGAGGCATTCTCCGCCGCCACAAACCCGAATGCCAGGAATGGCTCACAGTCCTCGATTTTAAGTGCTTTGATTCCGTATTTCCGGTAACCTGCCGGGACGATATCGATCCCCAGGCAGCACACATCAGAATGCAAAAGCAGGTTATTGATCATGTAATCGCTGTTTGTATAAAACCTGTCATTCATATGCTGTTCCGAGATGAACGCACCGACGCTGATCCTCTCGATATGATGTTCCATCGCAAAGAAATCTTCCGTCTCCGTCACAAATTTCATCCCCTTCAGTTCAGAAAAGCGAATGGATTCCCGTTCATATAGCGGATGATTTTCCCCAACATAGACACAAATCCCCCTAAGCGCCAGCTTATAGAATTCCAGTTTTTTATGCCACATGATATGCTGAAAACACGGCATCTGTGCTTCCGCGAAATAGACGATCCCGATCTCTGAGATCCTTGCCGCCACGTTATCTGTGATCTCCTCCACAGTTCCTTCCCGGTATTCATATTTTATCTGCTCTCTACCTCCCTGATACAGCTGCACCATCAGTTTTGTAAGCAGGCCACTCCTGTAACCGGACACCGAAAATCTTCTCCCGTTCGGTCGCTCCGACATCGAACGGATGACATTGGAGTGTTTTAAGATGCTCATCGCATGACCATAGAGCTCTTCCCCCTGTGGTGTCATCTTGATTCCCTTGTTGCTTCTCTCCAGAAGCGTCACATGCAGCTCTTTTTCCAGACTGTTTAACACGCGGCTTACATTCGGCTGTGTTGTATATAATTTTTCTGCTGCGCGGTTCAGGCTCCCATACTCCACCGCCGCCGCAAAATATTCCAGCTGTTTGATTTCCATCTTTAATTCCTTCCCGTTCATAAACATACGCTGCCGTACAGTTGTCTGTGTTATGTTAGCATAGGCTAACTTTTAAGGCAAGCGATTTTTCTTGCCAATGACGGTAATTCTGGTAAAATGTAATTATCTACGACAGAGGAGTGACATCCATGGTTACATTAAATGATTATCTTTATTCCGGCGATACCATGTTCAAAATTTTGAAAAACTACAGCCAGGACCTGAAGAAAGAGGCAAAGTGTACCGGTAATGAGATCGACCTGATGCACGCGAACTTTCTGCTCCAGATCCGGGAGCTTCTTGAACACAATGATTTCCTCACTGCCCAGTCCCAGAAGATCCGGGAATTCTATATCCATATGGCGAAGGAATATCCGCTTTTGGCCTTTAACTTCAAAGGACGCATCAAATCCCTGATCCGCGCAGAGGCAAAGTTCAACGGCTACATTGTTGAATATATCTACGATTACTATATGGAAAATAAAGCCTATCCGTCGATCTCCGAGCTCAAGCAGCGCCTCAGCTGTTTTCGGGACCTGATCGCGTACCGGATCGTGACTTCCCTGCCGAAATGTTACCTGAAACCTGACGAATCTCAGGAAAAAGCTGACCTCCGATACCTCTACCAGATCGCCAACGAACTCCCGGGCTTTCTCGAAGAGCGGGGATTTACCGCGGAACCGGCCTACGGCGTGAAGAAAAGCACCTCGCCGTTATTGAGCGATGACGTGAAGCCTTACTATCGCGACTATGTCTGTGGAAATACTTCTGAGGACTACCAGTCACTCCACATCACCTTCTACGACAACAGCTCCCGCAGTTACATGGAAGTCCAGCTCCGCACAAAGCACATGGACGATATCGCCGAAATCGGTGTCGCCAACCACTTAAGCTACGAGAAGCGCCAAGAGGGCGAGCGCGCCCGCCGCGACGAGATCCCTGTGGGCGAATGCGTCTACTTTGACGAAGCCTATGAGCGCTGCCGCCGTCTCGTCACCTTAAACCTCGCCGACCTCGACGTAAACATGTTCTCCGCCATCAATAATGACCTCGTAAACGATGGCTGCGGTCTCTACCGCGGACGCCTGATCCTGCCCTATGAGCATTTGTCGAGACATCAGAATGAACTTGTTGATTGAATTGTGACTTGAATTTTTTCTGCAGACTATATGGTCTTTATTTTTCTACAATTCCATATTCAGTTCTTCGGCATTTTAAATTTTCACCTTCATCATCGACATATAAATTAATAAAGAGAAGCATCCATTTTTAAATGCTTCTCTTTATTTTATAATATCTTTTTAGATGTATATTGCAATTTTTCTATGTCGTATACACTTGTCGATATGCATTCAAATACATCTGGATTAAAAATTGCAAGATTATAGCCACCTGGGTTGGTGGTACTGTTATATTCAATCCCATTGTATTCTTGTTTACCATTATGTTCAATGCTTTTGATAAAATCGACAATGTATTGTGTTGGAACATAATCTAGTGTGCTGTCACTTCTACGCAGTGACTTACTCATTTCGCTATTTAATTTTTCAAGATATTGCTTATTTATCGCATGACTAAGGCACTCCAGTCCGTCGACAAATGGACTGATTTCCGCAATGGCTCGAAGATCCACCACTGTAATATCTTCCTTTAAGCGAAATGCACCAACACATACAAAATCAAAAACTCCTGCACGTACTTCATGTAATGTAGTATCAACATCATTTGCTACATAAAGACACGTAATTCCTCTGGCATTAGCCCTACCTTCAGAACTTTTACCAGCAGGAGGTGCCGACATTTCATTCACCGAATACCCATTCTGTTCGGAAATTCTTGCACGATAAAACAGTGCTCCTGCCTTATACGTTTTTCGAATAAATGAGCAATACTTTTCCAAAATATCAAAATTAATTAGCTTTGAATGATATCTATTCTTAGTTTTTATTTCCGTAACAAAGGAATCCCAATCATTGTTCTTTAGTAATGCATAATCCTTTAAGTATAAACTATCATATAGTTCTTGAATTCCAACAGGTCCATCTAAAACTTCGGGAGTGTTTGCGTAAAATTCACTGCAAATCGACTTTAAAATTTCATAAATCTGGGTTCTTGGAATCTCCGCAAAGATGTTCCATCTATCCTTCAAATCATCAATTAAGGTTCGCATTTCAGCCTTAGGATAGGTGGCTGGAAGACTAGTCGCAGGAGTATAAATACTCAGCAGTTCCTCAAAATAAGGTGTTAACTCACTCTGTACGTTTGTATCATACAAATGTGCCTCTCTATGATGACATACCGGACACACTCCTATATGCAATGCAGGTGCTGCACAAATAATTGACGCAATTTCCTTATCTTTAAAACAGTGCTCACAAAAAATCATTTCGCTACCCCATCTAAATACTTACTCATCAGTTCAAGATGATGCATTATCGAATACTTTTTCACAACACCTAATCCTGGATAGGTCTTATTTTTATAAGCTGCCTCAAACTCTCGAATACCTATAGTATCTAATTTCATGGTTTTATTCCATTTAACCAATTTTTCAACAGCTTCCGCAAATTTTCTTGCCGGGTCAGAAATATCATCATTAGAATCCGAGACGAAATGAGCAATTCGTAAAATATTTCTCTCATCAAAGTATACAATGTGAATAGCTACCGCGTATGGAGCAAAACCGGTTTCACTATATTCCTCACCAACAACAGAATAATCCGAAAATCCCTTATATCCATCATCCATATAATACAAATGATCTGATGAAAAAAATTCAGTGTCTATATTCAAATAATCAATATTTCGCGTTTGCTTCGGGAAATGATCTTCACACATGACGCGATTAAGACGAATTCTTCTTCTAAAATCACCTTTATCAGGAATTATATTATATAATGGGGTATTATCACCAATCACTTCTTCATAATCTCCAATATATTCTGGATTATTGCAGAGCAAAAGCAATGATTCAATATCTGTACCATTTTGTGCCGCATTTTTTATGCAGGCAGACAACATTGGTGTTACATAGAAAGAGGGAATAACATTGACATCTTTAAGCTGTCCAATTGCTTGCTCACGAATTTTAGCATTGCTTTCCTTTTTCAAATCTTTGGTCCAAGAACCTACTTGTGGATTGCGAATAATAGCAATGGCTTTGTTAGCTTCAATAAAGGAATCTACTGTTTTCGTATATGTTGATGATACTTTTACTGGTTCTACGATAGGAATTATCAGATTGCTGAGAATTCCCCTACTAACACATTCCCGAAGTGCTAAAAGTTCAAATTGACGACCTCTAAAAATTGGAAAATACATATTATCCCCCCTATATACTCAGAAAATGATTCAGCTTCACATAATCACTTTTCTTGTAGTTTGAAAAATAAATTAAAAATTTCAATTCATATGGAACTTTTGAATACTCAACTATGTCCACCTTCGTTCGTAGCTTTAAGGTTTGAATAAACATCTGATAGGCGGTATCTATAGGTAATGATTCAAATAACGCTTGACATGATCTATAATATTCAAACTGTGATACATCTGGTAGTGAGCCAAAATTTTTCAGTAAAATATGCTCATATTCATTTTTACGTAATACCTTGAACATAATTGGCTTTGAAAGTTTATCTCTATACTCATCTGGTTCCTTTCGAAAGCTTAATGTACCTTTCTTGGTCAGCAAGCAGATTCCTGCAGGAGACTTTTGTAGCCTTTGCTGTATTTCATCAAGATTATTTTCTGATGTAACAACAACTACTCTTGAAAATGCCTTATAGTAATCTTCTATTTGCCCATCAAGACGATCAAAATTATCCAACGCTGTTTTTATTTCATACACTACAGCTTTTCCATTAATCAAAATAAAATCAGCCTTTGACTTGGCAACTGGAACTTCCGTTAAAGCTGTCGTTGTGCGCGGGCTATGAACGCCAAGCAACAATTTATTAAGCAGTGTGTTTTTATAATAGTATTCGTTTTGATATTCTTTCCTTAGATATTGATAAATTTCACTAATACATTCATCGTTAGTCTTATTTGCAGAATCAACTATATATCTACGTATTGCAGCTATATATGCCGAGCTTTCTCCCTCGTCAATTACTTCTTTAAAGGTATTTCGAGTAAAAAAACGATTAAGCAGTATTGAATTTGCGTTATCCACTCAAAACACCCCCTTCTATGAATCAATTCATTGTCTCGTTGGTTTTACTGCATTTGTTGGAATTAACCAAATTCGACTTACTTGTACTGCTCCTTGTATTCGATTTGTTTTGCAAAGTATTTGAACCTGTCTTTCAGTAACTTTCCATTTTATTGCGGCTTCTTTTACGGTTATATAATCTTCCATTTTACACCTCGCACTACAAGATACCATAGTTATATTATATTCGTTCAAACGAAATTGTCAACATTTTACCATACCTGTTGCTTTATCTATAAAATATGTCCACTATCTTTTACTATAACAACATTTCACTTTCTGAACTATCATTGACATTTCGTCCATTCTGTCATATATTTAGGTTCCGAAGTAATTTTGTTTAAATCTAAAGGAGCCGCATCACCATGGACATCGGAAAAATCATCAACCATCTCTCCAGCCGTCTCCGTTCCCGGTCACAGGAAGTACATACAACGCTCGGAATCGGAAGCGCACAGGGAAAGATCTTAAACTTTATTCTGGTGGAATCGGTGCTTCATCCGGTCTATCAGAAAGATATTGAAAAAGAATTTTCTCTCCGTCCGCCGACCGTGACGGAGATGTTAAAGTCCCTGGAAGCCAGAGAACTCATCCTCCGGATCCCGGATGAGCAGGACGGACGCTTTAAGCAGATCGTTTTTACCGAGAAAGCTGCTGCCGTGAAGGACGCGCTGAACAAAGAGATCCACGAGACGGAAGAACTGCTTCTGCGTGGAATTTCAGAAGAAGAATTGAAGGAATTTATACGAATAACAGAAAAAATGCTGCAGAACCTGGAATGCAGCGAACGAGGTTAAACATCATGAACGACAACGAATTAATGAAATCCATGCCCATCCCCCGGACCGTCGCCAAAATGGCGATCCCCAGCATCATCAGCAGTCTGGTCACCGTCGTCTACAACATGGCGGACACGTTCTTCGTCGGACAGACCGGCGATCCCTTACAGGTCGCGGCAGTCAGCCTGACAAACCCGATCTTTATCTTATTCATGGCCTTTGCCAACATGTTTGGCATGGGCGGAAGCGCCGCTGCGTCCATCGCCATGGGCGAGAACAACAAAACGCGCATGAAACAGGTCTCCTCCTTTATCACCTACGCATCCCTCGATGTCGGCATCCTCTTCGCCGCCCTGTTAGTCCTCTTCATGCAGCCGATCCTCAACATCTTCGGCGCAAACACGGAGACTTATAATCTTGCGAAAGGATATGTTTTCCATATCTCCTACGGCGCCCCGTTCATCATCTGGTCCGCTGCCGCGAGCTTTGTTGTCCGCTCCGAAGGCTCCAGCCGTGAGGCCATGATCGGCAGCATGATCGGAACCGTCATGAATATCATTCTGGACCCGTTCATGATCAGCGTTCTCCACATGGGTGCCGCCGGTGCCGCCATCGCGACAACAATCGGAAACATCATGGCAAGCGCCTACTACCTCTGGTACTTCATGAAGAAGAGCCCGAATTTCTCCATCCTGCCGAAATATTTCAGCCCGGAAAACCGCCTCGCCTTCATGATCTGCTCCTGCGGATTCCCGACAGCGATCTTCTCGGTGCTGATGAGCCTGTCCACGATCATCTTAAACCAGATCCTGGTGGCCTACGGGAACGCCCCTGTGGCGGCTATCGGCATCGTATTTAAAGCAAACATGTTTATCACCTTCCTGCAGATGGGCCTCGCAAACGGCGTACAGCCCCTCTTAGGCTACAATTTCGGTTCCGGTGACACAAAGCGTTTCCACGGCATCGAATCCTACACAAAAAAATGCTGCCTATTCGTCGGCATCGCCGCGACAGCCCTGTACTTCATCTTCCGCCGCCCGATCATCCAGATGTTCATTAACGATGAGGAAGTCATCCGGTACGGTATAAAAATGCTCATCGCTTACATGATCTCCGGTCCGTTCATCGGCATCCTCTTCACGAACATGAACTGCATGCAGTCCGCCGGAAAAGCACTCCCGGCAACAGTTATCTCCGTCCTCCGTCAGGGCGTTCTCCTGATCCCGGTTCTGTACCTCTTAAACGCGCTCTTCGGCTTAAACGGCGTCATCTACGGTCAGGCTCTGACTGACTGCATTACGGTGCTTTTATCTATCGTTTTCTGGAAGAGGCTGTCGCATAAGCTGTACGCGTAATTTCATGCCAGCTGCCTAAAACTTGTTTATATTACATGCCTTAAACATATTTTCCGTAAAAGCCTATTAAAAAGACAAAGGTCACATGGCTCCCACCGATCAAAGGGTGCCATGTGACCTTTCCTTTCTCCTGACTGTACGATTCCTGTCGCCCTGAGGCAACAATATGCTCTTAGAGCATCTTCAAAATCTCATCCCGATCCAGTACAATACTCTGGATTCCTTCTCCAGACAAGATCTCCTCCGCAAGAGCACTCTTGCTCTCCTGAAGCTTTTTAATCTGCTCCTCGATCGTGTTCTCCGCGATCAGGTCATAGACCGTCACCGTGTTCCTCTGACCGATCCGGTGCGCACGGTCTGTTGCCTGATTCTGCGCAGCAACATTCCACCATGGATCGTAGTGGATCACGATATCTGCCGCCGTCAGGTTCAGTCCTGTACCACCGGCTTTCAAGGAAATACAGAACACAGGAACATCGTCCGTCTCAAAGGAATCCACAAGCCGGATCCTCTGCTCCTTCGACACGCTTCCATCAATTCGGTGATCCTCGATTTTCTCTTTCGCAAGTGCCTTTTCAATTTCATCCAACACGCTCGTAAACTGGGAGAACAGAAGCACCTTATGTCCACCGTCGACCGCCTGTCTCACAAGTTCCACACAGGCATCCATCTTCGCGTTTTCACCGTGATAGTTTTCCAGAAATAACTCCGGACCGCAGCAAAGCTGGCGCAGTCTTGTGAGTTCCTTCAATACTTCCAGCTTGCTCTGTTTAAATTCCTCTTTGCTCTGCTTTTCCAGATACAGTTTCAGCCGCTTTGCGTATGCGTCATACAGCTTTCTCTGCTCTCCTTCAAGCTCAATCGTTACCGTCTTTTCAATCTTGTCCGGAAGCTCCGTGAGCACATCCTTTTTCAGTCGGCGAAGAATAAACGGATGTACCATGCTGCGCAATCTCGCACTCACTTCTTCATCTCTGTCATTCATGATCGCTTCTTCAAATTTCTCCCGGAAGCCTTGGTATCCATAAAGGAAGCCTGGCATCAGGAAATCGAAAATACTCCAAAGCTCACTGAGACGGTTTTCCATCGGAGTTCCCGTCAGCGCCATCCGGAATCCACTCTGGATCAGACGCACACTCTTTGCCGCCTGGGTACCATGGTTTTTGATGTACTGCGCTTCATCGATCACCTGATTTGCGAACCGGATATTCTCGTAGCATGCAATATCGCGTTTCAGAAGGTCATAGGATGTGATCCAGATATCCCTATCTTCCTCATTCTGGATCATTTCCTGCCGCTCTGCCGCATTTCCTGTAATCACCTTGCAGGAAAGCTCCGGCACAAACTGGCCGATCTCTTTTTTCCAGTTGTATACAAGAGAAGCCGGAGTAACGATCAACGTCCGCAGTTCATCTCCTGTCTTTCCTTCCTCTTTCTCAGATAGCAGGAACGTCAGCATCTGAAGAGTCTTTCCAAGTCCCATGTCATCCGCAAGGATTCCGCAGAAGCCGCATCGTTTTAACGTCTTCATCCACCGGAATCCATCCGCCTGATACGGGCGCAGGATTCCCCTCAAGGATTCCGGGACCTCATCATTTGCCTCTTTTGCTGTATCCATATTAAAGAGCAGCTCTTTGTACTTCCGATTCTCCTCAAGGCTAATCCCATCCCGGTTCTTCAGCATCTCGTCCAGATAAAGTGCCCGGAACGCCGGAATCTCCATACTCGCCGAATCTTTCTTTCCATACTGTAAAAAGGTCTCAGCAAGAACCGCCCACTCCTTCTGTTTTTCCGGATCTGTTGTCATAAAGCTGCCATTTTTCAGGCGGAAAAATTTCTTTTTATTTGAATATAACGACAGGATCTCCGCAAGCTCATCCTTTGTCATATCCGGCGCCTGAATCGACATATAAAGAAGACCTGTATCCATGCGGATTCCGATATCCACCGATGGCAGCTTCCGCACCTTCAGTTTCTGAAGCGCGTCCGAAATAAATACTTCCCCGGATTTTCCTAACTCCGTCACACTCTCTGTCAGAAAATGATACAGTTCCTCCGGACCGCCGGAAAGACACATTGACTTGTTGGTCTCATCATAAGCATTGAAATATTTTCCAGTCACTCTCCGCAGCTCTTCCTCAAATCCGTTGTTTCTCACGGAACGGTCTGCTTCATCATAAAGAAGATATTCTTTCCCGCTTCTGTCATACCTGCATTTTACCTGGCAGGAGATGATCTCATCCTGGGAAATATCAAGATAGATCGATACTTTCGGGATCTCCGGACGATACTCATCCAGCGCAAATCCCGTTGTCTGGATCTCTGTCTGATCCTCAATTGCCGGAAGCATCTGCCCAAAAAACAGGGGAAGTTCTTTATTTCTGATATAAAATTCCGACTTTCCAGACAATAGCTCCAAAATTTCTCCCAAACGTCCACCCTGCTGATTTCTGGTACGGCTGACCCTGTCTCCTGTCTGAAAATAGATCCAGTCTTCCGTCTTAGCAAGGATAAAAAAGCTTTCCGTCTTTAAAAGCATTCCATATGGCTGCCTCTCCATGGAAATCTCCGGTCCCGCACCATCAAGTCTGATTCTTACCTGATCATCTCCGACATAGCATGGAATCTCTCCCACATTTTCCATCCATGCGTCAAGATCGCGTCCTTCCAGATAAACATATCTCTCATTGTAACTGCCACTCGTGCGCAGAAACATAGTTGAGAAATATGGTGTGCTCTTTTTATGACGGTACTGTCCCAGCAGAAGCTCCATCGCTCTCCGCCCATCCATGTCAAACTGGTCAAGCGATGAAAGACAGTCTGTCTTTCCGATCTGGTACACTCTTCCCTCATCGCAGGATCTAAATAATTCCAGCATGCTTTTTACCACATACCTTCTCTTACTTCCGATCTTCAGCTCCAGGGAGACACCACCCTTTTCTTTCGCCATATGGCATTCCATATGAAGTTCCGTGTTTGTCGCAAATTCCGCCAGCGGATCCATATTCCCGACCTGGGGCATGTTCAACATTTCAAGAAGATCCTGATCCGTTTTTCTCAGAACTCCCGGAACAAATGGATCCGGTACTCCGGCCTGCTCCGCCAGCTTCTTTTCGATTTTTGTTCCCCGGAAAATTTCCGTTCCCCAATGATCCATCAGATATTGGGAGAGAAGCGCGGTGACATGATGGCAGCAATATCTGTTCCTATTAAATTCTGAGCAGCTGCAGTTTGCCGAGATCCATTCCCCGTGTGTTTCATCCACGTACACGTTGCATAACGCGCTCTGCGTATTGGAATCATTCTTCCAGACTGCCCTCAGTGAAAAGATCTTATCCCCTGACTCATAGGGAATCCCAGCCTCCCTCTGCTCGTTTGCCAACATCTTAATCCTGATATCTTTTTTAGGCTCCGCCAGAGCCTGCTCCAGCCCATTGACCTGCTCTGTCTCATTGAAATCTCTCTCAAAATGTCTAAGATCGTAAACTATCTCATTCTTTGTCCCCACGCCTCTCACCTTCTTCCACAGCAATTCTTGTATTTCTTTCCGGAACCGCACGGACACGGGTCATTCGGATATATCTTCTTTTCGACCCGTACTACTTTTTTCTTTGTCACCGCACGATTGATCTCCGTCTCCGTATATCCTCCCAGTGGTATTTTCCTCACCGTCCGCTGCGCACGTTCAAGAATCTCCATGATATCGCCAAGGTATGAGGATCTTCTGCCCGATAATAATACCTTCTGAAGATACCCGGTAAGCTCTCCCGCCGGAATTCCTGTATGTATCGCTTTTTCTAGTTCCCCAACAATAAATCTTCCGTTCGTTCTCTCACAGCGGTATTTTCTCTCCATAATGTCTATCAGCGCTTCCCTGTCTTTTTCCGAAAAGCCGATACCGGAAATTACGATATCCTCGATCTCCGCCTTTGTCGGAACATAATGAAACCGGTCTGACGTAAGAAATGACCGATATAACAGCTTTACAGAATTGGAGGAGACACTCTGCGAATCATAGTAGACTTCCATCCCCACTATCTTTTTGATATTATACTGGAGCGCACACTGCATCGCCTGTTTCCAGAAGTTTCCTACCCGCTCTGCCGCATTTTGCTCCGGACACAAGATCTTATAAAATTCAGTCACCAGCTCCCGGTCCGCAAAGCCGTAAAGCCTGCATGCTGCCAGAAAACAGGTCTGCTCCGCATGGTCCTTTATGTATTCTCTTTCTTTTCCGCTCCCCAGCCAGTTTTCAAAAAATTCCATGAATTCTTTTGCCAGTATCGTGCGATACCAGTAATTCTCATCAACAAGGCGGTTCCTGCTTAAAACCGGGAATGTTGTATCCACCGCGTCTTCATTGACAAATTTACTGCCCTGGATGCAGAGCTCTTTGACCTGAAAATACTCAGTGATTCCCATTGTCTGCATGATATTTTCCCAGAAATCTGATTTTCCGGCTTCTTTTATGATTCCCTTTTCCAGCTCCGATTTTCTCAGGTAGACATTGACAGGAAGCTTGTTTTCTTTTATTAATATTTTCAGATCCGCAGCCGTGCCGGAATCCAGCAATGATTGCCATGGTGTCGCAATTTCCCAGGCAAAGTCCGGCACCACAAGTTCCGGGGCGAATACCTTACTGATCTCCTTATTCAGATATTTTTGAAAGCGCTCCGCCTCTTCAGGCGCAAACGCAGGATAACCAAATGCCGTCTTTCTTGTCCGCCTTGGAATTATCCTGTATCTTTCGAGAATCGGGGCTGTCTCCCCGGATCCATCAAACTCCTCAAGGACTTCCAGATAAATCGGTGTGATCGATTTGTCCGTATAATTTACGGTCAGGAGATCTCTGACGTGGATCCGGTCCTTAAGCTTTGTCTCCGGGGACTGGCTGGCCCCCGCCTCATTTAACAGACTTCCTCTTACATCCCCATATTCATATACAATACGGACAAGTTCCAGAAGTTCTCCCACCGTTTTTTCCGAATCGATCCGCACCTCACGGATCTGCTGCGGGTTTGTCCTCGCCGCCGTCATTTTTATCCTGAACATCCTCATTATTTTTCTCCCAGCTGCCTGACAGGCACCTCTGTCTGTGTATTTTTCTCTCTAAATTTTAAAAAAAGGAGATAACTCTTCCTCAAGCTATCTCCTTGTCCTATATTCAGAATTATATGTACTTTTACAGTTTCCGTCAAGATATTTGTCTTCTACACCAGATTCTTCATATCCTTAAACGCCGTCCGCTCCATCTTCTCCCGAAGGTCATTCCTGATCTTCGCGAAGTCCTCACGGACAAGCTTCTTTTCCTTTACGAGGCACTCACCCGCAACGTAAACATCTCTCACATTCGATGCAATCGCGCTGTACACAAGTGCCGAATACGGGTCGTATACCGGAAACATATTCGGGGAGTCGGTCTCTACGAGGACGAGATCCGCCTGTTTTCCGGGCTCGATGGAACCGGTGATGTCACCGAGTCCTAACGCTCTTGCTCCCTCGATGGTCGCCATGGAAACGACCTCTTTTGCCGGGAACGCACTGCGGTCGTGGAGCTCATTTTTGTGGAAGTTCTCACACATCCGCATCTGGATGAACAGGTCTAACGTATTTCCGCTCGCCGGACCGTCGGTGCCGAAGCCGACGGACATGCCGTGCTTATGCATCAGTGACACCGGGGCTACGCCCTTTGCGGCCTTCGTGTTGGAGGCGATGCAGTGGGCCACGGACGCGCCATGCTTCGCGAGGATCTCCACATCATGTTCCGTCGTGCGGATGCTGTGGGCCGCCAGCGTATTCGATCCGAGGACTCCGATATGCTCCATAAACTCGATGGGCGTCATGTTATACTGTTCCCTTAACTGGGTCATCTCGTAGTCCATCTCCGCCACATGGAGCGTAAATACGGTTCCCGCCTTTACATCCTCCTCATAGGCCCTCTTTAAGGTCTCCGGGCTGCAGGTCGTCGTTCCGTGGGGCGTGATCGCTCCGGAAACACGCGGGTGATCTTTGTACGCCTCGATCAGGGCGATTCCCCGCCTGATGGCCTCATCCGCGTTCTTACTGTCGCAGGAATCCTTTTCCATCACCGTCTCACCGGCGATTCCGCGGATCCCCATCTCGTCCATGACCTTCGCCACGACTTCCTCGAAATAGTACATGTCAAGCACTGTCGTCACACCGGAAAGCAGCAGCTCGCCGATGGCGTATCTCGTGGAAAGCCTGGCCATCTCCGCGTCCATGGCCTGATTCTCCATCGGAAGCAGGAATACACGCAGGCGGTCCTTGCAGTCGTCCCCGAGACCGCGGAACGGGATCATTCCGAGGTGGCAGTGGGTGTTCACAAGACCCGGAATCACGATGGCGCGCTTCGCATCGATCTCTTCGAAGGTCTCGCCAGCTTTTAAGATCCCCTGCGCAGTAAGCTCCTGAAGCGTCTTCTCAAGCTCATCTTCCGGACCTGCTGCCAGGATCTTCGTATCCTCAAACATTACATAACCATGATCCCAGACATCACCTGCCGCGTTCATCGTCACAACAATGCCGTTTTTGATAATCTTCTTCATCGTTCTAATTTCATCCTTCATAATTTCGATCTGATCCGGCTCTTCCACTATCCGGGGAGAAAACCGGCGGCGGCCGTAAAACTACTTCCCGTACTTCTCAACCAACGGCACATGTTCCTGCCCCGGCACCGTCAAAAGCCCGTGATCCGTGAGCTTTAACTTCGGTGAAACCGGCAGACAAAGCGTGGACATGGACATGATCACGTTGTTGTTCACATATCCGAGACCTTCCATCGCCGCCCGGACTTCTTTCAGTTCCTGCCCGAGGACCTCGATCGGCTGATCCGAAACGATGCCGCCGATTGTAAGTCTCGCCTCCGCCAGGGACTTTCCTCCGGCGAATACCACATATGCCCCCTGGAGCTCCAGGACGCGCCTCTGGGCCAGTTTCATATCGTTCTCATCTGTTCCCAGGACAAACAGGTTATGGCTGTCGTGGGACCACGTGGTGGCCACAGCGCCCGGTTTCGTCAGCGCTCCTTCCACAAGACCATATCCGACATTTCCATTCTTGCCGTACCGCTCGAAAACGACTGCAAGGGAAAGTCCCGCCGACTTCCAGTCAAGCACACCGTCCTTCACCTCGACTCTGCGCTTCACCGGCGTGGTCGCCGTTCCGAAGGTGCCGATCTTCATGACATTGACTTCCGCCCATTTCGCGTCCGGATCTTCCGCTTTCAAAACAAAGTCGGAGATCTCCGCCGGACGGCAGTTGATCGTGTGGTAGAAAGAAGCCGGGAAACTGCAGGCTGCGGCCACAGCGCACGCTTCCTGCGCTTTCCGGCCTTTCGCCGCGCCGCACACCTCATCAGCCCTGCAGTACACACACTCGCCCTTCTTATAAACCACAACCGGATCGATCCCATCCAGACTGTCCAGCAGCATAAAGTCTGCGATCTTTCCCGGCGCGATCATCCCTCTGTCATCCAGATGCATCCGCCGCGACGGTGTCCAGGTCGCGCAGTAGATCGCCTTCTCCATCGGCATCCCCGCCCTCACAGCCGTCTCGATGATCTTATTAAGATGTCCGGTCAGAAGCTTATCTGCCATCGTGTCATCCGTCACCAGCGCCACATTCTCATAGAGTTCATTGTCGCAGACAGTCTTCACGACCTCCGGCGTCAGGGATTTGAACTGCAGCTCCAGAAACATCCCAAGCTCCGTCTTCTCCATCACTGACTGTGGAGTCTGCTGGGTGTGGTCCGCATCAACACCTTCATAGATAAAGCGGTTTAGATCCGCCCCCGTAAGTCCCGGGCAGTGTCCCTCGATTCGGAGATTCTTTCCCGCGTTCCGGCACACATTGATGAGATCCCTCGTCCGGCTCTCGCCTTCTGCTGAGAGATCCTTATAGTTCATGATCTCTCCAAGGCAGAGAACTCCATCTAAGGATGCCATCTCAGAAATTTCCTTTACACCAAGTGACGCCCCGGCTGTCTCTAACTTCTCATTTGTCGCCGGTACACTGGACGGGATCGCCCAGAAGATATCCTGCTTCGTCTTCTGGGCCATAAAAGCCCGGATGCCGTCCATGCCGAACACGTTCGCCATCTCGTGGGCATCGGCAACCACCGTTGTTACTCCATACGGAAGCGTGATCCTTGAAAACTCGCCCGGATATGTCATCGAGCTCTCGATGTGCATATGGATATCCACAAGCCCCGGCAGCATGTATCTGCCTTTGCCGTCCCGCTCCTCAACTCCCGGATATGAAATTGCAGGGGAAACGCAATAAAACTTTTCCCCTGCAACTGCCACATCCCGCTTTTCAAAACACTGTCTGAAGGTCTGATAGACCATGACATTTTTCAGAATGAAATCGGGTCTCATATAAAATTCCTCGTTATTAGTTGTTGATCGTTCTGTTCCACTGGTCGATCCAGTTATTTAAGATCGGGTTTACAAAAGCATAGTCAACAACCTTAACTTTTGCAGCCTTGTCGCCGTAGGTCATATCCTTGGACTCTTCCTCAGTGAATGTAACGTCCTTGTTTGTCGGTGCCTCGTTTAATGCCTTACCTGTCTTTGTCTGAAGCTCCTCGCTGATACGGTAGTTGATGTACTCGTAAGCAAGCTCCTTGTTCGCACAGTTCTTTGTTACGTTGATGGTGTTGAAGTTAGCGTAAGCTCCGTCCGGTGTAACGTAAACAAGTGTCGGGTTCGCTGCCACGATCGTCGGAACGCCGAAGTCACCGACAACTGCTGCTGCAACCTCACCGGATGTGAACATGTTGATCAGGTCGGAAGATTTTGTGTAAGTCTTAACAAGGTTCGGCTTTAAGTCAGCAAGTGCCTTGAAAGCAGCCTCGCCGTTGTCTGTTGTTACGTCAACGCCTGCGTGGTCGCTTGCAACGTAAACCATAGCCGGTCCGAATGTTGTTGTGATCTCCGGGATGGAAACCATGCCTGCAAGGCGCTCGTCCCAAAGGTCATCAAAGCTTGTGAGCTCAAATCCTGTAAGCTCCGGGTTGTAGATGATACCGATGCTGTTGATAGTGTACGGAACACCCTGTCCTGCCTCTGCAATCTCCTTTGCAGCCGGGATCAGCTTCTCAGCATTCGGGATCTTGCTTAAGTCGATCGTATCGAAAAGTCCCTCGTCAGTGCCCTTCGCTGTCATAGCCTGAGAGAGCTCGATCACATCGATGGTGGAGTTCGGGTCTGCCGCTAACTTTGTATAACGGTCGTTTGTGCCGCCTGTCTCAGTAACGATCTCACAGCTGAACTCGTTCTCAAACGGTGTGTAAACCTCTTCTTCGGAGATATCTTCGCTGAGGCCGTATGTGGATAATACGAGCTTCTGTGCGTCTCCGGAAGCTGCCTTTGTCTCTTCTGCGGAAGAAGCTGCCTCAGAGCCTGCTGCCTGGCTTCCTGTTGCTGTGGTCTCTGTTGTGGATGCGCCGCCGCAGGCGGTAAGCATCATTGCTGCGCAAAGTACAACTGCTGCTGTTTTTTTCATGGTTTTTCTCCTCTTTCTCTCTTTTGAGATAATATTTCTTCGCGTTGACAGAATCTCTGCCCCCGCGATGGATCACTAAGTTAATTTTTATCTTCTCACCAGGATCAGTTTATCCTTCGGCAGATACAGCCGGATCTCCTCGCCCTCTTTATAAACATGGTCAGTTCCCATATTTACCTTCAGGACACCGGCGGAAGTCTCAACCTCGTACTGGTAGCTCTTCCCGAGGAATGTGCGGACACCGATCTTACCGCTTAAGACATTCTCTGTCTGAACATCATCTGCCAGACAGATATCGTCCGGGCGGATCGTTCCCGCGAATTTCTCGCAATCGAGATCCATGGAAGTTAAGAACTCGCTTCCATCCGGTGCTGTGTAGACGCCGTCCTGCTTTTTCGCAAGCTCAAGGAAGTTCTCGAAACCGATGAATCTCGCGACGAACTCTGTCGCCGGTCTCCTGTAGATGTTCTCCGGTGTGTCAAACTGCTCGATGACACCGCCGTTCATAACGGCCACCTTGTCGGAGATGGAGAAGCATTCTTCCTGATCATGTGTAACGAACAATGTGGTGATTCCAAGGCGCTTCTGAAGTCTCTTGATCTCCACACGCATGGAAAGTCTTAATTTCGCATCAAGGTTGGATAACGGTTCATCCAGGAGCAGTAACTTTGGCTCGATGACAAGTGCTCTCGCGAGGGCAACTCTCTGGCGCTGTCCGCCGGACATCTGCTTCGGGAAACGGTCGGCAAGCTCTGTCAGACCGCAGACCTCAAGGATCTCCCTGACCTTCCTGTCGATCACATCCTTGTCCATCTTTCTTGTCCTGAGTCCGAACGCTACATTGTCATAAACGCTTAAGTGCGGGAACAGGGCGTAGCTCTGGAATACCAGACCGAACTGACGCTTGTGGACCGGGACCTTTGTCATGTCCTCACCATCTAATGTGAAGGTTCCGCCCTGCGGGTCGATAAAGCCTGCAACGACGCGGAGTGTCGTGGACTTACCGCATCCGCTGGGTCCTAAGAGGGATACGAGCTCGCCCTCCTCGACTTCCAGATTCAGCCCCTTTAAGATCTGTTTCTTTTTATCGTAACTTACGTCGATTCCATTTAAACTCATAAAAGCCATGGTCATATTCTCCTTATTTCGCCAGGGCTGCGATACCCAGTGTGCGGTCTACAATCACCATGATGACTACGGTAGCTGCCATTAAAAGTACGGAAACCGCCGATACGGTCGGATCATAGTTGTATTCAATATAGTTCATCAGTGTTGACGGGAATGTGGAAACTCCCGGTCCGGATAAGAACATGGACACCGGAATGTTGTTGAAGGAATTGATGAACGCCAGCATGAATGCTGAGGAAATTCCGGAGGTCACATTTGGAAGAACGACCTTGAAGAACGCCGTTCCCTTCGGGCATCCGAGGCTCCACGCCGCCTCCTCGATCGAAAAGTCGAACTGCTCCATCGAAGAACCGACTACGCGGATCACATACGGAAGTGTCACCATAAAGTGTCCTGCGAGAAGTCCCGCGAACACCGGGATCCTGAGTGTCAGGATCAGGCACTGGTACATAATAAAGCCGATTACAATTCCCGGAACGATGGTCGGGGAAAGGAAGATGGACTTTAATAACTGCTTTCCTTTTAAACCGGATCTCGCCAACGCATAAGCCGCCGGGATTCCGACCAGAAGAGAGATGCATGTCGCGAGGAGCGCAACCTCAAGGCTGGTCAGGAATGATCTGCGGAAAGACTTTAACGCGAACACGTTCGCGAACCATTTCGTCGAGAAGGACTCGATCGGGAATGTGATGGCGCTTCCGCCGCCGAATGCTGTTACGGTGATGATCAGTAACGGGATCATCAAAAATGCAAATACGATCGCTGCCCATATGGTCAGCACTTTATTTTTACGCATAATCTTCACCTCTGCGGTCCAGCCGTGCGGCCAGAGCGTTAAATCCTTTGATCACAACCAGGGTTACAACGATCATGATGAGGGCGATCACGGACGCGCCGGTCCAGTCACTGACGGACATCGCTCTCTGGTAGATCAGGGTCGCCATGACCATGTTGCTGTTGCCTCCTAATAACTGCGGCGTCGTGTAAGCTGTCAGGGTTCCGGTAAATACCAGAATACCGCCGACGATGATTCCCGGAAGACTCATCGGGAAGATGACCTTCATGAATGCTTCGCTTCTTGAAGCTCCGAGGCTCTGTGCCGCCTCCATCATGTCATCATCGATATTTTCCATAACACCGGCAACTGTCACGATCATCAGCGGAAGAAACAGGTAGACAGAACCAATGATGATGGAAAAGTCGGTGTATAAAAGCTTCATCGGCTTCTCGATCAGTCCCATAGCGATCATTGCCTTGTTGATGATTCCGTTGCTGCCGAGAATATTGATCCATGCAAAGCTTCGGATAACGGAGTTCGTCATCATCGGGAAGATCGACGCAGAGAGGAGAAGTCCTCTCCACTTCTTATCACAGCGGCTGATGAAATACGCCGTCGGGATACCGCCCACCATACAGACAAAGGTGGTAATGACCGCGATCTTCACGGTTCTCAAAAAGATCTTTCTGTAATACTCGTCCTTAAAAAAGTCCACGTATGCGCTGAACGGGTAATCTCCCGTAAACACGCTTGGAACCAGAACGCGAAGCAGCGGGATCATCAGGAACAGAAATAAGATCACCAGTCCCGGAACCAGCATGCACCATGCACTGCTCTTTTTCATTGGTTTGCCCCTTTCTTAACTGTGCGTAATAAATTTTAATTAGTGTTTCTTATAAATATTTGTTTTTTCATCAATTACACTTATATTTTACATTCATTATAAAAAGTGATATACTATACGTCAAATACATATTATCTATAATTTTTATGCAGTAAAGCTATGAGGAGGCCCTGTATGGAATTAAAAGAAGCCCGCTATATCCTGGCGATCGCCCGCCACCAGAGCATCGGCAAAGCCGCCGAATCCCTTTATATCTCCCAGCCGTCCCTGAGCAAGTACTTAAAGAACCTGGAAGAACGTCTCGGCGCTCCGCTGTTCAGCCGCCACGAAAACCGCTACTACCCGACTTACATGGGTGAACGCTACCTCCACTACGCCGAACAGATCGTTGCCTGCGGCGATGAGTGGATGCAGGAATACGACGATATCGCTCACCGCCAGCGCGGCCGCTTAAACATCGCCGTGCCGATCATGATGGGCAGCACGCTGATCGAACCGATGTTGGCACCGTTTCATAAACGATACCCCTATGTGACCTTAAATATCATGGAAGCAGTAAATTTCATTGCAGAGAACAGTCTGGAGACCTCCTCCATCGACCTGACCCTTTACAATATCCATGAATTTCCCGAGACCATGGACTACCAGATCCTGCGCTCTGAGGAGATCGTTCTGGTCCTGCATGAAAACCATCCTCTCGCCGCAAAAGCCATTACCCGCCCCGGCTTCCGCTACCCGTGGCTGGATCTTTCCCTATTAAAAGAGGAAAACTTCATTCTCCTCTACCCGGACCAGAACACCGGCGGCATCGCTCTGGATCTCTTTAAAGAGTACAACATCAATCCACCGGTCTCTCTCCACACGAGAAACTCCTCCATGTCGATCCATCTGGCTATGGACGGCGTCGGCGCTGCCTTCGCCCCGGAGAGCTATTTCCACCATGAAAACCAGTACACCGGAAACCGCGCCCTCTGCTTTTCCGTCGGCCATAAACCGGCCCTCACAACTACCATCGCCGCCTATCGGAAAAACCGGTATCTGCCGCAGCATGCGAGGGATTTTCTGGAAATGATCCGGGAATATTGCCGTGAGAAATAAAACGTTCTCCCAGAAATTTATATCCATCTGCAAAGTGCGCCGTCTGGCGCACCTCGTAAAAGAAGCCGGACAATCTCTTTCAGTATCCGGCTTCTTGCTGCGAATCTTCTGGCACCTTTAGCTCTGGTAAACAAACAGACGGTTCATTCCCTCCTGCCACGGGTATTCGAATTCCAAATATATGATCTCTTTCCCAAAACGTGCAAATTTTTCTTTCCAATAGTTTGTAGTTGCCTGTCTTAATCTCATAATATGATCTTTTTCATAAATATTATTACCCGCATTTTTATATTCAAAGCTTTCAAGCTCTTCTTTTGAATAGTACGGATTCATCTTAATAAACCAATATCCGCCGGGCTTCAGCACCCGTTCCAGATCATTGATCACGGTTGTTGATATGTCCTTCGGCATTACATCCAGAACATTGGACAGGATCACTCCATCAAACGACATGGGTTCCACCTTTAAATCCAGATTTATCAGATCCACCGGTATACATTCCTCAAAAACCCGGGTTCACATTTCTATTTCCTGCTCATATGCTTTCTTCAAAGCTGATCATCTCCAATATGAATTTTATCTCTTCGTTGTTTGGCAGTTTAAAATCTCTCTAAGATTTCTTTATCTATACTCGACAACATCTCTTAATGCTTTTCGTGGCCTTTTCGGCGGAGCTTCATTTGCAGCTCCAACAGCAACAATTCCTGTCAGCTGGTTGTCTGTTCCGATAAATTCTATCAGCTCATTATAGGCAAAGCAGGTATTGGCAATCCATAATGTACCTAATCCATATCCGGTCGCTGTCAATATCATATTCTCAACAGCCGCACCGATCGACAGCGAATCGCAAATTTCTACGATCCGTTTTTCTCTCTCGATGCTTGCAAATGGTGTATATTGATTTGTATTAAGCACTGCTATAAGGCACGGCGCCTCCTGCATGATTCTGACTGTATTTTCAGCATCGGGGATTGCAAATGCCCATTCCGGCATAAGTTCATGTGTGATTTTTTCTGAATTTATACCATGGCGCATAACCTCAACCAGTTTATCTTTCTCTTCTCCCTGATATACGATAAATTTCCATGGCTGCCGGTTTTTGGCTGATGGCGCAAGAGTAGCACTATATATGATCTCTTCGATCAGCTTCCTGTCAATCTCATCGGATCTATATTTTCTTATACTTCTTCTGTTCTCAATTTCTCGTATCATAGTCTTCTCCGTAAATTTTGATTTCAATGTTTTTTCCAGTCAATACATTTCTGACCACCGGACATCGTGTACCACTTACTTTCTTTCCAATCCACCTCACTCTGCATCTGCGGTCACCCCGGTTTCCTTTTTGTTCGACGTAAACAAATAAAACATAGCACAAAATACAAATGCAAATACAACGCCGAAAACATTCTGAATCACTCTCTGCAATATTCTCCCATGTATTATATCATGTATTATACATTATATCATTGCAGATAATATATGGTGTACGAATTTTCACGCGCTCTTTATAAAAGCGCTTCTGGATTTTTTTCTATGATCACTGCCCGTTCCGTATTCTCGCTGCGTTCATTCCACGAATCATTTTGTGTTTCTTTTCAGGTCGTCACCCGGTTTTCGGCATCAAAAAAACGCCATACTCATCACCATTCCGGCAATGAGCAGACGTTTTATATTTTGTCCGTATTCCTTTGCAAAAGAGAAACAAATGAAATGTAAAAAGGACAGTAATTGGTAACAAAATGGGAGTCATACGGAAACATGCTGCACATTCCCCTATCCTCTCAGATTTAAAAACCATCTATCAGGCTGCTGATGAGCAGAAGGCTCAGGCTGCTTTAGACCGTGTGACAGAAAAATGGAGTCCGAAATATCCGAATTCCATG
>ERZ1673739.130-NODE-130-length-117950-cov-69.626362_pt1 | contig 117950 bp, 106 predicted proteins | sample MGYA00580210_ERZ1673739 | MGnify/ENA primary metagenome ERZ1673739 (study PRJEB41218, sample SAMN15661749) | gut metagenome | host: Homo sapiens | place: Canada: London | collected 2015-08-20/2019-03-30 | study: EMG produced TPA metagenomics assembly of... | reverse complement strand
AGTATAAAAGGCTGACGGTTATTTTTCTATACACTGTTTTATTTGACGCTTACGATAAAACACTATCAATAACGGCACTTTTACGTCTATTGTTGTCTGAATAGCAACAAAATCAAAGAAAATAACGGCTTATTTGTTGCAATTCAGGCAACAAACTTGTAAAAAATGGTGTTGACATTAGATGGCAAATTATGGTATCTTTCAGACAAGAAGTTAGATACGAGTAACCGGAAATATTCTCGTAGAACTCTAAACATCATAACTGAAAATTTATTAGCAAAAAGCTAATGCCAAAAAACGAAAAGGAGGATTACAGTTATGAGAAAGATCAAGAAATTAGTTGCTACACTGTTAGCAGCAACAATGGTACTGGCAATGGAAGTTACAGCATTTGCGGCTGAAAATGACTCTACAGCATTAGCGGCAGGAACATATACTGCTAATCAGAATCTTTACAAAGATGCAGAGTGCACCAATCCATCAATGGGTGATGCAGCAGTTAATGACATGTGGGCTGACATTACTATAAATGCTAATGGAAAAGCAACACTGGTTGTTCATACACATGAAATTAAATATTTAGGACTTACAGGTCATTTGGGAAAAATGGAAATCAATGGAACAGCTAAAGAGCCTGTTAAAGACAGCTCAGGTGACGTAGTAGATTATTATTTTACATTCACAGATTTAGATGCTTCAATGTTTTATGAGGGTTGCGTGATTACTGGAAAGTTCACAACATACGTAGGAATTATGCCGATGAGTGCAACTGGATATCTGAAACTTACAGGAATTGAATAATTGACATAATTATTTAGGAGAGGCTGCTGTACAATTGGCGTAGCAGCCTTTTTGTGAATGGAGACAATATGAAAATAATAAAAAAATTATTAGCGTTTACTCTAAGTGCAAGTATGGTGCTCGGGGCGTCTGGACTAGATGCGTTTGCAAAAACAGAAGAAGATGTATCAAAGACAGAAACGAATACATCTGGCATAGAAGCGAATAAATCTTATCTTGTACCATTGACGTTTTATGATGTGACTGGAGAATCAATTCGAGATTATGGAGGACTCGGAGGAATTCCAGAGTTTATAGATAATGTTGCGATTGTTAGTAAAAATAGCGATGATACTTATCATGTAACGCTCCAGATAGAAAACTACAATAAAATAGATGTATTACAATTTTCAAAACCAGGGGTTATATCTGATGAAACAGAACCGAGGAATGCTCTTTTTGGAACGTATAATTTACCAGAATCGTATATTTTTGAAAAAGATACAGCAGAAGATGTCAGAACAGCTATAGACAGATACATAAGTGAAGAGTGGAATGAAAAATATATCCAGAATGTGGATGTACAGACAGCAGATACAGGAGTTTCATGGTATTCATTTGATGTTGATAGTTTGGAAAAATCAATTTATGTAAAGAGTTTTCGCAGCTATGGATATAAAAGGGTAGGAAAAAAATATACTTATGCTTCGGGAATAGACTCAGGAAAATTTACATTTGATTTAAGTCAAGCAGAAACGGTAAATGAATTGAGCGATTCTAGTTATAAAAATGCAGGTCTTGAAATTTCAAAAGTTTCAACAACAGCAGGAGAACCGGTAAATTTTTATGCGTTTCCTGTAGAAGGGAATGAAGTAAATGATTATTTCGCTGGAACGAATGACATTAGTGTCGATAATCAGAAAATGGAAGTTTCAACAGAACTTAAAAATGCGGATAACATTGCATCAGTTCAGGTACTTAATGGGATAAATGATTTAGGAGATAAATCAACTTCTACTACAGAGAATACAAACTTTTTACAGTATAAATATGCATATTCGGCTGAACAAGTAGGAGATAAAACAATTTCTGTTTATTCAGACAATATTTTAAGTGATGGAAAAATTTCTCTTACATTTTCTAACTTACAGGAGGCTGTATTCGGTAAACAAATTAAAGTTCAAACAACCGATGGAAAAACCTATTATGGAGAGGCAAGAATAAAAAGCAATGCCAAGAAAGATTTACGTTTAACCGACGGTGGTGTAACCGTAATAACAGACAGCTACAATGTAGGTAGTGATAATCCGGAATTTAAAGCAGAGTTACTGGAAGAGAATACAGATGAAGATAGTGAATATAATAAATATTTTTCACTTTTAGCAGGAAGTTCATCAAAGGCTTTGATTTATAATTTGGGAATAAATGTAAATGGAACAACTGTTAAACCGACAAGAGCGGTAGAACTTAGAGTTAAGATACCAGAGGACTGGGACACAAGTAAAATTGAAGTTCAATGGTATGGTGCTCCGGTATTCCAGATATTTAATCCGATTGAAAACTTTGGAAATTCTTCTTATAAAAATGAAGATGGTAGTATCCGGATGGATGGTGATGAGTTAGTTATAACAGGAACTACTTGCGTATATAATACATTGGCAATTTCAGAAAAATCAGATAAGACAGACATTTCTGAAATAAAAGACGGAGTTTATAATGTTAATGTTACTATGTGGCAACAGGCTCAGCCGGATAGATTATCTATGAGTAATTCGGCGGTTGTTAATGATTCTGCACGCTTAGTAGTTGAAAATGGAAAGAAACATATCTATTTTGATACGCAGGGAATTACAATCGCTGGTCGTTATGGATATAGCAATGGAATATTCTGGGCAAATAATGAACAGACAGAAGAAAATGGACTTCCAGTATTAGGTGAATATACACCACTTGATTATTACAGTTATTATCTGAATGATTCGGGTAGCACAGATATGGATTCTTATGCAGAACAGTATGATCTGTATTATCCAAAGACAGTTGGATTTGAGTTCCCGGAATCAGCGGACAGAGATGATGGGGTATATCTGAACTTCTTTGTCCCTATCATGGATGAACTTCAGAATAAAGTTCCTGGATCTGGTGAAGGATGCAGAACGGCATTTATGACTTTATCTGGTTTAACACCTGTAGCGGAAATTAACGAGCCAACCCACGATAAATCTGTTTTAGTTGTAGCAGTTGATAAAGCATCTAAATATACAGCCGACAATTATACAGAGGAATCTTACAAAGTATTATCTGACGCAGTAGCAAAAGCTCAGAAGGTAATCGACGGAACAACTTCTGCAAACGATTCGGAAATCGTAGCATTAGATAAAGAAATTTCTGATGCAATCAGCGGATTAAAAGAGGCAACTGGACTTGACAAATACAATAAAGTTCTGAAAAATGCCAAGGCATTAAATGAAGCAGAATATACAGCAGAAAGCTGGGCAGACCTTCAGGCAGTGATCGCTGCTCAGGAAGGAAAGGTAACAGAAGCAAATGCAGATCAGGCATCCGCAGACCTTCAGTCAGCAGTAGATGCACTTGTACCGATGTCAACAGCCGTTTCCATGGAAAAAGGTGTTTACGAAGTACAGGCAACACTTACCAATCAGGATGGAACAGCAAGTGATTTGAATGCAGGATTAAAATCTGCTCGTTTATATACAGATAAAGACGGCAATGTAACTGCTTATCTGTACGTGGACGGAATTACCGGTATGCAGTATCGCAAGGGTGCCGGATATGCGAATGCAGATACAGACGCAGGCAGACTTGTAGTGAAACTTCCTGCAAATGTAGAAAACCACAAAGTAAAAGTAACAACAGAAAGCGGAGAAACAGAACTCCTGTTAAATCTTGATTTAAAATCTGCAGTAAAACAGAAAATTAAAAAATCTGATCTGGAATCAAAACTGAATGATGCAAAAGCATTAGAAGAGAAAAATTATACAAGTGATTCTTTTGCTGCATTAACAGATGCGATTGCTACAGCAGAAAGCGTTCAGGCAGATAAGGTGGCATTCCAGTCGGAAATTACAGCAGCAGAGACAGCTCTGGATACAGCGACAGCAGGTCTTGTAATGAAAGAAGAAGTAAAAGCAAGAGCAGAACTGGATCAGGCAATTTCCGATGCGAAAAATAATTACGCAGAAGCAAATTATACAAAAGACAGCTATGAGAATCTGAAGTCTGCAATCAAGGAAGCTGAAGAAGTATTAGCAAAATCTGATGCGACAGCAGATGAAATGAAAGAACAGGTTGAAAAACTGGATAAAGCAGTGAAAGCACTTGTTCGTCTGGATGATGTAGTAGATAAGTCAGAATTAAATGGCTATATCGAAGATGCACTGACCAAGACAAATGACGGCACTTATACAGACAACAGTTGGAACAGTTTCCAGGCAGCAATCAAATCTGCTCAGAAAGTATCCGCTGATGTCAATGCAACAAAAGCAGAAGTAGAAAAGCAGACAAAACTGCTGACCTCTTCTTATGAAGCACTTGTTGTTAAGAACAAGCAGAGTAATCTTTTTGAAAAATATCCGCAGATTTTTGAAGGTACATATTCCGTACCGATCAAACTGCTCAACGCAACATCCGATGAAAATTCTATGGGAAATGCTTCCATGGTTCAGACCGGAATTGTAAGAGTTACGGGTAAAGGTGAAGTAACACTGGAGATGAACTTCCAGTCTATGCAGTTTGCCGGAATGACAGGCTATCTGTACAAACTGAAAAAAGTCGATATGGATACGGTTGAATACAACAAATATAATTATCCGGTAAAATATGAGGCTTCTGATGCGACAACTCTGGAAGAGTACACGGACGTTTATGATTTATTTAATGATAAGAACTCTGAATATTATGACAAGAATACCGAAGGAAACTGGTATCCGAAGAAATTATCGATCCCGATTAAACTGAACGATAACCTGTTCTATGTAGAGGTTTATGTTCCGGTTATGGAAAGCATTGGTGAAGGTCAGGGTACAAAAGTTGCCAGAGTTTCTATCGACTGGGCAAATATCAAACAGGAGACAGGCGTTGAGAGAGATAACAGTGTGATCAAAGCACTTCTGGATCAGGTGAAGGCTATGTCTAAGGGCAATGTTGCTGATGAATACTGGAATGCTTTAAATGCAGCTTACATGACAGCACAGGATGTGTATAACGACATGAATTCTACTCAGAAAGAAATTGATCTTCAGGTGAAAGCTTTACAGGCAGCCGTAGACGCAGTAGAAACTCAGGTTGTAGACAAGACAGAACTGAATGCATTGATTGAAAAAGCAACAGCAGAAGCAAACCGTACAGATGTTGTTTATACTTCTGCAACACTTGAAGCATTAAAAACAGCGATCACAAATGCACAGGCAGTGGCAGCAAAAGAAGATGCTACCAAGGCAGAAGTTCAGGCACAGGTAACAGCACTCCAGACAGCACTGGATGGTTTGAGAGCTGTAGATAAGACGAATCTGAATGACTTGATTGCAAAAGCAAAAGCGGAAGCAGCAAAAACAGATGTTTACGAAAGCAACAGTCTGATAGTCCTGAATACAGCAATTACACTGGCTGAGAATGTTGTAGCAAATCCAAAAGCAACAGAGTCAGAAGTTGCAGCAGCAGAGAAATCCCTGACAACTGCTTTAAATGGACTGGTAGAAAAAGAAGTTGTAGATAAGAGCAAACTGGAAAGTAAGATTGCAGAAGCAAAAACATTTGTAAGTCAGACAGACGTTTACACAGAAAGCTCTCTTGCAACATTGCAGAGTGCAATTAATCGTGCACAGAATGTCATGGATAATGATTCAGCATCACAGAAACTTGTAGATGAACAGGTGACGAAACTGACAGAAGCAATCCAGCAGTTAGCAAAGAAAAATGATGGAAAACTGGATATCAAGAATCTTACAGATGGTGTTTACTCCGTTTACGGTACAATGGTCAAAGCAGACAAGAATACATATTCTATGTCAAATGAGGCGATTAACCATACCATCAAACTGACAGTGAAGAATGGCAAATATTATATCACCCTGAACTTCAATGGTCTGACCGTAGGACAGAAACTTGGATATTTAAGCCAGCTGAAATACTTCACAACAGGTTATACTGTTGACAAGTACGGTAATCCGCAGGGAACACTGGCAGATGTGACAATCGAATCTTGTCAGAAGAATGCAGATGGAACGTTAGTATCTGATTCTTATGGAACAAACTATCCAGATGTCGTTACATTCGAATTGATTCCGGAAGCTCTGAATGATGGATATGTGCCATTACAGGTATTCGTTCCAATCATGGATGCAATCAGTTCCGGTACAGGAACTCAGCCAGTATTCCTGAAACTGGATTTGAACTCACTGAAAGCGACCACATCCGACAATCCGGACTTTAATAAGAACGACAACAACAATAACAACAACAATAACAACAACAATAACAACAACAATAATTCCAACGGAAATAACAATAATGGCTCTTCGATTGGAAATGGTTCACTTGGAAATAATACCCTCGGAAACAATTCTCTTGGAAGCAGCAAACTTGGTTCTTCCTCACTTGGAAGTGGTTCTTCAAGTCTGAAGAGTGGAACATCCAGCCTTGGAAATGGTACAGGTTCCAGCCTCAAGGGTGCATCCAGTGTTAAGACAGATGATGTCGTAGCAAACAATACACTTTGGGCAGCACTCCTTCTGCTCGGTGGAGTAGCACTTCTTGCCGGACTGATGGAGTACAAGAGAAGAAAAGTTACAAAGTAAACGTTATAAAGAAAAAGCTTAAGAATGGCTTCCTGATCTGACAGGCAGTTCGTAAGCAGACAGGTAACTGTTCAGAGCCGGGCAGACGGAATCTTAACAGTTACGCAGAAAGAAAATGGAAGTCTCTGCTACATAAGTGGCAGGGACTTCTCTAGTATAACAGGAGAAAATAAGATGAAATTAGCAAAGATAAAGAACAGAATCAAGTCTGTGGTGATGGCTTCGGCACTTAGCCTTGCCCTGCTGGCTGGTTTTCCGCCAGTGGAGGCGCAGGCGGCTACAGGAAGTGTCTATACCTGTACCATCAACCGGTGCTATGCACATCCGGTAACTGGAGTAGTGGAAGATTCCGGCGGGGCAGGCTCTTACGCCACAGGACAGGGAATGGTAGAAGGATGCGTGTATCCGACTGGTATTTTAGAGGTGGCAGATGATGGAAATTATTATCTGACGATCCGTCTGAGTCTGATGGATTATACCAGTGGACATGATTTTCAGGTACAGAGTGTCGGTGACTCCGGCTGGTCAAGTACTGGGTATGCACAGACAGGTACAGGTTCTGACAGTAACGGAACGACAGCCGATGTCGTAATTCAGGTGCCAAGTGAAAATTGTATCGTGCGTGGAACGATGTATGTAGAACCAATGGAAAGAAATGTTGTATTCTATCTCTACCCAAGTGATTACAAGGAAGGTAATAACACTGATATGAATGCAACGATGGTAACTGGAAGTGCAGCAAGTAACGGAACAGCAGCAGAGAGTTCTTCCAATGGAGGGTCGGCAGTATCTGGTTCTTCAGGCAGCATAAGCTCTGGAAATTCTTCTCTCCAGAGTTCAGGAAGTACTTCATCCGACAGTTCCACAGGCAGTGCGTCATCCGGTAAGAAATTACAGAGCAGTATATCAGAAGCAGCAAAGCCAAGTAGTGAATCGGAAACTCCGAGTACGGACAGCAGTACACTGGACAGTGCAGAAGGATTAAGTCTTTCTACCGCAAAGGATGCAGATGCAGCAGACAGTGACAGTACTTCCACATCGACTTCAGGAAACAAGGTATTTCAGATCGCAATTGCGGTTCTGGTGGTCGGTCTGATCCTGATCGGTGTTGTGGCTGCTGTGGTATTCTATTTCCGTAAGAATTGGAGACGCTGGGGAGGTGGACAGGACGATGATGAATAGAAGATTAAAGAAAGCATCCGCAGTCCTGCTTGCGATGACCATGCTCTTTTCCCTTGCCGGATGTGTCGATCAGAGTCAGGGAAAGAAAAGCAGTGACTCCGGGACAAAGACCGAGAGCAGTGCGGATACTTCTTCGGAATCCGCAGAGTCGTTATTGAAGATCACCGATCCGAAGGAAAAGGCTGCGGTGGAAGCAGCGAAGAAGAAAGTGAAGGAGCTGGATGGAGAGCCGAGGATCATTGCGACCTCTCCGGCAACCGCAGATATCTGTGACAAGCTGGAACTGGATCTGGTGGGTGTATGCAGCAGTACCGTATCCACCATCCCGGACAGATACAAGGATGTAGAGACGGTCGGAACAGCCATGAGTCCGGATACCGAGATTCTTTCATCCTTAAAACCGGACTGGATCTTAAGCCCGGTATCCTTACAGAGTGACCTGCAGCCGAAGTATGAAGCCATCGGTTCTGACTGGGCATTCTTAAACCTCAGAAGTGTACCGGGTATGTACCGCTCCATTCAGGAGCTGGGCGAGATCTTCGACCGGCAGGATCAGGCAGATAAGCTGGTGAAAGAATTTACCGAGTTTTATGATGATTATAAGAAGAAAAACGAAGGCAAGGACCATCCGAAGGTGATGATCCTGATGGGACTTCCGGGAAGTTATATCATTGCCACACCGAACTCCTATGTGGGAAGTCTAGTGGAACTGGCAGGCGGTGAGAATGTGTATTCTGACACCGATCAGGAATTTCTGACCGTCAACACAGAAGATATGAAGACCAAAGAGCCGGATATCATCCTGCGTGCAGCCCATGCACTGCCGGATCAGGTCGTGGAGATGTTCAATAAGGACTTTGCCGAGAATGACATCTGGCAGCATTTTGATGCAGTGAAGAATGGCCGAGTTTATGACTTGACGTATGAATACTTTGGCATGAGTGCAACGTTTAAATATCCACAGGCACTGGAAGAGTTACAGCCGATCCTGTACCCGGAGAGTGATGAAGATACACAGAAAGCAAAAGAAGCCAGTGATAATGCACAGAAGAAAGCCAAGGATTCTGACGCAACTGAGAAATACAACGAACAGCAGAGCAAGTAGAAAGGAGAGGACAGATGAAAGAGACAGAATTACAGAATACTTCTGAGACTTCTAAAACCGAAGTCCAGAACCTCTCCGCACAGGATAAAGCAAGGAAACATCGAAAAACAGCAAAAGCAGCCATTTCTTTTATCGTGATGATCTTGCTGCTTGTGGCATTATTCTTTGCCGCAGTGAACATCGGAAGCCTGAAGGTCAGCTTCCCGGAACTGCTGAAAGGATTGTTTGTAGAATACAATGAAGATGTGGCAACGATCTATGACCTGCGGTTCCCACGAATCGTTATCTCTATGTTAGCAGGAGCAGCGATAGCGGTATCGGGTGTGTTATTTCAGGCGGTACTTAAAAACCCTCTTGCTGATCCGGGAATCATTGGTATTTCCAGTGGAGCAAGTTTTGCGGCAGTATTGATTACCGCATTTGCACCGACTTTATTTTTCTTCACTCCATTATTTGCATTTCTTGGCGGTGTGATTGCATTTGTCTTAGTTTACAGCCTGTCATGGAAAGGGGGATTAAGTCCTCTGAGAATCATCCTTGTCGGTGTGGCGGTGGATGCGATGTTTACGGGACTTTCCAGTGCATTAAACTCCATGAACGGTGGGAATATGTCCGGTGTGGCAGCCATCGTCAATGGAAATATCACCATGAAGACATGGGATGACGTGAAGACCTTAGTACCATATGTTGTGATCGGACTGGTGCTGGCACTGGTCATGACAAAGATGTGTAATCTGCTGGCGCTGGAAGATAAGACAGCCAGGAGCCTTGGAATCAATGTCAATGCCATGCGTATTGTGATTTCCCTGATCGCTGTACTGCTTGCAAGTATTTCCACAGCAGTGGCCGGAGTAATCAGTTTCTTAGGACTGATCGTACCGCATATCGGAAGAATCCTGGTAGGAAGTGACCATAAGGCATTAGTACCATTTAGTGCTTTGTTCGGAGCGTTTACATTCCTACTGGCAGATACCATCGGAAGAACCATTGCTGCTCCGTATGAAGTATCTGCATCCATCATTATGAGTGTGGTCGGAGGACCATTCTTCATCATTCTGTTAAGGAGGTCTAAGAAGTATGCAAAGTAAAGAAAAGAATATGGATTTGACTTCTACAGAGAATGAAGCAGCAAAGAAAGCGAAAAAAGCGGATAAGTGGGCAGACAAGCCTGCGATGGAAGTCAGAGACCTGCACTTTGCCTATGGCAAAAATAAAGTGTTAAAAGGTGTATCCTTAAAGATCGAGGAAGGCAAGATCACAACCATCATGGGAGCGAACGGATGTGGAAAATCCACCCTGTTCTCCCTGATGACGAAGAACTTATATCCGGGGAAAGGAAATATCTTCCTCAAGGGAAAGAATATCCAGAACCTGAACTTAAAAGAATTTGCCCGAAAGGTAGCCATCGTCCAGCAGTATAACAGTGCATCGGACGATATCACTGTTGAGAATCTGGTGGCATTCGGAAGAACCCCTCATAAAAAGATGATGCAGGGGGATAGTGCTGAGGATGAGCGCATGATCGAGTGGGCACTGGAAGTCACGAACCTGACAGAATACCGGGACAGAGAAGTATCAAGACTTTCCGGAGGACAGCGCCAGAGGGTATGGATCGCAATGGCACTTTGTCAGGGAACGAAGACGCTGTTCCTTGATGAGCCGACCACCTATCTGGATATCCGGTATCAGATCGAGATTCTGCAGCTTGTAAAAAAACTCAATCAGGAATTTGGCATTACCATTATTATGGTACTGCATGACATCAATCAGGCAATCACTTATTCAGACAACATAATCGGAATGAAAGACGGAGTGGTACTGGTGGAAGGTGATCCGGAGGAAGTAATCACCGAAGAAAGCATCCGGGAGCTGTATGGTATCGAGCTTGGTGTGACGAGAGTAGACGGACGGAAGTTTGTGCTGGCGGTGTGATTTTAGTTACTGTTCACTCCCGTGTCAATCACTCCGCTGATTGACACGGAGGATGCGTGTTTTGACTTGAATGCATATCGCCCCATTGCCAAAGGCGATTAAAAATGGCGAGATGCGTTGCTGGTCGCACATCGTGTGAACAGTAACTGATTTTAGTATAAGATGTTTGATAATTGAATAGATGTTTGACATAGAATGAAAGCGGTGTTAATATGATATTAGAAAAGGTGCTACCGATGACGGTTCGCCTGATGAAAAAAAGATGGTAAAAATAACCGCTCTCAGTTTCCTAGGCTAAGGGGCGGTTATTTTTGTGCCTTGGAATCACGCTTCCCATGAGCGTAACCCAGACTGTAAAAAGTCGCACACAGTGAAATCACTGCGATTAAGTCACTGATGGTCAGCATAAGCACATACCTCCTTTCGTAAGAATTCCCTCAAAAAGAGAGATAGATCTATGTAATCGGAGCTATATACTCTCCGCACAAAGCGAACCGCCATTTCACGTCAAGTGAAGTAGCACCTTAGGCTGAAAAGCCTGTGTCTATTCTATCAAATCCCTAACGATTACACAATGTGTAAAATAATAAAATTAACGCAAATGAATTAATGAAAGGAAAGAAGATGAAAAATCCATTAAAAATAGTCTGGATCGTGCTTGGATTTCTTTGTCTGGGACTTGGTACGATAGGAATTGTACTTCCTATCCTGCCAACTGTTCCGTTTTACATGGCAACGCTGTTCTGCTTTGCCAAGAGTTCAAAGAAACTGCATGATTGGTTCATAGGAACGAATTTATATAAGAAACACCTGGACAGTTTTGTCCAGAAAAGAGCCATGACGATGGGAACAAAGTGCAAGATCGTAGGAACTGTGACCGTAGTTATGGCGATCGGATTTATCTGCATGAAGAATGTGCCGGTTGGAAGAATCTGTCTGGCAGTGGTGTGGGTGTTTCACATTATGTATTTCTTCTTAAGGGTAAAGACAGTAAAAACGGGAGAAATGGAAGTGGAATAAAAGATTTTTGACAGACAATAGAATAAGATGTTTGACATAGAAAAGAAGCGGTGTTAATATAATAGTAGAAAAGGTGCTACCGATGACGGTTCGCCTGATATATTATTTGGTATAAAAATAACCGCTTAACTTACCAGGTTGGGGCGGTTATTTTTGTGCCTTGGAATCACGCTTACCATGAGCGTAACCCAGACTGTAAAAAGTCGCACACAGTGAGATCACTGCAATTAAGTCACCAATGGTCAGCATAAGCACATACCTCCTTTCATAAGATTTCTCTCAAAAAAAGAGATGAATCTATGTAATCGGAGCTATGTTATACTCTCCGCACAAAGCGAACCGCCATTTCACGTCAAGTGAAGTAGCACCTTAGGCTGTAAAGCCTGCAATCATTCTATCAAACATTTGTTCTAAACACAAGGTGTGTTATCTAAAATTGTAAAATTCCACTAATAAAGAAATGAATAAAAAGAATAAAGTAGAAAAAAAGCGGCAGAAAGAACAGTATGTCGTGGAAGAGATGATCCGGCTGTACTGCCGGAAGAATCATAAGGAATATGACAAAACGACAGGAAAGATGTGTCCTTCCTGTCAGGAACTTTCAGATTATGCCAGACTCAGAAGCCAGAAATGTCCCTTTATGGAAGAAAAAACATTCTGTGCAAACTGTAAAGTGCATTGCTACAAGCCGGAGATGAGGGAGAAGATTCGAGTGGTCATGCGGTTTTCCGGACCGAGGATGCTTCTGTATCATCCGGTGCTGGCGGTATGGCATCTGATATGCAGTAAAAAAGAATCGAAGAAATAAACAAAAGGATAAGATTTTTATGATTAAAACAAGATTGGTGGGACTTTTATCCCACGCAAAAAAGTACATTGTCTACACCATCCTGTGGCAGTGGGCGGCATTGCTCTCGCAGGTACTGGCAGTATTTACGATTGCTGACCTGTTGGAGCGCGTGGTCTATCGTGCGGTGACAGTACCGGTGATTGAGAGGACAATCCTGATCCTCGTTCTGGTGGTGATCATACGATTTGTATGCGAACGGATGGGGGCAAGGTCTTCGTATCTTGCATGTGTAGATGTAAAGAGAATTTTAAGAGAAAAGATTTATGACAAGATGTTGAAACTGGGAGCTTCCTACAGTGAGCAGGTGTCTTCTTCTGAGGTGGTACAGGTTTCGACAGAGGGTGTTGAGCAGTTGGAAACGTATTTTGGAAAATACCTTCCGCAGTTGTTCTACAGCCTGATCGCACCACTGACCTTATTTCTCATTCTTTGCAGAGTGAGTGTAAAGGCAAGTGTGATCCTGTTGATCTGTGTGCCACTGATTCCAATCTCGATCGTTGTGGTACAGAAGATCGCAAAGAAACTTTTGAACAAATATTGGAGTATCTATACCGGGCTGGGTGATTCGTTCCTTGAGAATCTGCAGGGACTGACGACGCTGAAGATCTATCAGGCAGATCAGCAGAAAGCGGACGAGATGGATGGGGAATCCCAGAACTTCCGCAGGATCACCATGAAGGTACTGACCATGCAGCTCAATTCCACAAGTGTGATGGACATTGTGGCGTATGGTGGTGCAGCGATTGGTATGGCAGTTGCGGTGTCCGAATTCTTAAAAGGAAATATCAGTGTGGCAGGAACGTTATGTATCGTCCTGCTTGCCAGCGAGTTTTTCCTGCCGCTTCGTCTGCTCGGTTCCTTTTTCCATATCGCAATGAATGGAATGGCAGCAAGTGATAAGGTTTTCAAGATTTTAGATTTACCAGAACCACAGGCCGGAGAAAAAACACTGCCGGACGGAGCATTGGATGTTACATTAAAAGATGTGCATTTTTCGTATGAAGAGGATAGAGAGATTTTAAAAGGCATCAACTTAAATCTTCCGGCAGGAAGTTTTGTATCATTGGTTGGTGAATCCGGATGTGGTAAGAGTACGATTGCAGGAATCCTTGCAGCAAAGAACCGGGGATACAGCGGAGAGATCACCATCGGTGGTGTACCGCTGAATGAAGTGAATGAAACAAATCTGATGCAGAGGGTTGTTCTGGTCCGCCATAACAGTTATCTGTTCAAAGGCACAGTAGAAGAAAACCTGAAGATGGCAAAACCGGATGCGACGAAAGAAGAGATGGAAGCAGTTCTTCAGAAAGTCAATCTCTTAGGCTTCTTACAGACGCAGGATGGATTGCAGACACAGTTGCTGGAAAAAGCAAGCAACTTGTCCGGTGGCCAGTGCCAGAGACTGGTGATTGCCAGAGCATTGCTTCGGACAGACAGTGCAGTTTATATTTTCGATGAAGCGGCATCTAATATTGATGTGGAAAGTGAAGAACTGATCATGAATGTGATTCACGAACTGGCAAAGACAAAGACGGTGCTTCTGATTTCCCACAGACTGGCAAATGTCGTGAAGTCCGACAAGATTTATTTCTTAAAAGACGGGGAAATCAAGGAAAGTGGAAAACATGACGAACTGATGAGCCAGAATGGTGCATACAGACATCTGTATGAAAGCCAGATGGCTCTGGAAAATTATGGAAAAGGGGGAGTGGCATAATGAGTGAACATACAAATACAACAAAACGCAGAAGTGCCATTCAGATCATGGGAAGCCTGATCGGGTTAGTAAAACCCCTGCTTCATATCATGTTGGCAGCAATTATCCTTGGAACATTGGGTTACTTGTGTGCGATCTTCCTGACAATACTGGCAGGACAGGTCATCGTGCATGGACTTCTGACCGGGGTAGCCGGAATGACCGTTCCGGTAGAGAAGATGTGGTTAGTATTTACCCCGGTAAAGACGATTATCACAGTCATGATCGTGATCGCAGTGCTCCGGGGAATCCTGCATTATGTGGAACAGTATTGTAACCATTTTATTGCGTTTAAACTGTTGGCGATCATTCGTCATAAAGTGTTTGCTTCCTTAAGAAAGCTCTGCCCGGCGAAACTGGAAGGCAGAGACAAGGGAAATCTGATCTCTATTATTACAACAGATATTGAATTACTGGAAGTGTTCTATGCACATACCATTTCCCCGATTGCGATCGCAACACTGACCTCGATTATCATGGTAATCTTTATCGGAAGATATCACTGGTTAGCAGGACTGCTTGCACTGACAGCTTATCTGATTGTCGGTGTAGCCATCCCAATGTGGAATGGAAAACGTGGCAGCCAGAAGGGAATGGAGTTTAGAACAAGCTTCGGAGAACTGAACAGTTTTGTTCTAGATTCCTTACGTGGATTAGATGAAACCATCCAGTACGGACAGGGTGAAAAGAGAAAAAAGCAGATGACAGGGCAATCCAAGAACCTTGCCGAAATGCAGGAATCATTAAGCAAAATGGAAGGCTCACAGCGTTCATTTACGAACATGGTTATCCTGCTTGCATCCTTTGGAATGCTGGCACTGACGATCTGGCTCTATACGAAGGGCGAGATGGGATTTGAAGGAATCTTAACCTGTACGATCGCAATGATGGGTTCTTTCGGCCCGGTAGTAGCATTGTCAAGCCTTTCCAACAACCTGAACCAGACACTGGCAAGCGGTGAGCGTGTTCTTTCTTTATTAGAAGAGACACCACTTGTGGAAGAAATACCGGGGGATGTGGATACAGAAGAAAGTACAGATCATACCTTTACAGGGGCAAAAGCAGAGAATGTAACTTTTGCCTATAAGGTGAGTGAAACAGAGACAGATACGATTCTGGATCATTATTCCCTTACCTTACAGCCGGGACAGATCACCGGCATTCATGGGGCAAGTGGTTCCGGTAAGTCCACACTTCTGAAACTGCTGATGCGTTTCTGGGATGTGCAGGAAGGAAGTGTGTCGGTAGATGGTGCGGATGTCCGAAAGATTCCGACAAAGCATCTAAGAGATATGGAGTCTTACGTGACGCAGGAAACACACCTGTTCCATGACAGTATCGCCAATAATATCGCCATTGCCAAACCGGGAGCAACGAGGGAAGAGATTATGGAAGCGGCAAAGAAAGCTTCTATTCATGACTTTATCATGACACTTCCGAAAGGCTATGATACAGAAGTTGGAGAACTGGGAGATACGTTATCTGGCGGTGAGAAACAGAGAATCGGAATTGCAAGAGCATTTTTGCATGATGCAGAGATGATCCTGCTGGATGAACCAACTTCGAATCTGGATTCGTTGAACGAGGGTATTATCTTAAAATCATTGAAAGAATCAGCTGAGAAAAAAACGGTTGTCCTGGTATCCCACAGAGTATCCACAATGAATGTAGCAGATGTAGTGTATGAAATGGAGAACGGCAGAATTTCTTAACAGCAGGAATACAGAAGAAATACTTTCCGAAAGGGGAGGTAGTATGAAACTCGGAGAATTTTCGGAAACAGCGAATCGTGATGCGTGCCGGATGGAACATGCAATTAGTGAAGAGTCCTATCTGAAAATTCAGTAGTTGGTGAAAAGTGATAATGGAGTGTTGGGAAAGTTAATATGGGAAGTCAGACAGTATAGCAGAGCACCAATTATTGTTGTAATACCGGGAAGCCATGTGGTAAAGAAATACATCGACTGGGGTGCGGATCTGGTGCTTTGTACGCAGACTGCGGAAAAAACTGGAGAAATCCGATCCAGAAACAGTCAAGCTGATTCAGAGTATCAGGAAGGTGGGATACTATCTGGATATAGATTTACATTAGATGGAATATAATAAAGGTGTATTATGGGATGGTGAAAGCCATCCTTTTTTTGACAAACATAAAAATTCTATGAAATCTATAAAAATATAATAAAACAGCGTCAGTTTTTCGAATCTCAAGTGTTTATTATATGTAGAAGTATCAGGAAAACACAACGTATAAAGTGATACAGGTGGGAATTCATTTTGTATGTTGTGAGAGGAGTGAGAAATATGTTAAAACTGGCAGTCTGTGATGACGATAAGGCTGTATGCGAATGGTTGAGACAGAAATTGCTATACTATGGGGAAACGTGTGGCGAGTCGCTGGAGATTTATTGCTATCTTTCAGAAAATGCCTTGCTGGAAACATTGGAAGAAAATCAATTCGATATAATCTTTCTGGACATTCAGTTAGAAAAAAGCAATGGAATACGGATAGGGGAAGAGATTCGTAAAAAGCAGCATGGCAGAACGATACGGATCACCTATATTTCCACCTTTCGGGAGTATGCAATGCAGCTTTTTCATATTCATCCATTTGATTTTCTGATCAAACCTTTGAAAGAAGAGGATGTATATCATGTTATGGATGAACTGTGTGCCTGTACAGATTCCGAAAGACAGATCTTCGAGTATCGGAATTCGGAAGGAATGCACCGGATCGCATACCGGGAAATTATGTATTTTTACAGTACGGAAAAGACCATCCATATGGTTACAGAACAGGGAGAAAAGGAATTCCGGGGGCAGATTAGTGATGTAGAAAAGAGAACCGGAGACTATTTCCTGAAAATTCATAAGTCATTTTTAATCAACCGGGCATATGTGGAATGTTACAGATACGATATGGTCAGAATGAAGAACCAGACGGAATTGAGTATCAGTAAAGTGAACCGAAAGCGAGTCCGGGAGTTCCTGCTCAGACAGGGGGAACTGCGATGAACATCCATCTGCTTACCTATCTTACAAACCGCATCTTCTGGTTTTACACAGTATATCGTTATAATTCAGCTTTGTATGTAAAAGAAAAAAATCCGCACAGATGGCGCTGTTATGTCTTCAGTTATGTGATTGGCTGCTGTGCAAATATGTGTCTGGGTACGATCAAAGGGAATGTGATATTTAATCTTCTGGGGTTAGTTTTGATCGCACAAAGCTATCCGGCAGATACGAAACACAGGATCTGGAATATATTGATGGTATACATGACAGGCATTTTGTGCGATGCAATTCCAATTGCCATGTGCATCAACCGTGTAAAGAACCGTCATCTTGGACCGGGACTGATCGTAATAGGCAATTTCCTGTTCTTTGTTGTAGAAAGTCTGGTGGAGCGAAAACTGAATTTAAAGCGTGGTTATCAGATGCAAACCAACCACTGGCTTACGATGCTGTCTGTGCCCGTTTTGAGTATTGCTGTCTGTATCAATATTATGAATCCAGAGGAACACCGCATCCGGGAAAGCATTGTACTGTTTCTTCTGTTCATCAATATCTTGATTTTTTATCTGTATGATGAAGTGCAGAAAAGCTATGAAGAGGAAACGAATTGCAGATATATGGAAATCCAGTTACAGCAGTATGCGAAACGTATGGATGTGATGCAGACATCACAGGAACGGTTGAATAAACTGAGACATGATTACAAACACCATATGCATACCATCCGGGCGATGGCAAAAGAAAAAGACTTTCAGGGAATACTCCGGTATGTGGACCGGATTGAAGAAGTATGGAACAACACGTTTTTCAATTCTTATACGGAAAATAAGATCGTAGATAATCTGCTGAATTATATCCTGCAGGGATACAGGGAACGATTAAAGAAACTGGAGGTCAGCGTGCATCTGCCACAGTACATTGGAACGGAAATGTTTGATCTGAGTATTGTGATTGGGAATCTTTTGGATAATGCGATTCGTGGGGCAATGGAATCCGAGCAACGGAGTCTGAACTGTAGCATTCATTATGAAAAAGGGATATTGCGGATGCAGGTAAAAAACAGTGCGAAAGGGAAAGCACTCCGAAAAGGGGAACGGTATCTGAGTACCAAGAAAAAGAAAGAAGGACATGGCATCGGACTCGAAAATGTGAGATATGTTGTGGAAAAGCATCAGGGAGATATGGAGATCATATCTACGGATCATGAGTTTCAGATCCGGCTTTTCCTGTATATGGATCTGGGAGAATAGAAAAACAAGCTGTTTCCGAAAAAGGTCATTTTTGCCAGATTCAAGGTCAATTCCGCCAAACGCAAAAAAGCTGTCACTTTTTAGCTTATAGTAAGAAAAACGAAAAGAGGGAGGGTAGAGATTCAGACAACTGAATAGGGAACAAAAGAAAAGTTAAGAAAAAGTGACAGGGAGAAAGAGACTATGAAGAGATTTCGAAAGTCGGCTATAGCCTTAGTACTTGCAGTCCTGATGGCACTGCAGGGAACAGAACCTATCTTTGTACAGGCTAAAGAAGCCATTGAGGATGTACAGAAGAATGCAGATTTCTCCAGACCAGAGGCTTTGACGGAAGAAGAAGCAGGGATCACAGATTCCACATCTGGAGAACAAGATAAGAGTCAACAGTCTGATGCGGACGTAAAAAATGAAACGACGCCATCAGAAGATACAGAGACGCAGGAAGAACAGACAACTCCAGCGGAAGAAACAGAAGAAAATCCGCAGGAAAAAGAAGTGGAACTAAAAGAACCACAGGATTATTATCCGATTCCGGAAGAACCGGAAGGTGAACTGATCGATTATGATGCCATTTCCAAGACTTATAAGACAGGGGACAAGCAGTATACAACCGTTTATGGAGGCTATGTCGGAACTTATAAGAATGAGGATGGAGATACCGAGCTGGTTGATAATACACTTGTAAAACCAGAAGAAGCAGATACTCCGGCATCCGAAGAAGCACAGGAAGCCAGCAGTGCATCGAAGGATGACCAAAAGGAAGAGAAAACGGAAGTTTATCAGAACAAGGCAAATGATTATGCCATCCTTCTTCCGGAACAGATGTCAGAAGAGAATGGTGTAACGATTGAAAATGGAAAGACCAGAATCGGAATCATTCCGGTAGATGGAGATTATACACATTCCGTTATTAAGGATAATGCGATCCTTTATAATGAAGTTTACGAGGGCGCAGATGTTCAGTATACAGTACTTGATTCCAGTATCAAAGAAGATATCGTACTTCAGCAGCCAACAGACAGGGAAGTCTATGAATACGAGCTGCAGATTCCGGGGTATCAGGCAGAAGTAAAAGACAATCAGGTCTATATCTATCCGGAAGGGAAGACAATCAAAGATGCAAAGTATCTTCTGGAGACTCCATCAATGGAAGATGCTGCCGGGGAGATTAGTTTCCTGATTACTCTGGAACTTCGGGAAGAAGAGGGAAAAACAATCCTGACCGTAAAACCAGACAGGGATTGGCTTTCGGCAGAAGAACGTCAGTATCCGGTCAGGATTGATCCAACACCAGTGGAGATTCAGAAGAGTTCCTTTAACATGATCGGTGTGGAAGAAGGAAGTCCTACCAGTCAGATTGGTGACAACAATTATCCGTATGTCGGATTTGATGATGGTATTAAGTCTGGAAACCTTGCAGGATTTGGTAGTGCACATCAGAACTGCCGGACTTATATCAAAGTTAATTCTGATTTTAGTCAGATTCCGAAAGATTCAAAAATCGACAGCGCAACCTTTGCAGTGAGCCAGAGGACAGCATATAGTGGCGGTGCATCGCAGTTTGGTCTTTACCGTGTGGATCAAACCTGGAACACATCGATTACATGGAAAACAAAACCAGTGCAGCTTACATTCCAGGATGTACAGAATGCAAGTACCACAAGGAACAGTTATATCAATTATGACGTCAAAGATCTGGTAAATGACTGGGTGCAGGGAACGCATGCGAATAACGGATTTGCACTGGTAGCAATCGCAGAGGCAAATAATCTTGGGGCATCCATGCAGTGTGAAGTGCTGAATAACCGAAATTCAGCCTATGGACCGAAACTCAGTATCCAGTGGTCTCCGGCAGAAGATCCATATCTGCGAGATATGTCACTGGATGAGACAACCATCCTGCTTCGCCCGATGACAGAAAAGAATACCAATGGAAAACTGAAATTTGATGCCGTATTTGCAGACGGAATTGCAAAGAGCAAATCTACCGTAGAGTATTATCTGCTCCCGGATGAGGAAAAAGAAGAGCATCACGAAACAGATGCAAAACCATTGTATTCCTATCCAGATAGCACTGAATATAATAAGCAGTTCCCGGAGGCGAATAAGTATTACAGCAAAGATTGCAACTGGCAGAGTGCACTGTATTCGGGGCTGACGAAAGACAAGCTTTATAAGATCAAAGCAAAAGCATCGAAAGAGATTGATGGAAAGCTGGAAACAGGAAAAGAAGTGACCAGTGACAGCTTTGTGATCTATGAAGTCAAACAGTTTGATACATTTCCAAAGATCGCAAAATATTATGGTGTTCCGCTTAAGAACATTATGAAAGACAATCAGGTGATGGATGCACTGGTTGTTGCGAATAATACGATCTTTATCCGTAACCCACAGACCAATGTCCCATATAGTCCGGCACCGCTTACGGATCAGGATAAGATGCGGATTGACGGAGCATTGATGGGAAGAGGCCTGCACTGTGAATTTGGATTTGAGCCGGTCAACTTAAATACCGGTAACTTCTACATGGATCAGTCCGATGCGACGATGAATGAGTTGAATGGGGAGTTCTCCATTACAAGAAGCTACAATTCAAAAGGAACAGACCAGCATTCCATGTTCGGACGTGGATGGAGCTTTAACTATGACCAGTCACTTTCTCAGATGGAGGACGGAAGCCTTCTGTATATGAGAGGGGACGGAAGTTATCTGATCTTTGATAAGAATGAAGATGGAAGCTACACCGCTCCGGATGGTTATGTATACGATTTAAAAGCAGTCAGCTATAAAGATACAGACCATGACTACATCGGATGGGAACTGACAGATGCGGATCAGAGTATCTGGTCATTTGATAAATACGGAATTTTACGTTATGTAACGGATGTGAATGGATTTAAGACAGTATTAGATTATGACGATGATTATAATCTGAGCAAGATTACCACACCATCCGGAAAAACATTCGGGGTAAAGCAGGATAAATTCGGGCATATCAAGGAACTGTCTCTTCCAGATGGTGGAAAAGTTACTTACAAATATGATGAGCAGGGAAATCTGATATCTGTAACAGACCCGAACGGAACAACAAAAGAGTACCAATATGATGATGACAGCCGTATGACAAGCTGGAAAGATGAGAATGGCAATACGGTTGTAAAGAATACTTACGATAAAGAAGGAAGAGTAGTAGAGCAGACCGATGCAGAAAAAGGAACAGCAACTTTTAAGTACGGAAAGAATTCTACTACAACAACGGATAACGAAGGAAATAAGACCGTTTATCATTATGATGATCAGTACCGTACAACATCCATTGAATATCCGGATGGAACAACCTGTGAAAAGACTTATAATGCAGAAAATCAGCTTGCTTCCGAAACCACAGCAGCAGGAACAAAATCTTATACGTATGATGCATTTGGCAATGTAGCAACGGAGACAAGAGAGGATGGAAAGACAGCATCCTACACATATAACGACCAGAATAAGCTGACCAGCGTAACCGGATATAACGGAGCAACGGTTACTTACAGTTATGACGGTAATGGAAATATGGTCACATCTACAAAACCGGATGGAACAGCCATTACCTATACTTACGATGACAAACATCGTATGGTATCCCAGACAGACGGCAGAGGTGTCACAACAACGTATTCGTATGACGGACCGAACATGACCGGATATGTGGATGGAAATGGAGCAGCATGGGGATTCACGTATGACGCGATGAATCGTGCAGTTACCATGACAGATCCACTTGGAAATGTAACCTCGAACAGTTACGATGCGAATGGCAATCTGACTTCCAAGACAGCAGCCGATGGCGGTGTGACTGCTTATACGCTGGATGGTGTGGGAAATATTACAGCAAGTACTGACGCACTGGGGAACACCACCACTTATACTTACGATAAGATGTACAACATGACCAGTGGTACAGATCCGAAAGGAAATCAGATCAGCTACGCTTATGATAAGAATTATCAGCAGGTCAAAGCAACCGATGCAAAAGGAAATACAATTACTTATAAGTATGACAGCATGGGACGTGTCATAGAAGAGAGTAATAAAGATTTTGGAACAAAGCTCTATGAATATGACAAAGCAGGAAATCTGAAAAAATATACCGACGGAAATGGAAATGCAACCGTATCCAAGTTTGATTCTCTGGGACAGGTGCTTCAGTCAAAAGATGCAGTTGGTAATATAACCAAATATGAATATGACGCATTAGGAAACGAAACCAAGATTACCTATGGAGATGGAAGCAGCCATTCCAAGGAATATGATAACTGCGGAAGACTCGCTAAAGAGACAGATGAATTAGGTGCAGTTACCACTTACGCTTATGATGCGGCAGACAATCTGGTATCAAAATCAGATGACAGTGGAAGAACCTGGACTTATACCTACGATAATACAGGAAACCGCTTAAGTGAAACCAACCCAGAAGGTGGAACTACCACATATACTTATGATAAAGCAGGAAATCTGGTATCTTCTACCGATGAAGAGGGAAGAACAGATACTTATGCTTACGACAAGGCAGGAAATCTGACTACATCCAAAGATGCCCTTGGATATACCGTATCCATGAAGTATGACTTAAATGGAAATCTGGTATCCTCTACCGATGAAAATGGAAATACCAGTACCATGACTTACGATGGTAATGGAAACATGACATCGGTAACCGATGCAAAGGGCAACATTACAGCAATGAAATATGATTCCACCGACAATCTGGAACAGACGGTGGACGCCCTGAAAGGAAAGACCACTTACGAATACGATTCACAGGGCAACAGCACAAAGATGACAGATGCCCTCGGCAATGCGTACAGTTATGTGTATGATAAAGAGGGAAATAACACATCCATAATACTGCCGACAGGGGACAAGGTGCTGATGGAGTACGATGCCATCGGACAGCTTGTAAAATGTACGGATGCACAGGGACTCGTAATTACTTATCAATATGACGGAGCAGGCAACCTGATCCATTCCTCCGACAATGGCGGAAACAGTATGGATTATACATATGATGGTGCCGGAAATGTACTGACACAGACCGATGAACTTGGCAGGACAGCAACATACAAGTACGATCAGTACGGCAGACTCCTGAAACTTACTGAAGCAGACGGAAGTACCACCTCTTATGAATATGATGTTATGGACCGCATTACAGCGGTAACGGATGCGGAAGGTCATAAAACAACCTTTACCTACGATAAAGTCGGCAACCAGTTATCCATGACAGAAGAAGAGGAAGCCACATATAAATACGCTTACGATAAGAAAGACCGGGTTATTTCTCAGACAAATCCACTGGGAGCATCCAGCACCTTTAAGTATGACGGAAATGATAATGTGACGGAATCTGTCGATGAAAACGGTACGGTTACCAAGTATGCTTACGATAAAAATGACAATCTCGTATCCCAGACAGACGGAAATGGAAATACGACAACCTACCAGTATGATGAACTGGACCGCAAGATCGGTGAGACTTCTCCGTTAAAAGAAACAAATGAATACCGTTATGATGCCATTGGAAATCTTACCAAATCAAAAGATCCGATGGGACTTATTACGGAATACAAATATGACAGCTTAAGTAATCTGACAGAACAGATCTCTCCAAAGGGAGCAGTCACCAAATATGATTATGACAAGCATGGTAATGTTATCTCCGTAACAGATCCAAAAGGAAATACGACCCAGTACAGTGTGGATCTGAATGATAATGTTACAAAGATGACGCAAGCGAATGGTGGCGAATATACATACAATTATGACAAAGCCGGACGTCTGGAGAGTATGACCAGTCCACTGGGTTATACTAAAAATTTTTCTTATGATAAAGTGGACAACGTGGTAAAAGAAAGCGACAGCTTAAAGAGTACCACCACTTATACTTACGATAAGCTCCATAACATGAAGTCTTCTACCAATGCACTGGATGGAACAACCAGCTTTTCTTATGATAAGTATGGCAATCTGGTGAAGGAGACAGATCCACTTGGACGGAGCAATACCTACAGTTATGACCTGGCAGGCCAGATGACTTCTGCAGCTGATCCGCTTGGTAAGATAACTGCTTATACTTACGACCCGGCAGGAAATATTACTGAGATTACCAAACCGGGTGGAAGAAAGACCAGCTATGGATATGACAAGAATTATAATGTGACATCTGTAACAGACCCGATGGGCTATGTTGCAAAGACAGTCTACGATAAAGACAATCGTGTAACAGAAGAGACCGATGCACTGGGTCAGAAGGAATCCTATACCTATGATAAGGACAGCAGGGTAACTTCTATTACAGACAAGCGTGGATTCACAACGGGATTTGATTACGATGCACATGGTAATATTCAGGTTGTTACAGATAAGACCGGATTAAAGAGCCATCTGGAATATGACAAGAATGACAATCTGACCAAAGTAACCGATGCCCTTGGCGGTGTAACAACTTACGGTTACGACAACATGGATAACCTGGTGACCTTCACCAATGCAGCAAATAAGACAACGAATTATACTTATGATCTGGAAGGCAACCTGACATCCATCAAAGATCCGACAGGAAGAACTGAGAAATTTGATTATGATGAAAAGGGCAGACTCACCGGGCATACACAGGCAAGTGGCAAGAAAACCACGTATGATTACGATAAACTGAATGACCTGTTGGAGAAATCATATCAGGACGCAAAGGGTGAGACGTCCGAAAAAGACGTAACCTACGCATATAACAGTGCCGGGGAACGGGTATCCATGAAGGATCAGACTGGTAAGAGCAGTTACGAATATGATGCGCTCGGAAGAATCACCAAAGTGACAAGCGGTTCGAAAAAGGATGTCAGCTACGTTTATGATGACGCAGATAATCTGCAGGCAATCGTGTATCCGGATGGTACAAAGGTCAGCTATGAATACGATTTAAATGATAATCTGGTAAAATTGACAGACCGTAATGGAAAAGTAACCACTTACAAGCATGATGCACTGAATCGTGTGACAGAAGTCATTAGAAGCAATGGAACAAAGACGGAAGTATCTTACGATGCAGAAGATCATATCACAAAGATTGTGAATACCTGTGGTTCCTGCGGCAAAGTAATCAGTACTTATGAGTACAAGTACAATGATCAGGGATATGTAGTTGGAGAAACAGCTACGGAACTGGAAGCCGGAACAAGAAAGACGCCAAGCTGGGAAGACTGGTACAACTGGGGCGATACACAGAAAGAGACAGACAAAGCAGACTGTGAGCATCAGGAAAAAGAGATTCAGACGACACGTACCTATGAATACGATGACAACTGGGAACTGACACGCTGTACAGAAAAAGCAGAGGGCGGTAAAAAGACAGTCCATAATTATACTTATGACAAGATTGGAAACCGGACCTCTTACGAGAAGATCGAAGATGGTGTCAGCAAAGCAAAATATAACTATAAGTACAACGATTCCAACCAGCTCATCAAACGCACGAATGCAAAGATCTGGGGCGATCCGGGAACAACCTACAGCTATGATAAAGATGGCAATCTGATCCAGGAATGCGATAAGACAAACAGTGCAGATCCGGTTACTTATGAATACACAGCAGAGAATCGTCTAGCAGTCGTAAAACAGGGTGGAACAGTCCTGATGGCAGCCATGTACGATGGAGATAACAACCGGGTATTCGAACTGGATAACACCTATAAATGGGAAGACTGCTATGGCGATGAAGTCCTGATCCCGGAGAACCAGCGTACCGAAGATGGGAACAGCCCGAAAGAGCAGCTTGCCTCTCTGGTAAAAGGCGGTTCCAATGCCAAAGGATACACACTGACAGAGTATATCAACGATATCAATCGTGAGAATACAGAAGTCCTCGCAGAGTATGGGGCAGACGAGAAAGTCCGTCAGGCTTATACTTATGGAGAAAGTGGAATCGGAGAACGTATAAGCGTTGATAAATCCACAGAAAGCAGTTATTATTTATATGACGGAAGAAACAGCGTAACCGGAATCCTGACTGAAAATGCTAATCTGACGAACAGTTATCAGTATGATCCATACGGAAACCTTACATCAGGAACAGCAGACGGGGTCAATTACTACGGTTATAATGGGGAGTCCACAAATGTAAAAACAGGACTTCAGTATCTGCGGGCAAGATACTATAACGCAGAGAACGGAACCTTTACAACTGAAGATAAATAAGAATAATACTTTTTATACTAATGCTTCTTATAACAGAACAAAAATGTCTAAAGGAGTAAAATTAGTCGGGGTACATAGTAAAAGCAAGAATAAACAATATAGTTCGTTTTATAATTTTGCAACAATACGATCAAATGAAATTAGAGCAAATATTAATCGGATTATGTGTAGCACCAATAAAAGAATAAATACCCTGATTACTGGGATTAAAGATAATGTAAATCTGACAGTTACTAGAGGAATTAATATATCGGGTACATTAGGTGTTTGGACTTATGATTTCTCAATAGGGCTATCTTTTGATGCCAAGGGAAATGTTGGAATACAACATAGCTTCGCTGGGGGAGTCACAGCTTCTGCAGCACCTAGTATATCTGCAGCTGGATATACAACAGTTACTAATGCTCCAGATATATTTGAGTTGGAGAATGAAGGAAGTAATGTTGGTGGTGCTTTAGCAGCACCAGTAATGGGTGTACCGGTTTATGGTAGTGGAGATTTTGTAGTTACGGGTGATCCTAATAGCTCAGACAAACATTATTATGGAGTAACTGTGGCAGGAGGAGTAGGAACACCTGGTGGAGAAGTACATGCGGAAATTTCTACTACAAAGACGTATGCATCAATAAATGTATTTGATATTATAAAAAAGAAGTAAACTAGAGAGAAGGAATAATATGTATAGTATCCCACTGTTTTATATATTTTTTTGTGTTTTAGCAATTAGTTCGATATGGATTATTGTAATGCGCTGGAAAAGATATATGAAATATTCTAATGGAACATATAAAAATGCAGGACAGAATTTAATTTTTAAAACAGAACTATCTCAGAATGAAATAATTCGAAAATTGGAAACACATGATGCAAAGGATACATTGGACTATGATTTTTATGAAAAAAATGGTGAGTATTTTCTTAAAGTAAAAGGAGTAAAAAGACTTGTTTTTAATGGAATATTAACAGCGGATTTTAAAGTCGATTTTTTAGAAAATGCACAAAGATATATTATTGTTCATCAGGCTAACAATTTTCAAATGTTATATTCATCAGGATATGAGGCAGAAATATTTGAGTTTATGGTAAAAAAATTAAATTGTATTCCTCAAGAAAAGATAAATGGGTAAAAATGAAAAGATATAAAAAAATAATAATACTTGCAGTTGGAAACCTGTTGGTGCTATCAGCGTGCTCCAGACAACTAGACTTTGATGCCAAATCCTACGTTCAAAGTTCTCTTGATGCATACTATCATGGAGATTATAAAGATTATGCAAATCTGTTAGAAATCTCGGAAAAAGATGCCAAGAAAGAAATCGAAGAGGATTTTAATGAGAGTATTCAACAGCAATTTGATTATTCCGATAACATTACGGACAAAGGAATTGCTGATTATGCGAAAAAACTGGTAGAAGTAAAGAAACTGGCGAAGTACAAGGTGCAGGATGAGAAAAAGGATGAGGATGGTAATTACACGGTCAGTGTAAAAGTTGAACCATCCGATGTGTTTCAGACATTGCAGCAGAGCTCCGCAGAAGTCAGCAAGGAAAAGATTGTACAGGGAATGAAAGAAACAGATCCGGGTGTATTTGCATCTGTTTTAACGGAAAGCGTGCAGAAGAGCATTGATAAGAACAGCTATGGAGATTCGGTGACAGTAACTGTAAAAGTGGAAAAGAATCATTCCGGGACGTATGAGCTGTCTGAAACCGAAAGAAGCAAGCTGGGGACAGCGATGTTTCCAACAGAATAACTGAATATGGAAAAAGTGGACTGCCGGGGGTAAAATCCTGGCAGTTTTTATGAAAGTTCTGAAAAAACGGAACAAAGACGGAAGTATCTTACGATGCAGAAGATCATATCACAAAGATTGTGAATACTTGTGGTTCCTGCGGCAAAGTAACCAGCACTTATGCGTACAAGTACAATGATCAGGGATATGTAGTCAGCGAGACAGCGACCGAACTGGGAACTGACACGCTGTACAGAAAAAGCAGAGGGCGGTAAAAAGACAGTCCATAATTATACGTATGACAAGATCGGAAACCGGACTTCTTATGAGAAGATTGAAGATGGTGTCAGCAAAGCAAAATATAATTACAAGTATAACGATTCCAACCAACTCATCAAGCGGACCAATGCAAAGATCTGGGGCGATCCGGGAACAACCTACAGCTATGATGAAGATGGCAATCTGATTCAGGAATGAAAAAGCAAAACAGACTTATCAGAAAGTAGCATCCGCTGGATCTGGATTTGTGAAAGCGGTAAGCAGTGGCGGAATACGAGGCGGTTTCAGTTATGTGGGAAATGGAGCGAAGAAAGTCTATAGCTCGTTTAAATCCTATGCAGCCGAACGAACCAGCGAGATTCGTGCAACAATTCATAAAGAAATGTGTACAACCAATAACCGTATTTCCTCTCTTTTGGGAAAAGTAGATTGGAGCGCAGTGAAAAAGGTTGTTGCAGGCGGAGTAATCCTTGGAGGTCTTGCGGCAGCAACTGTTCTTACAGGTGGAGCAGCAGCGGTGATTGCCGGAAGTGTATTAAGTGGTGCAGCCGATGGATTCTTATGGGGAACGATTGGCGGTGCAGTGTCAGGCGGTGTTGGAGCTGCGACAGGATCTTTGGCAAGTAGTACTGCTTCATCAGCACTGAAAAATCCATTAGCAAAGAGTGCAATTGAAAATGCGGCAGATACGGCAGTCGGAACAGTTGATGATTTAGCGCATGGTAGAGATGTGACTGCACAAGATGTCGCTCTTGATTTCGCAAAAGGCATGATTTCTTCAGGACTTAGCAAAAATAGCGGAACATTAGATTCAGATAGTAATCATTTAACAGATACAGAAATCAGTTGGCCAAGCAAACCTCATACTAATAAAACAGAGGGACATTGGGAAACAATTGTTGATAAAACAAATGAATTAGCAGAATCAGGCGAATATAAAAAAATCTATGTAAATAAAGGTATCCGCAATGAAGTGAAGGACGTGACTCCGAATAGAAGAGCTGATATAACGGTAGTAAAAAGAGACGATAAAATTGATTTGTTTGAAGTACCGAGTAAATCAGATGATCCAGATAAATTAGTAGAGCGAATGAAAGAAGTTAATAAGCAATTGGGTGATATTAATTTAGTATATATTAAAAAGTAAGATTTAGATATATAATAAATTTGAAGAACCAAATTTGGGAATGAGGCTTTAAAAAGATGGGCTAGCTTTTTTTTAAAGTCTCTTCCATAGGAAAGGTAGATGATAAATGAGATGGAAACAATTTCAATTACATATAGAGGTATAGTACATAAATTAACAGAATATGAAAAACTAGTTGATACAATAGAAATGATATATACTATGTGTGATCAGAAAATTACTCATTGGGGAGATAGTATAACAGGTAAAAATGGCGGTAAAGTGAAAAAGTATAAAAGGGGTAAAATCTTATATAATAGTCTAAAAAATGATAATTTAGAAAGAATAAGTTTTTTTCCCTTACCGGAAGATTTTGTAACAGCAGCATTCGACTATACTATATATATTTCTATAAATTACAAGGAGAAGTATATAACGGCGGTATTTGAAAAAAATGTATTAAAGAATGAAAAAATTGAATCGATAAAAAATGTGCTGGCAAGTTACATGGAATCGCCGTATACAGAAGAGATATATACTATGGACAAGGAAGAACCCCCTTTACTGTATGCTGCAAAAATCAACCCTAGTAGTAGTTTTAAAACGTTGAGAGTATTATCTAACAAAACTATAAATTAAGCGAGAAATCAAATCCTAAAGCTGAAAGAATTGTTATTGGAGATGATGGATCGGTATGGTATACAAATGATCATTATTATTCATTTACGAAAATCGAATAAGAAGGGAAAAGAATATGGATTATAAAAAATTTTTTGAAAAGAGAAATATTGAATATCAAGAAGGACTAAACGAAAAAGAAATTTCGCACATTGAAGAGATATATGATATTTTTTCCCGACGGAATTAAAAGAAGTACTAGAACAAGTCCTTCCTGTTGAAAAAGGATTCTATAATTGGAGAGATTTTTCGAAAGAAAATATTCAATATATTATTCAGACCATTGAAAGACCGAATATAGATTTTTTTAGAGATGCGGCTGATATTTATTGGAATGATGATTGGGGAAAAGAACCAAAAAATAATGAAGAAATAGAAAAAATAGTAAGAAATAAATTGTCTCATGCTCCTAAACTTATTCCAATTTATACTCATCGTTATATGCCTATGATTGATGAAAAAAATAATCCGATTTTTTCTATTCATGGAGTAGATGTGATATGTTATGGGACAAGAATTGATGAATATTTTCAAATTGAATTTGGAGAAAAAAAACAAGAATCAATTAAATATTCAGAGATAAAACAAATCCCATTTTGGACAGAAATGATTTGAGATAAGGTGAAAAGGCACGAGGATGACAGGATGAAGAGATTACAAAAATATAGTGATTTTCGGAACAGCAATGTTATGTGCTGGATTTAGTGTTTGCTCTAAACAACCAGATTTCGATGCCAAATCCTATGTCCAATCTTCTCTTGAGGCAGTGTATCATGGAACATACGCAGATTATGCTCTTCTGATGGAAATCTTAGAAGAGGAGATTGCAACTTATACAGAGAAGCCACATGTACATTTTAAAGATGGAACAGCTTTAAATCAAGATGGTACAGTACATGATGCACATAAAGGAAAACCTAATTTAACAAATGGTACAAGAAAATGGGTGGAAAGGAAATTAAAAAATGAAATTTTATGGATATGAAAAAGATAATGAAAGATTAATGAAATTAAGTGAAGTAACATTTGATGGAACTTTAGAAGAATTAGAGGATTTAATTAATTTTTTGAAAAATGTCCAAGAAGAGCATACTAAGGTGGTAAAAAAAACGGATATATGTCATTCGCATTTTCGTGATTGGAGTGATAAATGGAATAAGGAGGATTCAGATTTTATTGTGGTAACACGATTCTGAAATAATAATGAAAGCATCCGCCAGCAATTTACCTCTTCCGACAACATCACAGAAGAGGAGATTGCAGCTTACACAGAGAAGATGGCAGAGGTTAAAAAACTGGCGAAGTACAAGGTGCAGGATGAGAAAAAGGATGAGGATGAAAATTACACGGTCAGTGTAAAAGTTGAACCGTCCGATGTGTTTCAGACATTGCAGCAGAGCTCCGCAGAAGTTAGCAAGGAAAAGATTGCACACGGAATGAAAGAAACAAGCTGGAGACAGCGATGTTTCCAACAGAATAACTGAATATCGAAGAAGTGGACTGCCAGCAAGACAAGTGAAGAACGAAAGTGGAATTATTGGAAAGAACAGGAAGAAAAGAAACTGCGTGAACTGGGAATGGCAGAACAGACGATTTATACCAAAAGAAACCGTTTGAGAAAAAAATTAAAAAATTTGTCAAAAATTGAATAATTATGGCGTTTTTGTTTCGAGCGAATCATCTTTAACTGAAACAAGGACCGTGGCGGTCTTTTGCGAAGATCACTTACGAGGGGATAATGATACATAGGAACTGCCAGTGAGCAGGGAATGCCCGAAAAAAGGTTCCTGCCGGTATCAGCAGTATCTGGAACATTCCAGAGAGGATGAAATGTTCATCCAGATCTGCAACCATAATTATCTGCTGGCAGATGGCTATCACAGACTGCAGGATTACCGCCCGTTACTAAAAGACTATCGGGCATTGATCGTAGATGAAGCATTTTGAAATCATTAAAAGAATCCGCCAGAAAGAAAACGGTTGTTCTGGTATTCCACAGAGTATCCACAATGGCCGTGGCAGATGTGGTATATGAAATGGAGAACAGAAGGATTTCTTAAAATACACATTATTTAAGAAAAGACGGTGAATTCCACCGTCTTTTCTCATTGCTCTAAGTTTATTTATCAATCCCATCTGTCTCAATAATAAACCGTACTTCTCCGGTCTGTTCTTCTAACTTACCACCATAATTATCGTATTCGGCGTCCGCTTCTTTGACCGCTTTCATTCTTTTGGAGAGATTCTTCAGATCATCCCCGCCTAGTTTTTTAAGTTCCTGGATTCCTTCTTTATCAAAAAGAGTAAGTCCTTCAGAGAGAGAAGAGATTCCTTCGGCAAGGGTTGTGTATCCTTCTTTTAGCTCTTTCCCGGCTGTGCCCAGTTTCGTGGCTCCTTGAGAGAGTGTTGAACTACCTTCGGACAGTTGCTCGATTCCCTGTTGGAAAGAAGTAAGTCCCTGAGTGAGTTGTAAACTGCCGGCAGATAAAGCAGAAAGTGAGTTCTGTAAAGTCTTTAATGTCTCACTGAGAGAAGAAAGACTCTGTGCTGCCTGAGCAAAGGAACCGGCACCGGAAGGCATCTGGTCAAGCGTAGTATGACAGGAAGCAATCAGCTCTGTCAGGCTGTTTAAGGTTCCTTCCGTGGCAGATTTCAGCAGATCAATATCTGTGGAGGAAGAAGAAAAATCAAGGTTCTGATCAATTGCAGATGCAATCGTATCATTTATTTCATTCTTTAATTGTGACATCTTATCGTTGACAGCATTTTTAGATTCTTCTGATAATTCAGAATCGGATGCAGTTTCAGAAACAATCTGATCGATCGCAGACTGGACAGCATCTGTCGCAGCGGTTTTGGACTGTTTTTTTGCATCTTCTGTGATAGAAGATTTCAGAGTATCCCAGTTGACGGATGCGAAGGAGGATTTTGCCTCTGCAAGGGAGGAATCAACAGAATCCAGCTGTTGTCTAAGTGATTTGATCTGTTCCTGAAGTGATGAAACTGTTTCAGCAGACGGAATGGAACTGGAATCCGTGTTAATCTGACCAGAGAGAGCAGAATTCAGCTGTTCAAGTCCGTTTTGAAGAGAAGAAGCACCTGAAACCAGCTTTCCGGAATTTTCATTAAGTGCAGTTACACCGTCATCTAAAGTGTCTGTTCCCTCGGCAAGTTGTGAGATACCGTCTACATATTGTCCAAGATAATTTTGATAAGTAGAAGCACCACTCAGCAGCTGCGCTGCTCCGTCAGCTAGTTTGCCGGATACATCTCCGAGTTCCTGCAGGCTGTCAGCGGCATCCTCCATATCGTCAAAGGAATCCTCTTCGAGATCTTCAAACAGACCGGAGGAAATTACGGTCGCAGTAAAGTCCATCTCAAAATCTGTTACATCTGCAGTTACTTCCACTGACTCTGGGATAGAGATACCTTCCGTAGGTTCGTAATCAGTGAGTTTCAGACTGTCTGTGAGTCCCGGGCAGGCATAACCGACAACAACGCTTTGGTCATTTATTGTAAATATTTTACCATTCGTCACCTGGATATTAGAAGCAGTGTCTTCCGGAAGGATCATGGCAGAGATCACTGCGAATGGAACTGGAGAAGTCATCTCTTCACCATTTACAGTTACATTTTCTTCGGTAGTATTTTCATAATCAAAACGAATTCCAAGTTTTCCACTTTTTCCGGAGAGATCTTCAGGCTGTATAGACTTTCCATCCAGTGTGTAACTGATTTTTACATTTATAGGAAGTTCTTCCGTAGAAGTCCCTTCATAATGAATGTCCGCCCCTTTGTTTTCCCAGGTAATCGTCCCGTCAGAGGATTGGGTGAAGGACTCATTACCTTTCGTATTTTTTATGTCTTTCAGAGTTGAGAAGTCTTTGATTTCCTTTGATGTTCCGGTATTTTTTAAGTCTGTCTGGACTTTGATCTCATGTATCGTTCCGCTTGCATCAGCCTTTACATATACGGTTTCTGATTTATCAGCATCTGAAGCAGTAGTAGCTATCTTGGTGTCAGTTGAGCATCCTGTCAGACTTGTGGCAGAAATCAGGACAAGACTGGCACACAGACCGGGAACTAATTTTTGTAATAGTTTTCTTTTCACGAGAAATCCTCCTTTCAAATGGTACCTGCACTGTTATGCCTAACTTAGAAGTTTGCAGGTACAGTCATGATTATTCAATATTTTTTAAGGCCTGATCCATAGGAACTTTCTTGATCCTGCGGTATTCGGTCAAAGCAACAAGCAGGTAAGTTACGAATCCTAGCAGGAACATTTTTACATACAGGACCGGATTAATGTACAATGGAATCCAACCAGAAATACTGCTGAGCATAATTCCGCGGAAGAGAGCGTTCATAAGAACTGTTTCGATCGGAAAACTCAGAAGCAGGAAAACCACGACCATAATGGTTGTAGACAGCAGATACAGACTGCTGATCTCCCGGTCAGAGTATCCAAGTATTTTTGTCATAGAGATCGACTGTGCATTCTTTTCGATAATGATCTTTGACAAAAGATAGATCAGAATCATAAAAAGCACGATTGAAAATCCGTCTAGCAGATACATCATGCTTCCCATCGAAACATTTAGCTGTCTGGAAATCTTGGACAAACTGTCGAGGTCAATCACAGAACCGATGCATTTCGGATCAATATCTGTGATCTCGCTGTCTGAGAGAAAACCACTGAAATAATCGGAACCAAGATCAAACAGTTTATTAAGCTGTTCTTGTGGAAGGAAGACTGTCAGCCCCCCTTCATAATCGTAGATTCCTTCAATATAAAATGTGTAGGTATCATCTTCATAAGCTTCTTTTAAAGTGATTTCATCACCGATATCCAAAAGATATTTATCTGCGTATGCGGAAGAAATATATACAGGAGTTACAGTCGAAGAATCTGTCCGGGTCGATCCGTCCTTATTAGTTGCAGTTTCCTGAAAATCAATCGGAAGATAGCGGTTGTTATCTGCAAGTCCATAGAGCAGGATTTCCTCTTCCTTATATTCCTTATCTGTTGTTTTCAGTGAATAAGCACTGAATTTCTCGGCATCAGGATTATCGGTTTCCACCTCATGCTGAAAATAGAGCATATTCACAAGGCTCTCCAGCTTATGATCTTCGTCCATGGCGTTGATCGGTATCTGCAAAATGTACTGGTAGTTACAAAGCAGGTTATCTTCCAGAACAGTCTGATAATGATCGAGTACAGCCGGGAAGAGCAGACCGAACATCAACAGAAGGTTTGCAAATAAGATTCCGAGGAACAGCAGAAGGTAATTGCTGATATTCTGGAAAATCACACGTAGTCGGAAGCGACTGAAAAATGGAATTCTTTTGCTCAGTGATAATGTATGCTTCTGTTGTCTTCTTTTTAAGTCTCTGCGGAGGAACTTCAAAGGAGAAAGTGATAATTTTCTGTGAAGTACCGTGTAATTGACGAGAAGCATTAGCAAGATCGGAATGATCGTAGTAAGCAGAAATGCTTCTGCGTTCCAGACGGTTACATATGTCGGAAGGCTGTAGCTTCCGTAATACATACCGGCGCAGACATCTTTCATGATCGTATAGCCGAGAATATTTCCAATGAAAGCACCAATTAGCGTGACAAGGATCGGCATGGCCATATAATGTCGGATCAGTTCATTTCTGGTGTAACCGCTGGCAAGAAGAGTTCCGATGACATTTGCCTCTTTTGCAATGGTGTTGCTGATCGTAATGCCAAAGACAAACGCCATGATCGCAATTACAATATAAAGAAATACGATCATCATTGCGCGGTCGCTTCCCATATCATCCCAGGTAAATATGATTGCCTGATTGAGATAACGCGGAACGAATTCTTCCAGAGAAACCTCCTTGTTGATTGCTTTCATCAGATCATCAGATACTTCTTTTTCTTCTTTCTCTGTCGTAGGTTCATCGTTGTATTTCCACGCATAGCAGTATTTTACAAGTGGAGAATCTAATGATTCAAATGCTTCGGACGTTACAACTCCAATTCCGAATTTAACAGAATCAAACATGGAATCGTTGTTGTTCTGGAAAAGACAGCTGTAATCCGGAAGAGCAATGAATCCGGTTACTTTCCAGCTCTGTGTATCACTTTTCAGTGTGTCTCCGATGGAAATCTTATTGTTGTCAGCATACATACGGTCGATTGCGATTTCATTTGCCGCTTTTGGAAATTCTCCTTCCATGAGGCAGGCAAGATTCACCTGCTCCCTGTTTGCAAAGATACGCATTGTGCTGCCATTTGTTAAATCCTGTTCCAGATAGAAATTGTTATAGATCCGGATAGCATTTTCTTCCACAGACTGAATCTGCGCATCATTCATTTTTTCAGAAGTGCGGAAATGCCCGTTCTCTGTATTATATTTGTTGATTCCTTCATTATAAGCTTTGATCATGCTGCCATCGGCAACAAGGAATCCGGAGACAAAACCAATGGTTATTACAAGAAGAAGGAAAATGACAAGATATTTACCAAAGTCTTTCCGGAATTCTCTGGGGAGACGTTTGTTCAATGGATTTTTCATTGTCTGCAGCCTCCTTTACCAGTCGAGTTCCTGTGCACTGACCTTATGATCGTTCAGATAATTTTTTCGTATCATACCGTCACGGATCCGGACAACACGGTCTGCCATATCTTTGATCGCATCGTTGTGCGTTACCATTACAACTGTATTACCGTACTTTTGATTGACCGTTTCAATCAGCTTCAGTATCTCTTTCGATGTTTTATAATCAAGCGCACCGGTTGGTTCATCACAGAGCAGAATATCCGGATTCTTTACAATCGCCCTGCCAATGGCAGTACGCTGTTGCTGGCCACCAGAGAGCTGATTCGGTAGCTTCTTCTGATGTGCAGAAAGACCAAGGGTATCAAGAAGTTCATCTACATCTAACGCGTGATCACTTAAGTAAGCACCGACTTCAATATTTTCGCGCACAGTAAGATTGGGAATCAGATTATACATCTGGAAAACATATCCAAGATGTTTTCTTCGGTATTGACTAAGACGTTTTGCAGTCATTTTTTCCATCAGCTCGTCTTCAATTATGATCTGACCACTGTCCGCACGGTCAATGCCACCGATGATATTCAATAAAGTTGATTTTCCCGAGCCGGAAGGCCCAAGAAGAACACAGAATTCTCCTTTTTCAATCGATAGATCAATGCCTTTTAAGACTTCCACACGGCTGTCACCCTGCCCAAAAGATTTTTTGATGTTTGTTAAGGATAAAAACATAGTTCGCCCCCTGTTCCGTGTGAGAATTGAGTTTATCTTAGCTAGGAATACTCTGACTTCAAGCGAGATAGATAAAGCTCACACATATTAGAAAAGAATAGTTATTGTTAGTTATATCTAACAAAATTATATCACAGAGATGTAAGAAAGGCATTATAAAAAATATACAAAATTGTGTCTATTTGATATAATGATGTTGCATGAAACAATCCGCAGGTATTGTAGTTGGAGATAAAAGCAAAAAAACAAAACGGTGTCTGACACCAGGGGGAGAACGCATGGAAAAAGCAAAAGTAATAGAATTAAAAGAGACAATTCTTGAAGACAACAATGCAGATGCACAGGTACTGCGACAGGAATTAAAGGCACAGAAGACATGTCTGATGAATCTGATGTCCAGTCCGGGAAGTGGAAAGACGAGTACACTTCTGGCATTGAAACCTCATTTTGAAGGAAAAATCAAATGGGGCGTGATGGAAGCAGATATTGATTCCGACGTGGATGCGAATACATTGATCGAAGCGGGAGTTCCATCGATTCAGCTGCATACCGGTGGGATGTGTCATCTGGATGCAGATATGACACGACAGGGAATCAGAGCGTTTGAAAGAGATGATCTGGACTTTGTTGTACTTGAGAATATAGGGAATCTTGTTTGTCCGGCCGAGTTTGATACCGGAGCAAATCTAAATCTGACGATTCTTTCGGTTCCGGAAGGAGATGACAAGCCGGCCAAATATCCGTTGATGTATGAAGTATCAGATGTGTTGGTGATAAACAAAATAGATGCATTACCTGTTTTTGATTTCAGAAAAGATTATGTTGAAGCATGCGCAAAAAGATTGAATCCACAGATTAAGATCTTTTACATCTCTGCAAAAACAGGAGAGGGTGTAAAAGAACTGGCAGATTATCTGTTGGAAAAGATACAGGAAGTGAATGCATAAGATGTTGAAGAAGGGGAAAAACATGGGAAATGTCAGAGTAATTGAGATTAAAGAAAGTGTGTTTGCGGATAATGATGCTACTTCAAAGGCAATCCGCGAGAAAATGAGTGCGCAGAGAACACTATTTTTAAATGTTATGTCCGGACCGGGAAGTGGAAAGACAACATTTCTAACTACATTGATCAATAGATTGAAAGATCAAATGAAAATTGGCGAGATGGATGTAGATATTGAGACAAGTTTAGATGCACAGAGAGTTGCAGATCTGACAGGAGTAGAATCCATTCAGATCCATAACTGCGGATTGTGCCATATTGATGCAGATATGGTATCCCGTGCATTACTCGAATATGATACAGAGAACCTTGATCTGTTAATTCTTGAAAATATCGGGAATCTGGTCTGTCCGGCCGAGTTTGATACCGGTGCACATAAGAATGTGATGCTCCTAAGTGTGCCGGAGGGAGATGACAAACCACTGAAATATCCGTTGATGTTTCAAGTAAGTGATCTGGTATTGATCAATAAAATAGATACTCTGGAGTATTTTGATTTTGACTTCGAAGTTGCGAAAGAACGGATTCTGAAATTAAATCCAAATGCAGTTGTTCTTCCGGTCAGCGCGAAGACGGGAGAAGGAATTGAGAGAGTGATGGACTGGATTATGGAAGAAAGAGAAAAGCTATAATTATTTCAGATATAAAAAGGGCTTCCCGGTAATTGAAGGGAGGTCCTTTTTGAAAAACGGATTGATTATTTATATATCATACATGCGTGCAGTCAGGTTCAGGCTGAAGTCGTTTTGTCACAAAGGAAAGCATACTTTCGAGTACCTGACATTTATTGTTGCAGACAGGGCAGAGGATGCAAGATACATTTTCTTCTGATTGGGTCGGGGCGGTTTCTTGTGATAAGAAAATAAAATCGTATAAATATTCAAAAAATTCTTTATTCGTTGGTTTTCTGTCCATATGGGTTCTGTTGAAAATCATTTCAAGAATAGTTTTATTTTCCGCAGTCCAGATTGCATTGACCGTATTGCGGATGTTTTTTTCTACACAAGACCAGCTTGTCTCATAATGGGCAGCAATATCGATGTACAAAGCTTTGGTAATATTGGATACACGAGTCTGATCCTCGTTTATCAAGAGTAATCCATACACAATGTAATCATAACCAAGACTAGTTCTGGCAGCAATAAGTTTATCAAGTGTAGATTTGATTTCAATTACGAGTGTATTGTGGTTCATGAGAGTCCCCCTTAAAAAGTAATGTAGATAAGAAGGAAGAGCCTGTTTTTGATATCATATCTATTATATACGTATTTATTAAATTTGTAACGACAAAATTTGTGAGTGACTTAACAAATTTTTAAGGAGAATTATCACTTGATTTTTCAAGAAGAAATGCTATAATTAAAAAGATGTCTGTTAAGGCAGAAAATATCATATGGAGTTGTATCGAAGTGGTCATAACGGGGCGCACTCGAAATGCGTTAGCCCTCCGGGGCACGTGGGTTCGAATCCCACCAACTCCGCTTGTATGTTTAGTGGAAAATCCTTGTAAAACAAGGGTTTTCTGCTTTTTTATTGCTCGGAAATAAAATTATGTTGTTGTCACGTTTTGTCACGTTTTCGTTTTCTACATTTCTATATGTTGTGGTGAAACTAGATTCTGGATTATCTTCTAAAGCATTTAAAATAGCTTTCTTTGTTTCTTCCTCGTTATTTGTATCAAACAGATAATTTTTAATTGTTGTTCGTTCGTCTGCATGTCCTGCGATTCTGCTTGCTGTTGTTATTGGAACTCCATTGTTTACTAAAGTTGAAACAAAGGTCTTTCTGATTCTGTGCGTTCCCTTTACAGGAATCTTAATACAACGCTTACAGGCATCTTTAAGGAGAGTATACAGCCTATTAGGATTTAATATATAGCCATCTTTTACGAATAGAAAATCTTGATATGATTCGCCAGTTTCTTTATTTATCCGCTGTATTTGTTTTATATACTCTTGTGCCTTTTGTGTTAATGGGATGTGTCTGTCCCCTGCATCTGATTTAGTGTATTCTACTGCATGGTATCCGATACGTTTCAGACTGTCTAAATTAGATATATCAAAATCTTCTACAACCTGCCTGTGAATATGTATTTCACCATTCTTTATATCTGAATTCTTAATAGCAAGTATTTCCCCTCTACGTGTTCCTAGTTCAAAATCAAGCATTATAGCAAGTATACATGTATTAGTCGGATTATTTTGCAATCTGCGACTCATTTCATCAAGTAGTAATTGTTTTTCGGAATTATTATATACTTCCTGTGTACTTGCTTTCTTCCTAGTCGGAATAATTTTCTTTCGGTTCACTTCAACTCTGTATGGATTCTCATTTGCTGAAATATATCTTGCTGATACTGCATAATCAAAAGTTTGTTTTAGGATTCCACACATGTTACAGAACGCCTTGTCTTTGATCTCTGTTGTATTCACTATGTTATTCAGAAAATCATCAATGTCAATGGGGGTAACGTCCTTATATGGTTTCTGAATGAACTCAGGATTTGTTTTATAATACTTTTTCCAATCGAATGACATTCGCCTTATTGTTCCTGCACTAACTTTTTCTTTCTTATGTTCCATGAATTCATAGAATAGCTGTTCAAAAGTTGCTGTATCCTTTCCAATGGAATTCTGTTTTTCTTTTTCAATAAAATAATCACATAATGCAGATTCTATTTCTTCTTTGGTTTTCTTTTTCCTACGAAATGCACCACCTTTGATTGTTTTGTTTGGAATACGGAAATAATAGTAACTGTCTTTTCCAGTTCCATAATGTTTTATTAAGTGTCCGTATTTTGCTAAAATATCTATTTTTTTCATGTTGTCTGTACTTTCCAGTACACCTGTTACATTTATCATACTATTAGAACAAGCAGAAATGCAAGCATCTGTTTTGAAAAGCAAAGCCGTTGAATTAAGGAAGAAAACATAAGATATTTGACACAAACATATTTTGAAACGAGTATGTTTATTTGAGATATTTTATATATTGACGTATAAAATAATATAGGTATATCGATTATGGTTTTAAATACCGCTCGGTATGCCTATTTTTTTTACGATTTTATTACACCTGCTGCCTTGATTTTTTTCAAAAAATACGCTAAAAGTATTGTAAAATAAAGGTTTTAACGATATGGGGTTCGATAAGATAGTGGTAAGAAGTGATGCTTAGAAAATGCTTGATTTACAAGTGAATTGTGGTATTATGATTGTATTGAGGTAAAACGCTAAAAGTGTTGATTTTCCGCATAAAAACGTTGGTGTAGGTCAAGAGATGATATCGATATAGGAAAGTGTTTTATAAATGCAACAGATAATTTAACACGTTAATACGTCACCACTTTAATGCGCTAAAGCAAATACTATTTCAAAATCACCTTTCCTCTTTCTTTAAAGATAATCCTTTGCAACTTCCCTAGATACAGCAACAAATATTTTCCTCATTTGTATCTATGGTAGTATCCTATTATACGAGCTTTCATTTCAAGATATATTAATTATCCCCCCACCTATTATAATATGTATATCCTTTGCTTTAAACAACGAAATTGCACCTTAGAATCCATTCTAACTATCTTGATGCTAATTCCTTTAGGTTGAACAAAATAAACGGAATGTGGCTGAATTACATAAGGAATGGTTAAGCAGATTATAATAGAAAAAGCACCGGAGCAAAAATCCAGTGCTTTATTTTTTTAGATGAAATTCATCTTTCATATTTCTAAATTTACAATGGCTGATCTTCTTCGGACGGTACATATCTAGCCACATCTTTAATATCACAGTGTAATATTCTGCACAAGTCATTCAAGGTTTTAGTGGAGACATCCTTATTATGTTTTAATCGGTGAAGCGTGCTGTTAGACAGATGATGCTTACTTGTCAGTGTATACCAATTTTCAGTTGATTTTTCTAACGTTTCCCAAAAAGGACTATAATCAATCATCTGCTGCCTCCTACATATTCTATGTAATAAGCATAAAATATATTCTAAGGATTGAATATCTTCGCTAAAACGAATATAATAGAGTGTATAAATATTTTGCATATATTCACAACTTATAATTGAATGTATATTGTACAAAGTGTATAATAAATGCAGGGACAGGTGATATTTGTGGTGAATATTACGAAAGAAGGAGAAAAAGGATTATGAAAAAAGCAACAGTATTATTAGCAAGCTGTATGATAGGTACAGGATTACTTTTTACTGGGTGTTCTGGAAGTCAGCAGGAATCCAAACAAGAAGAGGAAATTCATTATGCAGATGAAGATTTCGTGAAAGACATGGCAAAAGGTCTTGAAGCAAGGTGGACTTTAAATGAACAAGATGAAAGCAAGGAAGGATATGATGCAATTGACTTACAAAGTTCTGAATATAAAGATATGATGATTTCCTATATCAATGCCGAACTGGATTGTATTGGAAAATATAAGGATGAAAAATTTGAAGATAGTAAATTACAAGAAGAGGCAATTTCGTACATCAATTTATTAAATGACCATATAGAAATATGTGATTATATTCCAGTTGATTATTATGGAAAATATCTTGAGGAATTTCAGCCTATTTACGATGGACGTAGTAAAATAATTCAAGATATGGCAGACAATTATGGATTAACTGTAAGTGATAAATTTCAAAGCAATTTAGACGAATTTAAAACAAATTCTAAGCTCGTTCAAGAAAAGGATGCACAAGAGCAAGCAATAGATTCTATGCTTTCTAACATAACATTTGAAGAAGTACCAGATGAATACGCAGGGGATTGGAAGACATACCAAGGTGTAGTAGAAAATACAACAGGAAGTGATTTTTCAACATTTGCTGTAAATATTAATTTGTTAAATGCAGACGGAGTTATTGTTGAAACAGCATATGACCAAGTAAGTAATTTTACAAATGGAGCAAAGGCTCAGTTTGAGTTTTCTACGGACAAGGAATTTACTTCAACAGAAGTTACAGTTCAATATTATGAATAGGGAGGGATTAGAGAAAATTTGGGATTGTATTAACTTGCTATTTGCATTTAGGCATCTTAAAGATATTTTTTCAAAGGGGGAACTGGGATGTTAAAAAAAATGGTGTCATTCATAATGATATTTTCTTTAATTCTAAGCTGTAACATAACAACTTCTGCGGAGGAAACTGAGTTAGAACAAAGCGAAGTAGAAAATGAAGCAGTTTTAGACGATAAAAGTGAAGTTGAAGAAAGTGAATCTACAGTACAAGCAAAATCAATCAGCAGTGTTATAAATTCTATGAGCGTAGATAGAAAGTCTGTAACTAACGGGGAAACGGTTACAATTACTCTACGTATGAATGAAGGTTATACTGCAAAGAGGATTTATTTGTATAAACCAATTACAAAGAATGAAGTAACAATCTGGTTAAAAGAAACCGAAGAGGGGATTTACAAAGGAACTTTTGAGGTGAACGATCAGACAGAATCAGGAGTATGGCAGGTTGATTACTTGACGTATACAGATGGTAATACAGATTATATGTATTTATATAATAGCATTACTTATACAGGAACAATGTATGATGTGATTGATTTTACTGATTTGGAATTTGAAGTCACAGGAACTAATGCGGATACAATACCTCCGACTTTGGTGGATTATTCGATTGATAATAACTATGTATCAGCAGGAGACAAAGTTAAGATATCAGTAACTATTGAAGAAGATAATCCAGAGTCTATTATACATATATGTTATTCCTCACCATCTAAAAAACATGAAAATATCTTTTTAAATAGAATATCGGACTCATTAACGTATGAGGGATATTTTGAAATAAATCAAGATACAGAAAGTGGAAAATGGATACCTTATTACATATATGCAAGTGATACAAATGGGAATAGTAAATCTTATGAGAATCTCTTTAGTGATGATTATCTTTCAAATATGAGAGAGGCTATTGATTTGTCTACATTGAATTTTGAAGTTTATGTTACTCATCATTGGAATGATTTTTATACCATTGATGAAGAACCAACATGTATAAAAGAAGGAACAAAGTCTATTCACTGTACAGATTGTGATGCTGTTAAAGATGTTACAAGTATTGATAAAATTGCACATACATATGGTGATTGGATTATAGATGAACAAGCATCTTGTCGAGAGCCTGGAAAAAAGCATAAAGTGTGTTCGGTATGTGGAGATATTGTTTCGGAGGAAATCGATCCAACAGGACATACAGAGGTTATTGATGAAGGCATAGCTCCAGGTTGTACAACAACAGGTTTAACGAGCGGAAGTCACTGTTCAGTATGTGGTACAGTATTAAATAAACAGGAAAAAATTCCAGCATTAGGACATACAGAAGTAATTGATGAGGCAGTGCCACCGACAGAAAAAGAAAATGGACTAACCGAAGGAAAACATTGTTCAGTATGTGGAGAAATATTAGTAAAACAGCAAGTTATTAAATCGGTACTACAATATGATGGCGTATCTTATACTGTAAATCCTTTTTCCGCATATTCATTGTCAAATGCAATTACTTTGGAATCGGGAGAAACGTATTATAGAGAATATTCATCGAATTGGCATAGTAGAAAATGGTATTCTAAATTTACGATAAAAAATAATTCATATGCTCTTATTGGTTTAACAGCAAAGTATTATTATAATGTTAAAATATTGGACAAAGATGGAATTACTGTTTATGATTTGGGACAAAAGAAGGAGTATACGGGATATGTACCGTTGAAACCAGGAACATATTATATACTGTTGGACAACGCGAATTATTCAACAAATTATATTTTATTAAGCTATATTTTAAGTGAAAATGTATATTGCGAATGTGAACCGAATGATACTTTTTCAACAGCAACACAGCTTCAACCAAATCAAGAATATTTAATGTTTTCAGGTCAGGGAGGAAATAAGGATTATTTATCTTTTAATGTAAATGCTGGAACAAAAGTAAGAATAATTGTTGATAACTATGAAGCAGTATCTCCATTTTTGAACTTATACGAAAATGATAGATCTACATCGATTTCAATGAAACCCAAATATAGTGATAGAATAGGAAAGTATTATTATGAATTTGAATCAAAATATACAGGAACATATTATATAGAAGCATGTAGTTTTAAAGAAGAAAAAGTATATGGTATCACAGTTCAGTTTCCAGAAATGGGTAATTGGAAAAAGGATAGTGTAGGTTGGTGGTATCAATTTTCGGACGGATCATTTCCAACAAATTGTTGGAAAAATATAAACGGAGCATGGTATCACTTTAATTCTAAAGGATATATGGAAACAGGATGGATATCATCTGGCGGAACTTGGTATTATTTGAATACTAATGGAGCAATGGTTGCATCTCAATGGGTATATGATGGTGGCAAGTGGTATTATATGAATTCTAGTGGAGCTATGTCGAAAGGTTGGGTGCTCGTTGGATATACTTGGTATTATATGAATAATTCTGGAGTAATGCAAACAGGTTGGAATTCAATTGGCGGTAGATGGTATTATATGAATAGTTCCGGAGCAATGCAGACAAGTTGGATATCAACAGGAGGAGCATGGTATTATCTGGATACTGATGGAGCAATGGTTGCATCTCAATGGGTTGGAGATTATTACCTTAAGTCAGATGGTAGAATGGCAACAAATGAATGGATTGGAAGATATTATGTAGACGGATCTGGAAGATGGGCAGCTACTAGATAATAAGAAGAAAAAGAGTATTATTTAAATTTATGTCTTCAATTTTGACTTAGTGTGTGGAAGAACCACATTATACAAAATCAGAAAAACAAAACCCTTTTCAAGATTTTAACCACCTCGTCCGTGGTTCAACAGAAATTTATAGCGGAGTGTAGATAGAACACATCTACCCCAAATAGAATAATAAAATAAGTTGCAAGATGTAAAATAACCGCACAAACAACAGACTATTATTATATGATAAATACAAAAAAGGCTAGAGGACTTTAAAAATCCTTTAGCCTTTTTTTACGCTTATTAGAATTACTCAAGAAAAGTGTCTGCTCTGTACATCACATCATCAATATAATTATTTGATGGATTGTAAACCAATACCGTCTCCATCATATCACCTATCTTTACATCATCCGCAGAATATTTTATATAACTTCCATCTGCTGTAATCCTTGCATCTCCATTATCAGAACTGACAACCGCATGAACAACTTCAATAATTATCTTGCCATTTCTGTTCTGTACTGCGTAGGTGCATCTGTCGAAATCTTCAGCAGAATTAATATAATATATTTCTGTCTCAAATCCTGTTGTATCAAGTCCATTCAATGAACTATTAACCGTTGTTTCTGTTGTTGTCTCTTGTCTGCTTTGTGTTGCCGTCTTGGTGTTTTCAGTATCTATCATGTGCGGTATTGTCATTCCTGTTATCATACTTGTTATCATGCATGTTATCAATGTTCTTTTCATATCTCTTTTAACCTCTTTCTTATATGATAGTAGGGTGTAGCCTATACACTACACCCTTATTTATTATTGTTCATTCAGTATATATTTAACTGCTTTCTCTGCTTTGCTACTTGCTGATACGATGAACTTGTTATCGTTCTTTAATGCTTGTAACCAGTTCTGTATATATGCGCTTGAGTTTCTAAAGCTCTTTTCTGTCTCAATGCCTAACATATTGACAAGTGTAGCACTTCCAAGCTCTGCAACAAGTTCTTCTTTTGAATAGCTTTCACCTCCGAAGTGTGCGCTTGCTCCTGTCTCCAATCTGTTGAGCCTGTTCTTATGTCCAGTGCTGTGAATCATTTCATGAAACAGTGTAGAATAAAATTCTTCTATATTCTGATACTGTTCTTTACACGGTATTTCAATATAATCGAAAGTCGGAGTGTAAAAAGCTTTGTTTGTTACCTTTTCAAATATCTTTAAGCGTTCTCTGTTCATGTATTCTGTTTTGATTTTCTCGGCTTCTTCAATCGGTTCAAGATCTGAAATTTTCAACTGTTCTTTCGGTTCAACTCCATCAACCTGAGAAATATGAAACACGTTGTAATATCTTAATAATGGTATCTGTTTGATTACCTTTTCACCGTTTTCATTTTCTTCTTCATATGGCTGAATCTTCCAAAATGTAACGACTTCTGATTTCTCACCTTTTCTAATCTTACCGCCTAAGTCACTCCATTGTTTGAATGTTGCATACTCTCCACCATGTTTTAGAATCATCTGATTTAATAATGAATAATGTTTATTACTTATTCTGTTGTAAGCTCCGCTGTGTGTTCTGCTCCAAGGTTTTTGCCATGGGACAACACCATTCTCCAACTGTTCAATAATTCGTTCTGTAATCATTTCATATACTGATTTCTTCATATCTTTGAACCTCCTCTGTATTTATCTGTTAATATTATAATACACTTTAAAGTGTACTCATACAATGGTAATAATACACGAAAAAGTGTACCTATAATTGTGAAAAGTACACATATTAGTGTATTATTACACAAAAAAGAGTACATTTTCACGTGTACATTTAGTTATAATGTCAATATACAAAGTACACGAATAGATGTACTATATAGTCACAAACAAAACAACAGAGCAAACAGCGAAGGGTGAAAACGAAGTGGCGAAAGCGTACCGAAGACACCAACGTAATACCGGACAAGGGTAAGGGGATAATGAGACGGTCGAGATACCTAAGATAGCTTTAAGACCTGCCGGAGCTGTTAGCTCTTATAAAAAGAAAGAGAGGAAAAACATATGTGTATTACAAAGAACGAATTGGAAAAGAAGATTGAAGAATTAAGAAGTTTAAAAGCATTGAAAGAAGAGACTGAGAACGAGCTGAAAGCATTAGAGAATGAAGTCATTTTCTATATGAAAGAACACAATCTGACAGAAGAAATTACGAACAATGCGAAAGTAACTTATAAATCACAGAGCAGAACAACGCTTGACAGAAAGAAACTAGAGGAAGATTTAGGAGAGAGCTTGAAACCATATGAAAAAGTTACATTCTTTTCAGTCCTCAGAATTAAATAACAGTCACGGCGGAGAAATCCGCCAAGCTGTAATGCTACCACGGTGCGCAGTGAGAGTTCCAAGTCTCTATTAAAAGCAGAGGACAGCAGACAGAATGAAAGTGAGGTAAAAATAATGAAGTTGGGAAACATTTTATCAGTAATGAACGAAAGCAAAAATATGTATATATGGGACGATGGCGAAGTCGTTGCAAGCTACGACAGCAGAAATTCTATCCCATTTGAACTAAATGATAGAGAAGTTGAAATGGTTGACTGTGAAAACAATGAGTTTCATATCTATCTTGAATGCGAATAAAAGGAGGGTGAAAAACATGAGATATAAAACAATCGCAGACTTTGGAGCTTATACGGTAGTTGAGCCGACAGAACCAGTGAAAAAGATTCGTACTATCAACATCTGCCGAAAGTCAGTACAGATGAACAGACAACAGCATAAACAGATTAGCCATAAGAGCAGAAAGAAAGTTGAGAAAGAATTAAATCATTCTGCATACATGACAACAGCAGTTACATTTTTTCTATTGTAGGAATGGTTGCATGGTGGGTAGCAGTTGGATATTAGGAGAGGAGAACAGCAGTTATGATGTACAGTGAGTTTGTAGAAATGAGTGGCAAGAGTGAGAGCTACATATCTTTGACGGAATACACAGAAGAAATTGAGCCGATCTATATGAATTGTGATATTCCAAATAAACAGGAGTTTATAGAGCTTTTTAAAAATGTATTCAAAAAGATAGTATATCCAATTGTTAATAATTTGATATCAACAATGCCGATAGATGACAAGTTGACATATATTCATTCGGAAAGTTCAGACATTGAGAACCACATCAAATTAGTTGATTTACAAGCAAGAAAACTTGCATATCAGTATATGAGATTGTATCTCGGAGTTTAGGAGGAGTGATGCAGATGAAAAAATCAATAACAGAATTTGCAGTTGAGACAGATAAGAGCGGAGTAATTAAAAGAATTGGGAAGAGTGTTGTATTACAGCCAAGAACACACTTTTGCAGAGAACGTACAAAATGGTTCGATGATTCCAAGCTTTTGAAAAAGAAGAAATAAAATAAAGGTAATTATTGAGTTAGTGGTCATTTGATTGACCGCTACTCATTAAGAAGAGAAAAGATGTATAGAGTTTTCTTGACACGAACTAATATTACAATTCAAATTCTTGAAACAGAATCACAAGCAGAGAAAGTCTGTGAGGAATGGGGATGGAAGTATGACAGTTCAGAGGGTTCAGGATTCATTGATTATGAAGAGATTAAAGAGGAGAAAGAAAATGTTTAGTTCAAAATACTTCATACTTGGAAGACAGGTGGTAAGTCAGAAAATTAGCGTAGAGATTTTAGAAAATAAGATTTTTGCAATTGAAATCTTTGATGCGTTGGAAAGATTCTGTAATAAAGACTGGGGAGAAATGAATGAGGAAGACAAGGCAGCCAATGAACAAGCATTAACAGAGGAAAACAGAATAATGGGAGCATATCAGACCTGCAAAGGAAAGATATGGATTATTACTGAAGCAGACAGATCAGCTACAACAGTGTTATTCCCTGATGAATATTAGAATATTAGAGAAAGGAAGTTAAAACATGGCACTTGTGATTACAAATGGTATATACTATATTTATTTCAACGAAGACGGAAAGCATCGGAAAACAGAAGATATTAGTAAGGCAATTCAATACGACAGTGTAAATCAAGCCAAAAATTATATGAAGAAAGCTCCGGCTAAAACAAAGGGATATTATATTTTCAATACGGAAACAAAAAAGATTGTATGGAGACATACAAGAAGAAAAAAGAGAAGTCCAGGAACAAGAAAGATGTTATATCACCAGTTTGATGGAAGATGCCAGTTGTGCGGAAAAAAATTGACATTGGAAAATATGACATTAGATCACATTATTCCTTTAGATTTGGGTGGAGAGGATGAATTGAGTAATATTCAAATTGCTTGTGCGTCCTGCAATACATTGAAAAGAAATATTCTTCCAGATGATTTCGCAAATCGTATTACAAATATCTTCATGTATCAGATGGACAAAAAGCGAAAAGGGAATTTTATGTGGGAAATATCATCTGCAATATTGCGGAAAATTATTTAAGAGAATGGCACTGACGGAAATTATTTCTGTCGGTGCTTTGCCTTAAAGAGTATGACAGATGCGTGGAGTTATGGTATACTATTAAAAAGGCTGTATATTTATATCGGCTTTTGAGAATAGAGAAAGCGAGGACGGAATGTTGGCTTTAAAAGAAACCATTAAAACAATTTCTAAAGAGAAAAAAGTAACACAATTAGAAATGGCTGAAACATTAGGAATAAGTAAACAGAACTTTAGTAATAAAATTCAGCGTAATACGTTTTCTCCGGATGAATTGGTTAAAATAGCAGATAGATTAGGAATGGAACTGGTATTTATAGATAAGGATGCGGAAATAAAAACCGGAAATAAGTATATAATTAAAAGCGCAGAATAATCCCTGTTTATTAAGAGAACCATAGAACTACCACCAGTAAAGCGGTAAATAGAATACCCTTTTCACCAGTAAACTTATTGGCGAGAAAATCACAGCCAAGTTTTGTAACAAGATAACATTTGTTTTCTTTCCCTGATGGATCTTTGTAAGAAGATAGAGTAAAGAAATCACTGAGAGCTATTTGGTTCTTAGTTAAAATTTCCGCATATTCAGCTCTATCCTTAGAACCATCAATTTTTCTTAAAATAGTCTTATGCGACATTTCCATCATGTCAGCAATTTCGAGACCCAAACATGGCAGCAGGTTTCACTCAGGTAATATAGCATATAATATAGAACTGTAAAGGATGGTGAAAACATGAATCTTGATCCTAAAAAAATAAAAGAGTTGATTACTTTGTATTCAGAGTTAGACGATGAGTATCAAGAGGAGTTATTTTCAAAGGCAAAAGTTTTATCCATTAAGCAAACGCAAAAAAATCAAATATTAAAATCTAAGGAAAAATTTAAGACTAAAGAGGATCTTGATAAGAAGATAAATGAAAAAACATGTAGAAGATTAGAAGAAGTAAAGGAAATGCTGGATATATATGACAGTAAGATGAACGACTCGCAAAGAGCTGAAATAGTTGCTTTACTTGATAAGCTAACAGATGGTGGATTAACAGAGAAAACAGATATTGAAATAACAATCAATCATAAGAATGTAGATCTTATTGAATATTTAGAAGAGCAGTTCCCGGATGTAAATGTTAAAGAAGCGAATAAGAATGCAAATCGTTTATTGAAAGAGTTTTATAATAACTAAGAATTATAAAAACATATTGACGTACAGAATGTTGTACGTTATAATTTAAGTACAGAAAACTGTACGGAGGTGAATGATATGTTAGCTGTAAATTATACGTCTTTAAGAGATAATATGAAAAGTTATATGGATCAAGTGACGGATGATTATGAGACAATGATTGTTACTCGCAAAAATAATAAAAATGTTGTTATGATGTCTGAAGAAGCTTACAATAACTTAATGGAAAATGTTTATGTTATGGGAAATAAAGCAAATTATGACTGGTTAATGGAATCCAAAGCGCAGCTGGAAAATGGAAATTTTACTTCTCATGCATTGTCTGAGGTATTAGAAGATGAATAAAATATTTACTGATAATGGCTGGGAAGACTATACTTACTGGCAGACAGAAGATAAAAAGACATTGAAAAAAATAAATAATCTTTTAAAAGATATTGACCGAAATGGAAATGAAGGCATAGGAAAGCCAGAGCCATTATCGGGAAACTTGGCTGGTTTCTGGAGTAGACGGATTAATGATAAGGATCGCTTGATTTATAAGTTTGATGACAAAAATATTTACATCTTGGCATGTAGGTATCATTATAGCGACAAATAAAATAAGAAAAGCACCAACGGAAGATAAAATTAATCTTCTGAAGGTGCTTTCTTTATCCTGCTGCCAATTACATGGTTCGGCTGATTGGATGTAAGATTAAAAAATTTTTGTTATATTCTGCTAATTATAAAATTTGATTGAAAATACTTATAAAATTCTGAAAATACAACATCATGATAAAATAACTTGATTTCTTCTATATAGTGTGTTAGGGTAGTAAGCACCTTGAAGATGTATAAAAAAGAAAGAAGATGTTTAGCAAATGAAAAGAGCAACATTAGAAGCTACGGATGAAAATATTTTACAGTCAATTAAAGAACAAGAACAGAATGGAACGAGAAATACAGAAATCAAAGATTTTATAGAAGCATTAGAACTTATCGAAGGAAATATGTTTATTAGTCTTGACGCAAGATGGGGAGAGGGAAAAACATTTTATGTTCGGCAAATAGAAAAAACATTGGAATATCAGACAATGAAAAATTTTAGTACAGATGATACCCAAGATGAACTGGATAAAATGAAGCTATATTTTACTGGTACAACATTAGAAGAAATTGATTTAAAACATTCATATCTTCCAGTATATTATAATGCATGGTTATATGATAATCACGGTGATCCATTAATGTCATTACTTTATGTGATTGTTAAAAAATGTGGCATTTGGATAGATTCTAAACTTACAAAAGATAAAACCGAAAAATTGAAAGATTTGATTAAATCAGTACAAGTGAGTTTAGGAATGTTTTCAATAGGTGGCGATAAAGTAATAGATTCATTCATAGAAAAGGACATTTTTAAAGACATTCAATTAGCTGAAGATATTAGACAAAAAGTGAAAGAAATATTTAATGAGATAATAGAAGAACAGACACAGAAATTAGTTATTTTTATTGATGAATTGGATAGATGCAAGCCAAGTTATGCTTTGGAAATGTTGGAACGTATAAAACATTATTTTGATGATGATAGAATAATATTTATTGTATCTGTAAATAAAGAGCAGCTAACACATACAATATCAAATTATTATGGAAATGGTTTTGACTCAACAGGATATTTAAATAAGTTTTTTGATATTGATATGTATTTACCACGTCCGGAGAGAGCAGAAAGTAAAATAAACAGTGATAGAAATGATCAGTATTGGCTAGTTGCTATTGCAAATGAATTAAGGCGATATTATAAATTGTCATTAAGAGATTCACTTATTTATAATCAAAAAATTTCACAATTATCTAAAGATAATCTTATACAAGACCAATACCATAACGGTACATATTCAGGAATATATTTATCATTATTTCTACCAATAGTGGTTGTTCTGAATATGGTAGATATTGAAGAAAAAAGAAAGTTTATTAATGGGGAAAGTAAAATATTTGATACTCTTAAAAATCTACCAGCATTTACAGCATATTTTAGAAGATTTAGTGATAATGGATTTGAACAAATAAATGCTATTTATCAATATTCTTTTGGAGAGGGAGATGAAAAGCTGTTGAATAAAATGAATTTATCGGCAATAGATGTAGGAAGAAATATAAAAGAGGAGTGCTTAAAACGTGTGGCATTAAAAAAATATTGAGTTCTCATCAGCTTGGAAGGCGTAATTTATCTCCAATTCAAAGAATTTCTGTAACTGAGAAGTACAGACCTATTTATGAAAAACAGGCGAAAGAAAACTTAAGATTGGCAGAAGGCGGAGATAGACGTTCAGAAAAATTTGAACAAAATCAAGGTTTACCAAATTTGGTAAAGGTTGAAAACCGTATTGATACAACAAAAAAACTAGCTCAAGTTGCTGGTGTCGGAAAAGAAACTTACCGTATGGGTGTAAAGGTTCTCAATTCAAATAATGATGATCTTAAGCAGCGTGTGTTATCAGGTGAAAAAACTATTAATGCAGGTTATAAAGAATTACAAAATAAAAAAGAAAATGCAAATTAATGTTAGTTCGATGAACCCATAAAAATACAGTAATAACAAGGAAAATCCATGTAAGCCTATACATTTATGTTTAAGTTCGAGAAAAGCCTTTAAAATCAAGGAAATATTAAGGTAACGATAGTAAATAATAAGAGAAACAAAATAATTTACTGCTTAAAAGACTTTATTTACAGTTGTTTACCGAACTCGATATCGAACTTTAATTTATGGATAATGATGAAAGAAAAGCAGTAAAATAAGGTTTTTTGGGGAATGCAGATAAGCATTGTGATAAGAAAAATAAAGAAACCAATGTTCGAAAAGAAACAAAATAGTTTACTGTGAAGATAAGTATATTTGATTTATGCTAATTCTATGGTTGCAGAAGAAATTGCACTTGAAAATAAAGAAAAGATGTTGGAAGGAACATTAAATTCTCATGAAGTAAGAAAAAAAGATGGTTGCGTCCAAATGGACACACCCAAAAATAATGTTAGAGATCGTTCAACAAATACTCGTGAGCAAGTAGCTAAAATGTCAGGAGTTGGAACTGTTACTGTTGCTAGATACGATGCAATTTACAATTCTGATAATGAAGTCCTTCTTGATCTACTTGAATCAAACATTCGCCGCAGAGGTGAAATAGGTGGTTCAGCAAAGAAAGTTGGAAAAAGGATTAAGGAACTTGAAAGAATTTATGGTGTTGAACATGGTGGAAACAGAAAATCAAGTCCGAAAGTTTCGGATTTGAATCAATCAGATATTGCAGAAATGATTGGAATTTCAGTAGATACTCTCAACAACTACAAAAAACTCACAGAACTTATTCCTGAACTGAAAGAAAATGTTGTACAAGAAAAAATGCGAAAAATTATTCTGGACAAATTAGGAAAGTGGTGTTATGATTTTATCAATGATAAAGATTATAAGTCTTGTCAGTTACAACTATCAAATAAATAGTTTGAGTTTCCTGTATGTGTACATCCGTAGGAGTCACTGGAAAAGTTTATGTGGTTCGTATGAAGATATAAACCTTGTCAAACTGTTTAGTCATCCGTAGGAGTCAATATTGAAACTTGTCAAAAGATACTGTAACGGTTCAGTTTATTTAGAATAAGATTCAAGCGTAATAAATTGATAAGTAGAATTTATATATTATGGAAAATAGAGGTTATTTATGCCCTTTTTAAATAATATGTACGGTATTGGAAAAATCGTCTGTGAGAAGAAAAGAATTATATAGAATACATATTTGTAATTATAAAGAAAACCCTCCGGTTATTGTGCCGGAGGGAATTTTGTATTGATTAATCACGAATATCACCATAATCTTTTAAATAATTTAGAATGAAATCTAGTTGATCTGCATTAAGCTTATCATATATGTCTGGAAGTTTATATCTAATTTTGTATGTGCTTAGAAAGAAAACGCATTCTTTAATATGTTCAGCGAAATCTTCTCCCTCATATATTTTAAAATGTTTTAAAGCTGTTTTTAAAACATTAGGATGTCCACGTTCTATCTCAAAAGATACATCAATATTTAATTCATTTGAAAGTGCTACCAAATCAGGTGATCCAGATTCAATGGCATCATATAATTTTGGAATGAAATCAATAAAATTATTGAATGCAAGTTGTATAGATTTTTGAAACATAATATCTATTTGCTGGTTGAAAGAAATCCAACGTTCTGGAGTTTGTATATTATTTTTATCAGCTAAATCTTGATACTTTGCTGCAAGTGCTAGTAATTCATTTAATGCAGAAGTAAACTCTGTTTGATCTTTATCATTAATACTATAAACGGGTACATTTATTAAAGTATATGCTAAGGCTGGATTTTTTTTAAATGAATAACAGATATTTAAGAGTGCAGTTAATACAGCCTGCTTTTGTTGTGCAGACATTTCATTAAATGGCTCTCTAATTTCATCATAAAATTCATCTAAGAGATCTTCTAATGCATCTTCCAAATCGGTTTTATCAAAAGAATCTTTATACAGATTATTTATTTTTATTAAATCGTACCAGTTTCTCTCTTCTAATCCAAACTGTTGATTTAGAATAGGTTCAATATATTCAATAATTTCATTTTCATCATCTGTATTACATAATATTTTATATATTGATATAAGATCTGATTTCTTTATCTTTTTTGTTTTTCCGCTTTCAATATTAGGCAACCAGTACTTAGAATGTCCACTTTGAGAAGAAAGTTCATAAGATGAGAGGAATTTGTTTTTCCTCATTATTATAATGTTTTTTCTTAATCTCTCTGTTATCTCAATTTTCTCTGTTTCCAAGAAATCACCCCATTTCAAAATAAGTATAAACATTGTACATTAATTACTCAAAAAAGTCAAATAAGTAAAAAAAATACTTAAAAAGTACTTGACTGTGACGTGCAACGGTGTTATGATTATTTCATCGAAAGACACAGAGACATACAGACATGAGTGAGATAAGTGTCATATATGAAGAGAGGAGAACAGAAATAAAACAGAAGAAAAACCATATTACCAGTTGACGAATCGAACAAGTGTTCGTATAATATAGTTGGAAACAAAAAAGAAGACCGATACTCGCCAAAGCATCGATCTTCTGAATGATACGCCAATATCATTCCATATGTAAGTACAGACTCACAAAGAATCTATACTGTTCCCTGAACAAGAACAAGTATAACATCAAATTCTAATTGTGGCAAGTCTGTCACACATTTTCCAATACAAAAATCAACTGAATATTGCAAAAGTGGAGCCTGTTGAGGAGTTTCTATAGCATTTTTGCATCCATCAACATCTATTTTTGCACAACCTGTACATTGAAAACTGAACATAGAGGAATCAATACATGCACAAGAAGGACTTGATAAAACGGGAATGTAACGGATGTAAGCAATATAATGCCGAGTGTAGAAGTGGAGTATGCTTCTGGCAGCAGAGTACAAGAAAGATTACTATTGTAAAGAAAAACACGGGATAACATCCCATTTATTTTTATACTTTGGAGAACAGGTAAGACATATATAAGACTTGTTTTATAAAAAGTAGGAATACAGAAGGAGAAGATGATAAATGGAACTAAACAGAGTAGACTATGCGCTGTTAAAAGTTCTACTGAAGAACGACAGTGTAAGTTTTTTCAAAGGAATGACGATATATGAAATATTGGATGTCCTTGGAGGCTCAAGAGTAACTACATATAAAAAGCTGAATCGTCTTGTGAAGTTGGGATATGTAGAAAAAGGCTGCAAAGATATCAATGCAGACACATATCTCCTTACAACAAAAGGAATCGGTTTAATAAAAGAATCAGAACATGGAGGAAAAGAAGATGTTAAAGAATAATGTAGCAGTTGTTGGCGCAGGACTTGGTGGTGCAACAGTGGCTTATGGATTGCAACAGAAGAATTACCGAGCATATCTTATTAACGGATCAGAGCAAGATAACCGGACAATTCCAGATGCGAAAAATGTTCTTATATTAGAAGGATATGACGGACTTGCAGGAGATAGAAGTCTTGCATTAGAAGCATTACAGAGGAACAAGCAGATTTTGAAAACCATTTCAGAGATTGAGCAGAAGATTGTCTTATGTGTTGCGTCAGGCGGTGGCTCTACTGGTTCTGGTAATCTTCCATATATCTGTGACATTCTTGCAGCTAATTCAGAGAGAATTGTTGTTCCAATCGTGTTAATGCCAAGGAAGGACGAACCGATTCAGAAAAGACTGAATGCCTACAATCTTGCAAAAGAGTTGATAGATACTGATGGAATTGGAGCAATTATCTTCGTGAACAATGAATCTTATGATGATCTGAAAAGAATTAATGTTGTTCTTGTAAATATGCTCGATGCATTTTTCAGTGATTCATCTGCATCCAGCGGTTCTAACTTTGATGATTCGGAGAAAATGAAAATGCTGAAAGAGCCGGGAGCTTTTGTTATTGCAATGCTTTCTGACAAACGTGCGGAAGAAAAGAAAACTACAACACAGGATATGATAAATGCGCTGACAGCAAAGAACATATTTCTTCCTATTAATAACGATGGAATTGTTGGAAACATTGGAATCATTAATCAAAAGAACAATAAGCTGGACGAGCATGAACTGATTAAAGCGATTGGAACACCGGAAAATGTGTTTGTTGGATACAACGGTAATGTCAATATTGCTTGTGCTTCTGGATTGAGTTATCCAGTTGAATATATTAAAAAGCTTGGTCAATCAGCAGTCGAAGAACAGAAAGAGCGCATAGAGAAAAGAAAAACAATATCTGTCTTGGACGATTTGAATACAGAGGAAATTGTTATTCCTGAAGTCAAAAAGAAAACAACTAAAGGTAAGCGGAACAGAATTTCACTTGATTTTCTAAATAGCTTATAGGAAAGGAGTAGAACAATATGAGAACACCTGCCGCATATAACAATAATCTAAAGAATCATATTATCACCATGCAAATGCTTGTGGATTGTTTATACAGTTCTAACAAAAGAGCAAAGAATTGGAGAGACAAACAGCGTGAGTACAGAGAAAGAAGAAGTTACTACTATGATAAGTATGATAATGAAGGAAAAGCCAAAGAGAAGAAGGAAGAATACTATCATCAGAAAGAAATCATGCTCTCTGCACTGAAGCCAGTGTGCATCCACAAAGAGTGTTACGGATATGAAAGAACAAGAATCTATGATTATGAATCAGATTACATTAAATATTATGATGAATTTGTTTGGAAAAATAGCTTCTATGATAAGGTTGAGGATGCTTATGTTTGTTTTGGGGATATCGAGGATAAGAGTAAACCACTTTATCATTACTATCTTTTTTATGATGTGGGATGCAATAGAACTTTTCATACACCAATCGAAGAGAGTGAAGTGTCATTATATGACGATCTTGAAGTAGTAGAGATTGATAAATTGGATACAAAAGGATATGACATTGCAGATTTACTTTCAAACCAGTTTGTAACAAAGGTAATTAATCTAATCGAGTCAGAAGACTTTAGATTAGTAGAAAATATTTAATAACACAGGAGAAAATGAAACAATGACAGGTACAGTAAAATGGTTTAACACACAGAAAGGCTATGGATTCATTGTAGGGGATGATGGAACGGATTATTTCGTTCATTACTCCAATATTAAAGTCAGTGAATTCCGACACTTAGATGCAGGAGATCACGTAGAGTTTGATGTGGAAACAAATGCCAAAGGCATCCAGGCAATTAATGTAGTTCCAGTGCTTACTATGAGCATGATTAAAGAAAGAGCTGCAAGACACAATATGCACCTTGAAAAAGCTGTCGGATGCGGTGCAATGGGATGGATGGTCATAGATCAGAACAATGTCATTCAGACGGATGAACACGGAATGTCCCTTGAAGAACTGGATTAGAAGCAGTAATTTAAGCTTTTACAGAATCTATAATTGGAGGAAAATTTTCGTCCTCTTTACAGAAAAGATAGGAGAGGAATGACATGGAAGAATTTAGATTTGAAGAAATGAGAAATGCTTTTATGAATGAAGTGCAAAAAATAGGAAAGAAAAATCTTGAATACGCACAAAAAACTGGAAGACCATTTCATATAGGAAATTTGCATATCACAGATGGAGTCCGAGCATTAGGATATTCAGAAAATTCAGCGGAATTAGATGATATCTTCAGTAAATATATTAAATGTGATTGGGGAGAAGGATGGAGTGATGCAGCAATTAATGATAAAGCAATAGAGACAGGATATGGTGATGTAATGGGAATTTATCAGTTGAACGGACATGTTATATGGATAAAAACAGATTTGAATGAATGTACCAGAACAACAATTCTGTTACCAGAAGAATGGTAAGGTCAAAACAAAAATAGTTTCTACAGGTGGTTTATCAAATTTTTAGATTTAAAAAATGAAAAAATCGAAAAAAACGTGTAAAATAACATATAAGAAGATCTTTTGAAATATCAAATCGAATAAATCTTATTCAAATCAACGGTATACCATAAGTTACAAGTAAATATAGGAAATTAAAAAGATGTGAAACAGATTCATATCTTTAATGAAATACAATTTTGGAGGAATAGCATATGTATACAGGAAGAAAGACACCAATGTACATAGTTAGATCACTAGCTATGACCAATTGGCTTTGCAACAACGGATTTCAGATTCTGAAAGTTGAAGATTCAGAAAGGGATGACAGATTGAAGGTATTTTTATTTGAAGATACACCGGCACTTCATGGGATGATGATGAAGTATCGGAAGAGGAAGAGAGTGTGATTGTATGGCAAATGGCGTAAACAGTAGAGTCAACATCACATGGGATGACTTTAAAATATATTTACCGAATTATAAGTTTGACGAAAAACAGATGGAATTTTTCAAGAATACATTAGAAAGTATCTTACATAACCGTAACACAAACAAGGTGACTTGTTTCGGTGCAAGATGCGGCATCGGGAAATCAACAATGATACACACGTTGATGCATAGCTGCATAGCAAATTTTAGATATGAAGGAAGAGATATCCCTCAAGGATTGATTGTAATAACTGACTCCATTAAAAGATTAGAGGAACTGTCCAGTAGCAATAAAGATTTAGCAAAAAAATATTGGGGTGAGTATTTTAGAGATCTTGGAATTGAGTATCATTATGAGGATTTTGAAAGAAACACCATTGTTCTGAAATCAGATGAACCGTTTAAGGAGCAGATGATAAGTCAGCGTTACAAACCAATTGTGCTATTGTCCACTCAGAGATATTTTATGCTGAGTAAAAGTACGAGAGAGCAGTTATTTACATTTACATATAATGGTAAAACACTGAAAAGAGACATCGTGGTTTTTGATGAATGTCCGCAGTTTTCAGAAACAGTCACAATAGACAGTGATAATCTTACCCGAATTGAATCAGCACTGTATAAAGGTCTGTCCAATGAAGTTAAGGATAAGGAGTTTGTTATCCGGGAATACAAAACTTTCAAAGATCGGCTGCTGAATCAGATGGATGAAAAAGAAAATTTGAACAAAGATTCTAATGTGACTGTTTACTGGAAAGATGAAAGATACACGACTATGACACCGAATGATAAATTATTTTTCGATGTGATTTATGATAACATAGAACCTCTTTCAAAGCAGTACAAGCAATTCTTAAAGGATATCTTATGTCTACAAAAGATAGCTCAAGAAGGAGCAATATTTCATTGTGTCAAGAAAAAGTCGGGAGAAAACTATGAGAGATCATTTATGCTTCTGATTGATAATAGGGAATATTTTTACTTAGGTGAAGATAAGAAATTTTTTGTATTTGATGCTACAGCAGACATCGATCCACGTTATGATCTGGACTATGTGGAGATTATATCTGGAAAAGAATACAATAAAACGCTCAATATGCAGATCACAAATGTAAAGGTTTCTACTAGCAAGAATGTTCTCTGTAAAGGTAACAAAAAATCAAAAACAACGACAACAGCAATTTCTAATTATCTGAAAGAAAAGAAGAAAATCGGTTTCGGAGATCATAAAGATATTCTAGTGGTAGTATATAGTAGTTTGGTTAGAAGATTCCAGAAAGATTTCAAACACATAGGATATTTTGGTAATCTGAAAGGATTCAACGATTATAAGGAATTATACCGGATGGCTCATATCGGAATGAATAGATTCCCTAATTTGGTTTACTTCTTTATGCATTGTGGTTGTCACATGGAAGTATATGAGAAGTTATCTAAAATGTCTGAAGAAGAGTCGTTGCAGTTTTTTGATGAATTGACCAAAAATCACAACAAAGAGTATGAAGGTGTTATTACCGGAATAATGCTACGATGTATGTTGGCAGATTTTGAACAGAACATATTCAGACTTGCAATCAGAAATTACAGTAATACAGAGCATGTTCATATTTGGACTTTCTATAATGTAGAAGATAAGCTTTACAAAAGTCTTTCAGAAATGATTGAGAATAGATATCGTCCATATGGTGTGACATTTGAATATGAAGATAAGCCTGAAGAGTTGAAAATTGAAGAGATTAAAAGCAGGAAACCTCCGAATGGAAAGAAAATGACAAATGCACAAAAGATTATTGAATGGTGTGATAATCAAGAATCTGGAAAAGTATTTAAAATAAATGAACTTTTACATGATACTGGATTAAACAGGGATATATTTAAAAACATAAAAAAAGATAACAAAACAATAAAAAATCTTTTCAATGATATGAAAACAGATAAAAGAGGTTATTACCAGATTAAGTAATTTAGGGGGGGATTTTCTAATATATATGTATTAGGAAAACCAACCCCAAAAATGAAATGAAAAATATGTGTAATGAAAATATTTAAAACGTAGTTGTGATTTTGCGCATTACGCCACACTTGGCGGAATGCATCAATTGGGAACTTATACTGACATCCCCTTGTGGGTGGCAGTAAAGTTATCAATTGACAACAGGGAGTGGGAGAATCCCACCATATAATATGGAGAAATCAAATGAATAAATTACAACAGGAATATTATAGAAAATATGAAGCATTAGTAAATCAGATCGTAGAATCAAAGCAAATGACATTCTTTACTAAGGCTGACCTATTGGAATTAATGGAACAGGATTTGCATGAGAAGATTAAGTAGTTAAAGAGTTTTGATTTTGCTTGTTGATTAATGATATGTCAGGGGGTTCACCGAACAGCAATCCACAAAGTCTTACTATGCAATCTGCTGCGTTTTCCTTTCGGGGAAAACTTGCATCTTGCTAGTGCGACTAATGTTGTGTCTTTGCAGTTCGTCCGTGTGCCACCCCCTGAAACCCCGGCACAGGTTGATCTTAAACTTATGAAAAATAATTTAAAGGTGTGTGAATATATGAAAAACAGATTGCAAGAAATGAGATGGGAAAAGAATTGGTCACAAACACAATTAGCAATGCGTAGTAATGTTCCGAGATCTACAATTGGTTATATAGAAAATAATCAATTTGAAAATCCAAGAGTCTATACTGCAATAAAACTTGCTCACGCTCTTGGAGTATCTGTTGAAGATATATTCATACTTTGAGACGGATGCAGAAATCAGTAAGGTACATGAGGAATATATCTAAGATCTGAAGAGATTGACTCCACAAATTTTGGAATGAGGTCAAATCTTGGCAGATGAAACCGAAGTTTCATTAATTACAAAAAGTATCGTATGTGCTTGCTTAAATCAAATAAAATCGACCCTATTTCAGTTTATAGAATTGCAGGTGAGTTCTTCTTGGCTTGGTTGGTTCTGAGAGGATTCTGCTGCCAATTTTAATGAATAAGTATAGGGAAGAGATGGTTTTGAATGGACGCATGCGAGAAGTGTAATAGAAAAAAGATAATAATTTTATAAAATACATTCCCCAAGAATTGAATATTATCTATTGGAAGAGTATGATTCAAATGTGGTGATAAAAAAATAGGAACGGACTCGGAAAGGAATGTATGAAAAGAAATAAAATAAATCAAGAAAGTTATCTGAATAAAGGGAAAATAGAATACAATTTTGATTTTCAAAAAGAAAAATTATTTTATTCACAGCTCTGTTTTCAAAAATTGAATAAGAAAGATCGTATAAAATATCAGAGATACCTTAAAAGTGTAAATGAAGGAAAAAATAAAAAAGAAAAATATGAATTCAATAATTATTTAAATTGGAGAAAATATATTATTGAAAAATATGAAAGTTATCCATTGGAATGTTTATCTAATTTTTCGGCATATTTGAATTGGGGATGCAGAAATATTGAAATTGGAAATGAATGGTTCAAATCACTTATTACATCAACAATTTCAGTTCTTCTCGCTCAATTGATAGCGATATTGAGTAAAAATGAATTACCTAAAATTACTTGGTATAATTTCTTTTTATTTTTGATAGTCGAAGTGATTTTTATATTAATCGGAACATGTATAGTGTACCAATTCTTAAATAGGACAGTAAAAGATTCACAGTCTAATAAAATAATAGAGTTTTTTTATAAAGATTATAAGAAAATTATCGATGAACTAATAGAAAATAAGCAAGAATATTATAAATAAATCCAACCAACCATCAAGCGATTAATGCCGATGGTTGGTATTTTTTTACCTTTTTCAAAAATCAGTCGGAGAATAGTATAAGTATAAGAACAAAAGATTGGAGTGATTATTATAAAAATCAATTATAAAAAGAAATTGAATCCGTTGACTATTGAGTCTATGGAAGCCAGCATGGTACATATTCATGATATAGCAGGAGACAAAAAAGGAGTTCAATACAAAATGGGGAAAGAGTGGATGGATTTCAGGAAAATATTCACACGCGAAGCAGTATTGGATGATAGTTTGTTTTTGCGATTTATGAGAACAAGTATAACAAGAAATAGCAACGACTTTTCAAAAGAATTCATTGTGATGAAATTTTCGTATGATGCGGAATATAGACTTGAAGATGGCGAAGAACAAAAAATGAGTAAAGAAGAGTTGCGAACATTTTATTATAAAAATGGAGTAACATTTCAATCAGCGCATACTGGAAAACATGGTAAAACAGAACCTATTCATTACAAGATGCTATATAGAACGTCAGGAAAAGCAAAGAAAGGTGAGTGCATTTTTGTTCGGGACAATCTATTTCATAAAGCCATTAATTATTTGACGATGGGATTTTATGATCTTATGGAAGAAAAAGCAAAAGCTGATCCGGATACCGTATTTAAGTTAGTAGAGTTGTCTGCATATCTTAGTTTGACTACAGCGTGTGCAATTGGATATATTCCTATTCCATTAAAAAACATTTTGGTTGTAGAAGATCAAAGCGCATACACAAAACCAATGGCAGCGGAGATTGTTAAAGTTGCAAATGTTCCATACGAGAATGATGAATTTGTTTTAGAGTTTGATGATCCACGCATGGAGACAATTCTTAATAATCATCAATGTACTTTAGACAAAGACAAGGCTGCTGAAAAAGGATGGTCATATATTAAGGAAAGAACAAAAGAGGAATTGAAGAAAAATGGTATCCGTATTAACGGTAAATATCCTGGACACCATGAGAGTATTCCCTATACTGTAAAAGAATGTGTTGTGGAAGAAGTAGAAGATGCAAAGATTGAAAATATTTTGTGGGATGGAATGGGACTTATTGATGAATCTATCTTTCCAAAGTATGCAAATGGATTTGTTTATTGTCGCTCTCATTTCTTTAAAAGCTGTTTGTTTCGAGGAAATGTACAGGAATATTTTAAAGATTATTGCAAGGAACATGAATTTGATTTTGAAACGTATGAAGTAACGGATATGTTTGGTAATAAAAAGAAAGTGTCGGATATTAAAGTTGTTATTACTGATAAATCATTGAAGTGGTTGAAATTTACAGATATGATGGGTGGAACAAAACAAAAAGCATATCGTACATATCAAAAATTAATGAATGAATATGAGAACGTTTTTGCAGTAGTAAAGACCGCACATAAAAGCAAATGGGATAATTTGCAGTTATCAACTTATCAGATGAATAATTCTTTACCATGTACGGATAAAAAGATATTGGGAGAAATTGTCGGACAAGCAATAGACTTTATCAATGGGGTAAAGGATGATGACAAGAATTACTTGAAGTATCTTGAGATGACAAAGAGCCAGTTTAATTTGAATGAATTTCTTGTGGATTTGGTGAATCGGAATCCAGAGTTTGTAAAGACGGAGTTTTTTAGAAAAAAGAAGAAAAAAGATGTTTACAAATTGGTGGATGATTTCAAGAAAGGTCGATTACCGCAGCAAGGAGATAATCTTACAATTATGGGAAATCCGATCGCACTTCTAATGAAAGCGGTTGGAGAAAATCCATTGGAAGAAAATATTTTTGATGTAGAAGAGGATGCAATTCAATGTTACACAGAAAGATTTATGGACGGAGAAAATTTAGCTGCATTTCGTAGTCCTCACAATTCTCCCAATAATATTCTGCATTTTCATAATATCAAGTCAGAAAAGATTTCAAAATATTTTCCCAACTTAGGAGAAAATATAATTATCATTAATTTGATTGGTACAGATGCACAGGCAAGGGGCAGCGGATTTGATGAAGATTCAGATTTTGTATTTGTGACTAATCAATCAGAGGTGGTAGAACTTGCAAGACAGGCATATGTTGAATATCCAACTATTATTAATGAGGTAGAAGAAATGAAGAGTAGTGATTATCATTTCCGGTTGGAAGATTATGCATTGATGGATAATAAAATTGCTGATGCACAGTCTTCAATAGGATTGTCTACAGATACAGCACAGTTAGCCTTATCATATTATTACAATGAAGGAATATGCAGTAAGGAATTAAAAGAATGCTTTATTATTTTGTCTGTGATCGGTCAAATGTCGATTGATTTGCCGAAAAAGGAATTCGATTTAGATGAAAAAAATGAAATCCGTAGAATTAAAAATCTTCCCTGCATGAAAGGAAAAGATATACCTCAATTCTATGCAGATAATAAAAAGTCCCGGAACAATAAAGACTTTGGGAAAAAGGTTAAGACATTGAATTGTCCAATGGATATTATGGCTGAACTGATAGAAAAGAATATTATTGGTTATTCACAAAGGATTTACCATGAACCGATAAATAAATTTTTGAATAAAGCTTTGTCGTGTAGAAAGGTAGATAATCGATATAAGAAGCAAAAAATAATTGATGAAGCTCAAAAATATAATGATGCAATTAAGGCGTTAGAGTGTTCAGCAAGAAAAGATACTTTATCTGATGATATGCTTTATCAGTTGAAATCACGGCAGATGAAAATGTTTTTACAAAAAGTAAAGAATGAATTAAGTCAAGAAACAGTTATGCATCTAGTTATATATGCATTTGGAGATGAAAATTCTGATGTTAGAACTACTATTTTAAATGGTCTGTTTCATACACATAAGGAATTGTTAATGAAATGCTTTGTGAAAAATAGCTAAAAATGTGATAAAAATTTACACAAAATCACCAAAAACGCAGTAAAATTCAGTGAATTGAAAGTCCCGTTATGAAAGAGAAGAGTAGCTTACTTCAATTTCGTGACTGCATGAAAGAAGCGTAAGTCGAGTAGTGCGGTCAAATTATCAAGTCGAGGTATGGATGCCAATACGTATCTCGGCTTGAAATAGTAAAATGTTCTTAGCTGTGTATGTCAGCTATTTTCTACAAAGAAATATTTTTATATAAATTTTTATTTACGTGGAGGTGAAAAAGTGACTCAGGAAGAATTACGAGAACTATACAACGAAAGAGTTCAGAGAGAAAAACAGTGCTATATTAGTAAGCAGACGAACATTAATAGTGGATTACTTTCACGGTTCAAAACAGGAAAAATCGATCTCTATCCGCATCTTTTTAAACGCCTAGAGGAATATCTTTTAAATAACTAAAATTCAAAAATCAATTAAATTCAACGGCATTTCAGCCAATATTTTACACAAAAAAGGAATAAAAACATATGAGCAAAACATTCAATTCGTTTAATGCTCTGAAAAAAACAATTCAAAAAGAAGTTCAAGCTGCAATGAATGAAGTGGTCAATACTTCATTTGTCAACGCACATTCTAATGTAGATCAATTCTACAACTCACCAGAGGGAAGATATAAAAGAACAGGGCAGTTAGCCGAAAGTCCAGAAATGTCATTGTCTGGAAGTGGGGACTCATATCATGGGGAAATCAGTCTTGACACAGGATTTCGATACAATCCGTCTGGAAGAGACACACAGACAATCTATGGATATGCAGAAGAAGGTGGACTTCTTGGAACTGGTGGCTTCTGGGAGCAGACAGAGCAGGATGTAGAAAAAAATATCAATGAAGCATTTGGTAAAAGATTCAATTAATGAAAGGAAATAAATATATGGAACAAATGAAAGAAAGAATAAACCATCTAATTTATGGAAGATTTGAAGATGGAACAGGAGTTTATGGAAAATTATTCAATGTTCAGAAAATAGAAGAGTCAGCAGAAAAAAAACCATATTATAAACTGAGTATTAATCTTGATGACAAGTATTGTGTCATATTAGATACAAGAGAGATTGTTAATATATATGACTTTACGGAAATATGTTCTGAAATGGACAGTAAACTTGAAGATTTTGGAATTAATCCAAGATTTGAAAAAGCAGAAATTATGGATGAAATAATTTTAAATTGGAGTGGTTATACGGAGGAAGAAAAGAAAAAATTAAGTAGTTTGATTCGTACAAAAATGGATGATGATATCATTGTGAATTTGATGGAAAAAATATCAAATCTAGCATCAGAAACCGAACAGCTTAAGGAGACAATTCGTAGAATGGACTTATCTTTACTTTGCCTAAAAGGTGAAGTAAGAAGATCTATATAAGGAGCAAGTACTTATGTCACAAGATTTTAAGATAAATATAGATGCTGATCTGAATACCGCAGAAGCAGAACAAAAATTAAATGCTCTATTGAAAGAGAAACATAAGCTTACAATAGATGTGGATGTGAGCGGTCAGAATACAGCGAAGAAACTAAAACAGAATATAGAAAATGGATTAAAAAATGTAAAAATTGATACGTCTGCTATGGGTAAATCTCTGGTAGACGCTTTTAATATTACGGATAAATCAACAATTAGCAAACTTCAGAAACAGCTCAATTCAATGATGACAAGCCTCGGAAAGTCATGGAACGGGCAGAAGTTTAATATTGGAGATGGATTTGAGACATCAATGACAAGTGTAGTAAATACACTCAAGAAAAATGCAAAGACACTCCGTTCTTCCGGGACGTTTGATGATTTCTACGACTATTTCAAAAATCAGAAAATTCTTGTTACCGATGCTCTGAAGAAAGAGCTTGGTGATTCAAACTACAAATCCCTTTTAAATCAAAATATTGGAAAACTTGTTACCGATACAAAGAAATCTACAGCGACCATTAACTCTATGTGGTCAGAACTCAATGGTAAATTCCCTAATTTATTCCCAGATAACATCACAAATCAAGCAGATCAATTGAATCATGCCTTATCTGTTTGGAAACAAGCACAGGCTGATATCAAGAAGATTTCAGCAGAAAATATGAATGTTTTTGAAACAGGAAATGTTGATTCAAGAGCATGGGATTCTGTCATCAATATGGCTTCTAAGATGGAATCAGCACTAAAACATAGTATATCAGAAGCAACAGAGATTGGAAAAACTACGATCGATTTAGATGTCAATATCAATTCGGAACAAATCACTTCACAGATTCGAGAAGCAATCAGTTCTGCGTCAGCTTCAGCAGGCGAAGCATTAAATATTGACTTGAAGTTTAATCAAGAAGAGTTGTTATCCAATCTTCGAAGTGCAATTAATAAGATTGCAACAGGAGATGAACCAGTAAAAGTAGACATTGATGTTGATAAAAATGGATTTCAGGAGAAGTTGAATGCAGCGTGTCATGATATGGAGATTCCTGTTGATTTCAAGATTGATTCTGAAGATATTGCAACTAAGATTAAAGCAGCAGTTAACAGTATCACGGATATCGAGTTAGATTTAAGCGTTAATACTGATTCTGTGAAAAAGGCTGTAAAAGGAAGTGTAAATGAGATTGAACCAGATGTTGACAGTTCTGCTATTAATCAGTTACAGAACGCTTTGCAAGGTGTCAACAATGCAGGACGGCAGAGTCAGAATATCTTTTCTTCACTTGGAGGAAGTGTAAAAGAAGCATTCACAAGTATTTACAATGTCTCTAACTTGCTCCAGGATGGAATGTATAAGATGTTTGAAGCAGGAAAGAAAGCTACGGAAACTGTTAAAGAATTCAATGACATTAAAACGAATCTCGCTATGGCTACAAATGCCGATTCGGACTATATTGATAATCTGATGAATGACTATAATAGTCTTGCGCAGGAACTTGGAAGTTTGACAAGTAGCGTAGCGGAATCAGCGGATAGTTGGTTGAGACAAGGAAGAACAATGGCAGACACCAATTCGCTGATTAAGGATTCTCTTGTATTATCAAAAGATGCCGAATTAAGTTCTTCGGATGCTTCAGAAATTTTAACAGCAACATTAAATGGATTCCAATTAGCAGCAGACCAAGCAAGCAGAATTAATGATATTCTAACAAGTATTGATTTGGAAAGCGCATCAGGAGCTGACAGTATTGGATCAGCATTGATGAAGGTAGCATCACAGGCGAACAATGCAGGGGTAAGTTTGGAAAAGACAAGTGCTATCATTGCTACAATTAAGGACGTAACACAGGATAGTGATGAGTCAATTGGTACAGCTATGAAGTCCATCTTGTCTCGTATGAATCAGATCAAAGCAGGAAAGTTTGTTGATGCAGAAACAGGGGAAAGCCTAAACGATACGGAAAAAGTATTGAAGAAAATTGGTGTATCCATGCGTGATAACACAGGAATGTTCAGAGAGAGTGAAGGTGTTCTTGATGATATTGCGAAGAAGTGGAAGACATTAGATAGCAACAGTCAGAAAGCCGTTGCAACCGCAACAGCAGGGACTTATCAATATAACAAATTCATTGCAGCAATGGACAATTGGGATAAAGTTGAGAAGTTGACAGATGTTGCTTATAACTCAGAGGGAACAGCTCAGAAGAAATTTGAAGACAATTACCTTAATTCCCTTGAAGCAAAAACAAATCAGTTAAAATCTTCTCTTGATGGATTATCTACATCATTAATTTCAGATGATATGTATGCAGGATTCCTAGATGGTTCTAAAGCAATTGTGGATTTTGTGGACAAAACAAATCTTCTCAAAGGCGCACTTGCAGGACTTGGAACTTTCGGAGGAGCATTTGTATTCAAGAATCTAACATCCATGATTCAAGGTACAGTGCGTGAATTCTCTAATCTTGGAAATGCAATGAATCTTGTGAAGAGTGGAACAATTGATACCAAAGGATTCAAAGAGCTTTTAAATTTAACACAGGGATTGTCTGAATCACAGATGCAGTTGGTTCTTTCCAGTACATCTTTGTCGGATGCGCAGAGAGTACAATTGCTTACGAATTCTGGTGTGGCACAAGCTGAAGCAGAAGCTACGGTTGCTACTATGGGGTTATCAACAGCAAATGGAGCAGCAACAGCTAGTACCGTATCTTTTAGTTCAGCACTAGAGGGACTTTTTGCTACAATGATGGCGAATCCAATTGTTCTTTTATCTGCTGCGGTAACGGCAGGGGTAATGGCATGGCAATCATACAAACAATCTATAGAAGATGCAGTGAATTCAGCATCTACAGCCGGACAGAAGTTTTCTGAAAATACTTTTTCATTGAACGAACAGATTTCGAAAGTTGAAGAATTAAGAGAGTTCTTGGCATCGGGTACTTTAACTGATGAAGAGGCTTACAATGCTAAATCTCAGTTATTAGATATTCAGAACCAATTATCATCCACGTACGGAGAAAGTGCAAGTTCCATTGATCTTGTGAACGGTAAAATGGAAGAACAGATTGCTCTTATGCAACAGCTTCAAGTTGAAGATGCAAAGAAAACTCTGAATGAAAACAAGACAGGTTTTGATAAAATCAAATCTGAAATGACAAAGACACGTACATCTGGAATTGCACAATTTAATGGTGGCTCAAAGGATGCAGAAGCAGTTGCGGAAATAGCAAAAAATTATGTTGATAAAGGATTATCTCTTCAGAAAGATTCAACAGGAGCTTACACAATTACATTCAAAGGTGATGTTACACAAGCAGAATCTACATTGAATTCCTTTATGAATGACGTACAGAATCGTATTGATACGGTTGGAGACAATAACGGAATTCTTGAGGGAGTTATTGATTCTACGTCATCTGAACTGTCTAAGTTCAAAGGAATAATTGATGAATATGGAGATGACTATAATAATTTTCTCCAAGCAGATATCATATCAAAAGGATTGGATGCTGGAAGTCCTGCTGCCATTTTAGAAGATTATAAACAGGCAATTGAAGATTATAACGAGGCTTTATCTAGTGGTGATACATCTGCGATTGATCGTGCAAAGAATTCTTTTGATGTAATGTCATCAACTGTAGATGGAGTATTAGAGAAGTATTCCCAATATAAGTCGTTATTCGATGACGTTGGAAATTCACTTGATACAAATGCAATCAAAGTAAACGATTTCAAAAATTCCGTCAAAGATATGTTCCAAGGTGGAATTGACGAAGCGTATAAGAAGATTAAGGATTGGGGACTTGACAAGTACGAAGATCAAATCAAAAATGGTACTCTTCCAACAACATTTGGAAATGTCGATATGGACAACCGAAAAGTTATCAAATGGAATACTGATGAACTTGAGAGATTCAAGACACAATTACAAGATATTCAGTATTTTGATGCAGATGATAATTTTATCGAGTCTTATTACGATCAATTAAGAGCAAGTGCAGACAATATTGATACTGTATTTGGAGATGTCATTAACAAAATAGAAGGATATGATGGTGTCACAGATATTGCATTCTCTCATATTGTAAACAATGATGATGGTACTTATCAATTCTTAGGTCAAAAATCTGCTCAAGAATATATTTATGGAATCCTTGACGCTGCGAAAGAAGATGGTGATTTATCTCTTTCTCATATCCTTGATTTGGATAAAAAGGGAATTGAAGATGCAGCACTGTTTAATGCAAATGGAGAACAGGTTGGACAAGCGTATATACATGGAATCATTTTTGGATTCAATGAAAATGCAACAGATATATCCATGCTTACTCACTTTGCAGGTAAAGAAGGTGCGCTTGGAATAATAAAAGATGATAACATCTTTAAAAATTTAACGGATGTTGATTTGAAAAGCATTGATATTACGAAAGGTAACTTGGATGAAGTTGGATCATCATTAAAAGATGTTGTAGACAAAGCAATTGAAATCGGTGTTGTTTCTGATGATTCTGCTGAATCAGTTGCAAAAGTGGTTGATATTCTTACTGATATGGGATTGACCGGCTCTGTATCAATTGACAACTTAACAAAGTCATTTACGGAAGCACAAGATTCTATCAATAAGACAACTTCTAATATGGAATCTCTGAAATCAATTCTCTCGGAATCTGTTTCCGGTGCAGGAATGTCTGCGGATAGCGTTAAGGCATTTAAGGATATGTTTGGTGATGATGCTGATAAAGCATTGGAAAAGACAGCAAATGGATATCACTTAAATCAGAAAGCGTTAGCTCAATTACAGGAACAGCAAAAACAGAGTACAAAAACAGATTACTTGGGTTCATTAGCCGATCAACAAGAAGCACTTAGAAAAGTCGAAGAATCTATTTCAAAAGGATTGCTTGCAGGACAAGATGTCAGTGCATATGCAACACAGAGAGATAGTATTAAGCAAAACATAGAAACTCTTCAAGATTTAGCATATCAGTATGAAAATGCACTCTCCGCTTATAATCAATGGCAAGCTGCTATGTCTGGTGGCGAAGAAGGTGATATGTATGATTCCATTCAAGGAAATCTTGAATCTGCAAAGGAATTGTATGATAAAGGACTGACAGGCACAAATAAGTTCCGTGAATTTGTTGATTTGATGAGTAATCAAGACTTATCAACTGCTTCAAATGAAGAGATTGTTTCTGCGTATGAATCTGCAATGCCTAAGATTAAACGTTACTTCACTGAAGGTCAGGAGGGTGCTGTAAACTTCTTAAAGGATATTCAAGATATCAATTCTGAGTGGGCGCACATGAATGATGATGGGTTATGGAAAATTGATTTTGGAGTTGGCAACGACCAAGAAATTGCAGATAAACTTGGTATTGATGTTGAAGCAGTCCAGGCGGTAATGAGAAAACTCAAAGATTATGGCTTTGATATTAATTTAGATCAGCCAGTACAATCATTGGATGAATTAAAAACATCTGCTGAATCTGCAAAAGAAGCTCTCGTTGATATGAATGAAACATCTTTCAATGGTATTAATCTTGATTCTTCTTCATTTAGTGAAGTTACGGATGAGATTGAAAAGGTTCAAAGCTACATTGAAACTATTCAAGAAGATTCTGAAATAGACCCTGATGTAAAAACAGAGAAACTTCAACATGCAAATGAGATACTTGAATACCTTGTTCAAAAGCAGCAAGAACTTGGACAGTCAGATATTGAAATCACAGTTAATGCAGATGAATTAGAATCCAAAATAAATGATGCCAAATCAGCATTGGGTGAATTTAAGAATGAAGGTGGAACTGTAGATATCTCTCTTAGTGGTGCGCAGGATGCGGTTGATAATTTACAGACACTTCTCTATCAGAAAGAAATGCTCACTAACACTTCTGCGGTTATGTCAATTGATACAAGTCAAGTTGATGGGGAAATCGGAGAAGCCATTGCCCTGTTGCAAGAGTATCAAACAGCTGTAAACAACTTAAATGCGCAGAATGAGCTTGGCAAAGCTGGTGTGGACATAGATACAACTGAAGCACAGCAGAAAGTTCAAGACCTTGCAAGTAAAATTCAAGGATTAGATGGAAACACAAAAGCATCGTTATCATTGGATACTTCAGAAGTGCAATCTGCTCTTACGACCTTGACAGAAACGAAAGTTAATGTTAATGCAGGAGTAAATCTTGATACGGCTGCTCTTGGAACGATTCAATCTTCTATTTCAGCAATTACACCACAGATGTTAGTAAATGCAAAAGTAGACAAGACACTTGTTGATGGATATGATCCTGAAGATAAGGATGCAAAGGTTAAGTTTACTGCGGAACATTCGGATGTAGATGCTTACAAACCATCAAATAAGAATGCAAAAGTCAACTATACCGTACATGTATCTGGACTTAAAAATCTTCCGGGAAATAAGGAAAGAAACCTTACATATAATATAAAAACAAATGGTAGTGTATCTCCGGCAAATGGTACAGCTCATGCAACAGGAACAACTAATGTATCAGCAAATAAGAATTGGGGATTAAAGCGGAATGAGCCACACGCACTTGTCAATGAGTTAAAACCTGAAATCATTGTAAGAGATGGACAGCCATTCATAGTAAATGGTGGAGATCCTGCATTTACAAGTTTGAAGCAAGGGGACATTGTGTTTAATGGAGAACAGTCAGAAGCTCTATTAAAGAATGGATATGTAACTGGTTCTCATGGGAAATTAGCTTATGAGGGGGCGCATTCTTTAGGTACAGCGTTCTCTAATGGAACTGGTAAATTTAATGTCGGCAGTAGTGGAAGTAAATCATCTTCTTCCTCCAAAAAGAAATCATCAAGTTCCTCTTCCAAATCATCATCCAATTCCTCAAGTTCATCCTCAAAATCTAACTCATCCTCCAATTCATCAAACGACAAAGAGGAAACAAAAGAAACCCTTGATTGGATTGAAACAAAGTTAGACCGTATCAAACGTAAGATTGACGAATTAGATACAACTGCTTCAAGTACATATCGCACATGGTCAAAGCGTAATGAAGCATTATCTTCTGAGCTTTCAAAAGTAACCGAAAAAATCTCATTACAGCAACAGGCATATGACAGATATATTAAAGAAGCTGAATCAGCCGGAGAAGGTCTTTCTTCGGATTGGATTGATAAAATCCAGAATGGTAAAATTGACATTGAAACAATCACGGATTCTGATCTGAAAGAAAAGATCAGTGATTATAAGAATTGGTGAATTTACATGCCAATGTAAAATCTATTTAATTGCGGGAACATCCCCATAACCCTATTTTGCTACAACGTAACTGGAAACGGTAAGCGTGAATGCGGTGCGAGTTTAAAACTCAACAGTCGAAAGATAGAAACCATAAAAAATAAATAGGTTAGGGACAACCGGGAGTGCAAGTCCCCCAAACGCAGTGAACTTCCTAAGTCAGAAATGATATGGAAGACATTCAGAGACTAACCCTTTATGGGTGGCGTAAGCCTTAATGTAGGATCACAAGCTATTGGTGGTTCGAAAAATATAGACTATTTGAATAAAAAATATAAATTAAATTAAAATACAAGATAACAGAGGAAATCTGTAATCTTAATTCGCAAACAATGTTTATAGTTTAGCTAAACATATGTTTGGGATTGCATAATTGGTGATATATGATATACTAATTATGTAATAATTATGTGGCTCAAAAGAGCGTATATTAATATTCTGTCAAAAGGCAGGGAGGAAGTTGAAACATACTTCCTCATTAATTCTTTATGGGGGGATTTTTATGATGCGAACGATGGTATTTATTGATTATCAAAATTTTAATATAAATTTGCACAATCATTTTGCAAATAATGGAACGAAAATTCAATCAATAAATTATCAAAAGTTAGCTAAAGCAATAAATGATATTTTGCCATTTAAATCTCAAGTTGTAAAAACATATCTATTTGCATATAAACCATGCGATAAGTTATTAGAGTTAGACAGGTATTCACGCTATTATGATTGGCTGTCTAATTTAAGAAAAACTCCATATTTTGAGATTATAGAAGGTAGGCAAGAAATTAGAAACATTAAAGGTGTCAAATTAGATATAGACGATCCAAAGACGTATACAACAGAAGAAAAAGAAACTGATATAAATTTAGCAACTCATATGTTAGCAAAAGGTTTTCAGAATGCATATGATATTGCCATTTTGGTTTCTGGAGATACTGATTATATTAAAGTTGTAGAAACATTACATAATATTGGAAAAACTGTTGTTATTGCACATTTTCCACATCAAGCAATAGAAAAATATAATGGTATTATTGATTCCCATATAGTTTTATATGACAATCTGTTGAGTGAGGCGTATAACCACAAAAAGAATAATAACCATAATATAGTTGAAGATAATGAAAATACAATAGAGCCTGAAGTAATTGTGTCTAATGATGAAAAAACAGAAATGGATCAAGAATCACAGGAGCAGTAATCCACTACTGCTCTTTTATAATGTCACAAAATATCTAAAAACATTTCAAACAAAAATTCCAAAAATAAATTTTATTCAAATAGAAGATATAGTCCCATTCTCATGTGAAAGCATGAGGAGTATTTAATATACTCTCGTCCATGTAGCGAATGGATGAAAAGATAAATGATGAAAAAGCTCTTGATTGTAGAGATGCGATTGTTGATCTCAAAGAACAAGAGTCTAAACTAATTGAACAACGTTTTAATAACATTAAAGATGAATACGATGCAATCTTAAAACAGTTTGAACATACACACTCAATGCTTGAGGGTGCAATTGATATTACGGAGACATCTGGATATATTGTTAGCACAAAGTATTATGACAGCCTGATTTCTAACGAAAATAAAAAAATCAATAAGCTGTACGCAGAGCGTGAAGCACTGGTTAATTCTTTAAATAGCGCACTTAGCAGCGGAAAAATAGACAAGTATTCTGAGTCATGGTATAACATGCAAGACGAAATAGATTCTATTGATGAGTCTATTCAGGACTGCAATAAGAGTACAATCGAATGGGGAAATAGTATTCGTCAGATTCAATGGGATTTATTTGATAAACTTCAAGACAGAATCTCTAAGATCAATGACGAAGCAGATTTCCTTAAAGAACTTATGTCCAGTGAAAAGATGTATGACGACAAGAATGGTGGTCAGATTACAGAATATGGAAAAGCTACATTTGGTCTTCATGGCGTAAAACATAATACTCTCATGGCACAGGCTGATGAGTATAGAAAAGAAATGGAAAAGATTGACGAACAGTTAAAATCTGATCCATTCAATCAGACACTTCTTGACCGTAGAAGTGAATTACTTAAACTTCAGCAAGAATCTATATCTTCTGCAAAGCAGGAAAAGGATGCGATTAAAGATTTAGTTGAAGATGGTATCAATTCTCAACTTGATGCGCTTCAAAAGTTGATTGATAAGTACACTGACTTGCTTGATACCAACAAGGATATGTATGATTATCAGAAACAGTTAGCCGAAAAGCAGAAAGAAATATCTTCCATCGAGAAACAATTGGCTGCATATCAAGGAGATACTTCTGAAGAAGGTGCATCAAAGAGACAGCAGTTACAGAATGATTTGAATGATGCGAAACAAGATTTGGCAGAAACCCAATATGAACGTTCAATTGCAGATCAGAAGAAATTATTGGATGATTTATATGAACAGTATGAAGAAGTCCTTAATATGCGACTGGATAATATTGATGTTCTTGTATCTGATGTAATTACAAATGTAAATTCTGAAGCTGGCGCAATTAGAGATACATTAGAAGCAAAAGCTGATAGCGTTGGTTACACAATGACGGGAAGCATGAATACAATTTGGAATTCGGCAAATCAAGTTATTACCAATTACGGTACTAATTTCTTGTCTTCTATTACAGGAGTTCAGAATGCAATAAATGATTTGACGAATCTTATTAAACAAGCTGTAGATGCTTCTAATAAAAAAGCAAGTGCTAGTTCTTCTAGTAGCAATAAGCCATCATCTTCTACTTCTACTCCTCAACCTGTGACACCTACACCTAAACCTGCAACAACATCAAGTGGTGATGGTGTTCCGAATGTTGGCGATGCGGTTACGTTTAATAGTGGCGCATATTATTATAGTTCAGATGGGTTATCTCCTACTGGAACACAGATGCATGGACAGACAGTATATATTACTAAAATCAACAATACATCTTGGGCAAAAAAGAAATATCATATTTCTAAGGATAAAAATGCAGCGCATCCTCTTGGATGGGTTGATTTAAGTCAGATTAGTGGATATGAGAAAGGTATTAAGTCTGTTCCAAAAGATGAAATGGCTGTTGTCGGAGAACATAAGAAACCTGAAACAATTGTACTTGATGATGGTTCTATTTTAACTCCGCTAAGTAAGAATTCATCTGTGTTTAATAACGATGCTCATGAAAACTTATGGAGTTTTGCAAATGATCCACAAAGATTCATTGATAGCATGATTCAGAACCCACCGGAAGTTCCGAACATGTTTAATGAGTTTGCAACGAATCAGACATTTAACTTTAATGTTAAAGTAGACAATCCTGCTAATTATGCTGAATTCTATTCGGAAATGATGAGACGATTCCAAAAGGATGTTAAAGCAGAAAAAATTATTCAAGATATGACACTTGGACAGATTATTGGCAAGGGTAGCATGAGTAAATATAGACAAAGATTTTAAAAGTGAGACGGTGTAGTAATGCATCGTCTCTTTTGAGAAAGGATATAGTTGATATGGATTTAGACAAGAAACTTAAAATAATGGAAAATAGAAACACACTTTTAGAGAAAGAAAATAAAAAATTAAAAGAAGAACTTGCACAGAGCGGTTCATTAGATAAAAAATACAAGGAATTGGAAAAGTTAAAAGATAATTGGGAAAAGGAAATATCTGATATTCGAGCATTAAAAGAACAATATACTCGTCTGTTAGATGGAATGAAAAAACTGAAGAAATTTAGATAGAGGGAGAATTACGTGGAACAACAAGAAAAATTAAAATTGTCGTGCGTCAAAGAAAAGAAAATACTTATTGCTTATGAAATATCACATATAGATATGACAATTACAAGCAAGTCAGTAAAGGCATTATGGCTTGAGTGGTATCCAGAGGATGCGACATACTTTGATATGTTACCGTACAAATGGGATACTTGTTACAATTGGATCAGCAAATATATTAATAAGCATGATTCGAAGTTTATATGTGAAGCAATTAAAAAGCAACGTATTCGCCAAAAAAGAGAGTTAAATAAAAAACTAAAGTATACGAATACGAATGCATATATCATCTTAATCAAATCTAATATTAAAAGAAATCAATTAGCAAAATATCTTTATGTTAATGGAGCGGAAAAAAGAACAGGTGATTTCGGCTCTATGGTTGTATATATCAAAAGTCTAAAAGAAATTCCAAAAAAATAATTGAATAGAAATTAAATGAAGGCGGTCTAAATACTGCCTTTTTTGATGTAAAAAAATCCCGTGTAGTCCGGAATGAATAATAGACTGCACCTGCATGAGAAATAGGTTCATGCATGTAAAAGAATGGAGGACATTTTGAGAAAAAATGAAAAAATAAAATATAATGGAACAAAAGTGTGTAAAGTGTGCGGAAGAGAATTACCGATAGAGAACTATATAATGATTTATGGGAAAAATCGTTTACACACATGTAAAGAATGTACAAAGAAAAGCAGAGAAAAATCACTCTATGAAAGTGCTTTACAGCAATATCTTTCTGATGAATCCATGCACTTCAAAAGGAAATATAAGAAAATTGATTCTTCAAGAATCTTGAGAAAGAATGAGTCAGGAATAGATTTGATTGCTAGAGATGAACGATTTGTAAAGTTGTTATATTACAAGGATACGTGGTATAGCAGTCATGGACGTGTAGTTGAATATAGAGATGGAAAATATAGAGTTCAGCGTGGAAGTAAAGATAAAAGAACTGGAAAAAGGATGTTTACACTTGAGAAGGAAAAATATGTTAAGCCTACCAAAATATTCAAGTATGTAAAACACAGGGTATCTGCGGAAGAATTAGCAGTAGAAACGTTTATCGTTAATTATGATAAGACGAATAACACAAGAATATGGCATCAATTGAACAACGAAAACGACTTGTATTATAAGAATTTGTATCCAGTTACGGAAAAACAATATGACCGATTGATAGAATTACAGAATGAATCTGTCTTTCCGTTATCTGAAGATCTTATAATGCAGGTAATAAATGCAGTAGAATACAAGCAAGATGGATGGAATCCGGCACATTACAGAAGAGGAATGTGCGGAATAGGGTACAGCGGAATGGCTGTTGGAGCAGAAGGTTATTATGAAAAATCATATACTAAGTGGAAGGACATGATGCAGAGATGTCATGATAAAGAAGTGCATAAAAAATACAAGCCAGAATATGCGGATAAATGCGTGTGTGAAGAGTGGCAGAATTATGCGAATTTCAAGCTTTGGTATGACGAGCATCATGTGTTTGGAAATCGAATTGATTTAGATAAGGATATACTGAAGCCGGGAAATAAGGAGTATTCCCCTGAAACATGTGTATTGATTGAACACTATATTAATACAATATTTGAGCGTCATGCACAAGACAACATATATGAAAATGAAGATGGAAAATACTTTGTTGGCAGTAATAGAAAAAAAGTATATGAGACATATGATGAAGTGTTTGAATTCGCTTGTAATAAAAAGAAAGAGCGTATAGAAAAGGTTGCGGAGAAGAATCTTGGAAGGATACCAAAGTGTGCTTATGACGCAATGCTAAGATATGATGTTGAAGCATTGATAAGACGAGATGTTATAGCAGCATAAATATTATATTATTCTATGGAACTTCTAGCAGAGGGTTTTATTAACAGGTGTATTGGAAATGCTCCTTCCATATTTGTATCTATATGTTGTATAGTGTCACGAAGTTGTCACGTTTACATTATTTGTTCTGAAAATCCTTTATTTAATGCGTTAGCCCTCCGGGGCACGTGGGTTCGAATCCCACCAACTCCGTTTGTATGTTTAGCATGTAGGTATCATTATAACGATAAGTAAAAGTAAGAAAAAAGCACTAACAGAAGAGATATCACTCTTCTGAAAGTGCTTTTTCGTTTTAAGAATGAGAAACAATATGCTTCTTGATCGCATTGAAACTTTCCTTACTGATCACATGCTCCATACGGCATGCATCATCAGCTGCAACCTGTGGATCAACGCCGAGTCTTTCAAGCCAGGAAGAGAGAAGAGTGTGACGCTCATATATCATGTCAGCAATTGCCTGTCCGGATTCTGTCAATGTAATATAGCCCTCACGAGATACAATAATATGTTCGCTTTCTCTGAGTTTTTTCATTGCTACACTGACACTTGATTTCTTAAAGTTAAGCTCTGTTGCAATGTCAACGGCACGTACGACAGGAAGCTTCTTGCTTAACATGAGGATTGTCTCCAGATAATTTTCAGATGATTCATTTACATGCATAGGTAATGGCCTCCTCTATATAAATTAGAATTTATTCGTATCACTATTCACAGTGAATTTTCATGTCTTTTCTTAGTATATCATAATTTATTCCTGACAGCAAACAATTTGCCAGACAAATTCAACATTGGCGTTGAACAGAAAAAATTAGAAAAACTGCAAATTGGTCATTGACAACTAATGAGAATTAGCATATACTAACTTACGAACAGAAGAGAAAATGAAAAAAATTATCAATCTCAACTGTTTTTAATAATCTATATCAAATGAAAATAGATTCCAATATCATTTTAGAAAGAAGCGTGAGATTATGCCACTTACAATGGCCAACATTGGCGAAACCAATACAATTAAGAGAGTAAGCGGAAATGATGAGACGAAGCGTTTTCTTGCAAATCTTGGATTTGTGCCCGGAGCAGAAGTGATCGTGCTATCTGCAATTGGCGGTAACGTTATTGTTAATATTAAAGATTCGAGAGTAGCAGTAAATGCTGATATGGCGCGCCATATTATGATCTGATTGAGACGCCGAAAAAGTGATGAGTAAAGTAAAGAAAGGAAGGAGTATGTGTTATGACTTTGGGTGATGCAAAAGTAGGAACTACTGTTGTAGTTACAAAAATCGATGGAGACAGTGCTTACAAACGCCGTATTATGGATATGGGAATCACAAAAGGAAGTGAACTTTTTATCAGAAAAGTTGCACCACTTGGTGATCCGGTTGAAATTACAGTCCGTGGATACGAACTTACTGTCAGAAAAGCGGATGCACAGTGTGTAGAAGTTAAATAAAACCTTATATGCAGAATAGCCTGATTGATATAACTTAAGGAGGTAAAGAGAGTAATGGCAATCACAATTGCACTTGCAGGAAACCCGAACTGTGGTAAGACAACACTGTTTAATGCTCTTACAGGAGCAAACCAGTATGTTGGTAACTGGCCGGGCGTAACGGTAGAGAAAAAAGAAGGTAAGATCAAGAATAAGAAGTATAAAAAGGAAGATGTTACAGTAACTGACCTTCCGGGAATCTATTCCCTTTCTCCATATACACTTGAGGAGGTTGTCAGCCGTGATTATGTTCTGAATGAGAATCCGGATGTAATCGTTGACCTTGTTGATGCAACAAACATTGAACGTAACCTGTATCTTACAACACAGCTTGTTGAGACAGGAGTACCGGTTGTAATCGCATTGAATATGTGCGATCTTCTTGCTAAGAGAGGTATTAAGATTGATGTCAAACGTCTTTCCATGCTGATCGGCTGCCCAATCGTTGAGATTTCAGCATTAAAGCAGAAAGGTCTGAATGAACTGATCGACGAAGCAATCAAAGTTGCGAAGCAGAAAGAAGTAAAACTTCCGGGAGAAATTTTCGCAAAAGACATTGAAGCTTCAGTAGAGAGTGTAAAAGAAATCCTTCCTGACACAATTACAGAAGATAAGAAAAGATGGTACGCTGTAAAGTTCCTTGAAAATGACAGCAAAGTTGTAGATCAGATTAAACTCTCAGGTGCAGCAAAAGCAGTTGTTGAAGACGAAAGAACAAAATTGGAGAAGAAACATGATGACGATATGGAAAGTATTGTAACTGACGGACGTTATCAGTTTATCCAGAAGATTGTCGGAACTACTGTTAAAAAAGCAAAAGAAAAATTGACAACATCGGATAAGATTGACCGTATCGTTACAAACCGAATCCTTGGTATTCCGATTTTCATCGCAGTTATGTGGCTTGTATATTACATATCTGTCACAACAGTCGGTACATTTGTAACAGACTGGACAAATGATACATTCGTTGGAGCAATCCAGGATGCAGTCGGAGGATTCCTTACAAATGTCGGAGCAAGTGACCTGATCAACGGACTTGTCGTAGATGGTATCATCGGCGGACTTGGAGCAGTACTTGGTTTCGTTCCACAGATGGCAATCCTGTTCCTCTTCCTTTCTATTCTTGAAGACTGCGGGTACATGGTACGTATCGCATTCGTTATGGACCGTGTGTTCAGACATTTTGGACTTTCAGGAAAGAGTTTCATTCCGCTTTTGATTTCTTCAGGATGTGGAATTCCTGGAATCATGGCTTCTAAGACAATTGAGCAGGATAATGACAGACGTCTTACAATCATGACAGCAACATTTATCCCATGTGGAGCAAAACTTCCGGTTATCGCTATGATGGGTGGAGTTATTGCCGGTGAAGTGGCAGGATATCAGGAGAGCTCCTTCATTGCACCATTGATGTACTTTGTAGGAATCGTTGCAGTACTTGTTTCTGCAATCATCCTGAAGAAAACAAAACCTTTCTCAGGAAAACCGGCTCCATTTGTAATGGAACTTCCACAGTACCATATTCCACAGGCTAAGACAGTTCTCCTTCATGTTTGGGAGAGACTGAAAGGATTCATCATCAAAGCCGGAACAATCCTGTTCCTTGCATGCGTAGTAATGTGGTTCCTTGGCGGATTCGGATTTACAGCAGATGGATTTGGACTTGTAGAAGACAGCGCAGACAGCTTGATGGCAGCAATCGGTGGAGTGATCGCCCCTCTGTTCGCACCACTTGGATTTGGAGAGTGGCAGCCTGTAGCAGCATCTATCTCAGGATTTACAGCGAAAGAAGCAATCGTTTCTACAATGGGAGTTCTTGCAAATGTGTCCGGAGATACAGAAGATGCAGTGACAGTAGCACAGGGAGTTGCTTCTTGGTTCCCATCAACAATTGCAGCATTTACATTCCTTCTGTTCAACCTGCTTGACTCACCTTGTCTTGCAGCAATCGCAACAATGGCACAGCAGATGCAGTCCAGAAAATGGTTCTGGTTTGCAATCCTGTTCCAGAATGTATTTGCTTATGTTGTGTGCCTGATCGTATACCAGGTAGGATCTTTCGTAACAGGCGGAGCATTTGGCGTAGGTACAGCAGTAGGATTTATCTTACTGATCTTCCTTCTGTTCATGCTCTTCAGACCAGATCCGTATAAAGATCAGAAAGTATATTCTAAACGTTCTGTGCAGGCAGCGTAATATGGAAAAGCAAGAATGCGAAAGCACTCTTGAAGAAAAAATAGAGCTGGGTGCAGGAAATGTATCCGGCTCTTTGTTATAGTTAAGAGAAAAAACGAGGTGTTGAAGACAATGATAGCAAATATTGTAATAATAACTTTAATTATCGGATATTGTATTTTTCTCATTTATAAAGCATATAAAAATCATAAAGAAGGAAAACATGTCGGATGCGCCGGATGTAGTGGCAATTGTGGCAGTTGCGGTGGATGCAGCACGGCAGTGGGAAAATCCCAATATACGAAGAAAAAGTAGAAGGTGATTAGAATGGGAAATTCGACTGGTTCTATGTTTTATGCGTTTGGCGCATTTCTTTTGATTTACCTTGTAGGTGTATCCATTTATCAGATTTATCTGTGGATTAAGAGATGGAGAGAAAACAGAGAAGAGAAAGAAGACTAAAAGAGGAAGCTCAAAATGGCAGATATTATTATTGTACTGATTGTAATTATATTGCTCGGACTGGCTCTGAAAGGATCAATCAAACATTTTAAAGGAGAAGGTCCTTGCTGCGGAGGCGGTTCTGGAAATAGTAAGAAAGCGAAAACAAAATTTTTAGACGGACCGGTGATTGGCAGAAAGACGTTGAAGATTTCAGGAATGCATTGTGAGCATTGTGCAAATACCGTAACGAATGCATTAAATGGATTGGACGGCGTTACTGCAAAGGTGAGTTTGAAGGACAATAGTGCAGAAGTTTCCTATGATAGAGAAATTGATCTGACAGATTTAAAAAATACAGTAAAAAATGCAGGATATGAGGTCACATCTGTCTCATAAGAGCAAAACTCTGTGAGATAGCGAAGCAACTGATGCAGCGAAGACCAGAAAGCAGGAGTGCCGTGAGTAAAAAAGAGCAGATTATTGAAAAACTAAAAGAAAACGGATGCCGAATCACAAAACAGCGTAAGATGCTGATCGATATCATTCTGGAAAATGAATGCTCAAGCTGTAAAGAAATCTTTTATAAGGCATCTCAGGAAGATGAAAATATTGGCGTGGCAACGGTCTACAGAATGATCAATGCATTAGAAGAAATCGGAGCAATCAACAGAAAAAATATGTATAAAGTTGATTGTGCGCAGGATTGCCCGGAAGAGGGAGGCTGTATTATCATGTTGGATGATGATACGATTTTTAAACTCACAGAAACAGGATGGAATAAGGTGGTTCGCGAAGGATTAAAACATTGCGGTTATGTAAAAGACCAAAAAGTAACATCGATTAAATTACCGGAGAATAAACGATAAAATTTATCGATAAATGCAGTTAGAATTGACTATCTGTATACTGGGTTGATATGATGTATAAAAAATTTAGGAGGTTTTATATAATGTGGGATATATTTAAATTGAAAAAAGCAGGAATCTTTGCAGGAGGTGTTCTTTTCGGAACAGCGGGAGTGAAAATTCTTGCGAGTGATGATGCAAAGAAAGTTTACACAAACTGTACAGCAGCAGTTTTAAGAGCAAAAGACTGTGTGATGAAGACAGCAACAACTGTTCAGGAGAATGCAGAGGATATCCTTGCAGAGGCTCAGCAGATCAATGAGTCACGTGCAGCAAAAGAGGCTGAGGCTGTCTACGAAGCAGAAGAAGCAGAAGAGACAGAAACTCAGGAAGAGAATACAGGTGCGCAGGATTTCAAAGAGGAAGAAGTTTAATTCTCTATGAAATTCATTGTAAAGCATGAGATCAATGGCCGCCTTCGTATCCATGTTGTCCAGAAAAGGATGACATATACGGAGGCGGATACTCTATCTTGGTTTCTCTCCAATCAGAAGAATGTAACAGACGTAAAAGTATATGAACGCACCGCAGATGCTGTGATCTGTTATGTTGGAACCCGGGAAGAGGTATTGAATTTATTAAAGGAATTTTCTTATGAAAATACAAAACTGCCGGAGCATGTCGCAGCAGGTTCAGGAAGAGAATTGAATGCTGTTTATCAGGAAAAGCTGGTTATGAAGACGGTTCTTCATTATGGAAGTAAATTATTCCTTCCAATGCCGGTCCGTGCAGTGATTACATCTGTAAAATCAGTGAAATATATCTGGCACGGAATCCGTTGCCTGATGCATGGTAAGATAGAGGTTCCTGTCCTGGATGCTACAGCAATCAGCGTTTCCGTATTCCGTAGAGATTATGCTACAGCTGGATCTGTCATGTTCCTGCTTGGAATTGGTGAGATCATAGAAGAATGGACGCATAAAAAGTCTGTCGGAGATCTTGCGCGCAGTATGTCACTTAATGTCAATAAAGTGTGGCTGAAGAGAAATGAACAGGAGATTCTTGTAAAATCATCAGATATTGAGCCGGGAGACCATGTTGTGATTCGTATGGGAAATGTGATCCCGTTTGATGGGGAAGTAGTTACTGGTGAAGGAATGGTCAATCAGGCATCTCTTACAGGTGAGTCACTTCCTGTAAGAAGAAGTGTAGGACAGTCTGTTTTCGCCGGAACAGTTCTCGAAGAAGGTGAGATTGAAGTTCTTGTCAAAGCGGTATCAGGCTCTACGAGATTTGAGAAGATTGTAACCATGATCGAGGATTCTGAAAAACTGAAGTCTTCTGTAGAAGGTAAGGCAGAACATCTTGCAGATAGACTTGTTCCATATACATTACTGGGGACAGGTGCAGTTTGGCTCCTGACAAGAAATATTACGAAGACACTGTCTGTTCTGATGGTAGATTTCTCCTGTGCATTGAAGCTTGCGATGCCGATCACTGTACTTTCGGCAATCCGCGAGGCAGGCGAGAACAATATCACAGTAAAGGGTGGTAAGTTCTTAGAGGCAGTAGCAGATGCAGATACAATCGTCTTCGATAAGACAGGAACATTGACAAAGGCAACCCCTACAGTGAAAGAGATTGTTCCTTTCAGTGATTATTCAGAGAATGATCTACTTCGTATTGCAGCATGCCTGGAAGAACATTTCCCTCATTCTATGGCAAAGGCCGTTGTAGATGCAGCGAAAGAAAGACATTTGTCTCATGAAGAGATGCACTCAAAAGTAGAATATGTTGTGGCACATGGAATCTCATCCTCTATTGATAATAGAAAAGTGTTGATCGGAAGCAGCCATTTCATTTTCGAAGATGAAGGATGCACGATTCCATCAGAATATCAGGAAAGATACGATTCATTAAAACCAGAATATTCACATCTGTATCTTGCAATTGAGAAACAGCTTGTTGCTGTTATCTGTATAGAAGATCCGCTTCGTGAAGAGGCTGTGGAAATGGTTCGTGATTTGAAGAAAGCCGGTATCCGTAAAGTTGTTATGATGACAGGTGACAGTGAACGTACGGCGGCGGCAATTGCGAAACGTGTTGGTGTTGACGAATATTATGCAGAAGTTCTTCCGGAAGACAAAGCTAATTTTGTTGAGAAAGAGAAATCAGAAGGAAGAAAAGTGATCATGATCGGTGATGGAATCAACGATTCACCGGCTCTTTCGGCGGCGGATGCAGGAATTGCGATCAGTGATGGCGCTGAGATTGCAAGAGAGATTGCGGATATCACGATTGCAGCGGATGATCTGCGTGAAGTTGTGACGCTGAAACTTCTGGCAAATGCCATGATGAAGCGGATACATATGAATTACAGAAATATTGTCGGGATTAATTCAGGATTGATTTTGCTTGGCGTGACAGGAATTGTCCAGCCGACAGTATCTGCACTTTTGCACAATGCGTCTACATTAATGATAAGCCTTGGAAGTATGAAGAATCTGCTGGATGAAAATAAAAGAACAGAACATGAGTAAGGCAGGAACTGCCGGGATCAGCTTTTGTAAAGGTTGAACCCGGCAGTTCTTTGGTGTAATGAGAAAGATTATCAGTTAATAATGTTGATATTACGTTTTTGATATAGTATAGTAAATACATAGGTTAGAGTTAACTAACACGAACAACAAAGGCATGTGGAAATGAATTCATAAACCATACAGGAAAAGTAATAAGTAAAATAATAGATAATCAGATCTTAATTTCAGGAGGTTCAGTATGAGTGTAGTAATCATTGGAGGACATGACAGAATGGTATGTCAGTATAAGAAAGTCTGTAAACAGTTTAATTGTAAGGCGAAGATCTTCACCCAGATGTCAGCAAGCTTAAGCAAACAGATTGGAAGTCCTGATCTGATTGTTCTTTTCACAAACACAGTATCCCATAAAATGGTTCGCTGTGCAGTAGAAGAAGCCGGCAGATGCAATGCGGATGTGATTCGTTGTCACACCAGCAGTAAGAATGCGCTGGAAGAGATTCTGGAGAATGTTTGTGCATAATAAATATGCTGAATTATTGAAACTATGAAAATAGAAAAGTCCCTTCAGAAGAAATAAACTTCTGAAAGGGACTTTTTCTGTATCATGCTACCAATTACGCAGATTATCAATCTGAACAGGATCACAGCACCAATTTCTATAACTGGATATTTTTAAAGAGATCTCCAAGGTTTGTTCCGATATCTTCCGCTTTCGGGATCACAACCTTTTCAGCTTTCTCTTCAGCCTTCTCTTTGTCTTCTTCGAGAGCTTTCATGCTAAGGCTGATCTTGCCATCTTTGATACCGATGACTTTCACTTCAACTTCATCGCCAACTGTGAGAACATCAGAAGGCATTTTTACACGCTTCTGGGAGATCTGTGAAACGTGAACCAGACCGGAAAGTCCGTTCTCCAACTTTACAAATGCTCCATAGTTCTGAAGTGTCTCTACAGTTCCTTTCAGAACAGTTCCAACCTCCATACTTGCAATTTGTGCATCACGTGCTGCTTTTTCCTTTTCCTTCAGAAGCTCACGTGCAGAAAGGACAAGACGATTATTCGCCTGGTCAACATCAATCACCTGTACTTCGATATCCTTGAGAAGATAATCTTCCAGATTCTCGATATAGGAAAGGGACAGCTTAGAAGCCGGAACGAATCCGCGAAGTCCTTCTACCATTACAATTACGCCACCGTTGACGACACCTTCAATTTTAACAGGAAGAACAGTTTTCTTATCCATATAATCCTGGACTCTGTTCCATGGATTCGCATCATCGAAATGATCTTCATAGTCTGCCATTGTTTCTGTTACTTCATTTGTCTGTAATTCTTTCATTTCTTCGCTCATTAAAAGCACCTCATTTTCTTTTTCTCGTTAATCAAAAGTATAACATATGTATGAGAAAAAATACAACAAAAGAGCCAAAATCCGTGAAGAAAATGAAAAATGCGGTTGGATTAATAGAAAAAAAATGTTACTCTACTTATTGAATAGTAAATTGTCAGGTTTAATACTTAATGAAGAAGCTGTTCATGTAAGATGACAGAATACAGAGATAAATTGATGTGAGTGTAAAAGTAAATAAGAGATAAATTTGAGAAGGAGAGATAGAAAAAATGGCTGAGAATAAAAAGGTGTATGTTGTAGGTCATAAGAATCCGGATACAGATTCTATCTGTACAGCAATTGCTTATGCAAATCTTAAGACAAAGATCACCGGAGAAACGTATGAGCCTCGTCGTGCAGGGCAGCTTAACGAAGAGACACAATATGTACTGGAACACTTTGGCGTAAAAGTTCCGACATTGCTTTCTGATCTTAGAGAACAGATAAAGAATGTGGAACTGAAAGAAAGTCAGGAAATTCAAGGAAGCCTCTCAATCCGTACAGCATGGGAAAAGATGTCAGAGATGAATACTCATACAATTCCAATCACACGTAACGGTGTGTTGGAAGGTGTGATCACAAAAGGTGATATTGCGAAATCCTATATGGAAGTCTATGATAACACAATGCTAGCGAAGGCAAGAACACAGTACCGTAATATTGCAGCGGCAGTAGAAGGTGAAATTGTAACAGGAAATGAACATGGTTACTTTTATAAAGGAAAAGTAACTGTTGCAGCATCAAGCAAAGAGTTGATGACAAGCTTTATTGAGAAAGATGATCTTGTTATCATCGGGGATCGAATTGATGCACAGCAGTGCGCAGTCGATCTGGATGCAAGCTGTATGGTAGTCTGCCAGAATGATCCGATCTCAGAAAATATTCTTCATCAGGCAGAGGAGAAAGAAATTGTTGTTATTTGGACACAGCATGATACATTTACAGCAGCACAGCATATCAGCCAGAGTATTCCGGTAAGATCTTTCATGACGAAGGATCACCTCGTAACATTCCGTAAGAATGATTATGTAGATGATGTGAAAGAAGTTATGGCACGTAAGCGTTTCCGTGATTTCCCGGTCGTAGATGAAGATGGAAAATTCTTAGGTCTTGTTTCCAGACGAAGACTTCTTAATGTCAGCAAGAAACAGGTGATCCTTGTCGATCATAATGAGAAGAATCAGGCAGTCGACGGAGTGGAAGAGGCAGATGTCCAGGAGATTATTGATCACCACAGATTGAGCAGTATCGAGACGATCGGACCTGTATTTTTCAGAAATCAGCCGGTTGGATGTACAGCAACAATTGTATCTCAGATGTATGAGGAAAATGGTGTCGAAATAGATCCGGTGAATGCAGGACTTCTTTGTTCCGCAATTATTTCCGATACATTGATGTTCCGTTCCCCAACTTGTACACCACTTGATGAAAGCACAGCGAAAAAGCTTGCAGAGATTGCCGGGATCAATATAGAGAAACTTGCGCAGGCGATGTTCAAGGCAGGAAGCAACCTCAAAGGAAAGACAGCCGAGGAAATTCTCTTCCTTGATTTCAAACAGTTTACAGTGAATGATACGGTATTTGGTGTTGGTCAGGTGAATTCAATGAGCGAAGAAGAGCTTGAAGAGATTAAGGCAACAGTACTTCCGGAGATGGAAAAGACAAGACAGAACCACAGTCTGGATATGATTTTCTTTATGCTGACAAATATTATTGCAGAATCCTCTGAACTGATCTGCAGTGGTAATGAAGCAAGAGAAAAGATCATCGGAGCTTATGATCTGGAAGATAATGCACAGAAATTAATGCTCAAAGGTGTCGTATCACGTAAAAAACAGCTTGTTCCGGCACTTGTATCAGCACTGCAGCAGTAAGAAAAGCTGAACAGTTACAAGAATTTTTAAGATAAAAAAGCCAGAACCGTCTCCGTAACAGGGGACGGTTTTCAGGAGGAAAGAGAAATGGCGAAACAGGTATGGAAAGCCGGTAATATGGTCTACCCACTTCCGGCAGTTATGGTAAGTACGGCAGATAAAGAAGGAAATACGAACATTTTTACCGTTGCATGGACAGGGACTGTATGCACAAACCCGGCGATGGTATACATTTCCGTAAGACCGGAAAGATATTCGTATCATATGATTGAAGAGAGTGGAGAGTTTGTGATCAATCTGACAACCGAACAGCTCGCCCATGCGACAGATTACTGCGGTGTGCGCTCCGGCCGGGATGTGGATAAATGGAAAGAGTGTCATCTGACTGCGAAAAAGGCAGAGAAGCTTACTTACGCACCGGTCATTGAAGAAGCACCGGTCAATATTGAATGTGTAGTGACAAAAATTGAGAAACTCGGAAGCCATCACATGTTTCTTGCAGAAGTGAAGGCAGTTCAGGTGGATGAGTCCTATATGAATGAAAATGGTAAATTTGAACTCAATAAGACAGGTCTTCTGGCATATTCCCATGGAGAATATCTTGGACTTGGCAAAAAGATCGGAACGTTTGGGTACAGCGTGAGAAAAAAGAAGACCGTTGACAAACGAACTGCTAAGAAGATCACAACAAAAAATGAATCAAGGAGCAAGAAATCCCCAGAGAAAAGAAATGTAAATAAAAATACAACATTCAGAAAGAAAGGAAAAGCTAAGAAATGATTTCGTTTGAAAATGACTATTCAGAAGGCGCACATGAGGAAATCCTGCGCAGACTGGCAGAAGTAAATAAAGAAGGAATTACAGGATACGGAAATGATTCATATTGTGAATCCGCAAAGGAAAAGATCCGTCAGGCATGTAAATGTCCGGAGGCAGACATTTACTTCCTTGTGGGAGGAACACAGACAAATCAGACAGTAATTGATTCCGTGCTCCAGAGCTATGAAGGTGTTATCGCGGCTGAGACAGGTCATGTTGCATCACACGAGGCAGGTGCGATTGAAGCTTCCGGCCATAAAGTACTTACACTTCCACAGCAGGAAGGGAAGATCCAGCCAAAAGACGTGGCTGATTGTTTGAATCAGTTTTATAGTGATGGGAATCATGAACATATGGTTTTCCCGGGGATGGTTTACATTTCTCACCCAACAGAGTATGGCACACTGTATACACGTGGCGAACTCGCAGAGCTTTCTGATATCTGTCAGCAGTACCATATTCCACTGTATCTTGATGGAGCACGTCTTGGATACGGTCTCGCAGTAGAAGATACAGATGTGACAATGGAAGATATTGCAGAATACTGTGACGTTTTCTATATTGGTGGAACAAAGGTAGGTGCCTTCTGCGGAGAGGCAGTTGTATTTACAAAAGAAAATGCACCGAGACATTTTGTGACGCTGATCAAACAGCACGGAGCACTGCTTGCCAAAGGATGGTTCCTTGGTGTTCAGTTTGATACGTTATTTACAGATGATCTGTATATGAAAATCAGTAAGAATGCAATCACAACAGCTGCGAGACTAAAAGAAATCCTGAAAGAAAAAAGATATGATTTCTATATTGATTCCCCAACGAACCAGATCTTTGTTGAGATGGAAGATGAGAAGCTGAAAGAACTTGAGAAGAATGTCAGGGTCAGCTTCTGGGAGAAGACGGATGAGAAACATACGGTAGTCAGATTTGCTACGAGCTGGGCAACGGATATGAGGAAAGTCGAGAAGCTGGGGGAGTATTTATAAAAAAGTAAGAATATAAATAATAGCAAATGCAGATAATATGTAGAAGCCTATAAAATGAGAATCATTATCATGTAGAAATATTGCGTTTTGTAAAGAAACTTGATAGAATACATATGGTTAGAGAAAACTAACTGTGTGAATAAATCATGTATACTCCTTTGTCTGTAATACCTGAACACAGACGAGGGAGTCCTCAGAAAGGATGGACAACTATGAATTATCTGGAAATTGAAAAAGTAATTGGAAGAGAAATTATCGACTCACGCGGAAATCCAACGGTTGAGGCGGAAGTACATCTTGTAGATGGAACTGTAGCAAGAGGTGCGGCTCCAAGTGGTGCTTCTACCGGAGAATTTGAGGCACTTGAACTTCGTGATGGAGACAAGTCAAGATTCGGTGGAAAAGGTGTTTCCCGTGCGGTAGAAAATATTAATACAACAATCAACAGTGCATTAGTTGGAATGGATGCAGGCGACACTTATGCAATTGATCAGGCTATGATCCAGGCAGATGGAACAAAAGATAAATCGAATCTTGGCGCAAATGCAATTCTTGCGGTTTCAATCGCATGTGCAAGAGCGGCAGCAGACGCACTTGAGATTCCGTTGTACCGTTTTCTTGGTGGAGTGAATGGAAACAGACTTCCTGTTCCAATGATGAACATTGTAAATGGCGGGTGTCATGCACTTTCTTCTGGACTGGATGTGCAGGAGTTCATGATCATGCCGGTGGGAGCGCCGTCTTTTAAAGAATGCATCCGCTGGTGTACAGAAGTATTCCATGCACTTGCAGGAATCTTGAAAGACAGAGGACTTGCAACATCTGTAGGTGATGAGGGGGGATTTGCCCCGGCACTGAAATCAGACGAAGAAGCAATCGAGACAATTCTTGAGGCTGTGAAGAAGGCCGGATATGAGCCTGGAAAAGACTTCAAGATTGCGATGGATGCGGCATCTTCAGAATGGAAGACAGGGACGATTGGAGAGTATAAACTTCCAAAGGCAGGAACAGTCTATACTTCAGAACAGCTCATTGACCACTGGAAGAAACTGGTAGAGAAATATCCGATCATCTCAATCGAAGATGCACTTGATGAGGAAGACTGGGAAGGCTGGAAAAAGCTGACAGCAGAGCTGGGAGATAAAGTTCAGCTGGTTGGAGATGATCTTTTTGTCACAAACACAGAGAGACTGGCGAAAGGAATTAAGCTTGGATGCGGAAATTCTATTCTGATCAAACTGAATCAGATTGGATCTGTATCTGAGACTCTTGAAGCAATCAAGATGGCACACAAAGCAGGTTACACAGCAATTTCTTCCCACCGTTCCGGTGAGACAGAGGACACAACGATTGCAGATCTTGCAGTAGCGCTGAATACCTGCCAGATCAAGACCGGAGCGCCGAGCCGTTCGGAGCGTGTAGCGAAATATAATCAGTTACTCCGCATCGAGGAAGAACTTGGAACAAGCGCAGTATATCCGGGGAATGACGCATTTAATGTGAGATAACATCAGTAAAATAACCTGACAGTCAGGAAAATCCATGCATTTTATGATCTCAGCGGGATGAAATGCATGGATTTTTGTGCATGTATTTCTTTGATTTTCATCTAGATTTTTTTATCTATATGTCATACAATAGAAATGTAATTGCCATCAGGCAACATAATATTAAAAAATATTTGGAGGATTTCATTATGAAGAAACCGGTTCTGGTCATTATGGCAGCAGGAATGGGAAGCAGATATGGCGGGCTGAAGCAGATTGACCCGGTAGATCAGGAAGGACATATTATTATGGATTTCTCGATCTTTGATGCAAAACGCGCAGGATTTGAGAAAGTCGTATTTATTATTAAGAAAGAAAATGAAGCAGATTTTAAAGAGGCTGTTGGAAAGAGAATTGAGAAGATCATGGATGTAGCGTATGTATTCCAGGATCTGAACAATCTCCCGGAGAGCTACGAAGTTCCGGAAGGACGTGTAAAGCCCTGGGGAACAGCGCATGCTGTTTTAAGTGCGATCGATGAGGTAGATGGACCATTTGCAGTAATCAATGCGGACGATTATTACGGACGTCATGCATTTGAGACAATCTATGAATTCCTTACAACACATGAAGATGATGATAAGTACCGTTATACAATGGTAGGTTATCGTCTGAAGAATACAGTTACAGATAACGGACATGTTGCTCGTGGCGTATGTGAACTCAATGAGGCGAAAGAGCTGGTTGAAATCACAGAGCGTACAAAGATCGAGAAGCGTGACGGTGGAATCGCTTTCTCAGAAGACGACGGAGAGACATGGACAACTATCGACGGAGATACTCTTGTATCCATGAATATGTGGGGATTCACAAGAAGTATTTTAGATGAGATCAAAGCAGGATTTCCGGCATTCCTTGAGAAAGGTATTAAGGAGAATCCGATGAAATGTGAGTACTTCCTGCCATCCGTAGTCAGTGACCTTCTGGCAGAGGGCAGAGCAACCGTAAGAGTGCTTGAATCCGAAGATAAATGGTATGGAGTTACATACAAAGAGGACAAGCCGGTTGTAGTTGCAGCGGTACAGGCTTTGAAAGACGAAGGTCTTTATCCACAGAAATTGTGGGATTAGATTATGTGTTGTCAGTTACAGAATTTGTGAATGATAATGATCATGCAACATTTTTACCATAAGAGGAACTATTCGTATAAAGATTTTTGTGGTGGATGTGTTATAATCAGAGATAACAAAGCAAAGATAAGCAAGCTGCTGAACGCAGTTACTGTGAGTGGCAGCAATTTGAGCAATAAAGCTCAGAGGAGGAATTTTAAAATGGCAATTTTAGTAACAGGAGGCGCCGGATTTATCGGAAGCCACACATGTGTAGAACTTTTGAATGCAGGATATGATGTTGTAATCGCAGATAACCTTTACAACGCATCAGAGAAAGCTGTAGACAGAGTAAAACAGATCACAGGAAAAGATCTGAAGTTCTATAAAGCAGATATCCGCGACAAAGAAGCAATGAACGAGATCTTTGAGAAAGAAGAGATCGAGTCGGTTATTCATTTCGCAGGACTCAAGGCAGTAGGTGAATCAGTTGTTAAACCACTCGAATACTACGAGAATAACATTGCAGGAACTTTAGTTCTCTGTGATGTAATGAGAAATCACGGCGTGAAGAATATCATCTTCAGTTCTTCTGCAACAGTATATGGTGACCCGGCATTTATCCCGATCACAGAAGAGTGCCCAAAGGGAACATGTACAAACCCATACGGATGGACAAAATGGATGCTGGAGCAGATCCTGACAGATCTTCATACAGCTGATCCGGAGTGGAACGTCGTACTTCTTCGTTACTTCAACCCAATCGGAGCTCATGAGAGCGGACTGATCGGAGAAGATCCGAAGGGAATCCCGAACAACCTGATTCCATACATTACACAGGTCGCAATCGGTAAACTTGAGTGTCTTGGTGTATTTGGAGACGATTATGATACACACGACGGAACGGGTGTACGTGATTACATTCACGTAGTCGATCTCGCAGTTGGACATGTCCGCGCAGTAGAGAAATTGAAAGAGAAAGCGGGAGTTTCCGTATATAATCTTGGAACAGGAAACGGATATTCTGTACTTGACATGGTAAAAGCATTCTCCAAAGCTTGTGGAAAAGAGATTCCTTATCAGATTAAACCACGTCGTGCAGGAGACATTGCTACATGTTACTGTGATGCTTCCAAGGCAAAGGAAGAACTACACTGGGTAGCTGAGAGAGATCTGAACAAGATGTGTGAAGATTCCTGGAGATGGCAGAGCATGAATCCAAACGGATACGAGGATTAAGATTAAATAATCATTTATAATGTGAAATAAAAAGTTGTTGATGAGCAGGGGCGCGCGATGATAGTGTAGTTTCCTGTGCCATCAACAACTTTTTTGTATCATTTGTAATTATGTTGACCAACCGCGAACAATAACACAGCTCTTGCAACCAACAGTCCATCTGTATTATACTAATAGAACACGATTAAATTCAGAAAAAATGGAGATAGATAGAAAATGAAGCGCAAAGTAGATCTTAATGAAATTTCAGACGGACGTCTGTATTCCTCTGGAGATATGGTTAAGGTGGACTGTCATGACTGTGAAGGCTGCTCCGCATGCTGCCAGGGAATGGGAGATTCCATCATATTGGATCCAATGGATCTGTGGAGATTGCAACTTGGGAAAAAAGAGAATTTTGATACACTGCTTGCAAACTATCTGGAATTGAATGTAGTTGATGGGATGGTACTTCCTAATTTGAAGATGGAAGGAGAGGAAGAGGCCTGTCCGTTCTTGAAAGATGGAAGATGTTCCATTCATGGATACAGACCGGGAATCTGTCGTTTGTTCCCTCTTGGACGTATTTATGAAGAAGATGGGTTTAAATATTTCATCCAGATACATGAATGTAAGAAGCAGGAACGTGGCAAGGTGAAGATTAAGAAGTGGCTTGGAATTTCAAATCAGAAGAGATACGAAGATTTTGTGTGGAGATGGCACACATTTCTTAAGAATTGTGAAGAAGGCATGAAAGAACTTGATGAGCAGAACGCGAAAGTACTGACGGTTGTGGTTCTTCGCAACTTTTATCAGATGCCTTATCAGGCAGAGGAAGAAGCACAGTTTTATCCGGAATTTGAAGAAAGACTGGAGCGATTGAATGCAATGTTTGGATTTTAAAAAGGGAAGCCAACAATATGTGAAAGGCAGCAAAAGATGGAAAGTAACAGTAGTAAAAAACAGATATTAAAAGAAATTTTTGGATACGATTCTTTCCGCAAAGGGCAGGAGGAGATTGTAGATCAGATCTTGAATGGAAGAGATGTGCTTGCAATCATGCCGACCGGAGCAGGAAAGTCACTCTGTTATCAGGTTCCGGCACTTCTGATGTCTGGGATCACGATCGTAGTATCACCGCTGATTTCATTGATGATCGATCAGGTGAAGGCACTGAATGAAGCAGGAGTTCATGCGGCTTATATCAACAGTGCATTGACAGAACGGCAGATTACAAAAGCATTAGAACTGGCAGCGGCAGGCAGATATAAGATGATCTATGTCGCTCCGGAACGCTTGTTGACACCACGGTTTCTGGACTTTGCATGTCATACAGAACTTTCTATGGTGACAATCGATGAGGCTCACTGTATTTCCCAGTGGGGACAGGATTTCCGTCCAAGTTATGTGAAGATCACAGAATTCATCCGCCAGCTTCCAAGACGGCCGGTCGTCAGTGCATTTACAGCAACAGCAACACAGAAAGTAAGAGAAGATATTCTTGAAGTACTTGATCTTGAATCTCCTTATATAAATGTATCCGGTTTTGACAGAGAAAATCTTTATTTTGAAGTAAGACCGGCACGTGGGAAGAAGGAAGCGATTAAGGAATATCTTACACAGCACAGAGAAGACAGTGGAATTATTTATTGTGCGACAAGAAAAAATGTAGATGAACTCTATTTGGAATTGCAGAATGCCGGATTCTCTGTCGGAAGATATCACGCAGGAATGGGGACAGAGGCAAGAAATGAAAGTCAGGAAGATTTCATTTATGACAGGACAGAGATTATGATCGCAACGAATGCATTCGGAATGGGAATAGATAAGTCCAATGTCCGTTTTGTACTTCATTATAATATGCCGCAGAGCATGGAAAATTATTACCAGGAGGCAGGCAGAGCCGGACGAGACGGAGAACCGGCAGAATGTATCCTTTTCTATTCACCACAGGATATCATGATCAATCAGCTCCTGCTGGATAGTAAAGAGCAGATTGGAGAATACACAGAAGAAGAACTCCGGGTGATCCGGGAACAAGATGTTCTCCGGCTGCGTAAGATGAGTAATTATTGTACGACAAGCATGTGTCTCAGAAAATACATATTGAATTATTTCGGACAGGAGACAGAAGAACATTGTGGGAATTGTTCCAATTGTCTGGAAGAATTTGTTGAGCTTGATGTCGGAGAGATTGCGGCAGACGTGATCGAGTGTGTGCGCGAATCCAGACAGAGATACGGTATGACAATGATCCTTTCCACACTGGCGGGAGCGAATACAGCGAAAATCAGAAGTGCAGGGATGAATGAACTTTCCGTTTATGGAAGGCAGAGTAAATGTTCTCAGCAGAGGCTGAAAGACGTAGTTTATACACTGCTCGAACACGGATATCTCCAACAGAGCGCAGATCGTTATGCGATTCTGAAGCTGACAGAACAATCCGAAGGATTACTGGAATCAAGAGAATTGAAACTTCGCTGCAAAAAGTCAGAGCTTACAGAAAAGAAAAAGTCCGGAAGTGGAAAGAAAGCATCTCATAGAAAAGGTGAGATTTTCGGAAATCTTACAGATAAAAGCCGAGAATTATTTGAAGAATTGCGTTCTATGCGTTATTCTCTGGCAAAGAAAAAAGGAATTCCGCCATACATGGTTGCTTCAGATCGTACATTACATGAGATGTGTGTACTTGTTCCATTCAAAAAAGAGGAACTGCTTGAAGTACACGGCATGGGACTTAAGAAATATGAGCAGTACGGAGAAGTTTTTCTTGATAAGATTCAAGAAGTGACAGCAGGTGATAAAAAAGGTTACGGTATATCGGAAGATGCGGATGGGACAGACGCAGTTCAGAACCAGAATCCTCTGGACATCGGACCATTTGGAAGCGTAGAGAATTAACAGCAAAAAAGAAGTAAAAGAAAGAAGTGACATAAAAGTGTCTGTAAAAATATTTCCAACATTAAAAAATTATAAAAAAGAATATTTGCCAAAAGATATTTTAAGCGGAATTATCATGGCAGCGGTCTCAATCCCAATCTCTATGGGGTATGCACAGATTGCAGGTGTTCCGGCGGTGTATGGACTTTATGGATCTGTTCTGCCGATCCTGCTATTTGCCATGCTCTCAACTTCAAAACAGTTTATCTTCGGAGTAGATGCGGCACCGGCGGCAATTGTCGGAGCTGCACTGGCAACACTTGGAGTGACGGCAGAATCAGCCCAGGCATTGCAGTATGTACCATTGATTGCATTGTTTACAGGACTCTGGTTATTGTTGTTTTATCTTTTACATGCAGATAAGATTGTTGATTTTATCTCAACACCGGTTATGGGTGGATTTATCAGTGGTATTGCAGTGACAATTATTATGATGCAGATTCCGAAACTGATGGGAAGCCCGGCGGGGACTGGAGAATTCATAGAACTTGCAGAACACATTTTTCAGGCAATCACAAAGATAAACTGGTTGTCTTTTGGAATGGGAATTGGAGCACTTGTAATCTTGATTGTATCCAAAAAACTGATTCCAAAGTTCCCGATGGCAATCGTTATTATGATTGCCGGAGTTCTCTCGACAATTGTCTTTCATGTAAACCAGTATGGTATAGTTCTCCTGCAGGCAGTTCAACCAGGGCTTCCGCGGCTTATTTTCCCGGATTTTACAGGGATCAATCTTACCCAGGCCGTGGGAAGAGCGCTTATGGTTGCTGTTGTGATCATGGCAGAGACACTTTTATCAGAGAACAATTTTGCATCCAAAAACGGATATGAACTGGATGATCGTCAGGAAATCCTTGCCTGTGCCGCAGGAAATCTTGCTGCCGGTGCAGTTGGCTGCTGTCCGGTAAATGGAAGCATTTCCAGGACTTCCATGAATGAACAGTATGGAGGAAAGACACAGGTTGTATCCATTACAGCGGGACTGACCATGGCAGTTGTACTTATAGGTGCAACCGGATTTATCGAATATCTTCCGGTTCCAGTATTGACGGCAATCGTAATCTCTGCACTGATGAATGTTGTAGAGACACATCTTGCAGTACGCTTGTTTAAAGTAAGCAGAAATGAATTTTATATTTTTATTGCAGCAGGGATCGGTGTGCTGTTCCTTGGTACGATTTACGGAGTTGTGATCGGAATTCTGTTATCCTTTGTTGCAGTGATTTTAAGGGCTACAAACCCTCCGAGATCTTTCCGTGGAATGATTCCGGGAAAAGAAGTTTATTATGATCTGGAGAGAAACCGTTTTGCATATCCAATCAAGCATGTGATTATTTACAGATTTAGCGAGAACCTTTTCTTTGCAAATAACAAAGTGCTGGTTTCAGATATTGAAAACAGCATCAAAGAGGATACAAAGGTCGTAATTCTGGACGCATCAGCAATCAACAGCCTGGATATTACAGCGGCAGATGCACTAGAAATGCTTGCAGCAAGTCTGAAAAAACGTGGAATTAAGTTCTATATCACAGAACATTCCAGAGAAGTTAACGATCAGATGAGAAAGCTTGGAATCGGACATTTGATAAAAGAAGGTGCTGTGCGAAGAACAATTCTTGCGGCACTTCATGATGCGGGGATTGAGCAGCCTTGCCCATTGGATATTCCAGAAGAAGATCTCGAAAAACTTAAGCGAAGAGAATATTTTTCCCTTCCTGCAGAAGAAGAAAATACACTGGAAGAGTTTGCATGGGCATTTGGTGATGATGCAGTCAAAGAAATTGAGAAACGAGTGCTTTCTATTGTGAAGCAGATCCATGAGATTACAGATCTCGAGAAACTTTCCGAAGAAGGAATCAAAGAAAAACTGGAATTTTGGAATTCACTTGGAGCACTTGATGAAGATGAGTTGCTCCGCAGAATGGAGCTTCACTTAGATGATCTTCCAAGTGATGTAAAAGAAAACAAAAAACTCGTCATTGAATTGATCGAGCGTAGAAGAAGAAAACTTAGAGATCGTCTTCTGAAAGAGCATCCAGAGATTGTTGAGCATATTGAAGAGCGAAGAGAGCGGCTGGAGCGAAGACTTGAGAAACAGAATCCAGATGCTGTAAAGCGTCTGAAACACTGGAAAGATGAAGAATCCTAAAGAACAATCTGTAAGATACGTTACTGCTCACTCCGTTCACAGTAACGTAGCCAAAATTCATTCCAAATTGCCTGCGACAATGGAATTTTGGCTTGTATGTCTCGGGATTTTGGCATATTCATGCCAAAACACCTCGCGGGATAGTGGTGTGTGAACAGTAACTAAGATTCTTAATAAATCTTTAGGATTGTCAAAGTTCCCTTGTTTCTGCAAAAAAGGAATGCTATGATTAATATGGAAGAAAAAGTCAGGGGACAATTTTGATTGGCTCCTGATTCTAAGAATAGAAAAGAAAAAAGGGATAAGCATGTGGTCTAAAGAAACAAAAGAAGAAAAAGAACGCAAGAAAGAACAAGCGTTTTATGAACATTATGGCGCGATGGGAAAAAGCAAGGAATCCATTAGAAAAGAGTGGGAGAGACGCAAGAGGAATGAACAACGCATTCGACGCCTCAAGAGACGAAGGAGAATTGCAATTGTATTGATTCTGCTCGTTGTATTAGTTCCGGCAGTTTCAACATTTACTTATTTTAGAATGAATCCGATTGTATTACGGAGTAAAGTGATCGCGCAGGAAAAGAAAGAAAGTATGGATCTGATGTCCAACATCCGTTTCGTTGTCGGTGGAAAAGTGAAAGATGTGAAGACAGAAGGGAAAGTAGATACGAATAAAGAAGGAAAATATACGGTTTACTATGTCTATGGTAAACAAAAAGTAAAAGCTGAAGTCGAAGTTAAGGATACAAAAGCACCTGAGCTTAAAATGAAAGACAGTTATACAACAGAACTTCCGAAAGATATCAAGCCGGAAGATTTTGTAGAATCAGTAAAAGATGCATCAGATGTCACACTTGAATTTGTCGGACAGGATTCCTGGGAGAAGAAAGGAAAATACGGAGTAACTGTTGTTGCAACAGATAGTGACGGTCATAAGACAGAAGGCAAATCAACACTGAATCTGGAAGAGGATACAACAGGGCCGACGATTGAAGGAGCAGATGATAAAGAACTTGCACAGGGCGATACGATGGACTTTAATGAAGGGGTTACGATAAAGGACGATATGGATCCGGAGCCGACATTGGAAGTACAGGGCGCTGATAAAGTGGATTTTACGACACCGGGAACCTATGTTGTTACCTATCTTGCAAAAGACCGTTCCGGAAACGAGACAAAGATTGAGCGAAAGATCAAAGTGAAAGAGAATCCGGATTGGAATGAGAAAGTTGTTTATCTGACTTTCGATGATGGTCCGTCAGAGAATACCGGAAAGATTCTTGACATTTTGAAAGAAAAAAATGCAAAGGCAACCTTCTTCGTTACAGGAAATAATCAGGAACATGATGATATGATTAAAAGAGCCTTTTCCGAAGGACATTCGATCGGACTTCATACCTATACACATGATTATGCAACAGTTTACTCATCCGAAGATGCATACTTCGCAGATTTGCAGAAAATATCAGATCTGGTAGAGAGTATTACAGGAACGAAATCCATGATCATTCGTTTCCCGGGAGGTTCCAGCAATACCGTCAGTGCAAAATATGTCAAAGGATTGATGACAACACTTACGAAAGCAGTGAGGGACAAAGGATATCAGTATTTTGACTGGAACTGTGATTCTACTGACGCAAGCGGAAATAATGTGCCAGTAGAAAAGCTGGTTTCCAACGCAACATCCTGCACGGCAAATCATGTTGATATTCTGATGCATGACACAGATGCAAAAGATACAACCGTACAGGCATTGCCACAGATTATTGATTACTATAGAAGTCAGGGATACACATTCAAAGGACTGACCGTTGATAGTGTGGCAGCGCACCATGGAGTGAATAATTAGATTGCATAATGACAAAAATAAAGGGTACTAGACTTGGCAAATTGCTGGTGTAGTGCCCTTTTATCAAATGCAGATCAAAAATTATTTGCAATATTTTATAGAAGAAATTATTGTATAACTCTAGAACCAAAAATGAAAGCGAAAATGTTTCACTTGGTTGATATGTTAGAAAATTATGGCAATGAATTAAGAGAACCATACAGTAAACATTTAGGTGACGGTATATTTGAGCTTCGTTGTAAATTAGGAACAGATATTACAAGAGTGTTATATTTTTTCTATTATGAAGGGAGAATAATATTAACGAATGGTTTTACTAAAAAGACTCAAAAAACTCCACCAAGAGAAATTAAAATTGCTAAAGAAAGTCGAAAAGATTTTATAGAAAGGAATGGTAAATAAAATGAGTGAATTTAGAGATTTGTTAAATGAACAACTTAAAGATCCAGAGTTTAAAAAGGAATGGGATGACATTCAACCGGAAATGGATGTTATTCGAGCAATAATTGATAATAGAATTGCTCAAAATCTAACGCAAAAAGAACTTGCTGAAAGAACAGGAATCAACCAAGCAGATATTAGCAAGATTGAAAACGGAACAAGAAACCCGTCATTAAAAATGCTTAAAAGATTAGCCGCCGGAATGGGAATGGCTCTGAAAATAGAATTTGTTCCTATGACTGTACGGAAATAGCCTATATTGACTGCTTTATATAGGCTTAACTGAAACATAAATTAAATCCAATATTGTAAATTAACAGAGGTCGGTCTTACTGCAGCAACAGTAAGACCGACCTCGTAACTATTCTAATAAAAATATTATTAAATCTTAAAGAATTATATCTTAATCCTCATCATCTGTCTGTACAGAGTAAGTCTGTCTCTTTCTGGCCATCTCATCGCTCTCAAGATATTCATCATAAGTTGTGATCTTATCGATCAGCTTACCGCCCGGAACAATCTCCATGATACGGTTCGCTGTTGTCTGTACGATCTGGTGGTCTCTGGAAGTAAAGAGAAGTACTCCAGGGAACTTGATCAGACCATTGTTGAGTGCTGTGATAGACTCCATATCCAGGTGGTTCGTTGGCTCATCAAGAAGCAGTACATTTGCTCCTGAGATCATCATCTTGGAGAGCAGGCAGCGAACTTTCTCACCACCGGAAAGTACAGCAACTTTCTTCACTCCGTCTTCACCGGAGAAGAGCATTCTTCCAAGGAATCCACGAACATAAGTTACATCCTTTTCCTCAGAGTACTGTGTCAGCCACTCTGTGATATTGTAGTCATTGTCGAATTCTCCGCCGAAATCCTTCGGGAAGTAAGCCTGAGAAGTTGTAACTCCCCATTTATATGTTCCCTCATCCGGTTCCATCTCGCCGATCAAGATTTTGAAGAGGATTGTCTTAGCAAACTCATTTCCACCAACGAAAGCAACTTTATCCTCACGGCCAAGTGTGAATGTAAGATTATCAAGAATCTTTTCGCCGTCAATTGTCTTGGAAAGTCCTTCTACAGTGAGAACTTCATTACCAATCTCACGGTTCGGACGGAAGTCAATGTAAGGATATTTACGGCTGGAAGGTCTGATCTCATCAAGCTGGATTTTCTCCAGGGCACGCTTTCTGGAAGTAGCCTGTTTGGACTTGGAAGCGTTCGCACTGAATCGGGAAATAAATTCCTGCAGCTCTTTGATCTTTTCTTCTTTTTTCTTGTTGGCCTCTTTCATCTGACGGATCAGCAGCTGGCTTGACTCATACCAGAAGTCATAGTTTCCTGCGTAAAGCTGGATCTTACCGTAATCAATATCGGCAATCTGTGTACATACCTTGTTCAGGAAGTAACGGTCATGGGATACAACGATAACTGTGTTGTCAAAGTTGATCAGGAATTCTTCCAACCATGCGATTGCATCAAGATCCAAGTGGTTGGTAGGCTCGTCAAGAAGCAGGATATCCGGGTTTCCGAACAGTGCCTGTGCAAGAAGAACCTTGACCTTCTCAGAACCTGTCAGGTCTTTCATCAATTTATAATGAAGTTCTGTCTCGATACCAAGTCCGTTCAGAAGGTTGGCAGCATCAGATTCTGCTTCCCATCCATCCATTGTAGCGAACTCAGCTTCCAGCTCACTTGCTTTGATTCCGTCTTCATCTGTGAAATCTTCTTTTGCGTAAATTTCTTCTTTCTCTTTCATGATTTCATACAGACGTGCATTTCCCATGATAACTGTATCAAGAACAGGGAATTCGTCATATTTGAAATGGTCCTGCTGAAGGAAAGAAAGTCTCTCGCCCGGGGAGATAACTACATCACCGGATGTCGGCTCAAGCTGTCCGGAAAGAATCTTAAGAAATGTAGATTTACCGGCACCGTTCGCACCGATCATTCCGTAGCAGTTCCCTTCTGTGAATTTGATGTTAACATCTTCGAACAGCGCCTTTTTCCCGACGCGAAGGGTTACGTTATTTGCACTAATCATTTGAAAGTCTCCTTGTAAATAAATTAGAATTGTGATTACGTTGTTATAATTGTCCTTTTTCAAATACGTGTGAATAAGAACATACCAATCCATATATTAACATAGAAGAAAGGGTGCTGACAAGTACTGAAATAGAAAAATGCATACGAAAAAGCAGGGCAAACTGTGTGAAAATGTATAAGAACTAATCCTTGTTCTTTCCATTGTAAAAAGTTATAATGTTACTAAGAATCTCACAATATAAATAGCAGTAGAAAAGAGGAGAAACCATGGCACTTAAGAAAGCAACAATCGTACTGGAAGGTGGAGCAACAAGAGGCATATTTACTTCTGGTGCTCTGGATTACCTTATGGAACAGGATATTTATTTTTCAGATGTGATCGGTGTGTCTGCCGGCGCATGTAATGCAGTAGATTATGTTTCCAGACAGCCGGGACGTACAAGAGACTGTATGATTCCGAATACAAAAGATATGAAGTATATTAATGGAGTGAAAGATACGATCAGGGAGAAAAGTCTGATGAATATGGATTTGATTTTTGATAAATATCCGAATGAACTGATCCCATTTAATTTTGATACATATTTTCAGTCAGAGATGCACTGTGAGCTGGTAACGACAAATTGTCTGACAGGAAATGCAGAATATATGACGGAAACAGAAGATCCTGACCGGTTGATGAAGATCTGTCGTGCATCAAGCAGTATGCCGCTTGTGACTCCGATGGTGAATATTGACGGTGTTCCGTATCTGGATGGCGGACTTGCAGATTCTGTTCCGATCCGTCGTGCACAGAAGCTTGGAAATGAGAAGATCATAGTGATCCTGACGAGAAATCAAGGCTATCGTAAGAAAGTAATCTCACCGGCAGTGCAGAAACTTTACAGACAGGCATATAAGTCCTATCCGAATGCAGTCCGGACAATCTTCAGAAGAAGTTTTATCTATAATAAGACGATGAATTATCTGGATCAGCTTGAGAAGCGAGGAGAGATTTATGTTCTTCGTCCACATGTAAAACCAGTATCACGACTCGAACAGCATCCGGATGTCCTGCATGCATTTTATGAGCATGGATATCATCTGATGGAGCGAAAGACAGAAGAAATGCTGAAGTATCTTGAACAGTAATAAAAATAAATCGACTTGTTAAAAGAAGAGAGAAAAGGGAGTTGAGTTATATGAGAGAGATTTTAGAAGAAACTCAGAACCGTGAATTATCGTGGCTTCGGTTCAATCAGCGCGTTCTCGAAGAAGCACGGGACGAGACAGTTCCTTTGATGGAACGTATGAAATTCGTAGCTATTTTCACAAGTAACTTAGACGAGTTTTTTATGATCCGCGTAGGAAGCCTGTATGATATGGCAGCAGCAGACAGCAAAAAGATCGATCAGCGATCCGGTATGACAGCAAAACAGCAGTTAGATGCAATTTATCGAGCTGTTTCCCCACTTTACAAGGAACGCGATAAGACATATGCAGAGATCAAGAAACAGTTAAGTCCGTATGGTGTCTGCGGTCTTGACTTCAAGGAACTGGAACAGCAGGAGAAGAAGTTTGTAAAGAAATATTTCAAAGAAGAAGTAATGCCGGTGCTTTCCCCACAGATCGTAGATGCGAACCATCCGTTCCCACACCTGTTAAGTAAAGAACTGTATGTGGTTGCGAATCTAAAGCAGGGAGACAAGACGATGCTCGGAATCATCCCGGTACCACAATATATTTCTAATATTCTCTATCTTCCGGGGTATGACATCCGTTATATCCGTATGGAAAAGATTATACTGGAGTTTATTGATCTTGTTTTTGACCAGTATCAGATCTCAGACAAGAACTATATACGTGTAACGAGAAATGCAGATGTATCACCGGATGATGAAGCTTATGCAGACAGCGGAGATTTCCGTCATGTGATGCAGGAGACACTTCATAAGAGAAGAAGGATGGCCGTTGTCCGTCTTGAGGCAGCCAATTCTCTGAGTAAAGAGATGGAGAAATATTTCTGTGAGAAATTCAATATCCGTCTGGAATGCATTTTCCGAACAAAGATGCCGATGAAGCTGGACTTTATCTTTGCAATTGCTGATAAACTTCCGGATTCGAAGAAAAAAACGCTCGTGGATGTACCATTTTCTCCGCAGCCGTCATCCATGCTTGCAGAGGGTAAGGTGATTCCGCAGATAAAGAAGAAAGATGTACTCCTTTGCTATCCATACGAAAGCATGGAACCGTTCCTCCAGCTGATCAAAGAAGCATCAACAGACCCGGAAGTTCTGACGATCAAGATCACAATCTACCGTCTAGCGAAGAAAGCACGACTTGTAGAATATCTCTGTGCAGCGGCTGAGAATGGAAAAGAGGTTACGGTTCTGATCGAGCTGAGAGCACGTTTTGATGAGCAGAACAACATTGACTGGTCCGAGCGTCTGGAAGAGGCCGGATGCCGTGTTCTGTACGGATTCGAGGGTTATAAGGTACACTCCAAGATCTGCCTGATCACATACAGAAACCGTACCGGAATTCATTACATTACACAGATTGGAACCGGAAATTATAACGAAAAGACAGCGAAGATGTATACCGATTACTCGCTGATGACAAGCAGACAAGAGATTGGTGAAGACGCAGCAGTCTTTTTCCAGAATATGTCGATCAGTAATCTGAATGGAGTTTACAAGCATCTGATTGTTTCACCGACAAGCCTGAAACAGAAAGTACTTGTCTTGATGGATGAAGAAATTGCAAAAGGTGAGAGCGGAAGAATCATTATGAAAATGAATTCTGTTACGGACATGGATTTCATTCGCAAAGTAACAGAAGCATCTCAGGCAGGGGTGAAGATAGATCTGATCGTGCGTGGAATCTGCTGTATCCTCCCGGGAATCAAGGGAAAGACAGAGAATCTGCGTGTGACAAGTATCGTCGGAAGATATCTGGAGCATCCAAGACTTTTCGTCTTCGGAAAAGGAGCAGATGCCAAGATGTATATCGGTTCTGCAGATATGATGACGAGAAATACAGAGAAGCGTGTAGAAGTCGCGTGCCCGGTCTATGATGTAGAGATCCGGAAACGCCTGTTCCATCAGCTTCATGTAATGCTCTCTGACAATGTGAAAGCCCGCGCAATGACAAGTGACGGAACATATGTGAAGAAACCGGTGGAAGACGGAGCAAGTCTTGTGAATGCACAGGAGACCTTTATGAGAGAAGCATCACAGGCAAAACGTCCGGCTGCAGCCGCTGTATCGAAGAAGAAAAAAGAAGGATTCTTAACAACCGTACTGAAGATTTTCAGAAAAAAACAATAGAAGGACGAGAGATGGAGGAGCAGAGAAAGATGAAACCGTTACAGAAAAAAGACTTTGGAAAGACATCAAAGGGAGCACAGGCAACATTATACATTCTTGAAAACGAAGCAGGAATGCAGATCAGTGTATCCGACTTCGGAGCAACACTGACAAGTGTACTTGTTCCGGATAAAGATAACAATCCGGTAGAAGTGACACTGGGATATGATGATGCAGCTGGATATGAAGCCGGACTTGGAAATGCATTCGGAGCATCTGTCGGACGTAACGCAAACCGTATCGGTGGGGCAGTGATCGAGATCAATGGAACAGAATATCACTTGACAAAGAATGACGGAGAGAACAACTTGCACAGTGGACTTGATTTCTATCACGGAAGAATGTGGAAGGTTGCGGATGCAGATGATACTCATGTAACATTTGAGATGGACAGCCCGGATGGGGATCAGGGATATCCGGGAGCACTTGTTATGAAAGTGACCTATTCTCTGGATGAAGAGAATACTTTGATGATTCACTACGAAGCAGAGCCGGATCAGGATACGATCATCAATATGACAAATCACAGTTACTTTAACCTGAACGGACATAAGAGCGGAGATGTTCTGAATCATACATTATGGCTGAATGCGGATGGATTTACACCGGCAGATGCAGCATCCATTCCGACAGGTGAGATCCGGAGTGTGGAAGGAACTCCGATGGATTTCAGAACAGATAAGACAATCGGAAAAGATATTGAAGCAGACTATGAACCGCTGGTATTCGGAAATGGATACGACCACAACTGGGTATTGAAAAATGAAGGCAAATTTGATAAAGTAGCAGAAGTGGCCGGGGATGAAAGTGGAATCCATATGAGTGTACTGACAGACCTTCCGGGTGTGCAGATCTATACTGCGAACTTTCTTGACGGAGAGAAAGGAAGAGATGGTGCAGTTTATGAGATGAGAGATGCCATCTGTCTGGAGACACAGTACTATCCGGATGCAATCCACCATGAAAATTTCCCGGGACCGATCTGTAAGAAAGGCGAGAAGTATGATACTCGTACTGCCTACAGATTCCGTGTAAAATAATTGAATGGAAGATAAATAATTAATTTATGGGAAAATCAGTATACATTGCGGAGAAACCGAGCGTTGCCCAGGAATTCGCAAAAGCATTGAAACTAAATACAAAACGACGGGACGGATATCTTGAGTCAGACGAAGCCATTGTCACCTGGTGCGTAGGTCACCTGGTGACGATGAGTTATCCGGAGGAATATGATCCGGCACTTAAGAGATGGAACTTGCAGACACTGCCGTTTATCCCGGAAGAATTCAAATACGAAGTCATTCCGTCAGTGGCGAAACAGTTTCAGATCGTCAGTGGGATCTTGAACCGGGAAGATGTAGACACAATCTATGTCTGTACCGACTCCGGGCGAGAGGGAGAATACATCTACCGTCTCGTAGAACAGGAAGCACATGTCGAGGGGAAAAAGCGCAGAAGAGTGTGGATCGATTCCCAGACAGAGGAGGAGATCTTACGAGGAATCCGTGAGGCGAAAGATCTGTCAGAGTATGACAATCTCAGTGCATCTGCCTACCTGCGTGCCAAGGAAGATTATCTGATGGGAATTAACTTCTCCCGTCTGCTGACTTTGAAGTATGGAAATAGTATTTCAAATTTCCTGCATACGCAGTACTCTGTAGTTTCAGTCGGTCGTGTCATGACGTGTGTTCTTGGGATGGTCGTGCGCAGAGAACGCGAGATCCGTGATTTCATCAAGACACCGTTTTACCGCGTACTCAGTACGATCGATGCACAAGGGCATACGTTCGAGGGTGAATGGAGAGCAGTGAAAGGTTCTCGCTATTTTGAATCTTATGATCTTTATAAGGAAAACGGATTCAAAGAGCGCAAGAAAGCAGAAGAATTAATTCAATATCTGCAGACACCGGATGACAAGTCTGTAAATGTGGCAGCAGGAATGCAGGAACAATCAGGACTAAACTGCCGGATTGAGTCGATCGAGAAAAAGAAAGAGAAGAAGAATCCTCCTCTTTTATACAACCTTGCGGAGCTTCAGAATGATTGCTCCAAGAGATTTAAGATCAGTCCGGATGAGACACTACGAATCGTGCAGGAACTGTATGAGAAAAAACTTGTGACTTATCCAAGAACGGATGCCCGTGTTCTGTCTACTGCAGTGGCAAAGGAAATCACAAGAAATCTGAACGGGCTGTCAAAATATTCGATGGCGGCACCGTATATGCAGGATATCTTGAATTTCGGAAGTTATAAGACACTTGCAAAGACACGTTATGTGAATGACAAGCAGATCACAGACCATTATGCAATCATTCCTACAGGACAAGGATTGAATGCATTGAGTACTGTTTCATCTACTGCAAAGGGCGTGTACGACCTGATCGTGCGAAGATTCCTGAGTATCTTCTATCCGCCGGCAGTTTACCAGAAGGTTGCTATCGTGACGAAGATCAAAGAAGAAAGCTTCTTCTCAAGCTTCAAAGTACTTGCTGAGGAAGGTTATCTGAAAGTGGCAGGCATGCCGAAGAGAAAAACAGCGAAGACAGCAGCAAAAGACGGAGGGAATGCATCGAATACCGTTGATGATACAAACGAAGAAAATGGATCTGATTCAGCAGATCAGAGTCTGGATACAGGATTATTCGAAGTGATCAAGTCATTAAAGAAGGGGGCAGTCCTTCCGGTAAGAGCACTGGATATCAAAGAAGGAGAGACATCACCTCCGAAGCGTTACAATTCCGGTTCCATGATCCTGGCAATGGAGAATGCAGGACAGCTGATCGAGGACGAAGAACTTCGTGCCCAGATCAAAGGTAGCGGGATCGGAACAAGTGCAACAAGAGCAGAGATTCTGAAAAAGCTTGTGAATATCAAGTATCTCGCACTGAACAAGAAGACACAGGTGATCACACCGACGCTGCAGGGAGAGATGATCTATGATGTTGTTGATCATTCCATCCGGTCACTCCTGAACCCGGAGCTTACAGCAAGCTGGGAGAAGGGACTGAACTATGTGGCAGAAGGTTCGATCACATCAGATGAATATATGAGAAAACTCGATCATTTCATCACCAGCAGAACCGTTGGGGTGAAAGGATTGAACAACCAATATCAGCTTAGAGCCTGCTATGAAAAAGCAGCAGGATTCTATAAAAAGGCATAAATGTAAGTCGGTTCTAGCCGGCAGAAAGGAATTATCATGTTAGAAGCATTAACAGTAAAAGAAAATTATTCATTAGACCAGACAATTGCAAAAGATATTTTCAACGGAGTTACTTATCCGTGGGAAGTTCTTCCGAAGATCAGCAGTTTCATCCTTGAGCTTGGAGCTACATTGAGCGAGGATGAATATGAGAAACGCGGAGAAAATGTATGGGTAGCGAAGTCTGCAAAGGTTGCTCCGACTGCATTTATCAATGGACCTGCAATCATCGGAAAGGATGCTGAAGTTCGTCACTGTGCATTTATTCGTGGAAATGCGATCGTAGGAGAAGGGGCTGTTGTAGGAAATTCTACAGAACTTAAAAATGTAATCCTCTTTAATAAAGTACAGGTTCCGCACTACAATTATGTAGGTGATTCTGTTCTTGGATACAAGTCCCATATGGGAGCCGGATCTATTACATCTAACGTAAAATCAGATAAGAAACTCGTTGTAGTAAAAGCCGGAGATGAGAAGATTGAAACAGGTATGAAGAAGTTCGGCGCAATGCTCGGAGATGAAGTAGAAGTAGGATGCGGAAGCGTTCTGAATCCGGGAACAGTTGTTGGAAATCACAGCAATATCTATCCACTTTCTTCTGTACGTGGATTTGTTCCGGCAAACAGCATTTACAAAAAACAGGGCGAAGTTGTGACAAAAGAAGAAAGATAATTGAAAATAAAGAATGATAAGAATGGCTCCTGTGTGATAACATGGGAGCTATCTTAGACAGGAGGAATAAAGCAGATGAATAAAGTAGGTTTTATCGGTGTAGGAATCATGGGAAAATCCATGGTCAGAAATCTCATGAAAGCCGGATTTGAATTACATATCTATGCAAGAACAAAGAATAAAGTAGAAGATGTGATCAGCGAAGGAGCACAGTTCCATGAGTCAATCAAGGATTGCGTGCAGGATTGTGATGCAGTTATCACAATTGTCGGTTTCCCACAGGATGTAGAAGAAGTATACTTTGATGAGGGGAATATCTTAGATAGTGCAAAGGAAGGCGCTTATCTGATCGATATGACAACAACAAGTCCGCAGATTGCTGAAAAGATCTACGCGGAAGGCACAAAGCGAGGCTTCCATGTGATGGATGCACCTGTCACAGGCGGAGATACAGGAGCGAAAGCCGGAACATTGTCCATCCTTGTTGGCGGAGAGAAAGAAGATTACGAAGCCTGTATGCTACTCTTTGAGGCAATGGGAACAAACATCAATTATCAGGGTAAGGCTGGATGCGGACAGCACTGCAAGTTGGCGAACCAGATCATGATCGCCGGAACACTGTCCGGTGTGTGCGAGGCACTTACTTACGCAAAAGAACAGGGACTGGATCCGGAAGTATTCATGAAGTCCGTTGCGACAGGTGCAGCAGGAAGCAAGCAGCTTGACACATTCGGACCAAAGATCTTAAAAGATGATTATGCACCGGGATTCTTTATGAAACACTTCATCAAAGACATGAAGCTTGCACTGATCGAAGCGAACAGAAAAGGACTTTCCCTTGATGTACTCAGTATGGTTCTTGCCAATTACGAAGAACTTGAGCAGGAAGGATATGGAGATCTTGGAACACAGGCACTGATGAAATTCTACGATGAAGAACATCGGAACATGGACGAGTAAAAAATCTGTGAATGATAACCGTAAAAATTCTGTTAAGAATCAACAAAACAGGTTGAGGTAACAGGGAAAAGAAAATATAATAGACATCAGAGGAAAAACTGTTGAAGAAGATAAAAAAATCAACAACAGGAAGACGTGAAGGAGGACACAAAAATGCTTACAGATAATTTTGTGACAATGGAAATTGGAAAAGCAAAACACATTGCACTTGTAGCCCATGATGGAAAAAAGAAAGAACTGATTGAATGGTGCGATAGAAATAAAGAAGTATTACAGGGACATTTCCTCTGCGGAACAGGAACAACAGCCCGTCTGATCGCAGAGAAAACAGGACTTCCGGTAAAGGGATACTGCAGTGGACCACTTGGTGGAGACCAGCAGATCGGTGCGAAGATCGTAGAAGGACAGATTGATTTCATGATCTTCCTGTGGGATCCGTTAGAGGCACAGCCACACGACCCGGATGTTAAGGCGCTTCTTAGAATTGCAGTAGTATATGATATTCCGGTTGCGAACAACCTTGCAACAGCAGACTTTATGCTGAACAGCAAGTTCATGAATGAGCCTTATTCCAGACAGATTGAGAATTTCAATAAGACGATTCAGGATCGCGTTGCGGAGATGAAATAATAGAACCCCTTCTTTAGAATATGAAATAGTTATTGAAAAAGTAATATTCAACATATTTCTAAAGAAGGGATTTTTAGTATGAATAGATTGAATTATACCATAATTATGGTATAATTATAATAGAAAGGAGGTACTGATTATGCCACAAATTATACCAATAAAAGATTTAAAAAACACCTCAGAGATTTCTGATATGTGTCATAGGACAGAAGAACCAATTTATATTACAAAAAATGGATATGGAGATATGGTGATCATGAGCATGGAAAGTTATGAATCTACAATAAGAAGATATGCTATGTATCGAGATTTGGAGATGTCTGAAAGACAAATTGAAACAGGACAAGTAAAAGACGCAAGGATGGCACTCAGAGAAACGAGGGCAAAATATGGCTTATAAATTGAATGTAACAGAACATGCGGATGAATTGTTAGATCATTTAGTGGATTATCTGGTTAATAATTTAAAAAATGAACAGGCGGCAAAGCATCTCTTAGATAGCGTGGACAGTATTTATGATAGACTTGAGGAAAATCCATTTCAATTTCCTGAAAGTAGAGATTTTTACCTTTCAGCAAAAGGGTATCATGAAGCTATTATTTCAGAGATGGCATATATTATTGTTTTTGATATAAGAGAGGATATTGTGAATGTACTGGGGATTTTTCATCAATTAGAAAGCTATCAGACTAAACTATAAAGGGCTGTGAAAGAGGAATAGTCCAAAAACAAGGGCGCGTGATTTTTTTTACACGCCCTTGTAATAGTATTACAGCAGTCCTTTTTCGCGTTTCTCAAGAAGAGCATGAATCTTATCTGTTGGGCTGATAACAGAGCTGATCGGCACATCATGGTTCAGGGAATCAATGATCAGTGCGATGAACTTACTCATATCAGCTTTTACAAAGTAAGGTTTCTCATAAAGTTCTGGTGGGAGATATGTAAGGTTTGTTGTAATAACTTTACTAATATATCCCTTATTATAATACTCATCGAATTTATCAAATCCGTCTGTGAACAGTCCGAATGTTGTACATACGAAGACACGTCCGGCGTTACGCTCTTTCAGCTGTTTCGCAACATCAAGCATACTTTCTCCGGAAGAGATCATATCGTCAACGATAAGAACAT